>JAABUQ010002469.1_pt1 | contig 36522 bp, 34 predicted proteins | sample 5560001 | NCBI WGS metagenome assembly JAABUQ01 (sample SAMN10711888, study PRJNA513371) | rock metagenome | isolation source: Antarctica rocks | place: Antarctica: Victoria Land, Finger Mt nord | collected 2015-12-18 | reverse complement strand
TGGCCGCGCTCGTGGTCGCGCTGGGCGCCTGGGCGCTAACGTTCGCGCCTCTTGGGCGCCACGCACTGGCGATCGGTGTCAACGATCAGGTTGCATACGTTGCCGGCATCAATGTCCGCTTAACCGTGTGGGGGGCCTATCTACTCACCGGCTTGGCCGCAGGCGTCGCCGGGCTCATATACGCAGCCCAATACGACAGCTCGCCATCAGGCGCCGTTGGCGTGGGATTTGAGCTCGATGTGCTTACCGCGGTGATGTTAGGCGGCGTCGCCTTCGATGGCGGTCGGGGGACGATCCGCGGTGTCGTCCTTGGCGTTCTGTTCCTGGCCATGCTCCAGAACGGACTAGCGCTGCTAAACGTGCCGGCGGCGATCTCCTTCGTGATCAAAGGCCTCGCTCTCGTGGTAGCAGCCGGTCTCGATCGCGCCACACAACGTGCGCTACAGATTCAGCGCGAAAACTGACGGTAACTGTAAGGGCAAATCACGATGGATAGCGGCTCGGGAGGCAGGTCTGATGATAACGTCGAAGTCGATCGCAATCGTAGGGTCTTCGACGCGCGGTTGCGATCCGCCGCCAAACGCCTCCGAGTTGGCGAGCTGCGGGTCCAGGCAATGGAATCGCCCACAGCAACACTTGGCCAGTTGACCGGGGTGGACGCATATGCCATCCAGGCCGAGTATGTCGCTCTTCGCATGGCGGACGGTGCGACACCGGTTGGCTACAAGGTCGGAGCCGGCGCCGAGCCAGCGTACGGGACGATATTCGATGATCGGGTCCGCCCCAGCGGTTCAATCATCGATGTGGCGAGGCTGATCCGGCCTGCCATCGAGGTTGAAATTGGCTTCGTTCTGAGCGAAGCGCTCCGCGGCTCAAATGCCACGCCAGCCGACGTGCTGGCTGCAACCAGCCATGTGGTGCCGAGTTTCGAAATCGTAGACAGTCGGATTCTGGGCTGGGGTACCGGCTTGGCCGACATCGCGGCTGACAATGGGCATACTGCGATGGTCGTGCTCGGTGATGGCCGGGCCTCACCACGCGAACTTGACCTTCGGCGCGTCGGCGTGATCCTCGAACGGAATGGGCAGAGAGTCGGAACGGGTAGCGGCGCCGCCGTTTTCGGCAATCCGGCGCGCTCACTTGCCTGGCTGGCCCGCGAGCTTGGCGCGAGCGACCACGAAATAGCACCTGGCAGTCTAGTGCTCTCGGGCGCGATCTTTGCACCCATCACGGCCCGTCCTGGCGACGAGTTCCGAGCATCAATCGAAGGCGTCGGCGAGGTGTCCTGTCGCTTCGACTAACGTCGACAGGCCATTAGAAGCGGGCTCGCTGAGCGTCGCTGCCAACTAACGACCCGGAGAGAAACCCGACCGCTTGACGGGGAAGGCTCAGCTCGAGCCCCTCAAGCGGGCCCGGCACCGACCGGGCTGCCGTATCCACCCACAGGGGATTCCAGATCAGAGCAGGTAACGTGGTTTCGTCCGCTAAGGCAAGGCGCCCACCGGCGAGCCCCGGCAGAGTGAGGTGCACAGTCGCCGCTTGGGTCGAAGTGTTGGCAACGACGAGCGTGAGGCGCCGTCCATCGCGAACGGCGCACGCGAGCAGCGATGCCGCCTCGATCCTGACCTGACGCATGGTCTCTCCGCGAGCAAGCGCGCGAAAGACATGGAACGCCGGGAACAGCGCTCCGGGTGCGAGCCAGTGCTCCAGGTCCGCGTCAGTGCGATCCATGAAGCCAGCCCGGGCCACGGCATCGAAGTACGTCACCGCCGTGACTCCGGCTGGGGAGAGGGCGCCGATGCTACCGACGAGCCAGCCAGCGACGAACAGCGATATTTGCCGACGGTCGGTGGCGCTCGAACGATATGCCGTCACGCCGTCAGGGGGCAGCAAGGGCCGCAGCGTCACCGGTCCGACGCTGACCGGCCGCCCACACGCTATTTGCCTCGCACGGCGCGCGGTAACGCCCTATACGCTGAGCGTCTCGAGGATCGTCGCCTCGTCCGAGGCATGAACTTGTGGACAGATCGGAAAGCCGACTACGTCGAGGCAGTCCGTTGTACGCTCGGCACGGTTGAGCTCCGCGAAGTTTTCGCGGATACCACCGCCGATCGCCAGGCCGTCCCCCGAGCGCAGCGCGCCCCGAGCGGCGGCCAGCGACTCTCCCGGCGTGTCGTAAGTGTGACGTCCAAACACAAGGACTCGGGCGATGTCGCCTCGATCGTTCCCGAGTCCGGTAGCCAACTGCTGCCAGCCGTCCGGGGGGCCCTCGATCATCTCAAGCTCAAGCCGAGTCTGAAGTGCGGCGGCGTCCGCCCTGGCACGGCCGAGGCGGTCGCGCCAGTCGATCGAGCCCAGATCCAAAACAACGCGGAGATGTGCGCAGCCCAGTTCGCGCAGGACGGCAAGCTCCGCGCCCCTCAGCGACGAGCCGTCCCGCGTCCAGCTGGTCCCCAGGGCAGGCATCGGGCCTTCAGCCTGTCCAACCTCAATCCTCGGTCGGGCCGCTGAACGCCGTGGAGGTCGGGGACGGCCGGTCAACTCAAGTCGCGCAACCTGGCTCACCCGTTCGCCAGCTCCCAACCGGTACGGCCATGGGAAACGAAGTGGACGGCTAAACGTCTTGTAGGACGCATCGGTCCAGTTGCGCTGGTCTTCGATTTCGAATAGATCGCCAGCCAACGACAGCTGCGCACTCATGTTAGGCGCAGGCTGCCAGCGCATGGCGGTTAGATCTGTCAGCCAGCGGGTAGGTTCGATCGGATCGGGAAATCGGCTCGTAGCTGAGCCATGCGCGGTCTCAACGTCGAGTGCCCGGCCGGCAAGACGGTCGGGGTGGAGCACACACAGGCCCACCCGAGCGACCAGACAAGGGGAATGGGCCCCCCCATCCATACTGAACGTCAGCTGTCCGGGAGCCTCCAGCCGAATACTGCCGCGCCAGCTGAAATTGACATCAGCGGAAACGTGCTCGGCGACGAACTCGATAACAGACACTCCAGGCGATTCGCGGGCCGAGACTAGGCGCAGCACCGGCTCAATCGTGCTCCAACTTGGGTCACGGACCGCGCCGTAAATCCCGCGTAGCACCTCATGTCCGCCGAACTGGATCCAGCGCAGCGCTCCGGCATCGAACGTTGCCGAATGTTCGCCCGCCGTAAGGTTTTGACGTGAAGGGTGTGGCCGGTGGGAGCCGTGAAGCTCTTTGCTGAATTCGCGGTTGGCTACGCGGTTCAACGCGCTGTCACTCCCCCATCCACAATGAACTCGGCGCCAGTTGCGTAGCTCGACTCGTCCGAGGCGAGATAGACCGCGAGGCTTGCATACTCGGACGGATTCGCCAGCCGGCCGAGGGGAATCGCGGCCTCGATCTGGCGGCGCTTCGTCACATCCGCAATGTTCATGTGGATCAGCGGCGTGTCGGTCGTTCCAGGAACGAGTGTGTTGACACGGATCCCATCGCTTACATAATCCATAGCGAGCACGCGACTGAATGCCATCACGCCGCCCTTCGAGGCGCTGTAGGCGTCGAACCCGGTTGCGGCGCCACGGATGCCTGTGGGAGAGCCGCAGATGACGATCGATCCGCCGCCGGTCGCGAGCATCAGCGGGATAGCGTGCTTGCAGCACAGGAAGGTGCCAGTGAGGTTAACCGCCAGGGTCAGACGCCACACCTCGAGGTCGAGCTCATGCGCACGGGAATCACGTCCGTTCAGTTGCACCGCTGCGCTGTTGAACAAGACGTCGAGTTGGCCCGCTGTCCGCTGGACGTGCGCGAAGGCCTCGCGCACGCTGCCTTCATCTGAAACATCGGCTGGCAGCCCAAAGGCGGCTCCGCCGAGCTTCCGCTTGAGTCGCGCGACGGTCCGAACGCTGAGGTCCACCAATCCGACGGCCGCACCCTCTGCCACGAAGGCCGTCGCCGCCGCCAGGCCGATGCCACTCGTCGCTCCGGTGACCACTGCGACCTTGCCGGCCAGCCGATCGGTACCTGTCCGGGAGATCGTGGGCGTGGGGCGGGCGGTCACGCTCCCGCGACAAGTCGCGTCGCGGCCGCGCGGAGATCGTGGGTCGCTGTCGAAAGCGCGCGCTGGTAAATCCGAACGTCGCTCCAATACGAAATGCAGCGGAAGCCCCGCTCCATGAGTTCATAACCCTCATCGAGCGATGAAACCGTGTAGCCAAGCGCCTTGCCATGTGTGTTGGCGCCGTCAATTAGGCGTTGGAATGCGGCCTTGTAGCGCGGGTGATCGAACTGACCAACGGAGCCCAGCGACATTGTGAGGTCAACCTGACCTATCCAGATTATGTCGATGCCCGCCACGCTGGCGATCTCGTCAATGTTCTCGACTCCGCGTTCAGTCTCGACCAAGGCGATGAGCAGTGTCTCCCGATCGGCCGACTCAATTGAGGTCGGTCGGTCACCCGGGACGTAATCGTCGTGGGCGACTCCAAACGCCGCTCCACGGCGGCCCTGGGGCGGATAGCGGGCGTACTCAACGATCCGACGCGCGTCATCGCCTGACTCGACAGTTGGCACCATAAGCCCCATCGCGCCCAGGTCCAGAGGAGTCCCGATCCGGCGATAGTTGAGCGATTCGACACGTACGAAGGGGACGACATCGACTGCGCGGGATACGGCGAGCAACGGCCGGAGCGTCTCGCTCGTCCAGCCATTGTGCTCGGTATCGAAGAGTACAAAGTCAACCCCTGCCACCGCAGCTATCTGGGGCAGGCCGATCACGCCGAACTCGATCACGCTGGTGCCCAGCGCGATACCCCCGGCGGCAAGGGTCGCCTTGACAGGATTGGGCCTCATCTGGCGCCCTCGTCTACCGTGGGCGTAAGCCGGGCCTTGACCTTCGGGTGGTGGAGCACGTCGGGGTTCAGGACGTGACGCGGAACACGACCGGCAGCAACGTCGACGATACTTTGACAGGCGCTGCGGCCATTGTCACGAAATGCGTCATCGGTCCACCCCAGGGAATGAGGCGCGACGACGACGTTGTCAAGCCGAAGCAGCGGGTCGTCCGCCGACACGGGTTCTGTCTCGAACACGTCTAGCCCAGCACCAGCGATCCTGCCGGAGCTAAGGGCTCGAGTCAGAGAGGTTTGGTCGACGATTGAGCCACGCGCCACGTTGATCAAGAAGGCTGTCGATTTCATTTGGGCAAGCGCTGAAGCATCAATGAGATGGTAAGTTTGCGTGCTCAGAGGACAGCAAATAACCACGAAATCCGCCTCGGAAAGGAGCGTCGGCAGGTCGACCAGGCGCACGCCTTCCAGTTCGGTCGCGTGTGGTCTAATCAACGGATCGGCCACGATGGGCCGCATGTAGAGCCCTGCGCCGAGGCGGGCGACCTCGCGTCCAATATTTCCATATCCGACGACGCCGAGCGTCCTCTCCACGAGGCCGGTGCCGAAGTGGTTCACGCGCTTATCCCAGCAACCGTCGCGAGTCAGTCGGTCCTTTATTAGCAGTCTGTGGGTCAGGGCGAGGAGAAGGGTAATGGCGGCGAGCGCCATCGGTCGCCTTACACCGTCAGGGGTAATCGTCACGATTACGCCGGCCTTGGTACACGCAGCAACATCGACGGAGTCATAGCCGACGCCCGCGCGCGCAACCAGGAGCAGTCGGTCGGCCCGGTCGACCGTTGGCGCGGTGACTCGCGGGGACAGCACGAGCACGGCGTCGAGGTCGACGACTTGGTCGGAGGTTAGCTCCGGGCCGCCGCGAGGCAGGAATTGATAGTTGACTCCAGGCGTCGTGTCGAGCACCGACAGGCCCAGATCCGATGCGATCCAAGTCCCATCGGGCTTAAGGAAATCGCCGGTAATCGCCACGTAGAAGGGGGTCATTATCCGCGTGCTTCGAACTTCGGCAAGTTGCGCGATGAACGAGCGCGAGAGCCCGTATGGAACCATCGCGCTGGTGGTGGATGCGGATCAATAATCGATGGGCGTCGATCCAGGCGGGGGCTGGATATCCGCCATGTGGGTGGGATCGACCAGCCCTGCACTAGTTCAGACATTTGAAGGAAGCATGGCTGCCGGTACTAGCCGGCGCAACTCGTCAATCGTCGGCATCGTCTCCCACTCGCCCGTGCTGGAGAGCGCCTTCGCCGCCAAGACATTGCCGATCTCAGCTGATCCAGATGGATCCAAGCCAATGGCAAGACCGTAGGTGAAGCCTGCATCGAAGGCATCGCCTGCGCCGATGTCGTCGATGATGCGCTCCACGGGCACGGCAGGGATGTGCGTCACGGCCGCCCCAGCTGCCACGAGCGCCCCGTCGGCGCCGACCCGGAGGACAACGCCCGATGCACCGGCTTCACGAAGATGGTCGATGACAGATACGGGCTGGTCTCCGCCGAACAGTAGCCGGGCCTCAGCCTCGCCGCAGAGCACCCAATCGACATTGGGCAAGACCCTGCCGCAGGCCGCTGCTGCGTCGCCTGCCGACCACAGGGCCGGTCGATAGTTCAGGTCGAATGTTGTCACAGCTCTACTGGCCCGGGCCCGCCTCGCCACAGATTCGATCAAAAGGCGAGGACCTTCCCCGATAGCTGCGGTAATACCGGTCAGGTGCACGCCCCGAACATTCGCTAGGGCATCGTCCGGTACGTCCGCAGGCTCCATGCGGGAGGCTGCCGAACCATGACGATAGTAGATCAGCGAGGTTGATCCGCTTCGCCTGATCTTGAATACCACCGCAGTTGGAGCGGCCTCGTCCCGAAGCACGTAGCGGAGGTCGAGACCCTCGGCGCCTAGTGTGCGTTCCACAAGATCGCCCAGCGGGCCGCCGCCGAGGCGCGAGATCCACGTTACATCGAGGCCCAAGCGCTTCAGTGCAATGCCGAAGTTTGACTCAGCCCCCGATACGCCGAGCCGAAAGCCAGATCCGAGCTCGCACCGGTCGCCTATCGGGTCCAAAACGACGGCCGTCTCTCCTACTGTCATGACGCGTGGCTTCATTGCAGTCCTGTCCGACGTCGCACGTTCAGCCCGGGGGATGCAATTCTTGATCTCACGGTGCATGATACCATCTGGGTCACCGGTCAGCCAATTGCTGGGGACTGGTAGCCTATGGCCTCAAGGAGACCGAAGTAATGATTCCGATTAGAAAGCTGGAACGTCGAGAGCCACCGGCTAGTGAGGTGGCACACAGACTCCTCGACTACCTGCTTACGAGCGACATACAGCCGGGGGCGCGCCTTCCTTCGGAGCGACAACTCGCGACCAGCCTCGATATCGGACGATCGGCCGTCCGCGACGCGCTCCGGCCACTCACCTGGCTCGGGATCATCGAAGTAAGGCAGGGTGACGGCACATACCTCCGTGGGCTGAACTCCGACCTGTTGCCCAAGATCATCGAATGGGGTTTGCTGCTTGGCGAGAAGCGCGTCCTTGACTTGGTCGAGGCTCGTCGCTACATCGAGACCGTAACAGCCCGCTTCGCTGCGGAGCGGCGAACGGACGCAGGCCTGGACGAACTGCGCAGCGCGCTCGCGAGAATGGCTGAATGCAAGGGTGATCTCGCCGGGTTCGTGGATGCCGATATCGCATTCCACCTCAAAGTCGCCGATATCGCCGGCAACTCGATCCTTTCCGGGATTTTATCGAGCATCCAGTCGCTTTTGCGGGTTTGGATCGAGCGCCTATCCCAGTCGATGGCCAGCCAGGAAGAAGCGTACCTCATCCACGTGCCGATCTTTGAGGCGATCGAGGCGGGCGAGTGTGATATGGCTGCAGCCGCTATGGCGAATCATCTCGAGAGTGCGACCGAGCGTCTTCTTCGCACCTTGGGGACTGATCCCAATGGATCAGACCCTCACACCGGCGAAGGTGGGTAGTCCCTACGCTCTGCCTGGAGCCCGCCGTCCAAAACTGTTCTCTCGGGCACGGAGTCCCCTCCGGGCGCACCAACTTTGAATACGCATTGGGTGTGGGACGCCGACGGGCAGGGCGACCGTGGCGGCCACGACGACACGGCCTTCGTGGGCTGGTTTCGCGGACTACAATCAACTGACCGTTCATTAGGACGCGGCCAGGACTGATCGCCTCAAGACTTGCGTTGACTGCCAATCTGACAGCCAACGTCCTCACGGCGAACCGCCGGGCAGGATCAGCTCGCGGAAGGGGTGAAGATCGCCGAGCGCCCGCGCTCCAGCGTAGAGCGGCGACCATTGTCCGAGAGCGCGGAGTAGTGACCCGACAGGAACTGGAAGACCTGCTGGGCGAGCCTCTACAGGCTAGCGACCGGGCTGATCCCCGGCTGCGATCCCGCATTCTCAAAGCCAGCCAGCTACGGACGGACGGAAAGCGCAAACACGAGATGCTGGAAGCACTGACATGGGCCGCGGCAATTGTCGCGCCCAAGCCGTTGACGACACTCAGCTATCCCCTAATCAGGGAGCAATATGGACTTCAAGCGGTAACAGTAGGTCGCTTGGCCCAGGTTTTCGGCTTGTGGTCCGCAACCTGCGAAGCAGCGGGGGTCGAACACGGGGAAACACGCAGACGCCGGTATGTCCTCAAGTGGACCCAGGCCCAGGTGCTTGCCTCAGTGCAAAGATTCTTACGGACGCTGCCAGATGGTCGCGGACCACGACAGTACGATCAATGGCCGCGAGGTCGAAGTAACGCGCCGAGTCTCGGCACTGTGCGCCAGCGCATGGTTGATCTGCCCTGGATGGAAATCGTGCGACAAGCCTCCAGTCGAAAGTAGGAACGGCGGCTTGACCGAGCTAGCTGGTCGGCGCTCCGCCCCAGGTGGACGCTGCTGGCCCACGAGCGACGGCAGGTTGTGGGGCTGTACGAGATGCGCACGCGTCACCCGCGGACTCTGAGGCGGGGACAGCGGCAGCGCCTGGCGACGGCCTCGGCGCTGGCCATGAGAACGTGGGGCCGCGTTGTTCGCAAAAAAGATTCGGCCCAGTTCGTCGGCGACCAGCCGGACTGTATCGGCGCGAAAGGATGGTGCTGCATCGCCATGGCGCGACGAAGCGGCGTGCGCGATGCTCGCCGGTGCAGAAAGAGAAAGGATAGCGATGCTATCTAGGGGCAAGCGGCGGCCGAAGCCCCAGTCCTTGGGGCTAGTGAGCCGGTCGTCTGGTTCCGCCGGCGGAGCCGTATGGCTTGACGATCAGCACCGATGCCTTGGCGTACGCATTCACCTTTTGGGCGGTGTTCCCGATCATGAATCGGGCGATGCGAGAGCGGCCCTTGAAGCCCAGCACGACCAGGTCGGCGCCGACCTCCTCGACGAAGTGGATGATGGTCTCGGCAGCGTGGCCCAGCCGGATCTCATGCTGGAGTTTGGCGCCGTGCTGACCAGCGATCCGGGCGGCCTCATGGCCGACCTGGTCGTAGTAGCCATCCTCCTCCCACTCCAACGCGTGGACCTCACCCATGGCGGCCGCGTAGCGAGGTAGGGCCGCCTCGACAGACAGGGCGATCAGCTGCGTGCTGAATCGCGTGGCGAGCTCAGCCGCCTCGGCGACGGCGGCGTAGCCGCCCTTGGACCCGTCGACGCAGACAACTATCACCTCATGCATGGGGAACCCTCAAGCCAGGAGCTGGTGCCATTGATCCCTGCTGCCTGCGCTCAGCCGACCACCATCAGCTCGTGGCTAGACATATTCAAACGCTCGGCGCCACGGCCTGTGAGCACGACAATGTCCTCGATCCGGACACCGAACCTCCCCTCCAGGTAGATGCCTGGTTCGATGCTGAAAGTCATGCCCTCGTCCAGTACCACCTCGCTGCCCCGGACGAGGTAGGGCCCTTCATGGCCGTCCAAGCCGATGCCGTGGCCCAGGCGGTGAAGGAAAGCCTCGGCGTAGCCGGCTCGCGCGATGTGATCGCGCGCCACACGGTCGAGCTCCTCGGCCCGCATGCCGGGGCGAGCCGCCTGGGAGGCCAGCTGGTTTGCCTCGTTCACGATCTCGTAAACGCGCCGGAACTCCTGTGTCGGAGGGCCAACGTGGAACGTACGCGTGATATCCGATCGGTAGTCCTGCCGCGTGCCTCCGAAGTCGACGACGACGGCGTCCCCGGTCGCAGCGCGGCGATCTGAAACGTGATGGTGGGGCGAGGCGCCGTTGGGCCCGATCCCGACGATGCCGCCCCCGATGGCGTCATGTCCCTTCTCGATCAGGAGTCGATGGAGATGAGCCAGCATCTCCTTTTCGGAGACTCCGACCATCGGCAGGCTGATGAACTCCTCCCAGACTGCGTCGGCAGCCCTCCCGGCCGCACGAAGACGCTCTACTTCCGCGACCGACTTCCGCATCCGAACCGGCTCCATGACAAGATCGCCTGACACAAACCGAGCCCTCGGCATCACCTCTTGAAGGCGGAGCAGGAAGTAGGTGTAGAGCTGACCGCCGACGGCAATGGTCACACCGTCGCCGTCACCGGGAACCAGCGACGCTACCAGTCGGTTGGGATCCTCCGCCTCGGTCCACGGGTTCAACTCGAGGGTGCCCGTCAGGTGCTGGACGCGGGCGAGCTCGAAGCTTGGCATCACCAGGTGCGGCTTGCCCTCGCGTCCGATCATGAGCAGCGTCAGCCGCTCGGACTGGCGTGCCGGGTATCCGAGCATGTATACCATGTCCGTGGAGGGTCCAATCAACAGATAGTCGACCCCATGCCGGGCCATCTCAGCGCGGACGCGGTTCAGGCGTTCGCCATGGTCGATCGTGGCAGAGGGGGTAGTGGGAATCACGTCGGCTAGCTCCTTCGGTCAATGACGGGCTGGAACACCCTGACTGCTGCGGCGCCAGCCCGGGTCCGTAAACTCACCGGCCTCAATAACTGGCACGCCGTCGACGGCCACGTCGCATCCACGTAACTGGACGTCGATGTGGGCTCCGCACCGATTCAGGCCCTTCAGCATCGAAGACGCGTTGTTGCCGAGGCCAATCCGCACGTTGCCGTAGTAGGACTCCGAGTCCATTATCCCGGCAGCGTCCTGGAGGTGCCAAGCAACCCGGTCCCAGCGGGCACGGGGGTCGGTACCCCACGCCACCAAGCCGACCACGTAAGCGCAACCGTCGTGTTGCGCCTCCAACCATTCGCGCAGCAGGAAGGCGTCGACGCCACCCTCGATCTTGACGATCCGGCCCCCCTCCACCCGGCACCGGATAGGTTGGGCGACATACCGGCCGAGGGTGAAGATGATGTCGCCTACCCCGGCGACGAGGCTGCCTTCGACCGACCCCTCGACCGGAGCCACCAGGGACAGCCCCGACGGCCAATGGTCCCAGCGACCCGGCTGATCCGCCAACCCGTGCTGAGCGACGCCCCGACGGCCGCTGATGGCCATCGTAAGATCGGTTCCGGCCGCCGAAATGATCCTCAGCCGGGAACCGCGGTCGAGGAGCTCGGCGCCGGCCTCGCTGCGGCGGCGCACTTCAGCATTCGGCAGCATCCGCTCCAGAGAGTCGACGGGCTCAGCCACGCGGAGGACCCGGGTACCGGCTTCCAGTGCCCTGCCATTCAGCTCCGAGAAGAGGTGGGCGCCGGCCGAGACCAAGTCGATCACCATGTCGGCCTCTTGCCAAGCCCGGATTATGGTCGGGTCCTTCTCGATCTCCTTGGAACGAGCCGGAACCGTGATCTGGTAGACGCGCGCACCGATCCCGAGCCCGGCGGCCAGGCTCGCGGCAGGGTAGTGCGGGTTAAACGTGGTGTCGGTGTGCAGCAGGAGCAGCTCTTCCGCGCGGAGACGGCATCCCTCCAGAACGCTACGGAACAGGGGTACCAGCTCGGCCGCGGAGGAGAAGGCGACCGGGAATTTGTTCACCTTGGGCTCAAGCTCGCAGCCGTGGGTCGAAGGTGTCACGGAGACCGTCGCCGAGCAGGTTGACGCCCAGCACGGTAACCGCGATCGCAACGCCGGGGAAAGCGGCGACCCACCATTGGTGCGAAAGATAGTTGCGACCCTGGCTCAACATGGCGCCCCATTCCGGGGTGGGCAGCTGGGCGCCGAGCCCAACGAAGCTCAAAGCTGCCGCCGCGAGAATCGCCGCCGCCACGCTCAGCGTGGCGAGGACGATCACAGGGGCGAGCACGTTGGGGAGGATGTGCACGAGCAAGAGGCGAGCGGCGGACACGCCGATCAAGCGGGCCGCCTCCACGTATTCCTTCTCCTTCTCGACAAGCACAGAACCGCGCACGACCCGCGCGAAGACGGGGATGCCGGCGATCCCCACGGCGAGCATGGCGTTGTTGAGCCCAGGTCCCAGAATTGCGACAATTCCGATCGCGAGCACGATCCCAGGGAACGCCAGCAGCACGTCCACCAGGCGCATCAAGGCGTTATCGATGAAGCCTCCCGCATACCCCGCCACGAGGCCGGCAGCCACGCCGACCACGCCAGAGATGGCGACCGCGGCCAGGCCCACGAGCGGGGAAATGCGTGCGCCGAAGAGAACGCGCGACAGTATGTCCCGGCCCAGGTCATCGGTCCCGAACCAGTGATGAGAGCTGGGAGGCGCAAGCGCGTCAGGCGTGATCTTGATGGGATCGTAAGGGGCGAGCCCGGGCGCCAGGATGCCCAGAAGCAGCACGGCACCGACGATTACGGCGCCGAGCAGCGCAGTTCGGTTCGAGGTCAGGCGGTCAAGAGCGGACACGTTGTCAGGCGTACCTAATGCGCGGATCGACGTAGGCATAGACGACGTCGGCGGCCAAGTTGACCAGCACAAAACCGACGGAGATGAAGAGCATGATGCCCTGCACGAGGGGAAAGTCCCGGGCGGACACGGCATCGATCAGCAGGCGCCCAATGCCCGGCCACGCGAAGACGGTTTCGACAATGATAGCGCCGCCCAAGAGCACGCCGAACTGAACACCGACGACGGTGATGACCGGGATGATGCTATTCCGCAGCGCATGGCGGACTACAACCGCCGACTCGCGCAGGCCCTTGGCGCGCGCGGTCCGGACATAATCTTCACCCATCACCTCGAGAAGACCCGATCGGGTCAACCGCGCGATCGTTGCCACCGGCACCATGGCGAGTGTCACGGCTGGAAGCACTAGGCTCGCGAGCCCATCCTGGTTGCCTGCGATGGGCAGGACTCGAAGCCGGAGGCCGAAGAAAAGGAGCAGCATCAAGCCCAACCAGAAGGCGGGCACCGACACCCCGATTAGCGCTCCGGCCATCGCCACTTGATCCGCGAGGCCCCCTCGGCGCACCCCTGACAGCGTACCCACCGCTACCCCTAGGACGGTCGCCACGCCGAGGCTGGCAACGGCCAGCTCAAGCGTGTTGGGAAGGCGGCCCAGGATCAGGTCGACCACCGGCTGGCGGAGTCGGATGGACCTGCCAAGATCACCGTGGAGCAGGTGGTCGACGTAGATTCCGTACTGCACGATCAGCGGCTGGTCGAGGCCCAACTGGTGACGAAGGGCCTGCACGTCCTGCGCGCTGGCCTGCTCCGACAGCATCACGACGACTGGGTCACCCGGTACCAGATGCAGCATCAGGAACACGAGCACGGAGACGCCGAAGACGACTATGACAGACATCGCTAACCGGTTGGCGATGTACATAATCATGGGACCGAAGCCCCGAGATGGATGCGACGCCGGGGGGCACCGCCATCGCACATCGCAGTTGCTAGGAATCTGGATCGGAGCATGGGCTGTGTGCGTGCCAAGAGGGCGGCGCCTCCAGTTTCTAAGAGCTCACCCAGGCATCGTAGACAACCCAGAACGCCTGGATGTCGTAGCCGAAGTTGTGCACCCTGCTGTTCACGATGTAAGCGTTTTGGATGTTGTAGAAGGGCACGTATGGCACGTCCTGGTCCATCAGCTTCTGGGCCTTGGCATAAACGTCCGCTCGCTTGGTCTGGTCCAGCGTCGTGCGGCCTTGCTCGAGCAGGTGATCCATCTCGGAGCTGTTGTATCGGGCTGTGTTCCAGGCAGTGCCGATCGACTGCGAGTCGAGCACGGTGTACATGACCTCGGGGTCGGTGGCGGCGAAGAGCATGGTCGCCATCGCCCACTTGCCACGTCTGATGTCGTCTAAGAAGGCGGCCTGCTCTTCACCCTGGATCTGCATATCAATGCCCACCGCCTTCAGGTTCGACTGAAAGATCTGGTCCTGAATGTTAATGCTGGTGCTGGGTACAGTTCCGTAGGTAATAGAGAACCTCTTGCCGTCTTTGACCAGGATACCGTCACTGCCTGCTTTCCATCCGGCGTCGGCAAGCATCTGCTTGGCCTTGCCCTCGTCGTAGGTGGGCAGTGAGGGCGCCGTGGTCTTCGAGTAGCCAAAGAGATTGGGCGTCAGGATACTGTCTGCGACCGAGCCCACGTTGCCGTAGGCGGATTTCAGGATCTGCGATTTGTTAATGGCGTAGGCAAGAGCCTGGCGGGTCTTCAGGTCGTTGAAAGGGAAGGCGGACGTATTTAGGATGATCGAGCGCGGCATACCTGGTCGCGTCGCCTTCAGCACCTTGTACTTGGAGTTGCCGTCGTAGTCGCCAAGCTGGCTGATGATTGGCCCGTAGACGACATCGACGGTGCCGGCCTGCTCCAACGCCATTCGGGTTGAGTCCTCCGGAGCGTTTCGGACCACGACCTTGTCGAGATACGCGGCACCCTGGTGCTCGAAGAAGGAAGGTGCCCAGTTGTAGTCGGGATATCGGGCCAGGGTTACGGTGTCGTTGGGCACCAGGCTCTGGAACATGAAGGGACCGGTACCGACTGGATGGCTGCCGAAGTCCTTCCCGTACTTCTGCACCGCCGCCTGCGATACTGGGGCGAGGCTGACCTGAGTCAGCGAGTCTAGGAAGGGCGCATACGGCCTCTTGAGCGTGATCACCACGGTGGAAGGGTCGCTAGCCCTGATCGACTGTACTGGACCTGCGATGGCGGCCGCCATCGGTGACTTCAGGGCAGGGTCCTGGATGCGATTCAGCGAGTAGGTGACCGCCGCGGCGTCGCAAACTGTGCCGTCCTGGAACTTGATGTTGGGACGCATCTTGAGCGTGATCACCGTGCCGTCGCTGGAGATGTCGAAAGACTGTGCCAGGCCGGGCACGATCTTGGCAGTCTTGGGGTCACGCGCCAACAGGGGATCGTAGATGAACTGCATGATCTGGCGGGAGAAGGTGAAAGCGGTGGCAGCCGGGTCAAGCACGTCCCAACCGGCGTTCAGAGCGAGGGTTAGCGTACCGCCCTTGACGGGGGTGCTGGACGTGTTCTTGGCGTTGCTGCCCGGCGCGCTGCTGCAGGCAGCCAGGAGCACGCTGAAGATGGCCGCCAGGGCGGGGATGCGGCCGAGATGTCGGTAGGTTCTCATCTAACTACTCCACTCCTACTCACTCGCGCAACGGTGCTCATCCCGAGCGGGGAAAGTCCTCGGCTCGTGCCCCGGCGATGGCCTCGCCCTGGTCGCCCTTAAACCTGAGCTCCCTGTTCACGAACTCGCCGTTCTCCATGATCTTCTGGTCGTCAACGTAATAGGTATTGAAGCGGCACGGAAAGTCGTGGTGGGCGCGGCTCCGCGTCTTGCCGTTCTGAAAGATCCCAAGGTTGGCGCCAAAGGCGATCTGCATATTTGCGTAGTAGCACTCGTTGTCCTGGCCCGGCTTCAGCCAGTCGGCGCGCTTTTCACAGCCCCACCCGATATGAGCGATGCGATATGCGTTGGGATCGTTGAACTTCTTGAACCATTCGTTGAGGAGGTCGGCCTCAGTGCCGCCCGAGATCTTGATGATGGCACCGTCACGGACCTCCATGTACACCGGTTCGTGCACGTACTGCTGGAGCACGAGCATCATGTCGCCGCGGCCCACCACCACGACGCCCTCGCCCAGCTCTTCGATAGGCGCGCAGCAGACCATGCCGCTTGGCCAAATGTCCCAACGCCCGGGCTTGTCGGACACGCTGTAGATGCCCATGGCACCACGGCCTTCCTTGTGGAAGGTGACGTCCGTACCACTGGGGGACGTGACACGCATTTTGCTCCCGGCGTCCATGATCCTCTGGCCGGCGATTACTCGCTCGCGCAGCTCCTGCGTCGGCGTCAGGCGCCGCAGCGTTTCTTCGGGTACGGCGACCCGCAGGATGCGCGTCCCGGAGTCCAGGGTTTCCTTCATGATGTCACCGTAGGCGTGCGCGCGAGACGAGCAGTCGATAACCAGATCGGCCCGCTTCCAGGCGTCGATGACGGCCTTTTCCGGTGAGCGCGGATGCACCACCTGGAACACGTCGGCGCCAAGTGCCGCACCCGCGCCGAGAAACGCCGCTGGGTAGTGCGGATAGGTGCCGCTATCGCTATGGATCAGCACGTGTTCGCCCTCGCGGACCTGGCAGAGCTCGAGGTGCTGCTTGAAGAGCTCGACGAGCTCTCCGGTGGCAGCATACGAGACGGCTAGCCTCTCGACCATTTACAGAACCCCCTAGCTGCTGCCGGTGGCGTCAGGCCTTCGGTTCGCAGTCTGGTACCTACGATGAATGCTTGGAATTGCAACTGCTCAGATGGTACGCCGGTATGACCAGTTCGTCAACCGTCCAGTTCGCAAAAGCCCGGAAGGAAGCGGCGTCGTCGGCGAGACCGGCGTCAAGGCTCCAGCCTTGCGATGGCTTCCCGCACCGCCACCCCCGGCTGCGGGACACGGTATCCCTCCTGGCCCAGTAGCCAGTCAAGGGCCGAGACCAGCTGGACGAGGTGGGACGGCTGCGCTGAGTGGCTCATAATCCCAATCCGCCAGACGCTCCCTCGCCAGCGGCCCAAACCCCCGCCGATCTCGATGCGGAAAGGCCGCACCAGGCGCTCTCGGACGCGCTCGGCGTCGACACCTTTCGGCACCACCACCAAGGTCACCGAGGGAAGGCGATGGACCGGCTCGACGAGGACCTCCAGTCCCAGCGATTCGAGCCCCGCGACCAGCGCATCTCGACGGTTGCGGTGCCTCCCCTCGCGATACTCCATGCTCTGCTCGTAGGCCAGCTGAAGGACCTCGGTAAGCGCGTAGAGGATCGGCGCTGGCACCGTCTGGTGGTGGCGCTCGTCGGAGTTGTAGCTTCGCAATCCTGCGAGGTCGAAGTAGTAGCTGGCCACAGGCGTGCTGCGGCTCACCACCGCTGCGGAGGCGCGCGGGCTGAAGCTGACCAGGGCCAGACCCGGATAGGCGCTGAGGCCCTTTTGGCTGCCCGCCCAGCAGGCGTCGATCCCCCATTCGTCGACCCTCACATCGACCAGCGCCGTGGTCGAGCAGGTGTCGACCGCGAACAGCGCACCCTGGCCGTGGGCCAACTCGCCTAGACCCGCGAGAGGCTGCAGAACGCCAGTCGAGGCTTCGCCATGCACGACGGCCAGCAACTTCGGGTGCCGGCTTCGCACGGCCGCCTCGAGGGCAGACGCCTCCAGGGGCCGTCCCCACTCGCTCTCGACTCGCACGACCTGCGCCCCCACGCGTTCGGCGGCCAAAGCGAGCCGCTCCCCAAACCAGCCGGCCACTCCGATGACCGCCACGTCGCCGGGCTCGAGCAGATTGACGAGCACCGCTTCCTGGCCGGCCTCCTCGCTACCGGGGACCATGAAAGTGTCCGAGTTAGCCGTGCGCCAGAGATGACGCAGAAGCGCGCGGGCCAGTTCGTATACCTTGAGGAAGTCGGGGTCGGCCGCGCCCTCGAGGCAAGCCAACAGCCCCTGGCGCGCCCGAGGGGAGGCGTTGCTAAGGTCCGGACCAAGTAGGGTACGTTCAGGCGGGTTGAGGCGATCGTACTTGAGCTCGGGAGGGGCGGTGGCTCGGTTCATACGCGATTCTCCCACCGGTGCCGGAGCTGCTCCATCACGAACTCGCCGCTCTCGATCACCGGTTTACCGTCCAGCGCGATGTTGTTGCGGAGGCAGTCGAAGTCGATATGCGCCGGAACGTCGTTCGTGCCCGCCAGGAACGAGGTGTCGCGGCCGAACGCGATCTGCATCACGCCGTAGAAGGACTCGACGTCGTCCGTCCCCCCCATTCCCTTCCGCGCCATCCGGTTCCACTGGGCACGATGATCGCAGCCCCAGCCCACGTGTGAGATCCGGTAGGCGCGCTCGTCGTGCCACGACTCGAACCACTGCTTCAGCAGTTCCGCGTCGAGGCTTCCGTGGATGTTGGTGATTATGCCATTCTCTACCCGCATCGTGATCCGGCTGCTCGAGTAGCGCTGCATGGAGAGCAAGATGTCGCCTGGTTCCACCACGAGGGTGCCGTTGGTGCCCTGACAGTTAGCGCCGACGACGACCAGGCCCATCGGGTAGTGGTCCCACATCCCCGGCTTGTCGGCGACACCCCAGAGCCCGAAGGCCTGGCGGCCGCGCTTGGCGACAGCAATGTCGGTGCCTGCCGCGGACGTGATATTGAACTCACTCGCCGCCTCCACCAGTTCCTCACAACGCTTTGCTCGATCCCTGACCTCTGGATCCGGCCGCATCTTGAAAAGCACATCCTCCGGTTCGGTGACGCGCAGGATGCGGGTGCCCGCCTTCAGTGAGTGTGTGCGCAGAGGCCGGTAGATGCTGGTCGTGTACGAGGCGAGATCGATTACGAGATCGGAGGCCTTCCAGGTGTCGAGGATCACCCCGTGCTCCACCGGATCGCTGGTTGCGGGGACTGTCATCTGGAAGGAGATTGCGCCCAGCTCGGCCGCCGCCTGGACGAATGCCGCTCCGTAGTGCGGCGGGCTGTGATGGTCGGCGTAGACCATTACCGTCTCGCCTGCCCTGACGGCGCAGGCGCCGAGCACGTCGCGAAACAACGGTACCAACTCGGTAGCGGCACCGAACGAGGGCCTGTACTCCCACATCTCAACACACCTCCTCAACGACCGGCCGCTGCCGTGCGGCTACGATCTCTTCCCAGAAATGACACGCCACTGTGTGGCCTGAGGCAGCCAGCTTAAGCCGCGGCTCCTCCACCCGGCAACGCTCCTGGGCGTAAGGGCACCGAGTGTGGAAGCGGCATCCCGCGGGTGGGTCCAGCGGGCTTGGAATCTGGTCGGAGATCGCCACCCGAACGCGCCGGCGCTCAATGCGGGGATCGGGGACGGGCACGGCCGACAGCAACGCCTGGGTATACGGATGCAGCGGCCGGTCGTAGAGTTGATCGCTGTCCGCGACCTCCATGAGCTTGCCCAGGTACATCACTGCTACACGGTTCGAGATGTGCCGAACGACGCTTAGGTCATGGGCGATGAAGAGATAGGTCAGGCCGAGCTTCTGTTGAAGCTCCTCCAGGAGGTTGATCAGCTGGGCGCGTATGGAGACATCCAGCGCGCTCACGGGCTCGTCGCAGATCAGGAGGGTGGGGTTCACGGCCAAGGCGCGGGCGATCCCGATCCGTTGCCGCTGGCCACCCGAGAACTCGTGCGGGTAACGACTGGCGTGTTCCCGGCTCAGCCCCACCACCGTCAACAGCTCGGCCACGCGTTCACTGACCTGCCGCCCCCGAGCCAGATGGTGGAGGCGCAGCGGCTCAGCCAGGATCCGGCCCACGCTCATCCGCGGGTTGAGACTTGCGTAGGGGTCCTGGAAAATCATCTGCGTCTTTTGGCGCAGACGGCGGAGCTCGCCGCGTCGCAGCCGGGTCATCTCGCGGCCGGCGAAGAGGACTGTCCCGGAGGTCGGCCGTCGGAGCTGAAGGATGGCGCGGCCCAGCGTGCTCTTGCCGCTTCCGGACTCGCCTACCAAGCCCAGCGTCTCGCCCTGCTCGATTGTGAACGACACGTCATCGACGGCCTTCACGGTCCCGAGCGAGCGGCGCAGGATGACCCCCGTGGTGACGGTGAAGTGGACTCTTAAGTTCTCGACTCTGAGGAGCGGATGGTCCCTACTCATCGCCGGGCCGCCAGCGGGGCGCTCTGGCGCGCCGCGTGCGAGCGAGCGCCATCTCCTCGCACATCGACCCAGCAGGCCAGGTCGTGGCCGGCTGCGATCTTCTCCAGGCCGGGGTTTCGGTAGGCACAGGGATCGACCCGGTGGGGGCATCGTGGTTGAAACGGGCAGCCCGCGGGGGGGCTGGCCGGGTCCGGCGGCAAGCCGGTGATCGGGACCAGCTTCTCGCGCAGACCTGTCTCCACGTGGGGAATGGACCGGAGCAAGCCGAGCGTGTAGGGGTGGCGAGGTTTGTGGAAGAGGTCGTCGACCGTCGCCGTCTCCACTATGTAGCCCGAGTACATGACGTGGATCCGATCGGTCACACCCGCCACAACCCCAAGGTCGTGCGTGATTAGAATCATCGCCATCTGCAGCTCTTGCTGCAGGCCCTTCAAGAGATCGATGATCTGAGCCTGGACGGTGACGTCCAAAGCGGTCGTGGGCTCGTCGGCGATGAGAAGGCGCGGCTCGCAACTCAGCGCCATGGCGATCATCACTCGCTGGCGCATGCCGCCTGAGAACTGGTGCGGGTAGTCGCCGGCACGTCGCCGCGCGGCCGGTATTCCGACCATCTCCAGGAGCTCTACCGCGCGCCGCTGCGCCGCCGTTCGACCTGCCCCCTTGTGGGCGCGCACGGCTTCCGCGATTTGACGGCCGACCGCGAGCACGGGATTGAGCGAGGTCATTGGATCCTGGAAGACCATGGCGATCCGGTTGCCTCGCACGGAGCGGATCTCGGCCGGATTCAGCGTCAGTAGGTCGCGGCCCTCGAACCACGCCTGGCCGGATGTGATCCGGCCAGGTGGATCCGGGATCAGACGCATCAAGGACAGCGCCGTCACGCTCTTGCCGCAGCCCGACTCCCCGACTAGGCCGAGGGTCTCCCCCCCAGCCACCGAGAAGGAGACGCCGCTGACGACCTGAACGCTGCGGCCCCGGCTGCGGAACCGAACACGAAGGTCGCGGACGTCCAGGAGCGGCGCCATCAGGCCTCGAAGACCATGCGGCCTCCGACCGCCACCAGCTCCACCGGCAGCTGGTCGATCTCATCGACAACAACCTGGGCGGGATCGCCCCCGAGCACGACGAGGTCGGCTAGCAGTCCCGGCGCGAGCCTCCCCTTGAGGCCCTCCTCTCCCGCCGCCGCGGCTGCGCCCGCGGTGTAGATGGCAAGCGCCTGCTGGAGCGTGATCGCCTCCTCGGGGCCAACCCGCCGGCCGGTCCAGCTCAGCCTTGTCATGGCGACTCGCATGCCCAGGAGTGGCCTGCAGTCGGGCACCACTGGGCCGTCCGAGCTGCCCGCAACCCGGCAGAGGCCGAGCAGGGTCCGGATCGGATAGAGCCAGCGCGATCGTTCCAGCCCCAGGTTCCGACAGTAGACATCGCCGTGGAAATGCAGGAAGGGCGGTTGCAGCACCGCCACGACGCCGAGTCGTGCCAGGCGCGCCGGGAGGGGAGGCAGGGGCAGGCCGCAGTGCTCGATCCGATGGCGTGGATCCGGGCGGGGATCGGAGGCCATGGCCCTCTCGATCGACGTTAGCGCGGAGTCGATGGCGGCATCGCCAATGGCGTGGATGCTGGCCTGCAGACCCGCACGATGGATCTCCGCAACTCGGGCATCTAGGTCCTCCTGCGGCATCTGCATAAGGCCCTTGTTCGCAATCTCGCCGACGTAGGGCTGCGAAAGTGCAGCCGTACGCGGCGCGATGGCGCCGTCTTGGAACAGCTTGACGCCGGCAGTGCTGAGATGACCGCCGCGCCGCGCCTCGGGCAGCGGGACCACCGAACCGTCGCGAAGGATTCGCTTGTGCGCCATCGTGACTCTGAGCCGAAGGCGGTCGTCAGCCTCGAGTTCGCGGTAGGCAGCGAGGTGATCGGGTTCGATGCTGGGCTCCCATACGCTCGTGACCCCGGCCCTCAGGTTGGCGGTCTCCGCGCTGAGGATGGCGCTGATCAACTCCCGATGGTCGGGCTGCGGAACCACGCGGCGCAGTCGCTCCATCGCTTTCTCACGGATCAGCCCCGTCGGCTCCCCGGAGAGCGGGTCACGGTCGATCCGCCCACCCGCCGGATCCGGAGTGTCTCGGCCGATGCCAGCCGCGGCCAGGGCCAGACTGTTCAGAACCATTACGTGCCCGCAGGTCCGGGTCACGAAAGCGGGGTGCGACGGCGCCGCGGAGTCCAGATCGCCGCGCCCTGGATGTCGACCCTCGGCAAACCGACTCTCGTCATAGCCGACCGCCTCGATCCAGGTCCCCGACGGCTGGTGCTGCGACCGCTCGCGGACCTGGGCCACGAGCTCACTGATGCTCTGCGCCCGCCCGTCGACCTGCCGGAACGAGAGGCCGCGGTAGAGCTGGTGCTGGTGAGCGTCGTAGAAGCCGGGCAGCAGGGCGCGACCGCGGAGTTCGAGCACGACGGTGCCCGGTCCCTTGTCCGCCATCACCGTGGAATCCGCCCCGACGGCCGTTATCTGATCGCCGCTTACAGCGAGGGCTTCCGGGTACGGTTGGGAGCGATCCATGGTGTAGATCCGACCGCCACGGAAAATCAGGTCAGCGCTCATTTGAGGACGAGCCCCGTCCACCGCCGTGCGCATGAGATCCCGGCGACGTTGCCTGATGGAAGGAGGACCAGATCGCCCTGCCGGGCCAGTACGTGGCCGAGCTCCCGGCCGGCGCGATCCCGCAGCGTGCAGCGGAGCTCGCCGGCCAGCACAAGGAGGTGCCTGTCCTCGTGCGACGCTCCCGCGTCGTAGGGATATGACGGATCTCCGGTCAACAACATTAGCCGGGCCCCCCGCACCTCAGCAACAGTCTCGGGCCTGTTCATCCCCCGCCCGGCCCCGGCGCCCATCTCGACCACGTTCAGGCTCCTCCAGCGCCCCCGGCTCCGTGGCCTGATGTGCCCGGGCCGGATTTCCAGCTTTGCGAAGTCGGGATGGCGCTCTAGGCGGGGCGTCGGGACTGATCCCAGTTCGCTGAGGGGGCCGAGCGACCACCCCGAAGTGCGAAGCTCGGTGAGCAGACCGGGGAGTGCCGCAGCGGTGGCCTCCCGGTCAGTGTGGAAGACGATGACACCGCCCTCCACGGCGCTCGTGAGGACGCGGGTTCGGATCGTGGCCGGCGTGGTCTCGCCCGACCAGTGCCCGCCGTCGACGGCATCCCGGTAGACAGCCTTGTAGCCCGCAGCGTCCAGCAGGCCTAAAACCCTGTAGTCCATGGCGCCGTAAGGAGGACGGGCCCACGGCCGAGGCTTGATTCCAGTCAAATCGCATATCGCTTGTTCGGCAGAATCCAGATCGGCGAGCACCTCATCGTCGGCGAGCTCTGTCCAGTCCGAATGGTGATAGCCGTGGTTCCCAAGCTCGTGGCCGTCGCCGGCGATCTCGCGCGCCAGATCCGGGTTCGCTTCGGCCCAGCCGCCATCCAGGAAGAAGGTGGCGCGCACACCCGCCTCACGGAGCGATCTCAATATGCGGCCTGCCAAAGCCGGGTTCCCGCCGGCTTCGAAGGTGAGCGCGATCATGACCGTGCCACCACCGGCTCGCCCTCTTCCAGGTAGCGGATGATCTGCCCGGCGCTCATACCGTCCAGACCGAGCTTGTCGACCGTTCGTCCCTCCGCGTAGAACTCGGTCTGTTCGAGCACTGAAAGCAGGGTGTTGATGCTGTCCGAGACAGGCATCGGCACCCCCAAGAGCCTCCCCAGCGAGGACAGCATCACCGTCCCGTAGGGCGTGTCCTCGTGGACGTACCGGTTCCAGATGCGGTCGCGCAGGCCGAAGGGCTCGCCGTTCACCCGGTAGACATGGGGCCCGCTACCGTTCTCGGCATAGAGCTCATCGATGCTCACCGGCTCGAGACCGAGGGCCCGGCTCAACTCCATCTTCTCGGCGTCGAGGGAGTCCATCACGCGGAGCACGCCGTCGGTCATGCCCTCGTTCATCAGGGAGAGGTAGCCATCCGCCCTCTCCACCGCGGCGTAGTTCAGCAGCATCGGGCCGGGGTGGATGATGAAGTTGACATTGTTGATCCCCGTGTCCAGGACGTTGGGCGAGGGGCGAAACTCAATCGTCTCGCCCAGCTTCTCATAGAGCTCGTGACGGCGCCGAGCCGGGAAGGCCGCCAGGCGAACCTTGGAGGGCAGCTTGATGCGGACCCGGGCCGGGCCCGTGAAGCGTGCGGATTGGGGCAGGGTCAGGGTCTCGCCGATCAAGATGTCCGTCCTCGGATCCAGCCCATGGCCGCCTAGAACTTGAGCGACCTCCAGGGATCCCGCCGACCCCGAAGCGAGCAGGAAGATGCCGTTCGGCGACAAATACGGCGCCGCCATTTCAGCCATCAGGCGCTGACCGTTGGCGGGGGTGAAGCAGATCACGAGCTGGCGATCGTCGAGAGCCTGTGCCACGTCATCGGTGACGCGGGCGATGGGCACGAATTCCTCGCCCAGGTCGCCCTCGATCTCGATTCCACCGGCCTGACGGATCGCGGCTATGCGCTGCGGGGTCCGGTTGAAGAGGTGAACGTCGAAGCCCCTCCGTGCAAGCGCCGCCGCCGCGGCCACGCCACCGGGTCCCGCGCCCATAACTGCGATCCGCTCAACCCAGCTCACGTCGCATGCTGCCCCGACTCGCCGGTCTGGAGCCGGAGTATGTCCCGGTAGACCCGCTGAATGTGGGCCGCAACGGCCGCCATGGCGCCGTCGCGATCACGGGCTTCTACCCTCTCCAGGATCAGGCGGTGATCCTTCAGCGATCGGAGCGCGCCGGCTGGCTGGGCCAGGATCGAGCGCCGACTAGCTGCGATCGTCTCATTGATGGTCTGGACGAAGGAGGTCAGCACGCTGTTGTGTGCGGCCAGCGCCAGGCGGTAGTGGAAGAGCTTGTCCGCCATGCTGAGGTCGTTCGTGCTGCCTCCGCCGACCGCACGCTCGAACGCTTCGTACGCCAGTCGGAGCTCCACGACCTCGGCCTCGGTGGCTCGATCAACCGCCCAGCCGGCGGCCTTCGCCTCGAGCGTCTCGCGGACCTCCAGCATGGTCAGCACCTTTTCGAGGTCCCCCCCCACCCAGGTCTGCCAGCGTCCGTTGAGAGCCGAATCCGCCGTCCCGGTCACGAACGTCCCGCGTCCCGCGTGGACCCTGAGAATGCCGCGGCTCTCGAGACGGCCGATGGCCTCGCGTACCACGGTGCGGCTGACTCCAAGACGGTTGACGAGCTCGCGCTCGCCTGGCAGCTGTTGGCCAACCTTGAGGTCTCCCCGGGTGATCTGCTCCGCGATCATGGATTCGGCTTGGTCTGAGAGGCGCGTGGCCTCCAGGGGAAGGGTAAACATCGGAGCCATCCTATTACTGAAGCCGCTCCTACGGTACGCCTGTCAGACCAGCGCCCCCGACCGAGACTGCCGATGCTGGGCCGGCTGCTCAACAAGTCCCACGCTCGGGTCGGTCAAGCAGAGGAAACACTGTTCGCGCGAAGCCGAGCAAGCGGGCCTCATAGTCGGCAGCCTCCCCCGGAGGCATCAGCAACGATACCTGCGTCACGCCGGCCGAGCCGAGGCTCCGGATGCGCTCAGCACAGTGTCCGGGATCGCCGACTATCGTCAACGCGTCTACGCAATCCTCGGTGACAAGCCGACCCGCCTCTACGGGTCCTCCAGTGGCCATCACCTCTTTGATCCGCCGCATCAGGTCGAACGGCAGGCCGGCCGCCTCGAGGACGACCATCGGAGCGCCGTTGATTATGTGAGCCACCACCGGCTGGAGAAGGTGGATTCCGGCTTTGCGGTCATCAGTCAGATGGCAAGTGACCCAGCTGACGATCTCCAGACTTGCGGGGTCCCGGCCAGAGGCGGCCGCGCCCACCCTCACCCGGTCCAGCGCGTACGACAGCCCCCTCGGATTGCACAGGCCCCCGACGATGGCGCCGTCCGCGACCGCACCGGCCGCCTCCAGTACCTTCGGGCCGCGCCCGGCGATGTAGATCTCCAGGTCAGGACGGCCTTTGAACTCGAGTTCGACGCGCGAGGCCTGGAAGTGACGGCCGTGATACTCCGTCGGGGCGCGCGTGAGCAGGGCGCGCACCATCTCCGCCATCTCACGACAGCGACTGGCGGCGTGGCCAGTGTCCAGTCCGAGCGGAGCCAGCAGCTCGCGGCGGTTGCCCGCGCCGATGCCGAGTGCGAAGCGACCGTGCGAAATCTCGTCGATGGTCGCCGCCTCGCGCGCCACCAGCGCCGGGTGTCGGGTGAACGGATTCACAACGCCGAGACCGAGGCGAATCCGGCTGGTGGCAAGCGCCATGACAGCCAGAAGGGCTACCGGGTCGCGATGAAAGGTCTGGTCTGGGATCCAGGCGTACTCGTAGCCGAGGTCCTCGGCCAGTTTGACCAGGCGGACATGCCGGCGAAAGTCCTCGGCCGGGACGTGCCCGAAGCCGAACTTCACTTATGCGTTCCTAGCCCAGAAAGAGGCACTCGATGTCTCCATCCCGGTGCCGGGCCAGCTTCTCTTCGTCAACCTCAATACCGAGGCCGGGGCCGGTCGGAACCAGTAGCGCGCCGTCCTCCATCGCCAGCGGCTCCGTCCCGAAGTCGTCCGTGAGAAGAAACTGGCCGCTCATCTCGCAGCCGAGGTCGACGATCGGGTTGGATGCCGCGAAGTGGAGGCCGGCGGAGGCTCCGATCACACTCTCCAGGGCACCGCCGACGTAGCCTCGCATCCGGGCCGCCTGGGCGATCACCGCCATGCGCTTGGAGTTGTGAAGGCCGCCGGGACCGATCACATAGATGCTGACGTAGTCCGCCGCACGCTTGCGCACGATGGCCAGCAGGTCCTCGGCAGTCTGGGCCGACTCGTCCGCCATGATCGGGATACGGGCCTGGCGCGTGACTTCGGCCAGCCCGTCTAGGTCGCTCTGGTGCACTGGTTGCTCCAGAAACTCGAGTCCGGCCTCCTCCATGCCCCGCACCACCCGGAGCGCGGTCTTCACGTCATAGGCCTGATTGGCGTCGGCGCGGATTCTGATCGAGTCCCCCACCGCCTGTCGCACAGCGTGTACCGCCGCCACGTCGTCCATCGGATCCTGCCGCCCCACCTTGACCTTGAGGATGCGCCAACCTCGGCCCACCATCCGCCGCGCCTCCTCCTGAATCCTCGCTGGATCTTGTATCGGCAGCGACCAGCTGAGCGGCACCCGGTCCCTGACCATGCCGCCTAGGAGGTTGTGGACAGGTGTGTCGAGCGTCTTCCCGGCCAGGTCGTAGGCCGCCATGACAAGACATCCCTTGGCGCGTGTGTTCCAGGGAACAGCCCGATCCAGAGCCACCCCGACGGCCTCCTGGTTCAGCGGGTCCATGCCGAGCACGGATGGGATTAGCTTGCGGCGAAGCACCACACGGACGGTGTCCGGCGTCTCGCCTCGCTGCGAGTGGCCAACCATGTGCGGTGCTTCGCCCCAGCCCACCAGACCCTCGTCGGTGACGAGCTTGACGACCACGTCTTCCTGGTTGTTGGTAGTACCGATCGCCATCTCATGCGGCCTCGAAGTCGGCACCCTGGTCGACTGCACCTCAGCCGAGACGATCTTCATTTGCAATCCTCCGGGCGCTTCTCATTCAGCCCGTTCGCGTTGACTCTCACGAAGCGGGCGCGACCCAGAGCTCGTCCGTGAACGGCGTGAGCAACTCGTTTCCAGTCTCGGTGACGAGAAGGATCTGCTCCATCGCGAAGTTCCCGATCTGGAAGTTCGGCAGGTCCGAGAAGATCGGCTCGACTGTGAGGATCATCCCTGGCTGGATCTCGACCTCACTGTCGAGAGCCAGCGACGGCGGCTCGTGTACGTCCATGCCTAGGCCGTGCCCAACCCGCTCGAGTGAAGGTACATGCTCTCCAAACCCTGCTTCCTGAATCACGTCGAGGCAGGCCTTACAGACAGAACCGGCACTGGCGCCAGGCCTGATTGCCGCCATCCCGGCCCGCTGAGCTTCCAGGTCGATCTCGAAGAAGCGTTTGGCCGCGGGGGTGGGCTCGCCAATCGAGGCCATGCGCATCATGTCGCACCAGTAGTCCTTGTAGGTGGCGCCCCCGTCGACCACGACGAGGTCGCCTGGTTCGAGGCGCTTGTCGAATGGCGGCACATTCATCATGGTGTACTTCAGCTTCCCGGACCGGATCCCAATGAAGCCAGGGCGGAAGTTGGTGCGACGGGCAAACTCGGCGAGGATGATCCCGGCCAGTTCCCGCTCGGTAATGCCTCCGCAGATGGCCTCAAACGCCACCTTGAACGCGTCACAGGTGTCCATGCATACGCGACGCATGACCTCGATCTCGGCCGGGGACTTGATCGAGCGCAGCTCCCAGATCGCCTCGCCGGCATCGACAGTGTCGGTCTCGGGCAACAAGCTCTGTAACAACTGAAAGTCGGCAAGGGACATGTTGATGCGCGTCCCATAGCCCATCTCGATACCGAGGCGTCCGCCCGCCAGACCTAGATCCTTGACCGTCTGCGCTATGCCGACCACCGGGTCCTGTGGGATACCTGTTCGCTTGAAGCCCCCCCAGAGCCGGACGTCGTCTATCCAGGAGGTCACTTCGGCCACGTACGCGAGGGACTCGGGTATGACGAGTGCGGGGTGCGCGTCGTCTCGCGGAAGCAGGCAACCGACCGGCCGGTGCTTTGAGTCCCAGCCCACGGTCTCGAGGCCGGAAAAATACACCACGTTCTCCTTGGCCGTGACCAGTATGGCGTCGAGGTTCCGGCGGTCCATAACCCGGCGCAGCTTCTCGTAACGTTCTCGATACTCCGCGGCCCGGAAGGCCGCGTGGATGACATCGCGCATTCCTGCAGGTACTCCTCTCACTTCGATTGGCGGCAACGGCCATATGATATGCTGGTCGGACCAGTTCGTACCAGGATCGGACAGCGGAGGTCCTAAAAAGGAGGTTCGATTGCCACCCAAAGCATCACCGGTCCCCAGCCAGGAAGGCCTGGCCGCGCTCGAGCTTGAAGTTCTCATGTACGAGCAGCTGAAGTTGTGTCGTGTTGAGCAGGACGAACTGGTCCTCGTGCACACCGACAGCTTCACTCAGCCGCATTTCGCCCCCGCCTTCCTGGGCGCCGCGAAACGGCTCGGCGCCGACACCTTCCAGATCGTCCACCCTCGGGGATCGGAGAAACAGGTCGGCGAAGTTTGGAACCGGGCGAACCTCGTGATCGATCTCGCCACCGGCGTACGTGCATACTCCGATCTGCTGCGCGAGGCGCTGCTGGCCGGTACCCGGGTGCTGCGGGTCGCTGAGAGCGAAGAGGTCCTACGGCGGCTCTTTCCGAACCAGGAAATGCGCGGCCGCGTCGAGGCGGGGCAGCGCCTGATGCAGGCAGGCCGCGTCATGCGGGTGACCTCGCCCGGCGGCACCGATCTCACCTTTTACAAGGAAGGCCGGGACGCCCTCGGCATCTATAGCGTCGCCGATCAACCCGGACGCTGGGACATCTGGCCCGCGGGAATGGTGTGCTGCGCGCCCGAAGAGAACCTGGGCGGAGGCGTGCTGGTGCTCTCGCCGGGCGATATGATGCTGGTCTTCGGCCAATATGTCCGAGATCCGGTCCACATTGAGGTTCGCGACGGCTCGATCACCGCGATCAATGGCCGCTTGGAGGCAACGCTTCTTCGGGAATGGTTTGGGAAGTTCAACGATCCCAACGCATACCGTGTTGCTCATATAGGCTGGGGCTGTGAGCGGCGCGCCGACTGGTTGAAGTGGGGCCAGGACAACGAATCCTACTATGCCAATATGCAGATCGCGTTTGGCGCCAACGTCGGCATCTTCACCCAGGGCACCACCCGGGCCCGGGCTCACTTCGACTTCCCGTGCCGGTTCAACTCGTATTGGGTTGACGACGTCCAGATCATGGCCGACGGCGAGTTCTTACTAGACGAGTTGAAGTACAAGAGTGAGGCCGAAGCAAATAGCCAGGAACGGCAGACGCCGCTACAGCTCTGACAGCGGCCGCGCGGTACAGAAACTCGGTCCAGCCTGTGGGACGCCCAGCCTCAGCTGATGTGCTGTCTCCAGGGAACAGAGCTACTAACGCTGGCACCGCTTGCTTGCACCCCTACGCTAGCTGAAGTTCCTGGACACATATGGGACAGGCGGCCCTTCGGTGCCGGCATGCCGGACTCTGTTCAGGTCAATCCCGCGGATCCGCCCCGCCGTCGCATCCGGCACTGCGGCGAAATACGGAGAGCCGTTCATCAGCCTCTTCCGACGGGATGAGATAGAGCAACTGCTCATCGAGCACGGGTTCGACAGCGTCGTGCACTTCGGTGCGGAGGAGGCGGTGGTCCGCTACTTCGGCGGCAAGGACGTGGGCGTGCCCGACGTTCAGCGGTTGGTCACGGCCGCCGTCGCCGGGTGACGATCCCGGAGGCGCCGGGAACCCGGGGCCGTCACCGGTCGGGCGCGCCGGCTGCACGAGCTGCGCCGAGCCGCCCTGACCCACCTCGGCGAGAACAACGTCTCGCCGTCGCTGCTCATGGCTAAGAGCCGGCTCTCCTCGTAGCGCTGGGCCGCCTCCGGACACTACTCAGGTGCTAGACGAATCGAGCCCAGCAGTTCTGTGTGGAGCAAGTTCGCCAGCCACTGCTCGTGGCGTTCGGCTGGCCATCCCAGTTCAGCCGTGAGCAGTTGGTGCAGCTCCGGGCTGGACAATGCACAGTAGCGTTCTCCCGCCTGTTCGACGGTCAAGCCCTGCCTCAACGCGCCGGCCAGAAACGTCCGTACATTGTCTGTCTGCTGCTCCAGCCGCTCCTGCAAGAGCCGCCGGCGAAGCGTCGCGGCGTACTCGTCCGCGTCAGCGGCACCTCGGGACTGATGCCCCGTTCGATACCCAGGGCGGCTCGTACTTCATCCCGACCACGATCTCAGACGTCGAGGACGCGGTGTCGGGAGATGCGGCCAGGGCGGCTATCTTCGAGGGAAATGCGCGCAGTGCACTTGGGGCGGCTTCGTCTACGCGGCCTTCATCGTCGACGCCTTCAGCCGCCGGATCGTGGGCTGGCGGGTCGCCGCCTCACTGCAGGCCGAGCTGGCGCTGGACGCCCTGGAGATGGCGATCTGGTCGCGACGCTCGGAGCGTTGGAGGGCTTGGTCCACCACTCCGACCGCGGCGTCCCACAGTATCTGGCCATCCGCTATACCGAGCGACTGGCCGACGCCGGCGCGGTCCGCTCGGTCGGCTCGCGTGGCGACTCCTACGACAATGCCCTGGCCGAGACCGTGGTCGGCCTCTACAAGACCGAGCTCATCCGCCGCCGCGGACCTTGGCGCTCGCTGGAGCAGGTGGAGCTGGCGACGGCCGAGTGGGTCGACTGGTGGAACCAACGCCGGCTCCACGGCGCCGACGGCGACCTGCCGCCGGCCGAGTATGAGGAGCTCTACTATCGTCGTTGCGACACCACCGACGTCGCGTGAAATCCAAGCCGCCGAGTCTCCAGAAAACTCAGCGCGGTTCAGGATCGCACCTCCCCAATCCTACGATGTGACCTGCGCAGCAAGCCGAATCGAGGCGACTGCTGCTGAGTAAACGGACCGCCGAAGCGTAAAGCCGTGTTGGCCGCCTCCAATTACGGACTCTGCGCCGGCTCTTCGAGGACGGCTGAGCTTCGCTCGTGGACGAGCCCTCGGACTCTGTCGCTCGATGCTGAGCTGGACCCCCAGGCACCTGTCACATTCCCTGCGTACTATCGAATAGATGTTCGTAACCGATGCGGGGCCCGGTTGCCCCAGGATTTGTTCGTACACTCCGCGCGATGGCCGGTATTGCTCGGTGTCGCCGCACAGTCGGATGGTTGGACAGTGATGACCGGGGCCGAGGTCCGGCAGTCGCTGCGGGCTGAGGTGCTGGCCTCGGCGCCGCCTTCGGCCGAGGTGATCTTCGAGTTCTGGGTGCCGCAGACGAACGAGCGGGCCGACGTCGCCGTGGTCGGGGCGACGATGGATGGCTTCGAGATAAAGACTGAGCGAGACTCGCTCAAGCGGTTGCCACGGCAGGCGGATGCCTACACCCGCCTCTTCGACCGCTGCCACGCGGTCTTAGCCCATCGGCATGTGGACCGGGCCCTGGAAATCCTGCCGCCATGGTGGGGCGTCCTCGTTATCGAGGACGGCATGACCTTCACGATGCTGAAACTGCCTAAGTCCAACAGCAGCGTCGACCCGGAGACCTTGGTCCGGTTGCTTTGGCGCGATGAGGCGTACGGGGCCCTCTGCAGTCTTGGCGTTCCACCGGATCCCAGCGCCGGCCGGTTCCGTCTGTGGGAGCTTCTCCTCACGCTGCTCGACCTCGACGGCCTTAAGCGGGTGGTGCGCGACGCTATTTTGCTGAGGGATCCATCCCGAGCCCGGATGCCCTCGCAGCGGTTCGCCATCACCTGACTCCCGCGAGCTGGTCAACCACGTGGCGGAGATGGTGGGAGGTTCCCGCTCCTCGCCAGTGGTCCTCCCAGCCTGGCTCGCCGGTGCCTTCGGCGCACTCGGCGATCTGACGGTCGCCCCATGTGTAGTCCCGTCCGGCAAATTCGGGCTGCTCCACGAGCACCCGGCAGAGCCGCCGGTACTGCTCGCGCCCTTCTTCGTGCCGGGGCGCCTTGGCCCTCGGTATCACCGTCACCGTCTCATGCGTGTACCGGATGGCACCACGAATCCCCAGAGGGACCTGCCCCTCGGCCGCGTCTAGCGGTGGCTCAGGGTGTTGGACGGCGTAATCGCCGTAGGTGGGCAGGCGGGCAACCTGGGACCGGCGCAACGCACACCACAGCAGCCACTCTTTGCGAGGCAACCGACCGACGGTACCCGCTTGCACGATGCCGCCCCCGAGTGAACGCGGCATTGTCGTCCCTAGGAGCACTACACTGCGCCACGAACCGGTCGCCATCAGGTCGTCGATCATGGGCGCCAGGTACTCGACGTCGATCTCCGTCTCCTCGGAGATGTAGCGCAGGTCCATGAGCAGGTCGGTGCCGGGGATGTCCACCTGGACCGCGTCCAGCGCCTCCTTGACCAGCGTATCCGTGGTCTGTCCATCGGCCGACACGGTTCCCAGCAAGGGGATGCGCAAGGCCACACCCCGGCCGTCACACGCCGCGGTGTCGGCGATCTGGTCGACAGTCGCGCGGACGTCGTCCAGCCGCAGCACTGGGACGAAAGAGATGCCGCGCTGTCGAGCTATCGCATGGATCACCGACAGCACGGGCGGCCTCTCGTTGTTCGTGGCCGTTGGGTGGTTGGCTGCCAGACGCAGCAGGTCCAGGAAGACCGGGTGTGAGCCGACGGAATCGGCCACCTTCTTCAACCAGCCGTCGACACGCTTCTGGGTGAACGGCTCAGACCCGGGGCTTTTCGGTCCTAGGACCTCGATGAGGGGAGTGAGGTGTTGCCACGTCTGGGTCTCCGCCTGGCCGAGGGCGAGCAACTCGCCCGGCTTGGTCTGGACGGCAGCAACGTAGTTACCCGTCCCGGCAGGGACCAGCTCGAACTGATGTGGATTGTTCAGCGTGAGCTGAAGTGCACTGTTCACCGTCGTCCTCAGACTACAGTAGGGTTCACCCTAAGCCCCAAAGTATTAAGGAGTCGCCATCATAGAGATCTCGTGGTCCAGCCGCAAGCTGGAGAAGATATGCTCGGACGACCGCCAGGGCAGCAGGCACTGGGGAGCGCACCATTGGGAGCTCCTCAAGCGGCGACTAGCAGCGCTCCGTGCCGCGCCCACGCTGGCTGAGATGGACGGCGTCCCTGGCAACTGCCATCAGCTCCACGCTGACCGTGACGGCGACTTCGCGGTCAACCTGTGGGGCCCGTACCGGCTGCTCTTCGAGCCGGACCACGACCCGGTGCCCATGCTTGGCGATGGCGGCATCGACAAGACCAACATCACGCACATCACGATCAAGGAGGTGGATGATTACCATGGCAGCTAGCTCGCAGGCGCGTTGGCAGCCGGACTGGGCGGTGACGCCGGGCGAGATCCTCCTGGAAGCGCTGGCGGATCGCGAGATGACCCAGTCGGAGCTGGCGCAGCGCCTCGGACGGCCGCTCAAGACGGTCAACGAGATCATCAAGGGCAAGGCGGCCATCACACCTAAGACCGCCATCCAGTTGGAGCGGGCCCTCGGCATCTCGGCTCGCTTCTGGACGGGAGTGGAGACCCAGTACCGCGACACCATCGCTCGCCAGGAAGCCGAGCTCGACCTGGAGGCCCAGGCCGACTGGATCGACGCCTTTCCCATCGCCGATCTCGTTAGGCACCGCCTCATCGAACGTGGCCGCACGAAAGCGGCGACACTCGCCAATCTGCTGTCGTGGCTCGGCGTTAGCCGCCCGGGCGCGTACGATCGCCTGGACGCCGCCGCGGCCTACCGGGCATCCCCGGCGTTCGCGGCATCACCGAAGGCGGTCACCGCCTGGCTGCGCTGGGGGGAGCTCCAAGCCGTAAGGGTCAGCGCGGCCCCCTTTGACGCTCGCCGCTTTCGCCAGGTGCTCGCTGAGATCCGACCGCTCACCCGCAAGGAGCCATTCGCTCAGATCTTCCAACGAGTCCAAACGATATGCGCCGAGGCGGGCGTCATCGTGGTCCTGACACCCGAGCTGTCCGGTACCCACCTCAACGGTGCAGCTCGCTGGATCGGCTCTAAGGCGGTGATCCAATTGAGTCTGCGCCACAAGGCTGACGACCAGTTCTGGTTCACCTTCTTCCACGAAGCGGGTCACCTGCTGTCGGGACGTCGCCGCGACTTTGTCGACGGCGTCCAACCCGACCACGGCGACGCCGATGAGCTCGCCGCCGATCAGTTCGCACGTGATGTCATCGTCCCGCCGGACGCTTACGCGAGCTTCATCCAAGCCGGAGACTTCAGCCGAGCTGCCGTCCGCCTCTTTGCGGAGTCGCAGGCCATCGCAGCGGGCATCGTCGCCGGCCGGCTGGAGCGCGATAAGCATGTTGGGCCCGCGGCGCTCCGCGCGGTCAAGAAGGCGATCACGCTGTCCTTCAGCCTGTAGCTCTCATCGCGGACGTTGACCGTGGTCCAGAAGTGGAGGAGCGGTCGACGATGGCGGCGGGGCGGCGGCGACTCGTCGCCGCGCTCCACCTAGTGGATCCGGACATGGTGATCTCCTTCGACGAACGCACGGCTCAGGCATCTTCCCTCCTTGGTTTGCCTGTGTCTTCCGGCCCTAGAAGTGGCGGCCAGGCCACCGTGGAGAAAGGCGCTCGGCGATCTAGGCGAACGCTCGCGTACTGTAGCCATTACTGTAGCCAAGTGGGCCGGAAATGGCTACAGTAGGCGGCACGAAACAGGACTCCGATGTCCACTCCGCAATACAAATGGGCCAAAAGACGACGCAGCAGACGCCCCGCAGCCGGACTCAAGGTCCGCGACGGTCATCCAGGAAATCGTAGCAGTCAACCGAGCCCCCGAAGACTTGCCCATTCGAGGAGAGGAAATCAGGCCTGCACCGCCGAGCCGTTCCGGTACCCCTCGCGCCGGAGCCTTGCGTGGACGGCCGGCAGCCAGATCGAGGCCGTCTCAACGATTCCACAGAGGCTTCTTGTTTCGAGTACGACGCCGATCATCAGGTGCTGCCGGGGCTGGGGCACCCATGGGCCGGTAGCTCCGGCGCTTCCGGCGCCAGTCGGCCGTGGCCGCCGCCAGGGCACGCCCGAAGTTGCGCGCCGAGCCCTGGTATCCGGTCGCCTCGCCGCCGGCAGCAGCCGCTTGGCAGTGATGCGGCCGTCGGTGTCCTTACCTTCTCAGCGATGACGTCGGACGGCGTCGGTGTTGCGGCGCAGCACTCGCGGCCGCCGTGCCCCGGGCCCGCCAGCCTGCCGGGGTTCGATGACTCGCCTTAGGGTCTTGTGCGTGGTCCCGCACAGCTGGGCCACCGCCCGGTAGCTGCCGGAGTCGTTGTACGCGTGCCTGCCGCGGTTGTGCGCCTACGGACTCCGTACGCAGACAGCCCCGCTCGCGTTAGCCGTACAGCAATTGGGGTGCAAAACGGCGTCAGATGGCGGCAGTCAGCGACACTCCGCGAATACGAAATCGCCCTTCCGAACGGCCCCTGGCCGATCTCCGGACCTCGAGGCATTGGTTCGATTTCTCCAGGCGCACTAATTTCGAATACGAACCGTTCCCATCTGAGGCGCCGTTAAGCGATAGCGCTAGTGTCCGCTTACTACATTCGTACTACAGTTTTGTAGTATCGCGACGTCACTCCCGATACCCGTGAGAACGACCTGCCGAGAGAACAAATAGCTGGAAGCGTTCAGGAGGCATGCCGTCGAGCACGTCAATCAGTCGCGGGCGCAGCCGCTCGGATCCGCCACCCGTGACACAAGCGAGAGGATCAAGCATGGACACAGTAGATCTTGGTGGCCTGGCAGTCTCCGCCCAGGGGCTCGGCTGCATGGGCATGAGCGAGTGGTACGGCCCGGCGGACTGGGACCAGTCGGTCGCCACGATCCACCGCGCCCTCGAGCTCGGGGTGACCTTCCTCGATACCGCAGACGTGTACGGCGACGGTCATAACGAGGTGCTGGTCGGCCGGGCCATCCACGACCGGCGCGAGCAGGTGCAGCTC
>JAABUQ010002468.1_pt1 | contig 36533 bp, 38 predicted proteins | sample 5560001 | NCBI WGS metagenome assembly JAABUQ01 (sample SAMN10711888, study PRJNA513371) | rock metagenome | isolation source: Antarctica rocks | place: Antarctica: Victoria Land, Finger Mt nord | collected 2015-12-18 | reverse complement strand
TACGAGATGTTCTGCTTTATCGCCGACTGGCATGCGCTCACCACCGTTGCCGAAAAGAAACAGGACATTGCCCAGGCATCGCGCCAAACGGCGATTGACTTTCTGGCCGCAGGCCTAGACCCGGCCAAGTGCGCCATCTTCCGCCAGTCCGACGTGAAAGAGCATGCCGAGCTGCACCTTCTCTTGTCTATGGTGACGCCTGTCGGCTGGCTGGAGCGCGTGCCGACCTACAAAGTCAAACGCGAACTGGTGAGCGAGAACGATACGCAGGTATCCTATGGCTTGCTCGGCTATCCCGTGCTGCAAACAGCCGATATTATCATCTATCGCGCGCAGGCCGTCCCGGTTGGGCGAGACCAGGAGGCGCATATTGAACTCAGCCGCGAGATTGCGCGCCGCTTCAACCGCATTGTCGGCGAGGACGTGTTCCCCATCCCTGATGCTGTCATCAACAACTTCAGCGGCGAGCTGCCCGGCATAGACGGGCGCAAGATGAGCAAGTCTTACGACAACGCCGTGTATTTATCCGACACGCCGAAGAAGACGCAGCAACTAATCAACAAAGCGTTCACCACGCCCACTAAAATCCACATCACTGATCCGGGCATTCCTGAAGGCTGCGTCGCGTGCCAGTGGCGGCGCGTCTTTGATCCAGGCGGCTACCAGACGCAGTGGGACGAATGTCGTGCAGGCCAGCGCGGGTGCGGGCAATCCAAGAAAGAGCTGGCGGAGATTGTGAATGCCAACTTGGCTCCCCTGCGCGTGCGCAGGGCGGAACTAGAAGCGGATTTGGGGTATGTGGACGCTGTCTTGAAGCAAGGGACAGAGAGAGCGCGCGAAGCGGCCTCGGAAACAATGGCAATTGTGCGGCGCGCGCTTCAATTAACGTAAAGCCGGGTACACTGTGTGCGTCTTTCGCCTATATCTTCTATCGCAGACATCTTCTCACAAGGAATGAGCTTTCCGGCTCTGCCGGACGCGCCGCCTGTCCTGCGTTACGACAGGCTATCGTATGGAACCTCCTAGTAACGCCCTTTCAGGGCACCCCTTTGTCATGCTGTCGCTCGCCCTGCTGCTTGTGGCAATTAACAGCTTCTTTGTGGCGGCTGAGTTCGCGCTTGTGCGCGTGCGCCAGACCCGCATTTTGGAGCTTGCCGAGGGCGGCAGCCGCCCTGCGCAGTCCGTGCAGGCTCTTCTTTCCCGATTAGACACTTACCTTTCCGCAACCCAGCTCGGCGTAACATTGGCTTCGCTCGCCCTGGGCTATATTGGCGAGCCTGCCATGAGTGCCGTGCTGTCGCAGGGCCTGCACGCCTTGGGCGTTGATGTGACAGGGCGCTATGTCGCGGGCATCTCCGTGGCCGTGGGCTTTGTTCTCATTACCAGCCTGCATATTATTTTTGGAGAGCTTCTGCCTAAGTGGTGGGTGATTGCCCATACAGAGCAAACTGCCTTGGCTGTCGCCGCCCCCATGCGCGTGTTTCTGTCGCTGGGCAAGCCGCTGATTATGATGCTGGAAGGAGCCGCCAAGCTGATTGCGCGCCGCCTGCATATTGAGCCGACGGATGAGCATGAGCAGGCGCATTCTGAGGACGAGATACTCGCCATCATGGAGCATTCCCGCTCCAAAGGGGCGCTGCGGGCGAGCGAAATAGAGATTGCGGACAACCTCTTTGAGTTCGCCCACACGCAGGCCAAAGAAATCATGGTGCCCCGCGTGGATATGCTTTGTCTCAACACCGACTGGTCTGTGGGGCGCAACGTGGAAGTGGCAATAGAAAATGGATTTACCCGCTACCCGCTGGCTGAGGGCGACCGGGATCATATTATCGGCATGGTGCATATCAAAGACCTGCTGGCAATTGCAGGCAGCCCTGAAGCCGACCTGCACACCATCAAGCGCGCCATGATTGCCATCCCTGAAACCAAGCCGATTGATGACCTGCTAAAAGAGTTGCAGAAGAGCCATGCCCACCAAGCCGTTGTCGTGGATGAATACGGCGGCACGGCAGGTATGGTCACATTGGAAGACATCATTGAAGAGCTGATTGGCGAAATCCAGGATGAGCACGACAAGCCGCCGCCCTTGGAGCAGCTAGACGACTTAGGCTCTAAATACTCGGTCGCAGGCACGGTCGCCCTGGACGAAGTGGCGGAAACATTAGGCTTTGTGATTGATAACCCGTCCGACTACGACACCATCGGTGGCTATGCCCTCCACGGCCTGCGCCTGCCGCCCCGCAATGGCGCCTCCGCCCGGCTGGAAGGCTACGATGTGGCAGTCTCTGACGCCACCGGGCGACGCATTCGACGCCTGCTGTTCACCAAGCATGACGGCCAAGAGCCAAACCCAGCCGCGCCGGCCCTGTCTTGATCTTAAATATGCGCTGTCTTGATTTTAACAAGCGTTCTTAACTTCTCTGTGTGCTATACTGAGAACAGCCATGCTTCGCCAAGAAGACCCGCACCCCACCCCAGACACTCTTTCCGCCGCGCAGACCCGCGTGACCCCGGAAGAGCTTGCCCACGCCATCGCAACCCTGGAAGCGCGCCGCCTTGACGCCGAACGTGTGCAAGCTGGCACCATTCCCATCGGCGAGGCCGTGCGCGAGCTAAACCTAGACGCCACGCCCGAAGAGGTGCTTGCCGAAGTGCGCACCCAGCGGCAGGCCCAAACACCGCCTACCCCTCCGCTTGCCTCCGTTCCGCCCCTGCACCAGACCGTGACCAGTGCTTTGCGTCAGGCTGCTGTCGTTGCCGCGCCTGGGTTAAAGCAGGCCGCGCTTGCCGCCTCGCCTGCGCTGAGGCGCGGCATAGAGGCTGTATCGCAGCATGCCAAGCAGCCCAAGCGCGCCAAGCGTGGGTGGCGCAAGCAGCCCTCCCTGGCATTCGGCCTCTTCTTTGCGTTTGTGGGCCTTTCGCAAACGGGCTTGCTGAGCAGGCATCACTCGCACATCATGGTGCAGACAGCCGCTCCGCAGGCTCGCTCTCTGTCCACGGTTCCCGATGGGCAAGAGGTTCACACGGACACGGCGACTGTCCTCAGCATTGCACAAGGAGCCAATCCGCAAACTATTGCCGTTCTGGATGGCCCACAGCGAGGCAACATGTGGACGCTGGTGCGCCATGACAAGCACTGGTATGTGCATGCCAACGCTTTGGAGTCCGCCACGGTAGGCGCTGGCCCCCTGAAAATCTACAACCAGCACAATGCGGGCGTGCTGGAAGGTGAAAGAGAACAGGACGTCACCATTCGCCTGGACAATTCCACTCTTGTTGATACCAACGCAGGCGACAATTGGAGCGAGATTGACCTGAGCCAAGCCCATCCCGACACGTACACCCACGAAGACTGGTAGCCCACCTGCCATGCTCAAGACGCACGCTGCCCCCGACACCGCCCCGCCCACCACGCAGGAAATCGCACAGGCCATCGCTTCTTTGGAGGCCAGGTCTGCCTCCCACGCCGACCAAGCCGCGCAGACAGTCACCGTCAGCGAAGTCATTCAGCACCTGGGCCTGGACATGACCGCGGAAGACGTGCTGGCCGAAATACACGCACGCCGCGCACGTCAGGCGAAAACACCCACGCCGCTGCGCAAGAAACGCATCGCCGGTATCTTGGCGGGCGGCGCACTTGCAATTGCCTGGGCGTTGGGGGAACTTTTCACTCCGCAGTACGACAATTCACTTCCCCCGCCGCCCCCGGCTGCCGCGCAAGCCTCGTTCTTCCCAATGCCAAAGCCTCTGGGCATCGCGCCAAACGCGCTGGTGCAGGATACGGTAGGCGATGCCACTGTGCTGAAGACGCTGGCGGAAATCCCTGACGGCCACCCGGTAAAGTATAATTTCCTATCGGAAGGCGCGGCAGACGGCTCCGAGCCTTTGTGGACACTGGTCAAACATCAAGGCAAAGTGTACCTGCGCTGCTGGACAGTGCCGATGTCGCCGCAAGCCATGCAGCAAGCCAGCCTGAGCACGGGCATCACGCTCTTTTGCGGACAGGGCGGCTTGGACAGCAATGTCCGCGCGACAGCTCCCCTGACCCTTGCCTTGCAGGGCATCACGTTGCCGGACGGCGTCTCTCTGGGCGGCAGAAACTCGGTTCCTGCGAGCCGCCTGCATCTAGACCAATACGCGCATGAGAAGTGGAAACCATGACTGATGTTCTGGTAATCGGCGGCGGGGCGGCAGGGATGCTCGCCGCCCGCCGGGCGGCGGAGTGCGGCGCGCGCGTCACGCTCTTGGAGAAGAATGACCGCCTGTGCATGAAGATACTCATCTCCGGGGGCGGCAAGTGCAACCTCACCCATACGGGAACCATGGACAGCATCCGCGCACAGTTTCGCCGCGAGGAGGGCCGCTTCCTCAAGCCCGCGTTTTACCGCTTTTCCAACACTGACTTTCTGGACATCCTGCACGCGCGCGGCATGCAAACCTACGCCCGGCCCGATGGACGCATTTTCCCCGTGGAGCCTGCCAACGCCAAAGACGTGGTGGCTCTGCTCACGCAGCACGTTCTGGATGCCGGTGTCACCGTCCGCTATGGGGCAAGTGTCACGGGCCTGCACGTCCAAAACAACCGCCTGTGCGGTGTGCAAATCGGCGATGAGTTTTTGGCCGCAGACCGCGTGGTGGTCTGTACGGGCGGGTCTTCCTATCCCGCGACAGGCACGACCGGCGACGGCTGGCGCTGGCTCCCGGACGCGGGGCATTCCCTGGTTCCCCTGCGCGCGGCCCTGGCCCCGCTGTATCTGCACGAGGCGCAAACGGACTGGTCGGGGGTTGCTCTGCGCGGGGCGACTTTGCGGGCGCGCGCTTCTAGGGAAGGCAAAGAGTATGCTCGCTGGACCGGCGACCTGCTGTTCACCCACAAGGGCGTGTCCGGCCCCACCGCCTTGGGCGTGTCCCGCGACATCGCCGAGCGCGAGAACACCGGCGCGATAGAAGCCGACTTGGTTCCTGAGACGTCGTTTGAAGACCTACGCGCCCGCCTGCAAGCCGAGGCGCGCGCCCAGCCCCGCAAGACTGCCGCCGCCCTGGTCGCCCCGTTCCTGCCTGCCCGCCTGGTGGAGCCTCTGCTTGCCGCTGCAAGTGTCGACCCCGGGACGCGAGGCGCTTACCTGCCCGCCAAGGCGGTCAACAAGCTCGCCTCCACACTCAAGGGCTGGCCGCTCGGTGCTGTCCGGCATGTGCCGCTGGAGCGCGGCGAGGTGGTCGCAGGCGGCGTGCCCCTGCCCGAAGCAGACCCCCAAACCATGCAGTCTCTGGTCATGCCCGGCTTGTACTTATGCGGCGAGGTTTTGGACATTGCCGGGCCGGTTGGCGGCTACAATTTGCAGGCCGCATGGAGCACGGGCTGGGTGGCCGGGGAAGCCGCCGCCCGCGCCTTGTGAGAAAAGGAAAGGCCCCTCCGCCCCAATTCTGGGGAGCCGGATAAAGATCAGGAAGGGCATGAGCCAGACCTTTCCTCATCCGGGTTCCCCAAACTTGGGGCGGAGGGGCCTCCTAATCCACTCCTAAACACCTGTCAGACTACTCGCTGCGCCTATATTGCTTAGGTTTTCCCCGCGCGTTCCTCTCTCAGTGCAAGCGCGTGGCAACGACGGACAGAATTGTTCCGTCGTTGGGACAGGCTTGCCATGCGTTTACACTGCCTCAGCAATCCCCAAAGCGCGGGTTGACAAACGCCCTGCCACTGGGCTACAATGCCCGTGAAAATCATTCTCGTGACTGCTATCGGTGCGACGCGATCAACGCGCGCATAATTGGGGAAGTCCGGTGCGTCTCTTTTCAAGGGGACAATTCCGGCGCTGTGCCGCAACTGTGATGAGGCTTTGCCTCTCAGCCAGAATGCCACCCGATAGCTTGGATGACGCTTTAAGCGTCGTCCTTCTGCACTGCCTGCGCGCGACAGGCGGAAAGGAACCTCGGTTTTGCCCTGCCTGCTTTGGCACGCCCCGCCCCTCGTGGCGCGTCGCCGCCCTTCTCCCCAAGCCCGCGCCTGCGGCTGTTCCCCACCCTGTTTCGGGTTTACCCTGATTGAGCTGCTCGTGGTCATCGCGATTATCGCGCTGCTCGCCGCCGTTTTGTTCCCGGTCTTTGCGAAAGCGCGAGAAAAGGCACGCCAGACCTCATGTGCCTCCAATCTCAAGCAATTAGGCTTGGCCTGGCTGATGTACGCGCAGGATTACGACGAAACCGCGTGTCCATCGTACTACTTCGCCAACGGCTCCTTTCGCACAGAACTCGGCTGGGACTTTACCCTCGGCCCTGCAAGCGGGCAGGTGAGGCCCGGTTTGCTGGGCGCGTATGCCAATAGCGGCGCAATCCATCAGTGCCCGGACTTCACAGGCCCGGCGTTTGGGCGTCCCTACACGGGCTATGCTTACAATGCCACCTATCTGGGGGGAGATGATTACAGTCACAGCCCTACAGCGCAGATGTGGCCTGCGTGCAAACTGGCGCAGATTGGGCTGCCTGCTGCCACCGCCGCCTTTGCGGACGGGGGCTACGGAACCACCACGCCCAATGCGGAAAACTACCTGCGTGCGCCCTCCGACACATTGCTGCTTCCGGGCGGGCTGGTGGACTTTCGGCATACTTTGACCGCCAATGTCGCCTATGCCGATGGGCATGTCCACGCGGTGCATTCGGCCTTCGCCTATGACTCCCATTACCCTGAGTTCGGCACGCTGTCGCAGGACGATTCGGCCTACGGGCCGGAGATGAAGCCTGCGTCCGCCTATGCTTATTAGTTCCTTGACAGATTATAAAGAAAGAAAAGATACACTATGAACACACGTTATGCGCCGGGCCTTGTGGCCGCGCTGTTAGTGCTTGGCGGCGCGCACGCCGCCCGCAGCCAGTCGTTTGCCAGTGGCTACGACTCCAAAGGCACGTATGATTTAAGTTCCAACGCGAACTATAACGACCCGACCAACGCTGTCGGCCAGCCCACCACGCTGGACAACGACGGCTTTGGCGACCCTGTTTACCATGCCTCGCTGGTGCAGCCCGCCTTTGGGCAGGACGCCAATACAGGCCACAACTTGCTTTCCGCGCTGAACAGCGACGGGAATGGCGCGCTGACCCTGACGTTCAGCACCCCGATTGTCCACAGCGACGCGCATTATTTTGGGCAGGACTTCATTGTCTACACCAACTCGTTCTTTACAGGCACCAACCCAACCACGGGCAAAAGCTATGTCAGCGAAGGCGACAACCTGAGCCAGTATATCCTGAACGGCGGGTCGTTCGGCTCGCTGCCCAGCGTCAGCGTCAGTGCCGACGGGGTCAATTTTGTGACTGTGCAGTCGCAGGACACGCTGACGTTTGCCGAGAACCCTTACCACTGGGATGGCATTTCGGGCGGCAACACGTCGGGTTTCGGGGCCTTGCAGGACTTCAGCAAACCCGTGGACCCCAGCCTGACAGCGGCCAGCTTCACCAATGTCTCGGCAGCCGATGCCATCAACCGCCTGTACAACGGCTCCGCAGGCGGGGTTTCGTTCTCCATCGCGGGCACGGGACTGAGCCAGGTGAACTATGTGCGGTTTACGGGAAAAGGCAATATTGACGGGGTTTCATTGGTAGGACTTGCTGCCGCGCCGGAGCCTGCGCCGTGGGCGGTGTTCGCCTTGGGCGCATTGGGATTGGTGTTCCTGCGCCGCCGCCGTGCCCAAGCCTGACGAACACGGCCCCCTGCGTTTATTTTGGAATGCTTGCAAAAAGGCTTGAAGTGTGCTATACTCTCTTTGCTGTCGGGGTGTGGCTCAGCTTGGTAGAGCGTTCGGTTCGGGACTGAAAGGTCGTAGGTTCGAATCCTATCACCCCGACCAGCAGAGAAAGACAGGGGCGGAAACTTCACGTTTCCGCCCCTGTTTTGCGTCTTGCCTTGACAATGCACGGTTCTCGTGATAGAATGCCGCTCGGCATTGAAGCAATGCCAAGCCTGTTTTCGGCACTGGAGAACGAATTTATGCATCCTCGTTTCCTGCCCTGCGCCCTGCTGCTCGCGCTTGCGGCACAGTCTGCCCAGGCGTCCCCCGCCCCGCCATTGCTGCGCATTGGGCTTGCGAAGTGGTTTGACCACGCATCCACCGTGCTGCTGACCAGCGACAAAGCCTACACTATCCAGGATGCCGCTTCGGGCAAGCCGTTGATGCGCGTGGCAGCCCACGCGGTTTACCGGGTGACGCCCGAAGCGACAGGCATCACGCTGACGCGCACCATCCTTGCCGACGGCGAGGTTCCCAGGCAGGCGCAGTCCCCGGTCACAGTCGCCCCGACAGGCACGGATGATGTGCAAGTCGCCCGCATAGACCCAAAAAGCCCCAGCCTTGCCGTGCATTGGCACCGGTATCGCGGCATTCTCACCGTGCGCCGAGACCCGGACAGCACCCTGCGCGTCATCAACACCCTCAGTTTGGAGCCATATCTATATGGGGTCATCCCTGCCGAGATTGGCACGAAAGTGCCCCTCGAAGCGATGCGCGCGCAGGCGGTCGCCGCCCGCACGTATGCGCTGAAGAACCGGGGCAAGTTCGCAAGCCAGGGCTTTGACCTCGATGACACGACACGCAGCGAGGGCTACCTCGGGGTGGACGGCGAAACTGCGCTCTCCAATGCCGCCGTGGACAGCACGCGCGGGCAGGTCTTGACCTGGCATGGACAACTCATTGACGCCCCTTATTCCACCGATAGCGGCGGCATGACGGCATGCGACAACAGCGGCGACTGCCCCTATTTGCAGGCCGTGCGCGATGCTCCCGGCCCCGCCGGCCCGGACTATGCCAGTGATGGCAAGTACCACACATGGACGAAAGTCTTCACTGCCGCTGCCATTGCAGGCAAATTGAACAACGATCCACGCACCCACGTCAGCCAGTTCACCTCGCTGACACTGGACGGCGTGGATGCGTCAGGACGCATTACCACGGCGACTGTGTCCGGGGCGGACGGCAGCATGAAGACAGTCACCGGCCCGCAGCTTCGCCAGATACTCGGCTACGACAGCCTGCGTTCCACCCGTGTCACTCTCACCATGACCCCGGCAGGCGATTATCAGTTTGACGGCAAAGGCTGGGGGCACGGCCTGGGCATGTCCCAGGATGGGGCGGTGGCAATGGCTTCCCGGCCCTACAACAAGTCGTGCCAGGACATTCTCAAGCACTACTATGTGGGCACGGCCTTGACTGACATCAGCCAGGTAGATTGGAACGTCAGCACGGCCAAGCGGCTGCCGTAGCCTAAACTCTTTCATCATAAACTGCGAAAGCGCCCTGGGAACCCAGGGCGCTTTTGTTTTGCGTGCTCGCTAACAGCTTACGGACAACTTAGCGCGGCTGCTCGGCTTGCTGCTTGACCGCGTCCAGCAGGCGCTGCGTGTTGTCCTGCATCAAACGGGCCACGACTTTCTTCAAGAGCGGGCCAATCAGTGGTATGTCCAGCTCGTAATCTAAGGCAGAGGCGAACTTGGTTGTGCCGCCGCCTTCGTCTGTGAATGTCCACAAACCGCCGTACTGCGAGTAGTCGCCTTTCACCAGCGAAAAGCGGCACGTATGCGCGGCATCATCCCAAACATCCTGCTCGGTCCAGCGCACTTTCAGCTTGAAGTCCGAGGCGACCCCGACCCAGTCTGTCACCAGCCGCAGGCCGTCGCCGCTGCGCTCGACGACATGAATGCTTTCCACGTCCGGCATGAATGTCGGGAACGACTCCACGTCTTTTGCCAGCGCATACACCGTCGCAAGCGGCGCAAGCACCCGCACTTCGTTTTCAATATGGGGCATGGGTGTCCTCTTGACAGTTAGGCCAGGCGGCGGACAAGCCCGACCACTTTGCCGACAATCTCCACATCGTCAAAGTACATCGCCTTCATGCGCTTGTTGGCGGGCTGCAAGCGAAACTGTTTCTTTTCTTTGAAGAAGCGCTTCACTGTGGCTTCGTTGTCAATCATGGCGACGACTGTCTCGCCATTTTCCGCCGTTTTTTGCGCGCGCACCACCACAAAGTCGTTCTCGTGGATGCCGTCTTCAATCATGCTGTCGCCCTTGACGCGCAGCATAAACCCGTCGCCTGAAATGAAGTCTTGCGGCAGGGGAAACATTTCCTCCACCTCCTGCACGGCCAGCCGGGGCGATCCTGCCGCGACTGTGCCGAGCAGGGGCACTTGAACGACCGGGCGGACGAGGCTGGGACTGGCCGCAGACTGGCTCGGCATTACTTTGATGGCGCGGGTTAATACGGCCTCGCGCTGAATGTGGCCGTGTTCTTCCAGCGTCTTCAGATGGGCGTGGACTGTGGACGATGACGAGAGGTTGACGGCCAGCCCGATTTCGCGCACGGTCGGCGGGTAGCCATGGGCTTCCACATGCTGCGTGATGCAGGCCAGGATTTGCTCTTGGCGCTTGGACAAAGGTTTCGGCATTAATTATGCTCCTTTCGGCGGGGGTGCTGTGTTGGAGTGCCGATGCGTGCAAACCAACAAATGTTCGCCTTGTGCTTTCAGTATAGCAGGAAAACACGTAAAAGGCAACTGTTGTGCTGTGCAAAGCGCGTCGCATTGGCTTGATAAGCCCGTTTCGGGCGCAAACCAACGACGGACGGTTTTGTTCCGTCGTTGATGCGCGCTTCAAGTGCTGTAGAAACGCCTACGCTAGCCGTGTGAAAGGCGTTGAGAAGGCCCCCCCGCCCCAATCACGCACTGGCGTGCCCGGAGGGCTGGGGTGCAATACAGAAGGAAGACACTGGCTGCACTTGGTATTGCTCTGCTCCGGCTCCCTTCTGGCTCCCCAGAATTGGGGCGGGGGGGCCTTCCTAGCACTTTCTAGACACACTCTCAGCTCACGCGAAAGGCATGGTTTCAGACCCGCCGAAAAGAGACGCTTTCTTTGTGCAGGCGGGGCGAAGTATGCTATAATTAACCTACGCACAATGCGCCCTCTCCTTTTCACGCTGCTTGCCTTCTTGCTTGCCCTGCCCCTGCGCGCGGATGGCCCCATTGCCCCGCGCGAGGTGCCGCCCGTTCTCGCGCCGGTTGCAACGGTGGAAACCCATCGCATTCGCGTGGTCAACGCGGTAGATGGAGCCGTGCAGGTTTCGCTGGACAAGGGCGAAACATGGCAATTGGTCGGGCGGGTGACCGCGCCTGCCACCGAAAGCCTGCCGGGGTATCTCGCGACAGGCTATTCGCAGGTCGGCACGATTGCGGCGACTGCGGTGCATGGCCTGCGCATTCGGGTCGGGGATACATCGCACGCCTACGCGTCGCTTGTCAACATTCTGCCGCGCGAGTTTTCGCAAACGCCGGTGCGCTTCGGGGGGCATGTGTCGGGGCTGTCCGGCATCTACACCAACATTCCCACCGGAACGGCCATCTTCCGCGACCTGGCCCCGCTTGCGGGCAGCGCGGTGTTCCTGGAAGCAGGCGACGGGCGATTGTCTGCCCTGCCGCTGAACTACGTGCCGCAGGACGGCGATACCCTGGTGGTTGTCGTGGAGCAACCGGTGAACCCTCTGCGCGAAGTCGTTTTTGAGAACAAGGCAGGCGGCGATGTTACGGCGACCTACGCCGATGGCACAAGCCATCTCGTCACCCATGTCCTCAAGGCAGTCACGGGGGTTGGGCGCTTTGACGGCACATCATATACAGGCGTCGGGGCGATCAACACCAACCACAGCGGGGTTGTGACCGTGTCCACGTCGCCGATCACCACGTCTACCCTGCTGGAAGGGACGGGGACAGAGCGGCGCGGCGGCTTCCAAATTGAGCCGGCGTATCATAACTCCCAGACTGATGAAGCAGGTGCGCCGTCTATACTAGTCGTCGGCAGTTTGGACAAAAAGCACCAGCCCGACCAGGAAGGCACGCCGCCGCTGTTTCATGGCGAGATTGGCCTGGCCTGGGATGCCTCCGACCCTCGGCATTCGTGGCGCGCGCAAATCCGGCGGGGCGGCAAAGAAAGCCCCTGGCTGCCCATGCCGGCCCTGGTCGGCAATCAGCCGCAAGCGCTGCTCGGCATTACCGCCATTCGGCTGATCCAAAGCGCTGCGGGGGATGATGCCTGGCGCGAGGCCCATCTTAGGGAGGCCGCGCGGGCGTACCAAGCCCAGGCGCGCACCCTGGCCCGTGCGGGCAAAACGCAGATTGTGCGCGGGCATATCACCCTGAATGCCGCCACCACCGACCGGCGCACGCAGTTCGCGCAGTTTTATGTGGATGGCGCATTCAAGGCGATGAGCAACACGCGCCCGTTTGCGTTCTCGTGGGACACAGACAGCGTGCCTGACGGCGAGTACGTGGTGGAAACCCGCGCCGAGGACGCCAATGCCAGCCCTCTCAGCACATCTCGCACAAAGATATGGGTAGACAACGCTCACTTGATAGGCAGCACGCCATGACGGTGCAGGGGAAAGCGGCGGTGCAGGAAAAAGTCGGGCAGATGCTCGTGTGCGGCTGGTCGGACGTGGGAAAGGGCGACAGCGCAACGGCAAACGCCCACGCACACGCCCTGGTAGACGACCTGCGCATAGGCGGCATAATCCTGATGGGCCGCAACATCAGCCCGCCGGAGCAATTGCGCGCAGTCCTATCAAATATGCAGGCCCGCGCCCAAGCGTCTGGCCTGCCCCCATTGCTCGTCGCCGTGGATCAGGAAGGCGGGCGTGTGCAGCGGCTTGCCCCGCCTGCTTATGCCCATCGCCGCAGCGCGTGGGAGATTGGGCAGGCAGGCGATGTGGACGCGGCGAGGCACGCGGCGGCATCGCTGGGCCGGGAGCTTGCCTCGGTAGGGATTAATTGGGACTTCGCGCCTGTCTTGGATGTGAACAACAATCCCCACAACCCGGTTATTGGGACGCGTTCCTACAGCGCGGATGCTGATTTAGCCGCGCAAATGGGCACTAGTGCCGTGCAGGGATTGCAGCAAGACGCGCGCATACTCGCGTGCGGCAAGCATTTCCCCGGCCACGGTGACACGGACACCGACTCGCACTTCGCGCTGCCCCGCATTTCCCACCCCCGTGCGCGCCTGGACAGCATGGAACTTGTCCCCTTTCGCGCCGCCATCGCTGCCGGCATGGGGTCGCTCATGACCGCGCATATCCTCTTTCCTGCCCTAGACAACGCCCTGCCTGCCACGCTGTCGCCCGCCATCCTCACGGGGCTGCTGCGCGAAGAGCTGGGCTTCCAGGGCCTGATTATCACCGATGATTTGGAGATGAAAAGCGTTGCCGACCATTGGGGCGCACCGGAAGCCGCCGTGCTTGCCGTGGAGGCAGGCGCGGACATGCTGCTTTGCTGCCACGCTGCCCCAACGCAACACGCCATCCGCGATGCATTAGTACGTGCAGTGCAGTCGGGACGCCTCAGCGAAGCGCGCCTGGACACAAGCCTTGCCCGCATCGCTCATGCCAAAGCGCAGTGGCTGGGAGCCGTCTGATGCCCGCCAAAGTCTGCCCGCGCTGCGGCGAGCAATACGAGCACCTGCACTCCACGACCTGCCCGTCATGCTTCGCGAAGCTCGTGACTGTAGACGATGCCACTGCCGAGGCATTCGCGCAGGCCCGTGCCGAAGTGGTGCAGACGCCGGAGTTTCAAGCCGTCAAGGCCGTGGACGATGAGCGATTTCGTGAGCAGTCGTTCGGCGCGTGCCTGGGCGTGCTGGCGATATTCCTCATCACCGCCATCGCCACAGTCGCCCTTCTCGTCCATGCCGCCCGTGACAAGAACCATCATGTCCGGCTTGTACGCTCGGCTATGCCTGCCACGGCTTCCCTCAATCCCGCACTAATGCTCCCTGCCCTCCCGGTCGCCGCCGCCACGCGCGATGATGTGCTGCCCTTGGCTGTCGGCAGTTTCCAGCGCCTGCGCAGTGACCAGGCAGTAAACATACCCGGCACGCTCACCCCGATCTTCCATGCGCAGTACGGCCCGGCCACGCCGCCGCTGAATGCGTATGCCGTTCCTGCCGACCGCCCCACCCCGGAGCTGAATGCCTTCCAATTGGGCCTGGCACTCGCATCGCAGTCGGGCGCGGGCCATGCCGCCGCCCCGCCGCTTTTTTTCGCGACGGAGCACTGGCGCTATGCCGTGCTGGGCAGCCCGCCTACTGCGTCCGACACGTTCCGCGCGCAGCTTATTGCACAGTTCGCCGCGCGCAGCCGCTAGGCTTGATTATACCAGCAAACACGGCCCTTGAGCATGGAGAATAGGAGCGGTTAATGCCCAACGTGGGTATACTGCGTCATCTAATCAACTGCCTCAAATGGCAGCCGGGAGCATTTCCATGAACAAACCCCTGAAAACCTTGCTTTGGGCCGGGGCGGGCGCGGCAGCCATTGCGCTGGCAGGCAATGCCGTCTTTGCCAATGCCGAAGCGCTTACCAACTCACTCGGCGGCGAGGGCCGCTTTTGGCCCGGCCCGTATGGCGATGTTTTTTATGCGCGTCAGGGCAAAGGCACGCCGGTTGTCCTGCTGCACGGCCTCTACGCCGGGGCGAGCGGCTGGGAATGGCGCAAGAACTTTGACGCTTTGTCCGAGCATTTCCAGGTCTATGCGCCGGACTGGCTTGGCTTTGGCCTGTCCGACAAGCCGCGTATCCGCTACACTGCCGACAAGTATCTAGAGCAGCTTTCGCAGTTCTTGCAGGACGTGGTCGGGCAGCCTGCCATTCTTGTCGCGTCCTCTTTGGCGTCTGCCTATGCTGTGCAGGTCGCGTCCGAAAAGCCTGCTTTGGTGAGTGGCCTGGTCTTGGTCTGCCCGACCGGCCTGCGCGAACTGGCCTCCCCGCCCAGTTTGGCTACTGAAGCCGCCTACCAAACCCTGCACGCGCCCTTGCTCGGCACAGCGTTGTACAACACCATGACTTCGCAGGCCAGCCTGCGCTGGTATCTGTCCAACAAGACCTACTTTGACCCCACCCTGGTGGACAATGGCCTAATAGCCCACTACACCGCCGCCACTCACCAGTACGGCAGCCAGAATGCCCTGCCTTCGTTTATGAGCGGCCTGCTCAACCACAGCGTCGCCGATGCCTTTCCCAAGCTGACCCGTCTGCCTCTGCGCCTGATTTGGGGCCGCGAGGCGCGGGTAACTCCGCTCAGCGATGCCGAGCCGTTCCTCGCAGCCAATCCGAATGCCGAATTGTCCGTGCTGGACCGCAGCGGCATCGTCCCGCACGACGAGCAGGCGCAGGCATTCAACAAGCTCGTGGTGGAGGCCGTTTCCCAAACCGCCACTGCCGCGACGCCGAACCCTCTTTAACTCCCAATACTTTCACTGCAAAGGAACTTTGTTATGGCACGAAACGACAACGGCAATGCGCAGCGCAAGCCTGCGATCCCCTTGACCCTGGTCAACGACCCCACCGATACCGGCGATGAGGACGATGTGTATATTGTCTACGGCGAGGCGGGCGAAGACCTCGCCTTTGAAATCTGCGAAGACTTAGAGCTGGCCCTGGAAGTGCGCGACTCCATGCTGGAAGATGGCTTCAAAGTGCGGCTCTTTCAATCCAATGAAGTGGAAGTCGTCACCGACGACGAGCCATCGTCCGGGCCGGGCGGCCAGGTGGCGTAGCCCGCCCGTGATGCAGGCGTTTTCCTCGCTTTTCCAGCGCGTACCAACGACGGAACAAAACCGTCCGTCGTTGGTACGCCTTTGCAGCACGTAGCCTACGGCTTTGGAATGCCTTTACTGCACGACCTCAACAAAGGCTGATGCAGTTCCTTGTGGCGGAAGGCTTGCGGCTTGAAGGCTTAGGGCAGCCGGTGGGTCAACAGGCACATGAACATTGTGTGGCGCGTTGCTCTGTTTTCGGCACTATTGGCGTGCTGTGCATTTGCTGGGACAGGCTGTCACTCGCGGCAGCTTGCGCCGGGGCCTGTGGCAGTGCGTGCCGCTGTGCCTGCGGCTCCTGCGCTGCTGCAAGCGGCGTGCGACCCGCCACCGGCAGGCCTGCCAATGACGCAGGGGATGCCTCTGCCGCCGCTACGCCCTGCCATTAAGCAGGCATTGCCACCTCGGCGTGTCCGCTACCATATCGTGCCGGTCGGCGTCGTGCTGGATGCGGACGACCCGGCCACCGTCAACAGTCAGGGCGACCTGCTTGTTGAACAAGAGGTATGGAGGAACGGCAGAAAAGAAGCGCTGCAAAACACGTTCAAGAACAAAGAGTACCGCTCTATGGAAGCGGTCGGCATGAACAATCAAGGGATTGTGGCAGGCAATGTCACAGGAGAAGAGGATGGCGCTTACCTGCTTGAGTTCAGCCGGGCTGCTGTGTGGCGGCGCGGCAAAATGACGCCACTGCCACCCTTTGAGCGTTTGGAAACCGTGGCGGCAGGCATCAACAGCAAAGGGGAAATCACCGGTTACGGGTTTGAGCAGACCAACGATGCCTTAGCGGATACAGACCGAGCGTTTCTGTTTCGCAATGGCAAAATAGAAGACATCGGTCACGGCCAGGCCGTTTGCCTCAACGACCAGGGCCAAGTTCTTGTGCAGTGGAGCGATCCAAGCGCGTTCAGGCTTTATGCCAAAGACCGGGGCCAGACAATAGGCACGCCCGAAAGCGACACGTATTTGTGGGACAACGGCACAAAGCGTCCGATCACCATACCGCCAGGCTATGGCAGCTTTGAGACATTTGCTGGCATCAACAATCGCGGCGAGTTTGCGGGGCAAATCAGCACCGGTCATCTCAGCCGCTATTACAGCACCGACACAATTGACCGCGCTTTTGTTTGGCGGCATGGCAAGACGCGAGTACTTGGCACGCTGGGCGGCGAGGCCAGCCAAGCTCTCGGCATTAACAACAGCGGGCAGGTTGTCGGCAAAGCGGATGTGGGGCCTCCTGATGCACATGGGGATGAGAATACGCACGCCTTTCTCTGGCAGAATGGACATATGCACGATCTCAACGGCTTTGTCTCGGCGCGTCCGGGCTGGGTGCTTTACTCGGCAAACGGGATCAACGACAAAGGCTGGATTGTGGGAACAGGCAGCAAAGGGACGTTCTTGCTAAAGCCAATCCGGGCGAAGAGGCCCTGAGACGGCGTGCAAAGAAGTCGCGAATTGCCGCCGCATTCCACAAGCAAAGGCAGGGCTTGGTGAACCATGAAGTTTCTACCGAAAGCCATTCTCGGTATCTTGGGACTGCTTGCGGTCGGATTAGGCCAACGAGCGGCGGCAGCGCCTGCTGTTCGCTACCGTATCACGCCGTTGCCGGGCCTCAGCGTAGACGACGACGGCGCATCCATCAACAACCGGGGACAGGTGGCATGCGGCGGCGTCCGGTGGTATAGGGGGCATCGGCGCACGTTGTCCGTTCCTCTACCGCACTCGCCGCCTGAGAGCGCACAGGCGCATGGCATCAATGAAGCAGGCACAGTTGTTGGGGAAGCAAGCGGGAGCGCTGACGGCGCGTGGCTGGTAAACTATGGGCAGGCCGTTGTCTGGCACAGCGCAAAAGGTCAAGGATTGCCTGTGCGCGTCTCCATGAGTACAGTTGCCAATGCAATCAACAATGCGGGTGTTGTTGTCGGCACAGCCTATCAGCCTGTGCCCGACCAAGACCAAAGCATTTACGAAGCCTTTTTGCTGCGGCACGGCAGAACAGTGTTCTTGAGAGCGCGCAAGGCCATCGGCATCAACAACCGAGGGCAGGTTCTCGTGCAATCGGGTTTCTCCCGCATGTCTCTTTCCTCCTATGTGCCTGCCCATTTCCTGCTGCTGTCACATGGGAAAAGAGTGCAAATTAAGGATGCGCGCACCGGTGCGGGGTTGGACGACGCCGTAGCTATGAACGACGCTGGTGTCGTGGTCGGTTCCATTGGGAACACGGCATGCTTGTGGCGGCAGGGCCATGTCACAAAACTTGGCAGGCTGAGCGGTGAGCAAGTTGACCCTGCCGCTATCAATAACCGCGAACAGATTGTGGGCAAGGCGGAGATAGAACCGCTCAAGCCGCTTGAACAATACGACTCGCCGGAAACGCATGCGTTTGTGTGGCAGCGTGGGCGCATGACCGACTTAAACCATATACTGATCCGCAAATCAGGCTGGGTGCTGTACGAGGCGGACGCCATCAACGACCGAGGCCAAATTGTCTGCTGGGGCAGCAAAGGCGCGTGCCTGCTGACGCCCGTGCCACACGCTGCCAAGCTGCACTGAGACGCGGCGCAAAGAAGGAAGGAATCAGGGGCGGGCACGGCGAACATTGCCCTGCACGTATGGTATAATACTTTGGCATATCAGCCGCCGCCCGAAGATTTAGCAGGCTTTCCGGGAGCGAGTAAAGTAAAGCGAAAAACACCTGTTCAGGGAAAAGGCAGTCTGCGCAGGCGGTGGAAAGATGTGGACGGCATCATCTACGAATGGGACAGCCAGCACGGCACGGTGGAAAAGTACGATAAGCGTGGCGCACATTTAGCGGAGTATGACCCAAATACCGGCGAGCAGACAAAGCCCGCCGATCCGAGCAGAAGCGTGGAGCCTTGATTATCATGGCAGTCAACATAGTCAACAGCAACAATTCATCTCTAGTAGCGTCCGCCACAGGCTCTCAGAGCGAGTATATAGAACTTGGGCTGCCCAAAGTTATCTGGGTTTTGCAGGCTTACCAAAAAGAAGGCGATGCATTTGTAGAAGAATGGCCGCTAAGAGGTATTAGCTTAGGTACGCTGCATAGCCTATTTCAGCAACCGCAAGATGACCCAATGTATGACGCCTACCCCATCGGTGAGGCGCAGGCAGGGTGTTTGCAGGCTTACACAGCCCATCCTATAGATTTGCAGGCGTATGACTACTTCGTGGAGTGCTACGCTGAATAAGTGGTTCGCAATGAAAGTGCAACATATTCATGGCAGATGAGCGGAAAACACCCTACCGGGTCAAAGTGCCCGATATTGACTATTGGCGCGGCAAGATCGGCTGTCAGACTGGCTGCCCGGTCAAGACCGACTCGCGCGGCTATGTCATCGCCATCGCCGAAGGGCGCTATGACGATGCCTACGCGATCGCCCGCGCGCCAAACCCGTTTGCCTCCATGTGCGGGCGCATCTGCGGCGCGCCCTGCGAAGTGAAATGCACGCGCGGCAACATCGGCACGGACACGAGCGGACCGGTCGCAATTCGTGCCTTAAAGCGGTTCGCCACTGAACAGTACGGGGTGGAGAACCTGCACAATCTGCACAAGTCGCTGGAGTATTCCAATGCGCGCGGGTCGGCATTCCCGACAATAGATAAAGAGAAGATTGCCGTCATCGGTGCGGGCGCGGCGGGCATGACGGCGGCGCACGACCTAGCGCGTCTAGGCTATGCAGTCACCGTCTTTGAGGAGCTGGAAACTGCTGGCGGGCAGATGGCAACCGGCGTGCCGATCTACCGCCTGTCGCGCGAGCTGATGAACCTGGAAATTGCGGCTATCTGCGAGCTGGGCGTTGACCTGAAGCTGGGCGTTTCGGTCGGCAAAGACGTGACTATCCCCGAACTGCGCGAGCAGGGGTACAAAGCGTTCGTAATTGCCGCAGGCTTTATGCTGGGCCGCCCGCTCACTATCCCCGGCTCGGATAAAGAAGGCGTGCATATCGGGATTGATTTGCTCAAGCAGGTCAATTTGAGCAAGCCATACACGGTCGGCGAGCGGTGCGTGGTGATCGGCGGCGGCAATGTCGCGATGGATGTGGTGCGCATGACCGTGCGCACGCCGGTCATCCAGGGGCTGTCCAACCTCGCGAAGCCCAAGAACTACGCCATGACCGATATTGCCCGGTCATTGGCATTGACCGCCAAGAGCGTGGACTGCATCTTCGGCGAGTCGCGCGCGCAGATGAACGCCGACGAGTATGAGATTGAAGAAGCCGTTCTGGAAGGCGTCCGCCTGCACTCGCAGCGATTGCCGATTGAGATTGTCGGCAACGGCCATGTGTCGGGAGTGGTAACCAAGAAAGTCAAGTCGCTGATTGATGCCCAGGGGCGCTTCAACCCGCAGTACCTTGAAGGCAGCGAAGAAACGTTCCCCTGCGACACGGTGATTGTGTCTATCGGGCAGATGGTGAACTGGAACTTCCTGACGGGCGTGGAAGACCTGAAGCGAAGCCCGCGCGGGACAGTGGATGTTGACCCCGAAACGCTGCAAAGCACATCGCACCCGGACATCTTTGCGGTCGGCGACATCGCCTTGGGCGCGCGCTTGTTTATTGACGGCATCGCGTCCGCGCAGAAAGCCGCTGTCGGAATTGACGAGTACCTGACGGGCACAACCAACAAACTGGTGCGGCGCGGGTACATGCGCGCCCTGCCGATTGTCAACTACGAGATGCCTACCAAGTACGACAACTTCATTCGTCAGGAGCCGCCGGAGAAAGAAATCTCCAATCGTTCGCAGGGCTTTGATTTAATAGAGTTCAACTACACGGAGAAAGCGGCACGGGAACAAGGCATGCGCTGTTTGCGTTGTCATGTTAATGTCGTGTTTGACGCGGAGAAATGCATTCTGTGCGGGCTGTGCATCAATATCTGCCCGGAAAGCATTCTCAAGATGGTGCCGGTCACCGATGTGACAGGCGATGCCGATGTCGCCGCATTGATTGAGGCCAAGTACGGCGTTCCGCAGGAAGAACTGCTGCCCGACGACGGCACTATTATGCTCATGGACGGCACTAAATGCATTCGGTGCGCCCTGTGCGCAAAGATATGCCCCATGGACTGCATCTCCATGGAGGCGTTTGAATACGAAGAAGAGCTGGTGCCGGTGCAGACACCCACTCGTTCCACGATCTCGCGCGAACCCACACTTGCGGGGTATAAAAGTTAGCACAAGCCCCGCAGCCCTAATCTTAGGGATTTGAATACAAGAAGAAAGACCAATTATGCCAGCCACATTAGAGCAGCCGACCCAAACGGCAATTACTCTTCCTATCTCCATGACCGAAGCCGCCGCAAACGAAGTGCGCAGCTTGGTCGCCCAGCAAGAGCGCGACGACCTAGCCCTGCGCGTGTATGTCGCGGGCGGCGGATGCAGCGGCCTACAGTACGGCATGGCCCTGGACGAGAACATTGAACCCGGCGATGAAGTGTTTGAAGTCAGCGGCGTCCGCTGCGTCGTGGACAGCACGTCGCTGCGCTACCTGACCGGCTCGGTCGTGGACTACATCACCACCGAAATGGGCGGCGGCTTCAAGATCGAGAACCCCAATGCCACCAAGTCCTGCGGCTGCGGGTCGAGCTTCAGCGCAGGCGAAGAAGGTGCCGAGGGCCTGGACACAAGCACGGGCGGCGGCTGCGGCTCCTGCGGCTGCCACTAGTCGGTAGATAGAAAAGCGGGGGCGGCACAAGCCGCCCCCGCTTTTTCTTTGCGCGCCTTAAGGCAGGGGAACAAGACCTGTGCGTATGGGGTTGAAATAGATATGATACTTGACAAAGCCACTCTGCCCACTCTCTCGCAGGGCTTAGAAAGCAAGACCCCGCAGGAGATACTGCGCTGGGCCTGGGACACCTACGGCTCCAAGCTAACGATGGCGACCGCTTTTGGGGCCGAAGGCTGCGTTATCATTGCTATGCTGTCCGAGATTACCAAAGACATTCATTTGTTTAACTTGGATACAGGCTACCAGTTTCCCGAAACGCTGGATACGCGCCAGCGGCTGATGGACAAGTACGGCATTCCTATCCACCTGGTGCAGTCCGAGCAGTCCGTGGCCGACATGGAACGTGCGCAGGGCGGCCCCATCTACGGCACAAACCCCGACCTGTGCTGCCATATCCGCAAAGTTGCGCCTTTAGAGAACGCACTTGTTGGTTATGAAGCTTGGATTTCCGCCATTCGGCGTGACCAGGCTCCGACGCGCGCCCATGCCGCCATTGCAGGCTGGGATCAGAAGTTTGGCCTGGCAAAGATTAACCCCCTAGCAAACTGGACCAAGCGCGACGTGTGGGACTACATTCTCAACAACGACGTTCCCTACAACCCTTTGCATGACCAAGGCTATCCCAGCATCGGATGCTGGCCCTGTACGCGGGCTGTCGGCGCAGGCGATGATGACCGTGCGGGACGCTGGGCGGGGCAGGCAAAGAAGGAATGCGGCCTGCATGTCTTGAATAGCATGCCCACTGCCTCCTGCTAGACTTCCAGGCGATGGGCAGGCTCTGAGCAGAGGGAACGCGCGTGTCTTACTTGAATGTGCCGCTGGGCGATTTGGCCCCGACAATCGTCAACATGATTGTGGAAATCCCGCAGGGAAGCTCCAATAAATATGAGTTTGACCATGAGCTGGGCGTGTTTAAGTTAGACCGCACGCTTTACTCCCCCCTTTTTTACCCGTTTGATTATGGCTGGGTGTGCGATACGCTGGCCGAGGACGGCGACCCGCTGGATATACTTGTCATCACGACGCAGCCGACGTTTCCCGGATGCCTGATTGCCGCGCGGCCTTTGGGCGTTTTAATGATGCGCGACGACAAGGGGCCGGATGAAAAGATACTCTCCGTGGCTGCCGCCGACCCGCGCTTTGAAGGCATAGAGCGCTTGTCCGACCTTCCCCCGCACATCCTGAAAGAGATTGTTCACTTCTTTGATATCTACAAAGACCTGGAGGATAAGCGGACCAGCGTGCTGGGCTGGCAGGATGTGGCGACCGCTCATAGCGTGATTGAGAAGTTCCATTGCGCGCCTCACCCTCCTATTCCAGAGCATTAAGTGCCGAACTGCCCCTGTTGTTTATGCCGTAGCCTGCCGAATAAAAAGATGTGTCTACTGTGGACGCATCTTTTTTGTTTTGTTGGGAAGGGCGCTGAGGGATGCAAAGGGATAATTGGTGGGTGAGCGTGGAGTTTATGCTGGGGCTGGCGTTTCTCGCTCTGGGGCTGTGCGCGCGCTTTGCAGTGCATTCTGCCGACCCGCGCGTTTTGGTTCTCGCTCCGTTTGGGGCAGGGCTGATCTTGTGCGAAGCAGTGACACGGCTGGCGAAGGGGGCCGTGGCCCGGATTGCCGAGCGGCAGCGCGGCGCGAGATAATCTTGGTTCTGAGTCAAACAAAATAGCCCGCGTCTTGGGGAAAGACGTGGGCCGTTTTGGTATCTAATTGACTACTGGGCCTGGCTGTATTCTTTCCACAACTGCTCAAAGCGCGCCACTAAACCTTCCAGAACGTCAAAGCCGCCCTGCCAGAACGCGGGGTCATCCAAATCAATGCCGACTTTTGCCATCAGCTGCTGGGGCGAAAGGCTGCCGCCTGCGCTGAGCATGTCTAGATAGTTCTGGGCAAACTGGGGGCCGCCGGTCTGGGCCTGACGGTACAGTGACAGGGCCAGCAGCTCGCCGAACGAGTACGCGTATACATAAAACGGCGAATTGACGAAGTGCCCGATATACGACCACCATATCTTGTGCTCGTCGCCAAGCTGCACCGCGTCGCCAAACATCGCTTGTATCTCTTGCTGCCAGAAGTTGCCGAAGTCGTCGGGCGTGAGTTCGCCTTGCGAGCGCCGGTGCTTGTGGATAGCCTGCTCAAAGCGGTACAAAGCGGTTTGGCGCGGGATTGTGGCAAACGCGTCTTCAATCTTCTGCGCGTGCAGGGCGAGCTTGTCTTTGAGATTGGCCGTGGACTGCACGCGCTCAAAGACCAGCATCTCGCCGAATGTGCTGGCAAGCTCGGCGAGTGGCAGCGTGCCGCGGAAGTTCAGCAGGCTCTGCGCCCGCGAAAGCGACGCATGCACGCCGTGCCCCAGCTCATGCGCCAGCGTCATCACATCACGCATCCGGCCCAGATAGTTCATAAACACAAACGGGTGCAGGTCGGGCGTGACATACTGGCAGTACGCGCCCCCTTCTTTGCCTAATGCGGGCGGGGCGTCAATCCAGCCTTTGTCAAAGAACTCGCCTGCGCGTTCGCGCATGGCGGGGGAGAAGTCGCCAAAGGCATCCAGCACAATCTGGCGCGCTTCGGGGAATGTGACCATGCCCTCGGCCTCAAACAAGGGCGCGTAGCGGTCGGCATGGGTCAATGTGTCCAGGCCGAGTATCTCGCGCTTGACATGGTAGAACCGTGCCACTAAGGGATAGTTGCGGGCGACAGTGTCCACCACTAAATCCACCGTCTCGCGCGGCAGCTCATTTGCCATGTGGCGGCTTTGCTCAGGGTAATCGTATTTGCGCAGGCGGTCGGACACGTTTTTGTCTTGCAGCAATGTGTTGAAGATAAACGTGACCTGGCGATAATTGGCTTGCAGCCCCTGCGTGAACGCGTGCCCGGCCTCGCGGCGCGTTTGGGGGTCGGCATCGTAGAGAAGTGACAAAATCTTGGCCTGGTTCATCGTTTCCCCGCGAAACGTGAACTCGGCATTGGACACGGTTTCGCTGAACAAACGCCGGAACGCCCGGCCTCCCGTGTTGGCGGTTTCTTCCAGCAGGCGCTCTTCCGTTTCCGACAGCAAATGCTTGCGGTACAGGCGCAGCTCGTGCAGAAAGTGTGCGTAGGGAGTGACAAGGGGCGAGTTTACCAGAGGCTCAAAGACTTCGTCCGGCAGGGCGGCAAGCTCCAGATCAAAGAACAGCAACGGAATAGCAAGCTGCGTGCCCCGTTCGCGCACCTTTTGCAGAAACGCGCCCCGTGCGGGGTCGCTCGTATCGGTGGTGAACAGCAGGGATGCAAAGTACGCGGGCTTGCTGCTGTCCTGCTGTAATGCTTCATATTCGCGCAGGGCGGCCCCCAGAATGTCCGCCGTCAAACCGGGGCTGTTGATGCGGCCTTTGTAATCGGCCTGGAACTGCTCGGCGCGGGCTTGGGCAGCCTCCAAAGCCTGGTCAATGCGCGGGTCATCCATTCCAGAATACAAATCACTGAGGTTCCAATGCACATCGTTGTGCAGGTCAGGCATGGGCGCGGTCTCGGGGACTGTGGTCAAAGCGGGGTCTCGTTTCTTGGATTACTTTGCCGGTATTATACCCATTTGAGGCGTGGCGGCGGGGGCAGTGTGTTATAATAAGCCATCACACACCCGAGGAAGGCGAACAGCTATGGAAGATGAAACAATGATGCCCGGTGGCGAAGAAGCATTGGCGCAGGCGGCCCCGGAGCAGGTGGATGCCCATCGCGGCCTGCTTGCCGAGGCCATGCAGATGCTGCAAGGGCAGGGCGTGGATGCCGGGGCGGTCGCGAGCGGGGCCGGCGCGGCCACCACCGACCCGCAGCAGATGTCCCACGGCGACTTGATGAGCACGACCATGGCGCTGGCCCGTCAGCACCCTGAAGTGATGCAGATGGTGGCCCAGCGTTTTCCTGCCGCGCAGGGCTTGCTGGGCAGCGTTTTGGGCGGCGGGGGCGCGCAGGCAGGCGGCGGGGGCATGCTCGGCGGGCTGCTGGGCAAGCTGACCGGCGGCGGCGAATAGCCCTCGCTTTGTTCTCGCAATCGCGGCTTGCTGCTTACGGCCTTTAGGCTTGTCCTAGGCGTTTCTACGGCTGATAAAGCCTGTACCAACGACGGACGAAACTGTTCCGTCGTTGGTCTGCGCTTGCAACACAGAAGAAACAAGTTGGCAAAGCCTATGCAATGCCGTCAGAACAAGGGCGGCGACCGCCCCAAGTGCAGAAATAGGACACACGACACACAATGCAGACACTGATTGTCACGGGGGGCGCGGGGTTTATCGGCTCCAATTTTGTCCGGTACATGCTGGGCAAATATCCCGACTATAGGATTATGGTGCTGGATGCGCTGACTTATGCGGGCAACCTGGACAACCTGGCCGATGTGTGGCGCGACCCTCGGTTCTCGTTTTTTCAGGGCGACATCAACGACAGCGTGCTGGTCAACAACCTGGCGCAGAACGCCGATGCCATCATCAACTTCGCGGCGGAAAGCCACAATGACCGGGCGATTGTTGACCCGGAAGCCGCGACGCGCGCGAACTTCAACGGCGTGCAGGTCTTGCTGGAAGCCGCGCGCAAGCACAAGCATTCGCGCTTTCACCAGGTCAGCACGGATGAAGTGTACGGGACAACCGACGGCATCTTCCGCGAGGGCGATGCTTTGGAGCCGAACCAGCCTTACTCGGCAGCCAAGGCCGGCGGGGAATTGATGGTGCGGGCGTACCACCAAACCTTCGGCCTGCCGACCATAGTCACGCGCGGCTCCAACACGTTTGGCCCATACCATTACCCGGAGAAGATCATCCCGCTGTTTATCACCAATTTGATGGACGACCTGCCTGTGCCGGTGTATGGCGACGGTATGCAGGTGCGCGACTGGATGTATGTGTTGGACCATTGCCGGGGAATTGATATTGCGTTCCACCAGGGGCAGGCGGGCGAGGTGTACAATGTCGGCGGCGAAAATGACCGGCCTAACTTGGAAGTCGTGCATTTGCTGCTGAAGCTCTTGGACAAGCCCGACACGCTCATCGCCCATGTGAAAGACCGCCCCGGCCACGACCGGCGCTACTCGCTGGACTGCGCCAAGATGGCTGGTTTGGGGTATAAACCGGAGCAGGGGCGCTTTGAAGAGCGTTTGCAGGAAACAGTGCAGTGGTACCAAAGCCATGAAGAGTGGTGGCGAAAGATCAAAGAGAAGCGTGCCGATTATCAGCAGTTTATGCAAAAGTGGTATGCCGACCGCAAGTAATATACGCGTGGCTGCAAGTAATGAACAAGTTTGGCTGCAAGTGCTAGATAAGCATGGTTAAGTGATGGCTGACCTCGCGCGCAGGCCGCGCGTGCTGCATATCGCCACGTCGCAAAACGATGGCGGCATTGAGCGCTACTCGGTTCGGCTGGCGGCGGGGCTGGCAGAGAACGGCGTTTGGGTAGACTTCGCCTGCCTGCCGGGTGCGATAGTGGAGCGCTTGTGCCGGGCGTCAGGCGTGCGCACCTTGCCGCTCGCGGTGCGCAACAGCGGCGATGTGCAGGCGGTGCGTCAGATTGCCGCGTACATCAAACACCAAGCGGTAGACATTGTGCATGTGCATTCACGGCGCGATTATCTGCCTGCCCTGCTGGGCGCTGCCCTGGCGCGAAAGCAGACAGCAAAAAGCCAAGAATGGCCTAAGCTGGTGCTGCATTCGCATTTAATCCGTCCCCTAGGCACGCCGCCCGCGCTGAGCAGCCGCGTCTTTGCGCGCGGGGTGGATCGGGTGCTGGCGGTCTCGCAGGCCGTGCAGGAGGCGCTAAACGAGTGGCATCATTTCCCGCTTGGACTGGTGCAGACCCTGCATAACGGCGTGGATTTGGAGAGTTTCTGCCTGCCCACGTCGCCCACAGCGCGGGTATGGCGGGCCGAGCGGCGGGCCGAATGGGAGCTGAACGCCGATGCCCTTGTCCTAACGATGGTGGGGAGGCTGGATGCCAAAGGGCAGGAGCAAATGCTTGCCGCCCTGCCCCGTCTGCTGCGCCGTGTTCCGCAGCTGCGCGTTGTGCTGGCTGGCTCCGAGGGCGCGCCCGGTACGCGGGACGCATTAGCAGCTCTCGCCCGCACAGGCGGCGTGGCGGAGCAGGTAGTCTTCGCCGGGCCGCGCGAGGACATTCCCCAGGTGCTGGCGGCAAGCGACATTGTGGCGCACCTGCCTGCCGAGGAAGCGTTCGGGCTGGCCCTTGCGGAAGGCATGGCGGCGGGCCTGCCGACAATCGCGAGCGACACCGGCGGCTGCCGGGATGTGGTGCAGGACGGCGCAACCGGGCTGCTTGTGCCGCCGGGTGACAAACAGGCGCTGACGCAGGCCATGCTGTCATTGCTTGAGGGCAGCCAGGGAGTTGAGCGCCGCAGGCGCATGGGCGAGGCAGGCCGTGCGAGGGCCGAACAGCAGTTCTCGCTGGCCCGGCAGATTGTGCGTTTAGAAGAGATTTATCAAGAGCTATGCCCGAACTTGGAGAGCAAAGCCGCGCTGGCATCCAGTCTCCTGTCCCCATCTTGATGTACCATGCGGTGGAGGACAAAGCGCGCCCGTCCGCCTACAAGCACTTTTATGTGCTGGCGCGCGAGTTCGCCTGGCAGATGCGTGCGCTGAAGCGGGCCGGGTACACGGCAGTCACGTTCGCCCAGCTCGCAGACGCGCTGGCAGGCCGCCGTCCCCTACCCTCGCGTCCCATTCTGCTGACATTTGATGACGGCTACCAAAACATCAAAGCCAATGTGCATCCCCTGCTGCGGGAACTCGGCTTTCCCTACACGGTGTTTCTGGTAGCAAACAACATAGGACGCACCAACGACTGGGTTGCAAAAGAAGGGTACGAACCAACCCCGCTGCTGGATTGGGGCGACATTCGGGAAATGCAGGCGGACGGCGGGGTGTCGTTTCAGGCGCACACGCTGACCCATCCGCACCTCACGCAACTGCCCGCCGAAGACGCACGCCGCGAGCTTGAAGGCAGCAAAAGCATTCTTGAGCAGCAGTTAGGAGCGCCCGCTGACGTGCTCTGCTACCCGTATGGCGATGTGAACGACCGTGTGGAGGGTCTGGCGCGCGAGGCCGGGTACCCTATGGCAGTGACCACGCAAACAGGGCGCGTGCATGCTGGGGACAACCTCCTGCGCCTGCCGCGCCTGAGCATCATGCATGTGCCCCCGCTGTCCATGACGTATGGGGTGGGGATGCTTAATTTCTGGTGGCGCGTGCGGCTGTGGAAAGATGCCCGCCCCAAGTAGGTTAGTGCTGAGTAAGAAACTTGTGCTGAAGTAGGTGAGCGGAGCAGCGATGCAGCAATCTTCTAAAATCGCGTTAACAGTCGCCGGGCTAATTGTGATTGCGCTGATCCTGTTCTTTGCGCTTCGCCAGCCACAGCTCTCGGATCAGGAACAGATTGCCGCGCAGATGGACACCGCGCGCAATGCCGCCATGCACCACGACACGCGCGGCATTATGAGTGTCATTTCCGCCGACTACAAAGGCCAGACGCCTGCCGACGGCAATGTGGACGAGCTGCACCTGCTGCTCAGCCGTGCGCTTGGCAAAGCAGGGGCTTTGGATGTTGCGCTGTCCACGCCTTCCACCAGCATTCAAGGCGACACGGCAACAAGCACCACCCATCTTTCAGTCCGCACACGCGAGGATGGGGCCACCCGCTACGACCAAAATGTCACGCTGCACTGGAAGCGGGAGGACGGCACCCGCCTGCTCCTATTCCCCGCCAAAGTGTGGCGGATTGTGAGTGCAGACTTCCCAGCCCCCGGCGAGTAAACACACTTGCTTCACCAGAAACGCAGCACGGGCGCAGGTCGATTGGCCTGCGCCCGTGCTCTCTCTAATTCGTGACCTTTAGGAGAGATTACTCTAAGTCCTTGTCGTCCTTCGGCTCGTCTAAGTCTTCCAGTGAGACATCGGCGTCCACGTCGTCATCCAAGTCCGGCACATCGCTAATCTCCATATCCGGGTCGCCCCCAATCGGCGAGGGCCGCGCTTCAATGGGAGTATCAAAACGTGCGGCAGGAGTGCGCGACGAGCGCTTGGGACAGCTATTGCAGGTGAACTTGACCTTGGCCGTTGCCATCCAGGCGGGGACAGAGCGCAGCGGCGCATTGCAGTCGCTGCATCGCAGTGTTTCGGTTGCCATGATATAAGTAATCCTCTGTATGTAAAATTGAGTGGAGTGCTAGTCTGTGGTGCGGTCGATCAGGCGCGAGGCCGGGGTGGATGCCGCAGGCACAGAGGTTTGTTTGCGGTCTATGGGGCGGGCAGGCTTTGCCGTATCGCTGTCTGGCGGGGCGGGCGACAGGATACCATTCAGCAGCATCAGTACGCCCACGGCGATATAAGCCCAGGCTTCATTGCCATCAGGGAGTTGGCCGGGGTCATAGATAAACCGGGGGCCGAGGACTTTGCCGACTATGCCCAAGATCACAAGCAGAATGCCCAGCAGCGTAAACGTGCTGAGCCAGCGGAGGCGCACCATTCATTCATCCTTTATGCGGCGCGGCACTTGGTGCCGGGCAGACTGTCATTATACTTGATTTGGCGGCGTATTTGCGCTTTCTTCTGCGTCTACTGTTGCCCAGCATGCAAAAGTTCCGCTCGGCAGGCGCACGCGTGCCCGCCCATCGGCTTCCAAATCAACAAACAAGCCCTGCTCCGGCCCGCGCTGTAACACAATGCCAGGGGCCATGCGAGCCTGCCAATCGGCACGGGTGTGCTTCCAGCCCTGCATCGCATGCTGCGCCAGGCGCAGTTCCAGTGCGCGGGCAATCTGCTCGGTCAGCACGCTCACAGTGGGCACCTGCCCCCCGGACAGGCGCAGCGAGGTCGGCGGCATTTGGTAGGCTGTGTTTGGATCAAACTTTGTTTGGCTGACGTTCACCCCAATTCCCACAATTGCCGCCCACCCGCTCGCTCCCGCATGCACTGTTTCAACCAGCACGCCGCTGGCTTTGTTCCCCTCAATGAGAACGTCGTTGGGCCACTTGAGCGCGACATGGGGCACGCACGCTCCCACAGCGTCGCTGACGGCGAGGGCGGCAATGAACGCAATCTGCCACGCCTCGGTGGGTGAGAAGGCGGGGCGCAGCAACACCGACATGAGGACGCTTTCGCCCCGCCCGGCCTGCCACTGCCTGCCGCGCCGCCCGCGTCCCTTTGTTTGGAAATCGGCGGAGACTAAAGCTCCGTGCGGCGCGGGGTTGTCGGCGTCCATCGCCCACGCGCGGGCGAGGTCATTGGTGGAGGCGCATTCGGCAGAGTGGCGGTGTGGGGAGCCAAACGACATGGTGGGATTATGTTATGAATGGATGAGGATTACAGCGCGAAGTCCAGCGAGATGTCCATGGCGGGGGCGGAGTGCGTCAATGCTCCGATGCTGAGAATATCCACGCCCGTTGCGGCCACTTCGGCCACGCGCGCTTCGGTCAGGCCGCCGGACGCCTCACTGATGGCCCGGCTGCCAATAGTCTGCACGGCCTGCCGCATGACCGCTGTCTCCATGTTATCCAGCAGGATAATCTCTGCGCCCGCCGCCAGTGCCTGCTCGACTTGGGGCAGCGTGGATGCCTCCACTTCAATCTTCATGGTGTGCGGAACGCCGGTGCGGGCCAGCGCGACTGCGCGCATGATGCTGCCCGCCGCGCGGATATGGTTGTCTTTAATCAGCACGGCATCGTACAGCCCCAGGCGGTGGTTGAAGCCGCCGCCGATGCGCACGGCATACTTTTCCAATGTGCGCAGGCCGGGCGTGGTCTTTCGCGTGTCCGCAATGCGCGCTTTGGTGCCGTTCACTTGGGACACGTAGCGGGCCGTCAATGTTGCCACGCCGGACAGGTGCTGCGCGAAGTTCAGGGCCACCCGTTCCGCCGTCAGCAGGGCGCGGGCATTGCCGGTGACTGTTGCCAGCGGGGTTGGCTTGTGGCCGATCTGCGCGCCGTCGGCAAGCTTCGGCTCCCACTGCATCTGCGGGTCGAGCAGGCGAAAGGCCAGCGCGGCGACATCCAGCCCGGCCAGCACGCCCGCGCTTTTCGCCAGCAGCGTGGCGGTTGCCTGGGCATCGGGCGCAATGCACAGGGTGGTGGTGATGTCGCCCGGCCCGATGTCTTCCAGCAGTGCTAGGCGCACCAGGTGTTCGTATTGTATTTCAGGAATATCCATAAAGGGGAGTGTAGCGGCGGTTAGTGCATCTTAAACGGGCCGCCGTGCGGCTCCAGCGGCAGGTCAGGGCGCGTGGAGTCCTGGATAATCTCGTGCATTTCCAGGACGTTCGGCTGGAAGTAGGCATCCTTGGGCAATGTCCCAGACTGCGCGTGCCCCTGCGTGAACGCATCCGAGCGTATCCAGCCCATGAATGTTTCTCGCGATGCCCATGTGGTCAGGATGATGTAAGGCTCGCCTTCATTCACCGGGCGCAGCACTTGGTTTGCGACAAAGCCGGGCATGCCATCTACCAGCCCCGCCCGCTCGCGGAAGACAGTCTCAAAGGCCTCGGCGTGTTCTGGCTTGACATACAAACGGTTGGCGACAGTAATCATGGATGTCTTTCTGTTCTCGGCGCGCACTAGCCCAGCGCGCGAATGATTTCCAGTGCCTCGTCAAAGTCGGACTCGCGCACTTGGAGGCGCACACCGCCGCTGAGGTTGGAGATTGGCAGGTCTACAGCCGCGATCATCTCGTTGGCTAAAAAGCATTCAATGCCGGATGCTTCCAGTTTGCCGCGCAGCAGGTGCGCCTGTATCGGGCTGAACGATGTCGCTACAGTGACCAGCGGTTCGGCTGGCTTGCTGATTGATGGCGCAGAAGCACGATGGCGCAGCACTTTTTTCATTTCTTGCTTTCTACCCCAGAATACCCGGTCCAGCGCTGTCAAGCTAATGCGGCGCGCCGTCGTGGTAGTCCAAACCTCCGTTGCGCGCGCAGTCAGGGCAGACGGCAATAGAGTAGGGCGTACCGTCGGTGTTGAGCACTTTGGCGGAACGCAGGTCTTCGGCGAGGCCATTCCAGCCGCAGTAATGGCAGGAAACGCCGGTCTTGGGCGGTTTGCGCTTGAGCAGGTTCTTGAGCATCGGGTTGTTCTCCCAGTTCGGCGTGTATTTTGTTAGCGAAACCGTTCCTCGCGCCACGGGTCGGCATGGTTGTGATACTGGCGCGCTTCCCAGAAGCCGGGTTGATCGCCCCGCATAAACTCAATACGGACAAGGAACTTTGCGCCCTTCCAGGCGTACAGGTGCGGCGTGATTAGGCGCAAAGGCGCACCGTGTTCGCGCGGGATCGGCTTGCCGTCCAAGGCGTAGGCCAAAATCACATCAGGCTGGCGCAATTCTTCCAAAGCGTTGTTGGTGGTATAGCCGTCCTTGCCGTGCTGCATCACGTGGGTGGCGCCGGGTTCGGGTTCCACCAAATCCACCAGGCTTTCAAACGGAATGCCTGTCCAGTGTAGGTCATAGCGGCTCCAGTGGGTGACGCAGTGAAAGTCCGCCGTCAGCTCAACACTCGGCAGGTGGGCCAAATCATCCAGGCTGAGGCTGACGGGGTTTCGGACCGCGCCGTCAATAACCAGCCGGAACTTCGCGGGCAGAAACAGCGGCTGCGCCCCCAAATCCAGCACGGGAAACTTATCGGTGAGGTATTGTCCCGGCGGCAGGCACTGCTCGCGCGGGGCGGCAGGCCGCGCCCCGGTTTCGCCGCGTGCCTGGGCGCGCTCCACCGCTTTGGCTTTGACATGCAGGTATTTTTGGCTGTATTGCTGTCCGTCTTGCGTGTCGGTGGGCATGGGCAGTGTTTCCTTTGGCGGCAGGAGCGCGCGGTGCGTTGGGGTAGGCTGGAGGCCCCCCCCGCCCCAATTCTGGGGAGCCAGAGCAGAGCAGGAGAAGACAAATGCCACTTGCTCTTATCTGTCTCTTATCTGTATTGCTCCCCAAACTTGGGGCGGGGGGGCCTCTTGCCTTCTTTCTGGCGGCATTGCTGCGGCTGATTAAGCGCGTACCAACGACGGAAGATATTGTTCCGTCGTTGGCAGGCGCTTGCAACAGGTTGAAAACGCCTGTACAACCCCCACATGTCCCGCGCTAAACAGGGGAATTATACCCGGATGCCCGCTTCTTTTTGCGGTCGGTGGCGAGCGGTAAAGCGGACAAAAGACGCTCCACCTCGGCACGGGGGACTTTTTCGCCGCTGGGTGCGGTGATATAAAACGCGTCGCGGGCACGGCTGCCCCACACGGACAGGCGGGCGGCGTGGATGTTCCAGCCAAGCTGCGAAATGATGCGGGTCAGCCGGTAAAGCACGCCCCGCTCGTCCGGCGCGCTGACTTCCAGCAGGCTGAAACGCTCGCTCGCGCTGTCGTCAATGGTGGCCGAGTAGATCGCCTGCTCTTTGATTTCTTTGCGCCGCTGCTGCAAGAGTGCGCCGATGCCGGTTTCGCCCAAAAGCACATGGCGCAGGCTGTCCTGCACTTCGGCTTTTTTGCCCGAAGAAAGGGGCTTGCCCCGGTAGTCAATCCACAGCGTGTCAATGGCGATGCGGACGCTGGCTTCGCGGGTGAACACCTGGGCGACATGGACATTCACGTCAAACGCATACAAAACACCGGTAATCTTGGCGAGCAAGCCGGGGCCGGGGTCATCATAGGCGCACAAAGTCAGCTCGGTGTAGTCCTCGCCGAACTCGGTCTTAAAGTCAATAATTGGCTGGAAGGTCTCGCGCAAACGCCCAATCATCGCAATATGCAGATACATTTCTTCCAGGGGCGTGTTCAAAAGGTACTGGGCGGGAAGGTTGCGCGTGTGCTCGTAAATCAGGTCGGGGGGCAGGTCATGGCGGGCCAGCCCCTTGCGAATACGCTCGCGCTGCCGGGCCATGTTGGGGACATACGGCGCGGCAGGCTCCTCGCCCGGCGCAGTGGCTTGCAGGGCGGCCTCGGCGCGATGGTACAGCTCGGCCAGGAACTTGCCTTTCACTTCGGTCCAGATGCCCGCGCCGACCGCATTGGTATCGGCATAGGTGAGCAGATAAAGCATTGTCAGAGAGTCTAAATCAGGCACCGCGCGCAGAAAATCGCGCAGGGTCTCGTCCAGGGAAAGGTCGCGCAGGCGGCTGGTTTCGGCCATCAGCAAATGGTGGCGCACTAGAAAGACAAGCTTGGTGGTGCGCTCGCTGTCCCAGCCCAGGCGCGCGGCAATGAGCGTGGCGGCCACGGCTCCGGTCTGATCGTGCGGGCCATCAGTCCACTGCTTGCCGATGTCGTGCAGCAGGCCCGCCAAAGCCAGCACTTCCGGGAAAGCCACCTCGCCGACCAGCCGCCGCCAATGCGCCATCTTGGGGTCGGTGTCCGCGCCCATCTGCTGCAAAAAGCGCACCACGCGGAGCGAATGCGCGCCGACAGTAAAGTCATGGGCGGCATCATAGGGGATCAGCGCCATCAGCGGGCCAAACTCGGGGATCAGCCAGGCCAGCACGCCCCAGTCCTGAAGCCTGTCCAGACTGTCGGCCACTGAGCAGCTGCGCGCCAGCAGCCGGGTAAACACGCGCCCCGCGAGGGCCATGTCGGCAGGAACGGGATGGACAGCGACAAAGCGCGACGCAGCATCTTCCGTGTCGGCAGGGATGAGCAAATCATACGCCTGAGCTAGCTCGGCCATGTGCAGCGGCAGGGCCGGGTCGCGCCCTGCCGCGTCGGGGTCGGTGACCACCAAGCGGCAGCCAACCGAGGCCAGGCCCAGGCCCAGGGGGATTTCGCTGCCCAGACACCGGTGCAAAGCGCGTCGGCTCAGGCGATGCGCGCGGGCGGCGTGGGTGTAGTAGTCGCGCATAAACGACTCGACCGCGGGAACATCGGGCAGGTCAGGATAATCCAGCAGGGCGGCGACCGCTTCCTGCTTTTCCGCAGTGAGCACATCGCGCGCCTCGCCTGAAACGACATGCAGAGCGCTGCGCACTTGCAGCAGAAAGTCGCGGGCGACAAGCAAATCTTGCGCCTCGGGTTCGCCAACCATGCCCTGCTCCACCAAAGCGGGCCAAAGCCGGGTTAAGCCGACATGAAAGCGCACCTCGCCCACCCACTCGGCGGCGTGGATGTCGCGCAGTCCGCCCGCGCTTTCCTTGACATTCGGCTCTACGCCATACACCATATCCCCGCCAAACTTGCTCAGGACAGCCTGGCGCTCCGCCCACTTCTCAAACAAAAAGTGTGCAGTCAGCAGGTGCGCCCGGAACTCAGTGCGGAAGGACTTAAACAGCGCGGCGTCCCCGCACAGCAGGCGCGCATCCAGCAGGGCGGTTTGTGTCTGATGGTCAAGCTGCCCCAGGTCGCCCAGCAGGCGATACGCATAGCCGACTTTCAGGCCCGCGCCGTACATAAACACGTCCATGACCGATTGGAACATGTCTTTAATCAGGGCGTTGAGGTATGGGTCATCCTCGCGGGCGGAAACAAAAGTCACGTCCACATCGGAAAAGGGGGCCAGCTCGCGGCGTCCATAGCCGCCGGTCGCAACAACAGCGAGCGGGGGCAAAACGTCGCCGGGTGGGGCGAGCGGGCGGGCGTGTTCCAGGGCCAGAGCGAACAAGCGGCGCAGGACGGCATCCGCCAAGGCCGTGTTGGCAGCAAGCAGGGCACGGCTGTCTTCGCGCACAGCGTCGGGGACATTGGCCTGGGCATGGCGCGCTTTCAGATACGCGCCGATGTCGGCGGGCGAGTGAAGCAGAGCCAGATCAGGCGCAAACAAACGGCAGCAATCAACAGGGGACATAGGCATCAGTCAGGGGCGAGAGTTAGGGGTATCAGTTAGGGGCAGCGCGCTTTCGGGACAAGAAGCTAAGCACAGTATACCGCCCGGCTTGCCCGCCCCGCCATCGCCGCGAAACAAAAAACCAGCCATCATTGAAAACACGCTGCCGTTTCGCTCTGCTGCTAGGGTCTTGCTCATGCTGGGGAAAATTATGGCGCGGTTATAGACAAAGCGAGGGGAAAGCAGTATAATTATCCTGCTGACCAAAGAACGCCTAGGGCTGAGCGGCAAGAATTAGGGACGGTTGGCGCAGTGGTAGCGCACTTCGTTGACATCGAAGGGGTCACAAGTTCGAATCTTGTACCGTCCACCAGATTGATTGGGTTTGAGTAATATC
>JAABUQ010002467.1_pt1 | contig 36556 bp, 30 predicted proteins | sample 5560001 | NCBI WGS metagenome assembly JAABUQ01 (sample SAMN10711888, study PRJNA513371) | rock metagenome | isolation source: Antarctica rocks | place: Antarctica: Victoria Land, Finger Mt nord | collected 2015-12-18 | reverse complement strand
CCCCCCACTATTCATAAAAGAATTAAACATCCCCTTCTTCTTCCCCTGCTGCGCCCCGGCCCCCCCCTTCTCCTCCTCGCCATTATTCCCATTGCTATTCCCCGTCTCGCGGCTATCGATCGAGCCAGTTTCGGTCTCGTTCTGCGCTTTGTTGTCCATGTCCGGCCCGTCGCCCGGGGAAGTAAGCGCGGGGAGGCCCGTTTCGATTTTCATGTAGTGCTCCGCGATGGATTGCCCGGGCGTGACGTACTCGACGAAGACGTCGCGGCTTTCCAGGGGGAGGTTGGCGGCGATGCCGACGGCGAGTTCGATGATCATGGAGACGCCGCCTTCGAGGCCGGGGGGTGGGGGGTCTTTGAAGAGGGTGGAGAGGGAGGCGACGAGTTTTTCGACGAGGGTTTCGGTGAGCGTGGCGCGGTATTCGGCTGCTTGTGGGGTGGCGAGAGTTTCTGAGAGGCCGTCCAGGGTGGAGAGGCGCCAGTTGGAGATTTTGGCGAGGAGGGCATCTTTTTCTTCGTCGGAAGGGGTTGGGGGGGCGAAGCGGCGGAGGTTCTTCTCGATGATCTTGAGTTGGGCAGAGAAGGTGGGTTCGAGGCCGGGGTGGAAGTAGCGGTCGAGGAGCTCGTCGACTAGCCAACGCGAGATGGCCGCGCGGCCGACGGCGGTCATTTCTTTCGTGGGGGAGGTGGTGGCGTCGCGGTTTACGTGCGGGGCGAGCCAAGGTGGAACTTGGCGCCAGTCACGTCGGATATTGAAGGCGAGGTTGTTGATTGCGCCGTCCAGCCTGGAAAAGCGGTTGGAGTATTCGTTGTCGTCGAGGGAGGTGCGGGATTGGGAGAGGCGTTGGTGGGCGAGGGTGTTTTGGAGTTGTTGCACTTGGGCGTCTTTGTCGAAATAGTATTTCTTTACTTTGCGGTATTTATCCTCTGGAGCAACGTTAGGATTAGTGATGGTGAGGGTAGCTGGCAAGCCGGGGGATGGGGTGTGATGACATACGGAGTTCGTCATGCCTGGAAAGTAATTGTGCAACATCCAGACTCGACAGGTTATCCTGCGATCTACTCGGCGGAGGTGTAGTGCCTCGCCGTTCATCGGCACCACCTTGCTGTTGCATTGGAGATGGCTGGTTACCGCTTCTGTATACCTGTCCTTGCGGGGCTAGCTGTGCACTGTACTGTGGAGGTGCGTTGGATGGCAGCACTTGGCTCCCTTGCCCAGTCTGTGCGTATGGTTGATACCCACCAGCTTCTCTTCCCTGCTCTCCCGTTGTATGCGATTGAGCCTCGCTGGGTCGTCGACCCGGATTTTGGTTCTGCGATGGTGGTCCCATAGAGCCTTGCAGGTAGGATGCAGAGGAAGCTTGGCTGGAGCTTGCTCTGACGTGGTGCGGCTCGTAGGGCCGTGTATGTTCCCTTGAAAGAGGAGGCTCGAGAGACTGCTGTGAAGATGGTCTGCTGGGATATTCCTGCAAAGGTTGCGGCAGCGTTTCCTGTGGGGACTTGTGATGGAACGAATGGCTCGAAGTCGAGGTTGCCGACGATGGCGATGGATGGTAGGACGACGGTGTTTGCTGCGAAGGCTCACCGTGCGAGGCCTGAGTATGATGATGAACGGACGAGACTGCTCGTTCCCACGACGAGTGATAAGAGCCTGATCGTTCTGTAGGATGCCGAACGCTTTGGCTCGAGCTGGGCTTATGCTGAGGTGACCTGACTTGTGTATATTCTTGATGAGATATAGGTGGAGGAAGCGCCGGGCTCCTCAAGGGATCCTTTTCTACAGGAGGAGGGACCCCGCTGACAGTGGAAGGATGTAAACCGGCTCCGCCTTCGTCCTCTTCTTCGTAATCTTCAGTCGGAGAAATGTGAGCCTCTGACCAATGCTGCTGTTGTCGCCCGGCGTCTTGATATGTTTCTGGAGGCTGTTCTTTCCTCCGCACTGATATGCTTCGACCGAGTCTTTGAGCAGGTGTGCTTTCTCTGGGTGCGGGCTCCTTTACGCCTCCGAGACCAAAAAACCTCCTCTTCTTGCGGTCCTCTTTCTGCGCAGGTGGATTGGGCTCTTCTCGTTGTCGATAGTAGCGATCCGGAGGTTCGTCAATGGCAGAGTTCGGGGTACTGTGCGCAGGCCCAACGAGGTTGATTGTGGGCTGTGGTACGTTGGTATTAATTTGGACTGGGCTGCGCTGGCTCTGAGACCGAGTTGGTTGTCCCAATTGATAGTATCGGGCTTCTTCCGAGCTGTATGGACTGTAGCCCTGATCCGGATCCTCTTCGCCGTCGTACTGCGATGGCGGCGGGGGGAAGCCGGGGGAATGCAAGGGTGACTCTATGGGTGACGTCTGGTACCTCTTGTCATGTGCATCCTGGGTATTGATCAAAGAATGTTGTGATCGGTTCTTATGGAAGAGTCTTGAGGGCCCCATGCTGTGTGGGAAGGTGATATTTGGGTGTAGGTGAAGACAGAACTAGCCGCCTCAAGACACCCACTCTCTTTGGGTGCTTCTATATTTGGGCCGACGCAGAGACAAACATTGTGTCTGGCCGTCGTAGTCACGGTCTATGGTTTGATACGCTTGGGCCGGATAGAAATGTTTTTGTGGCAGAGACATGCCACCTTGGGGCCGACCAGCGGAGAAGTAAAGATGAGCAATGGAGCGAAATCAATTCTACGGATGACAGCCTCACTTCTATGTTTTATCCCGCTCAATGCTCTTCGTAACAAAAGCCCGAGAATCCCTCGAACAGGGGGCGATTCGCTGGATCAAGCCTGAGCGGCTCACAAGAAACCTCTTTGCGTGATAGTAATTGTTGGACAAGGGGGCAAAGCTGTATCACTTGAGGCTGTGCACCAAAGTCTGCATATTTCCAATCTCCGCAGCCGACTGAAAGTGACCCCTATTCAAACCCTATCTTTGTGGTATGGGAGTGGGATAATTCAATGAGGCCATTGCAATCCAAGACAGATCATTTGTTACTAGCAATACAAGCATCCAATCCCAAAAGATGACAACTCCTGTAACCTAGCCTCCACCCACCTCATATCTTGGGGCGGCCCCCATCGCCGCGGATCCATCAGAAAACAGACATCCACTTATGTACCAATTGTTATCATCCTGCACGTGGCCCCCATTCGCTTCATGGCTTTCCTTTCCATCATCCCCAGCGAAAAGTCCAACAAGTCTGGCAACATCCCACCACCTGAGACTGAGACCCAGAGGCCCCTATTTACATCCACTCACCGCCCAACCACCGGTTGAAGAAGTCCAAGCTAGCCTCGGGCTGATCGAGAGGCACCATGTGGCCAGCGCCGTGAATACGCATGAATGTCAGATTGCCACTGCTCTTGACCTCTCCCATCTTCTCTCCACTGCCGCCAAGCCCAAGGTCGGTGCGACCAACTTTCCTGTACTCTTCCTTTCCGTACCAGTCGAGGGCATCCGTCCATGCGCTGTTCCCGAGCCAGTTACAGATGTAGTCAGCGTCACCCTGTTTTGATATCAGCTTAAGTATTTAGAGAATGCAAGTGGGATGCCCTTACAGCGAAGACGAGGACGGGTATTTTCTCAAGGATGTTGGGAACTAGTCGATGGAAGGGCTGCATCCAGTCACCTTGGAACAAAAAGTTCCTGTTGATGTCGAAATTGCAGCTGTCATAGCTGTCAACCTCGACGCCGAGAGCCTTCATCACAGCGGGCTTGTTGAGCCATGCGCTGATCCAATCGAGCTCCTCGTAGCAGAGGGGACTGTCGCCACACTTGGTACGGACATCATAAGGGTTCTGGCCTAGATGTTGTCAGTGTATATGTAGACTTGGGTGGGTGTCTACGGCGATTGCACTAACCTGTTCGTTGGTAAGGGCCGATGATTGCATTGTTGCAGTAGATAGATGCCGGCACGCAAGTCCATACACTATCAGTATCATAACAGCTTTCAATGAGGGAAAGGCAGCGAGGTAGAGCATTGTCCATTGACTGGCAGGTGCTCTGGTCAAGCACGGCTGGCCATCCACCATCTCCACAAGCCATGGGCCGGTAGGATGGGTATTGGTTGAGAGCATCCGTAAGACCATTACCAATGAGCACCGACTTCAAATTAATGTTGGTTTTCTTGTGGCTCATAATCTCAGAAGTAAAGACTGGGATGTAGTGGCCTGCATAAGATTCGCCTGCAATGTGGAAGTCCTGCTTTCCGTACTGGGGAAACTGTTTGAAGAACAGGGTGAGCAGAGCATAAACGTCCTTGCCAGCTGCGATGGTATTGCTAACACTGCCTCCGCTGTAAGAGAAGCCGACGTTCACGGGCTGATCGAGGAAAATGACCGACGCATTCGAATTCCATGAATAGGGATTCGGAATGATCCTGAGGTTCTTGTCGATACGTGCAGGGCCTAGCTCGAGGAAGAGGCCTGTCAAAGAGCTGCATCCTGGACCTCCGTTCAACCACAGGACGATTGGGTCGTGCTCTGGGTCGTTTCGGGATTCAAAAAACCCTTGTTCGGATCAGTAATGCGGCTTGCACAGACAATAAGTGATCTTACAGTAGAACAAGTGTTTGTCGTTCTCGTTGTCGTCCAAGTATCCAGAGAATTGTTTGACATCAGGGTCGACTCCAAGATCACTTGGGTCAACTCCCTTCGTCCTTAGGTTGTAGGCTTCCAATTTGCCATCGATCTCTCTTTCTTGCTCGCCGTTTTCATTCTCGACCCAAACGCTCTGGATACTGGCGCCCTTGGTGATATAGTCCCAGTGGGTGTCAGGTCGACGGGTGTGTTTCTTGGGTGGTGAGAAGAAGCTGGCTTTGTCCATGGCCTCGGGGAAAAGCAGTGCGACTTCATCCCAGGCAGCACGCGCTTCATTGGTTAACGATTTCAACGACGACTTCAGGTCATTCAAAGGCTTGCTCCAGGCCTTGGAAGCTTCTTGGGGAGCTTGGAGGACCTGCTGAAGCGGAGAGAGCGCTACGCAGCCTCCGATAAGGAGGGATGTTGCGGCGAGTTTCATGGTGGAGGATTTGAGCTGCTGTGCAGCTGGGTAGACGTTGGAAGTTTAAGTGAGGGTTGTCCAAATTATAATATGATTTCTCGACGAACGGTCACAATCGATGGACGCAGTAAACAGAATACAGAACTACGATGTTGATCTGTGGCCGGTCGCTGGTTGGTGATGAGCAAGAGCGCATGTGCCGGGTGCCTAGCAACGATGCGCCAAGCCCAGGGTCCAGGTGACGACATATATTCCCTTCATCAGCTGGTACTCAGTATCAGGAGAGTTTTCTTGAAAGGTGATTTGCTATTAATGGAGAATAGTATTGAGTAGATGACAGCTTGTCTTAGTATATGTGAATCTCTCATCTATCTAAATTGCAATATCTTTTCTCGCCAGCTCTGATCTTTCCTATTTAATCCAACCAAACTTTGCCTACACGCTCGGAAGGTGTATAGATTGGAGCCCAAGTTTTCGGAGCAGAATGAACCCAAGAGCCTCATCTGTGCCTTGCATATGCTGTATTTTGAACCTCAGTGTCTTCAACCTTTGCCATACTGCGAAACAACCCGGTCCACGTCTGCCAGTATGGATGCCTTTCGTCGATCATCACACCAACTCCCATTCACTGCAGCTTTGGCGATCCCTTCCCACGCCTTGACTGAAAGGCCAAACGCTTCCTGCACAGCGCAGTAATTGTCCAGTATATATCCTCCGAAATAGGCGGGGTCATCGCTGTTAATAGAGAATTGAACTCCGTGCTCGAGGAAAGTCTTGATCGGCAACTCTTGAACGCTTTGCACACACCGCAGTCGCACATTGGAGAGAGGACACACGGTGATCAAGATCTTTCTATCTGCGACTTCGCGCATCAACCCTTGATCTTCGGCCAGCCGTATCCCGTGATCTACCCTCTCCACTCCCAACTCGCTTAAAGCCTCTCTGATGTACTCCACTGGGCCTTCCTCACCCGCATGCGCTGTGCGCTTTATCCCTGCTTCCTTTGCTTTCCCATAGATGTTTTTGAATAACCCAGGGGGGAAGCCTTTTTCGCTCGAGTCCATGCCCAGCCCTGACAGCTTCCCACATTGCAAGTCGCCTTCAGCTTCCACGTACATACTCTCCGACTCGGGCACAGGCAAGTGCCGCAGTACACACAGTATCAGCTCGGTAGTGATTCCCAAATCCTGCTCCGCTTTTCGACATGCCCGTGTGAAGCCATTGACAACTGTCTGGTACGCAATACCTCGGCCGGTATGTGCCTGCGGGTCGAAAAAGACTTCCGCGTGAACGACTCCATCCAATTTTGCTCTAGTGAAATACGCCCAGGCCAATTCTTCAAAGTCTTGCTCATGGATGAGACAGCTCATGCCAATAAAGTAGTACTGTAGGAAGTCATCGAGAGAGGAGAAGCGGTCGTAGCGCTCGAGCAAACTGGCAGGTGAAGTGAATGCTGAGTCGGTGGAAGATGAAGGGAGGGTGATGGAATTGCGAGCGGCAAGCGTAAAGAGCAAATCAGGGGAGAGTGAGCCCTCAAGATGCATATGGTGCTCACATTTTGGAAGGGCCTGGAGGAATCCGTGTAAGGGGCCACGGCACATTATGAACTACAAAGCAGGTTTCAGAGGCGGCGCCGGGCGTCAGAGAGCTGCAGCTTCAGCTTATTCGCACACCTTGGTCCGAATGTCGTCGACGTTGACGTTCGAACCACACTTTGACTCCGATTCCCGAGCGGGGTGACAAGCCGGCATTTAGCGCATTGCCGGCAGAAGCCGACAGTCATATATCGAGGCGGGCTTGCAGCATTCGCTATTCGTCTTACGTTATTTTTGCCAATGGCTTTGAGAACTACGGCTGTACACTCGTTGCTTGAGCATGGCAGAAACGCCTGTCGATGACTTTAATAACGTTTGCCGTTTGCAGTGAAAGGAAGATACTACGGATAATTCAACAACAAACTTGGCAGGGTCTGGACTTGGATGACTACTCCCTCGGGATTTATGGATCCATAGATCTTCATGCGAGCAGGCTGTCAAGGTCCCCTCCGATTGATAGCTAGGGACAGGTCGCATTGACAATTATCTTTCGCGGCTGTCACTGATGAATATGATTCCATCAGACCATTCCTGCCAGAGATCAGAAGGCTTTGTGGGGTCATGAGGTCGCAGTGAGGTCACCAAGATTATCAACACCATATGTCAGACAGGATTTTGGTTGCATTCCACCATTTTAGGAATTGGATCCAGCACTATCATTTCTAGGCCCTGTTGTTGGCTACGTGGCCAACAAGCCACCTGATTTATCATCATTCTATCTCATTCCATTCCATCTCTTCAGGGCCTCACCATGTATATTAAGGAGCTGTGCTCCATCATTTAGTGAAGCTGCCGAATTTGCCCCAATTTGCTTTCCCCTTGGTGGTGCTTGGTGCATCCGACACCATATCCTACTTGGTCTCTCAGGTTGCACGGACTGCTTTTGAGGAAAATCCTATCTGCCCAAAAGTACATTGCGACTCGGTGCGCGAGCTATCACACTGCAGCAATAGAGCAGCTGGATTAAGCTTATCGTGCCATCATCGTACACAACCATAAACGGGCAGGTCACAGGCGAGGTACACCGGCGAGACTGTTTTGGGAGGGGTTTTGTCTTCGTCATAATCAACTTTGACCCAAGCCAGGACAACAGCTAGTGGTTGCTCCAAACGTGTCCGACAATATACAGCGCTATTCAGGAAGCTGCCAGGATGCTCTTGTGTGCTATTGCCATTGAGTTCCGTCAATATGTATCGTCAGATGCAAACCGAGTGGTTGTCATTGGTCAACATCATCCTCCGTTCAATTAGCTGATATTCGTAGAAATCAGGCGCTACTTAGTACATCACCAATGAAAGCCTCAACGTGCTTTACCCTAGGGATCACGCACATTCGGTAGATATGTGATAAATATCCGCGTTGAACTGCCATTGTGGAGGTGTCTCATTTACGGCAAAGAACGGAAATATCTGCCTCCAAGTTGCGGTATGACTTGTATAACTCTGTCGACTAATCATGTTTATCAAGAGTGTTAGTCATTTGCGATTGGCATTGGTGCCATAGAGTGTGTTTCTTGATATGATGTTAAGGTTTCGCCCAATCTTGCTCGCCTATCCTGCAGGTTTCTCGGTGGGGAGGCAAAAGGCAGCTCGGGCAAGAACCCGAGGCATCCATCGAAGATCCCCAGATGCAGGTCGGGACTGGCATATTACTACTGCGCTTTTCGTGACCTGCCGAAAGATCGACACGTAGTGATTCCGCGCCGCATCCAGGTTGGGAGATCTCCCCTACTGTGTCATCAACAACCATACCCCATGCTCCTCGCGCCGGCGTTACACTGCTCCGTTTTGGATATCCATCGATGTGAAAAAGACATTCATGACATCCTTCTTCGGTTATCTGGATCGATGGGACTTTTTTCACATTGGAGCATACATACGGCCGTTGTGTAGGCTTGGACTAGGCTCTCATTTAGACTGTTTCGGAGCAATGAGTCAACAGAGCCGACGTTCAGCAGAAACAGAGACACTAAATGCGATAATCGCGACCAATCAACAGAGTGCCAACGATAAAACGCGCTCCGTGAGAGAGCCATCCAAAGTACTGGAGTCGAGGCACAGAGTGAGGACTGGGGAAGCGTTTCCTGATTTGGCCTTGGTTCCCAGTGGTGGCCTTTACCCCCAGCCTTAATAGATATTTAGGGTGTCGGCACAAGAGCGCGGAGTTCTTAAAGGTACCTACTGTACCTAGATACTTGGCCCGTGCCACCGCTTTCTTCTCACCCTCCCACCCCTTCTTCATCCATCACAATCGGCAAGATCGTCGCTCATTCTCGCCGTCCACGGCTGTCGTCTTCTATTCCTATTGGCCTCATACCCCATTGGATCTCAGATACCCCTGATCCGGGAAGACGCATACAGTACCTCCACTGTTTGGATCAGCGACTTGTCTTGGTGACTGCCGGTTCGGTCTGTGTTGCAGGCCTCATCCAATCAACGTTGCTCCATTTGCTGCCCTCGTGCCTTTACTTGGCCCTGCCCAAATGTCCATGGCCATCTAGCATGGAAATCGTGAAATAAAGCTTCGTAGCTCAACGTCTAGCATCAACTTTGATGCTGATCATGTCTTTTGATTATGCCCTCTATACGCTTGTCAAGTGTAACCACAGATCTTGGCTTCCTGTCGGCAACATCTACCCTTGAACATGTCAGGTCTACCAAAAGCCCTTCTCGCCTGACATTGCTATGGTCATGTAGATCTCGTGCAAGACATGGCCTCCACCCTGAACCTTGTCTGGAGAACAGATATCTCCATCGTCACCTTCCCCATAGGGCATATGTTACTACTAAAGTCCTGCTATTTCCTCTCCTATGATTCAACACCAACAATATTTGCAGCTTATTCCATCATATCTCTTCTGTTGCCACACATCTCGTATAATGGTCAATGATCAAACTAGATGCACAGTTGGGAATGAATATGCTTGCTTGACTGGACATTGAAAACGAACTTCTACATCAGAGGTTTGGGACCACTTCTCTCTCTTTAGCTCTCGCCGCAAACGCTCAGACACTTTCAGAGTTGCGGCTGTAGATGCCCCAATTGCTTTCCGACAACCGACAAAACTTGTTATGTACCGATAGTTTACGGACCGGGTATACTAAGTAGTCTGCATGCAATTCGGCGAAGCTTGAGTTGGTCCTTGCTTACCCGTCATTCCGCACTGATGGGAGCCACTTGACCTATTGTGGCAAGAGATCGTTTTTCAAGCCTCATGTCGGTATTCAACAAATACATCTATCTATTTGCCTAGCTGAACTTCAAAAGCAAAATTCGGACCCCCACTGTCCATCACCCAATCTAGACCGATGAAATCACCGGATACTGAAACGGCGCATTGCCAGAATCTGGGGCCGCGACGCAAGCCTCCGTGCTTGAGCTGACTACCTAGCTTGACAAAAAGATTTCTTACCCTCAGGTTCTCGTCTGGATTATGCCAAACTTATCCGGCTTGCCCACTGCCTGGTTTGTACTTTGCTTCGTTGCGTGAATCTTTACAACCATGTGTGTCTTCTCCATCCAATGACGAAGGTACTTCCAATTCTCAGACACCTTTCACAGCCAAAGCTGGCCGAGTATGCCATCATGGACGAACGCTCCCCCAATCCACCACAAAGACCGCCGAAGAGGTCTTCGCCGACGTCACAGGACACATCATCGGCCCCATCGAGCGCTACTCTCCAAAGTCCCCTGACACCTGGTGCGGGAATAAATCATCTAGGTCCAGCCAGTCGCCCTTCAAGTGGGCTGGGAGGCCAGCATTTCCAGGCGTTCCCTTTGCCACCAGGTTCTGCATCTAGGTCTACTGGTCTTAGTCAAGCATATCATTCACCTTCGATTCCACAAGGAGTGGCTCTACCTAGATACCAGGATCTTGCTCACACCCAAGGAGCATTTGTGGATAATTCAAGCATGGCTTCACATGCGCCAATGCTCTCTGCTGCTCCTCAAGGCCAAAAGCGGGCTTATAGACAGCGAAGGAAGGACCCAAGCTGTGACGCATGCCGAGAGCGCAAAGTGAAGGTCGGTGAATAGCCTCTGCATGATATGCTGGCAACGCTGACATGTCTAGTGTGACGCTACTGATAGCACTTCTTGCACCGAATGTAGAAGCAGAAACGTGAATTGCCAATTCACAAAAGAAACAAATCGTCGCATGACCTCAATAAAGTCAGTATCTTTCTTGGTCAACAACAGCTCATCCTGACCGCTCTGTCACTCAGACAAAACCAAGATCTTTCGAAAGAGCTGGCGCAGGCCATGGCACAGGTCGCAAATTTACGTGCATTGATCCCAAGCGACAAGCATGCAAGCCCGACTCCAGACCTCTCTGCGCATCATCTTCCGTCTCCTGATCCTCATTATCTGCCTAGCCACAATCTCTCGCATCTTCCGGGGTCTGGATCCACACAAACATCACTGTATCCAGAACAGGATCGAGCGCGAGATCGTCCATCCAAAAGAAGACGAACTGCCAAAAACCAGGACCTCTTCATCATTGGCTCAAATTTGGCGAAATTTGGCCGCGGAATCTTCAAGCCGCCAAATCTTCACCAGCGCGCAAGCTCCCCCGTTTCTTTCTCGTCTTCGCTTCCAGGGCTCCCGCCGAAAGACGTGGCGGACGTATTGTTACATCAGTTCCATTTCACCCTGCATCCTATGTTACCGATACTACATTGGCACTCCTTCCAAGATCGCTATGAAGCCGTCTATCGGGACGGATCTCTTCACAATGTGCCGCGCATATGGAGTGCGCTTCTATTCGCTGTCTTTGCGTGCGGGACGTTACATCGTTCATGGTCTGACGGTCAGAAGTATCTGGAAATATCCCGGTCACTCATAGACTTATGGACCGAAGATCTGACCCTGGACCATGCCCGTACTGCCTTACTTAGTAGTATCTTCCTCATTGAGATGAATCTCAAGTCCGCTGGCTGGACATGGATTGGATTCGCTGTTAGAGTATCCTTCGATATTGGCCTGCACTGCGAAGCTGGAACTTGGCCTCCCATAGAAGAAGAGATGAGGCGACGTGTTTGGTGGTCAATTTACACTTGTGATTGGTGAGTTTTTTGTCTGCGTGCTTGGCTTCACGAGCTGACTGTCGTAGCTTGCTGTCGCTTGAGCTTGGACGCCCAGCCATGATCAAGGAAGAGGACTGCGATGTTAGCATGCCAAGTCCAGTCGACGACCAATATATATACGAAGGTAAGAGTAATTGGACCTCACCAACCCCAGAACAATCGACCTCACCACTCGTCCCTACGATCCAAATCATTGGGGGTATTGCCAAGCTTCTAAGGGTACTTAAAAGTCCGCGCCTACCAACATCGGCTATCGAGGCTTACGAATCCTATTTTGATAAATGCATAAGGACTTTCCCGGTTCAGCATCAACTACGAGTGAACGACTATCTTGATCCGATAGAGCTTCCACCCATCATGTACCTCCAAAACGCCCGCATTGTCTTGCACCGGCACAACCTAACCCCACTCTGTGAATCAGAGTCGAGGTCCGCCGCCATTGATCGCTGTGTCTTGGCTGCCAGAGATACCGCAAGGTTCCTTTGCCGCTGTATGCGGGAACCTCCAAGGGGCTCACCTTTGAAAGCAACTGCCCAGGTGGATACGTGGGAGAAGCGGATGACTACAGCAACCAGTGCATTCCTCTGCACGCACATTTGGCGCTGTACCCTCTTCCTGTGTTATCGCTCCGATTTCGAGTACGCACTGGTATGCGCTCGGGCTAGTGCGGTCTTGGGGGATTCGCGGCCCATCAATACAGCTTGCGGTCGATATCTGGACTTCTTCCTGAAGGAATTAATCTCGCGTCTCAACAACGGTGCTCCCTTCGACCTGGACGAGGAAATGATTGCCTATGTCTCTGCCGATCTTCAAGGCAGTCTCGAACGCTCATGGATTTGGCAAGAGAGTAAAGGGGATGTCCACCCAGGCAAACCATTACCCAGTACCGCTAGCAACGGCAAAGGTGGGATAGAAAAAGCGAAGAATAGTGAGAACAGGTCTCCGGGATGGGAGGATGACTGGAGTGGGTGGGATCACATTTTAACAATCCTGAAGAAGTTTGTGCAAGAACAGCAGCGCGAACGACGCGAGACGACTGTGCAAAGGGCATCAAGGCCTTCGTCAGGAGAGTCGGCGTCTTTGACTGTGTCACCTACCTCGGCGATACCTTCGAATCGGATGAGCATCAAGGACCTTATATAATTGTGAGGGGAGCTATGTCAGTTTTCGCCCTCTTCACTCTCTATCATCTGTCCATGATGGAGGCTTGAAGCACAGCTTTAGCACTGCATCCTCCCAATCTACCACACCCGTGTGGTGATACAGGAAAGACTTTGACAGGTAATAGCAGGGGCAGGATCCCTATAGCAAGTCGATAATGGTCGCGGTGGTAATATGGCCACCAGGAAAGAGGGAGGCTTTCTCGTCAACAGATGACTGTGGGCGCTACCGAAATAGGGCAGCAATGACGATTGATGTATATTACTTCTCCCACATTTCCACGGGGGAGAATGCTGTACATTTCGCATCGTAAATAATAACCCTCAATATACCCATCGCACGCTGGCCGCAGTAAACGCGACGATTTCGTATTTGCATTTCCCAGATCTCGATCCATTTCGCACCATTTTGCCCTCCCTAACAGCCAAATCCTCCAAATGGACCTCTCTTCCACAAAATCTCTTCTTGAAACCTCTCGACCAACCCCAATGCACTCCAGGATTTTCCCAGAATTCGCCTCTGACATGAGTCCTGATTGCAATAATTTCAAACTTGAGACAGCCATAGACCGTTGGCAAAACGCCTTAGACGACAAATGGCTCACCTTGTCACGTGCCCAGCCGTAGAATGCCGAAATACCGCCGTCATGAGCTGACCTGCTTCTTCAACCAGACCCAACCGCCAACATGGACTCGTCCATCTTTTCTCATATCCCTTCCGCGCAGCTGATGTCCCCGCTACCGCATCTAGCTACATGTTTTCGAGCTTCTTCCCCTCGCACCTCCTCACCCCAATGAAATACTGAAATTTGCCCCACATCCGTCCGTTCCGCCGTCTGACTGGAGTTGATTTCCACGAATTACGGGTCAATTGTCGAGTATTACGAGCCAACCATCCGCTCTGTCGCGCTTCATATTCCGAAAACCGCTGTCTCAAAAGAAACAGCACCTTCCGCCCATACTGCTACTCACCAATGCCGAATTACTACCTCAACGGCTGAGACATACCCGAGGAAGCCCACCGGACATCTGGAAGCAGAAACGCACCTCCCTTACGCTCTAATCGCCCCACGATCAACATACCTCCGTCTCCGTCCCTCAGAGCACTATGCCTTTCCGCGACCGCATGAAACGAGCCTTTGGCAACTCCTCCTCCGACCCTTCCAAACCTAAAAAGCAAAAGCCCCCAGCCAACGTCTACAAACCCGGCGAAGCGATGCCCAGGCCCAAATACCGCGGCCCCTACAACCAAGCCCACCAAGACAAGCTCTCGGCTTTCAGCTTCGGTGATGCCTGGAAGCGGCGGAAGAGCGCTACGAGCGAGATCTCGCATGGGCCGCAGGGCAGCGATTACAGCCCTATGGGCTCGAAGCTCCATAGCAGGGGTCCGAGCAGGGGCCCGAGCAGGAGAGGAAGTGGGTGGAGTGGGTGGAGTGAGAAAATGAGAGGGATGGGAAGTCGACAGAATAGTAAGTATGTTCAGGGGCAGGATGGGGTTGAGGAGAGTGCGGTGGGGGATGACGATGTCGGGAATGGTATCTTGTCCTCCCCTCGCTCGGAGTACGACGCATAGCTGACTCTACGGGTTAGTCGGCCTCTCTCGACAGCGTACCGCTGAGCATCGCCGACCTCGCCCTGATGACGATGTAGACATGAACGGGCTCGAGCCACAAGTGACAATTATGCGGGGGACGAACGGGGTAAAGGGTGGGATGGAGGAGCTTGAGAACCAGACGACGGTGACGAATGGCAGGCCTTTCACCGAGGAGGAGCTGGTGACTGCGTTGACGCAGAGTACGCTGAGACCGTCGAAGAGGGAGAGGGAGTAAGGATGAAGGATATCAAAAGGGTGATGGAGTATACGATGCTGCAAGGATGTGTAAGTTTGTAGATGCATGATTGGATGTATGAGTATTTGGATGCCAATGCCAGGATATCTTGCATTTGCGTGGGGATACCTCCATAACAGGGTCACGAGCCGTCCGTTGCTCGATGTCCCGCCGTGAGGGACTGTTCAACGTTGAGTAAATCCTTAGTCCATTTCCTCGACCATGGTCCCACTTTCCTACAGCCATCAAACTCTTCCGATATGTCCATAAATAGCTATCATTGCAAGGAAGGCCCACATCATCACTCCACCATGGTCCCAATTGCAACTTCCAAGGTTGTGGCGCGTGGCGCAAATCAATCGACTTTCTCTGCAGTCTCCGAGAGAAAACTTGATACGGAGTACTGATCGTCTTGTTAAACAGCAGTTCCCGGATCGAAAATTCGCTTCGGCCCCACAAACGCCACATGTGGCTGAGGATCCCGATGCACAGCCACAATACGTGGGGATCTACTAGTCCCGCGACAGGTCGAGATTTGCGTTGTCCGAGACGTTCCTGGACGCCAACGACCAGGCTATTCAAGAGCGCGTGCGGATTCGCATGCTCAATCTAGCAAAACATGGTGCTCTGCAGCAAGACTCGTTGGTGAGGCGGTGAAGGTAGTGGAATCGGGAAGGAAATTTGATTTGCGGGGTTGGAGCGAAGGTTGGAACACATGCCTTTCCATTTCCTTCAACTTGGCCTGATGAAGTACTAGCCGTGGTGGTTTTGATGCGGTGTGGAAAATGAATACTTTGCAAGTGACTGGTTTCGACGCGCTCAAGAGGGCAACGTGGGACAGTGGCAGGCGCCAATGGCAGAGGAAACAAGCCCTCGAATTGGAACTTGTGATGTCATGTTTTCCAAGCTCAGAGCTTCGGCACAAACAAGGCTTTGGCAACAACACTCTTCCATCCTTCACTACAAATATTAATACCCTCAACTTGCACCGTATTTCGTGACTATTCTCATTTGCACTACCTAAATTCTTCTTTCACCTTCATCAACTCATCCTCTCTCACAGTCCACATCTCTACACACATTGAGCTCCCCTGCTCGTTCTCTCACTCGCAATTCCACTTCGACTTCAAGCCACATAGCTCTCTACACTTAGCTACACAACCTGAACCTCACTCACTGCAATAATGGAGAAGCTCAAGAACCTCGTCAATCCAGGCAGCAAGAAGGATGATGACGTTATGGCAAGTACCTTCGCTCAGCTCGAACCCCACCCTCGGAGAGCAAAGCTAATTTGGACGTTTACTCCAGTATGGTACTGGCCAGAACGTAGACGACCCTATTATGAACAAGGGGAACGCTGCAGGCCAAGGCTCTCACTTCGGCTCCAGCCGTAGCAATGACCCCCTCTCATCCTCCACCAACCCCACTGGAACCACTGGCACTCACGGCCTTAGCGAGCCCCACTCCTCAAGGATGCCTGGCACGTTTGATGACGACTCTGCCACCACTGCGAGCGTGAGATCTGGCATTCCAGGTGCTGCTCAGAGCGGTAACACCAACAAGCCCTTGCCAACTGAGCCTGGATATGGGACTGGGCGAACCACTGCTGGACCTCACTCTAGCAATTTGGAGAACAAGCTTGATCCGAGAGTCGATTCCGATCTCGATGGATCGAGGGGCCTTGGTGGCAATACTACTGGCACTCGTGGCATGACCGGCACTGGGAGTGGTTTGGGTGGTAATACCACGGGAACTGGCAGTGGATTTACGGGGAGGTAAGCAGAAGACAAGAGACATTTAATGTGACTAGCCGCTGATTTCACCAAGCTCTGGATACGGCAACCCGCCCACTGGACAGTCCCACCTAGGCCATGACGCAGCTCTCGGAGGAGCTGGTGCTCTTGGTGCTGGCGAAGCCGCTCATCACCATCACAATAAACACCATGAGCATGATCGAGGCCTTGGCAGCAACACTGCAAGTACAGGCAGTGGATTGACTGGCAACACTGGGACCGGTAGCGGTGTGACCGGTAACACTTCGGGAACTGGGAGCGGATTGAAGGGAAGGTAAGCAATAAAGGTCACAATAATCATCGTCAGAGGCTAATGTCATTCAGCTCCGGGTACGACAACCAACCTACCGGGTCGTCGCACCAATCGCATCTCGGACGTGACGCGGCCCTTGGAGCTGGGGCTGTCGGTGTTGGCGAAGCAGCTCACCATCACCACAGTAAACACGACAATGATACTGGTCGCTCGTTCCCTCTCGGAGGCGGCGCAAACACAAACACTGGCTCAAACACCGGTTCTTCCTACGGCCCAGGCCAGGTCGGTACCTATCCAGCTGGAGGAGGCGGTATGGGGGGAAACACAACAGCTGGTCCTCACTCATCCAACCTTGCGAACAAGGCTGACCCTCGTGTCGACTCAAATCTTGATGGTTCACGTACTATGGGAGGAAATCCAGGTTATGGATCAAATACGGGTATGGGCTCTGGTGTCGGTTCAGATATCGGCTCAGGCGTTGGGTCTGGCAACACTGGCTATGGTTCAAACACGGGTGTTGGTTCAGGTATAAGCTCTGGAACAACCTCATCGACTCATCCTTCAAACACAGGCCACCTTGGTCGTGATGCTGCTGTCGGAGCTGGTGCGGCCGGCGTAGCTGGTTACGGTGTCGAGTCTTGGAAACACGATCATGGCAAGCATGGCCACAGTTATGAAGGAGACCCATGTGGACCAGAAGAGGCTGTTGGCGGTGCTCCTCACTTTACCAGCGGCCCTCATGCGACGGATACTGCAAATAGACTCGACCCGCACGTTGGTAGCGGCATTGGAGCTCCTGGCTCTACGACCGGTTCATCGACTGGGACTGGTCATCACCATGGAACTAGAGATGCAGCTCTTGCTGGAGGCGCTGGTGCTGTTGGCGTTGGAGCTTATGAGGACGGTCGTCATCACGACAAGCGTCATGGTCAACACGGCGAGCACCACACAGGGAGAGATGCAGCCCTTGCTGGAGGTGCAGGTGCAGCTGGCGTCAGTGCATACGAGTCGAGCCGTGACCACCCAGGCTCTTCTTCAACTACGAATCCAGGTTCATCGACCACCGGCCCCGCCCCAACCACCGCAGGTCCTCACAAGTCTGACATGTTGAACAAGCTTGATCCTCGTGTTGACAGCGATCTCTCAAAGCAACAAGGAACAACCGGCAATACGACCGGCAGCGGTATGGGAGGTTCCACCACTGGCACTTCTTCAGATCCCTATTCTTCCTCGAATACTGGTCGCGAGCACCACCTTGGCCGCGACGCAGGTCTAGCCACTGGTGGCGCTGGATTAGGAGGCGCTGCAGCTTATGAAGGTGCAAAGCACCATGATCATCACAATACAACTGGTAACACGACTGGCACTGGCCTTGGAAGTTCTACATCCGGAACTTCATCAGACCCATATTCGTCATCGACAACTGGCCGTGGTCTCGGAGGATCCACCACTGACCCCTACGCATCTTCGAACACTGGCCGTGATCATCATACAGGCCGCGATGCAGGCTTAGCCACAGGCGCTGGACTAGGAGGTGTGGCAGCTTATGAAGGTGCGAAGCATCATGGTCGTCATGACCCAACTGGCACAACCTCGACCACCGGCTCTTCTATGCCATACTCAAGTTCTGGAATCGACCCACGTGTTGACTCCTCATCGCGCTCTGATTTAGGAGATAACTCGAGCACGGGCCGTGACCATCGTTACGGCCGTGATGCTGGAATGGCCGGAGTGGGAGGTGTTGGTGCTTATGAAGCCGAGAAGCATTTTGGTGGCCATCACGGTTCAACCCCTCAAGACCGATTGGCAGGCTCTGGTCATCAGCCAACCACCGGAACTACTAGTAGCACAATCCCTCCTCAGGATCGTTTGGCTGGCTCTGGACATCAACCCACTACAGCGACTGATCCTACCCGCCATCATACAGGACGTGACGCAGCGGCAGGAGTTGGTGCAGGTGCTCTGGCGGGACACGAGCTTTCCAAGCACGACGAGAAGAAGTTAGAAAAGGAGCAAGTGAAGGAGGACAAGTATCATCATGACAAGTACGACGACGGCAAGAAATCAGGCGGTCTCTTCGGCTTCCTCCACAAGGACAAATCCGACAAAGATGCGAAGCACGCTGAGCATGAGGATCGTAAACTTGCTAGTCATCGTCCTGGAGACGAGGAGATGGCTGCTGGTGCTGGAGGTGTTGATCTCGAGGATCGGATGGCTCGCACCAACCTCGGCAATCAGCCTTTGGCTCACGAGCATGGCAGCCAATCCGGGGTTCATGAGACTCCGATTGGTACTGGACCGACTACAAGGGATGCGTATGGAAATATCGAGGGGCATAACAAGCTTCACAAGGATCCTCCTCAAGGATACCAGTAAGGAGGTCTTCAAGTACGTCTTCGAATGCGATCATCACGGCCCTGGCTACTCAAATTGCGATACAACTGCCTGATGATGGAAAAAATGGATGGGAGCGTGCCTGGAGGCAATTGAAGCGGGGAAGAATCATCACGTCTCAACTCTTGCTTGCCCGTTGCTTATGCCACTGCGGTCACTAATGTGCCAATACTGTTAGACAATACCTGTATGCTTGTACGTAGCTGTTTGCGCATGACATAGCCTAGCTGTAAATCAAATGCTGTTTCCACTCCACATGTGTCCCTTGAGTATCCTCATATGTTCTCGACAGTTGCAAGCATCCAAAAGGGACGAGGATGAAGTAGTTGGATGCGTTGTTTGGAAGATTAGGCGCTAGGCATAATCTCACGATGAAACATGTTCAATTTCCTTCCGGTCCATCTCTCAATCTTCGCAGACAATACAAAGCAAACATAGATACTATGCATATGCTTCATGATGCCAATCGAACATACACTGACAGCATGCTCATTGGTAATGTCCGGTGTCTCGTTTCCTGTGACCGGCATTGTGATGCAAGTAATCAGATTAAAGTGCTGGCCCCGGTTGTCACTGTAGGGTACGTAGTGTATAATTCGAGGATTGCCTTTATGCTCAAAGCCTTCTCGTTTGCCTTGGATACACAAATTCGAACAGCATTCCTTTTCTCCACTTCCTTCTATACCGAAAACCATGACCTTGTTCGGCCACTCGACCGCATGCGCCCACTTGGTTGAAGCATTCAAGAAAAAGAGTCGACAGGAAAACCAGTGAGCGCGCTAAAATGCTGCAAACACAAGAGTCAAGGAGCAAGGCATCGATGATACTACTCTCCGTCCTCATCACCCGCCAGAGTGAAGGGAGGCATAGGAGCCGCCGTAACAGTACCCTCGTCGCCGGCTCACCCGCCCTCATGCTTCTTACTGGTCATTCTCTTCCCAAAGTTCAGAATACCATTGGCTGCATCGCTGTGCTCATTCCGGAAACCGAGCCCAAGATCATTCCCTTTGATCGCAGCAGCCAGGCTCTGGTGCGCGAGACTGCTGCCAAGATTGATAGCAGCGTACAGAAATTCGATATTCTGGTGAAAAATGCAGCGATAGTAACACATCCTTGGGCGAAGACCGTTGACCGGAGTGAGAGCCAATTCGGCAGTCTGACGTTTCCATTCGTGCAGGAATGATGCTCAAGCCATGAGTCACGGGTATGTACTCGGAGGGTCTCTCCAACTGTCCTGATGAACTCCCATCTAAGCCTCAAGAAAGCAATGCTGACCCAGAATCCAAACAGGTACAAATTACAATGAGCGTTCCCTTCTGACAAATTTGATGATAGAAAAGATAATCGTTGCGAGCCCTAGGGCCAGAAACCTTGATGTCATAAGTGATGCTCGGCGGATTGCAGTCGTTCCGCTCAAGAATCATAATTTCCAAGTGAGTACATCCTTCATGACTCACAAATAGAGAATCGGAGATGAATGTGGGGAAGAGGACGGTGCACTCTACAACGCCGCAGCAGCGTACGGGCGAGCCAAGACTGCATACGTGCTGTTTTCGGTCGGCATCGCTCTTGCTTCCCGATTGAGAGATAGGGAGACCCAATACTTCTCTCCGCGTCCTGGATGTGTGTTTTCTGGTGAACTGTGCAAACGGGGTTGCTAATAAGATGTCCGCAGCAATCGGAACCAATCTTCCGGTGAAAATGACACCGAGCTCTGAGAAGTGACTTTGAGAATGGTGTTACATAACACTAGGCTGGCGTTTAAACTCTCATGTCTCTAGAGCACAATCACGGCTGTGTATGCTGATCTTTCTTGGTAGGTCCCTATCTTGCCAGTGACCCGGAGACACTACAGCAAAGCTTCTCCACTACTTTGAATGCTGCTTTGGACCTTTCAATCACCGGCTTCGACTTGCCCCCTGTCATTCTTGCTGCGCCTTCCTGATGACTTAGTAGACCACTCAGGCGCCTGCCTAGAAGACTGCAATATAGTCCAACCTGAAAGCTATGCGCTTGACAATTGAAAGGCTGAAAACCTGTGGGCCCTGGGCGAGCAGCTTGTTGGACAAGAATTTTAATTCGCTTCAGTAACACAGCCTTCACTGCTTCAGGCCTCTAGGCTTCCAATCATCTTGTTTCCTTTCGACTTCGCAGATCGAGTTCTCAGACCGAACGCAGATTTTGCCTCCAGCAGCATGGTCTCCGGTGGAGATAGGAGAAGTGCCTCATAGCGAATTGCATTCTCAGCTGCCCGGACCTCGACGCGCGCATTCTTCTACGAGACCAGATACTGTCCGAAGAGCTCAGAGGGTCTGTTGTGTCAATCTAATAGTACTGCAGTCTATCTACTACACTGGTGTGACGAGAGCGTTGGTCTCAGAAGCAGTTTTACTTGACGCCTGGATGCCACGTGAATGAAGCGACTGCATAGAAGCAAGCCTCTGGGCGTCCGACAAGACTTCGAACAAGCCTACCAACATAATTGAGTCTACACCGAAACCGAATTATGAAAATATGAACCGTGGTTTGTAACAAGTCTGAAGCATGACGTGAAGCCCCGGGCGGCGAAGTTCGCGTTTCAGCGTTCTCATGGGCAAGAGAGGTGCGGCTCTATGGTGAGGCAAGCTGACAACCACCGGACCAGCCAACATTAATCTCCCTCCGCGTTCGATGTCTAGCTTTGCTTTCCAATCATGTTCGCATCATTGTTCAGTATAGCATCAATATTGATGGCCCTTTCAACTGGGGTCTACCAGGATGTGCATGGTCACAAGCGATACCTCAAAGCCCGCCCCACCCGCCAAGGACGCGCACGCAATGTAGAGATACCAGCTCAAGATCAGTATCCTACGTTATCTTCCTACTGGAGCCATCCCATTCTATCAGTCCAAGCTTTTGTCAGCAGACCGTCAACCATTCAGTCTTCGATGTCTGTTCGATGCTAGCTATGCACGGCAGCCTGGGAACGAAGTAAGGTCAATACGCATGGGGCACAAGGCTCCGACACCCAGCCACACACAGTCTCGGTATTGTCCGCAATGCGTGGGTCGGATAGTGTCTTGTTGTTATTCCCTCTTAAGGTAATTTTTGCTTGGAGGGGATTGCGCCTCAGTCGCCGAGAGCAAATGCCACTGAGCAGCCTACAACAAAAACACTGCAGGCTCAACTTCAAGTCCGTCCAGGAGTGTGCAAAGCCTCTTTTGAATTCGAAATTGACTGGCAGTGTTCTCAGGATATGGCTGTGGAGATCTGAAACCAATGTGGAACAGGTCAACATCCACCATCTCAGGGGAAGGAGGGGAAGTTTGAGTTTCATTATTCCTGCGGGACGGGAGCTAGAGAAGTAGCGTGAGATTGGCGTTTGGGTTCGTCATTGGTGAAGCGTCAGTAGTGGGCCCATGATCCAATAGAGAAGGCGTCTCTCTCCTCTAGACTCTACGACACGAATAATTATCATTCGAACGAGTCGGACGCGGGCGATGACTATTCTGGCTGGATGATGGAATAAGCCTATGGCTAGAGCAGATGCATGCTAGTACTAGACCCAGTTGTCTGCAGAGTCGTGAAACTGAATTCGACCAACTGGCAACGGGCTTTGGCTCAATAATGACATTGGAGACTCGGCCCTTAATCGACATCACCTCCATGGCGAACCCGCCAGGCTCTCTGTTACACACACTCTTGGAAATATATATTAATGATGACCATGGCTTCTCTTATAACTGTAAAAGGTAATATTGTGAACACCACTACTTTGAACACTACACTCTCTGTGACAAATCGCAACCCCTACTCTTGCTAGTATCATCGTCAATCACTGTCAATTACTGCATCAGACTGTGATTCAATGAGAAATGATAGTGTCTTGATCGTTTTCCGATATTAATTATTACCTCTTTTGCCTACACCACACATCATGTCTTCTTCCCCGCCGCTCATCCCCTGGCCGATCGATTCTGAGCTTCCCACCGAACTTGCCTTCCTCGCAAATCACATCTCCAATTTCTTCAACGCCAAAGCACCATACAACAACGCTTCTCTCGGGGCATTGATTTTCACACCTCCGCCACAGCGACCACGCCTGCTACTTGTGCAGAATTCAACCAAGTCTGACCCCCATGCCTTCTCAACTACGTGGGAGGTCCCCACCGGCGCTCCCGTTCACTCGGACATGACCCTGCTGCATGCCCTAGACCGGATCATCATGGGCCAAACCGGTCTTCGCCTCAACCGTATTCATTCGATGGCCGGGTCAGAGGTTGGCCCGGAGCCCCAGACATTTGGTGATCTACAGTGGATGAAGCTCCTCTTCGCAGTCGAAGTTGCAGAAACAGAGCCTGCGATCAAGACCGGCGAAGATCCTGCGTGGAGATCACCCAGCCCTGGGCCTAAGCTAGGGAAAGGCAAGGATATCGCATTGGAATCGATAACCGTGACCCTCAACCCGGAGAAACACCAGCGGTTTGCCTGGGTGACTGAGGATGATCTTCAGGAATTTATCAAGTCGGACTTGTTTCCAAGAGAGGAAACGAAGCAGTACGAAATGATGCTTGATGCGTTCGCTTTGCACCAGCAGAGCATTGAGCAATTGGTCCCGAGAACACCTGCAACGGTCTCAACAGAAGACGAACTCCCTCCTCCTTTAGCTGGAGTCTGTTCACCCTCGCAATCCCCTGGACAGACTCGTTCTTCTACTCCCAAACCCAAACAACCAAGGCCAACTCGATCCTTGACACCGCTGTCGCAAGCCAGGAGAAAGCGATCTCGCACTCCCAGCAAAGGAGCTCCCGCAGCATCATATTTCCATCGCTTCAGCATCCGGTGAGATTTTGCGCTTGATTTACCCTAGTACCATCCGTTCCAGTAAATTCAAGGAGAGTTGTCTCGCCACGGACCCTTTCTGACACCTCTCGATAGGAAAACTGGCAAGAATCGACGTTGTCGGGCACCCCCAAGGATTTCGCCTTTGACGGATGGGAAAGGTCTCGACGCAGCTTTGAAGAATCGCGCCATCTGCAATGATATAACTCCGTTGCAAATGCACGCACAAGATCTGAAGATGCTCCGCCCGCAAGAGCCGATTATCATCAGGACCCCTTCACCTATCTTCGGGTGATACAAGGATTAATCCTAAGTACCGGCCAATCGCAAGTGAGGTTCACTTTTCCCTGGTCATCTCGCTTGTCGCGATGTTCGAAAGGCTGGCTCGGCTTGGGTTTTCCACCAGGAGGGGCCAGGGCGGCAGGTACAACCCGCCAAACCGTCTTCGGAGGCATGCATCAATGCAGAGAGTCTCATCCGCATTGCTGATGTGGGCGCGGTTTCGAAAAGGAATCAATCCTTCATGGTTTCGAAGCAAAGCTTCGAGGATATCCGGCCATGTCGCCCTCTATCGGGCTCTAGCTGGTCGCTTTGAACGCAGCCAGTCATGCTACTTTGGCCTCCCATAGAGGCTGCAAATGTGTGAGTGTGCTCGTTCTGAAACCTTTCCTCCAGTGGCTTTGACTGATTCACAGCAGGTCCTCGACGAAAATTGCTATGGAACGTGCTCAACACATCCCTTTCTAGAAAAGTCGTGGTTGATACCCCAGTTGCGATATCCTGCAACCATGGCCCCCAATACAACGCAAAGACCTGCGTGGCAAATACCGCGGACCTCGCCAACCAGGCCTTCATACTGGACAACCCAATTGCGCTCTCCTATCCAACAGAATCGGTTGGACGGCGGGGAAGGGGGCAAAGGGTGGAGACGGGAGGGGGGAAGGGTGCAAGCCGGTAGGACGGGAGGGGAAGGAGGGATGGCTCGATAATGGGATGGTTGTATCGATTGGTAGATTCTAAACGGGTGGGTTCTAAATGGGTCGGGTGGGATTGAGTGGCCGGAATGTGGGACACCAGGCGCGGAGGAGGGATGGCTTGACGACATCACAACCCATCAATATATAGGCTCGAAACAGACACCCCCAGTCTCTGCCATGATCATGAAGTGCTCGAATTGCAAATCTCCCCTTCAGCGGAAGCACCCTCCATTTTCTTGCGCGCAGGAAATGCCATCTCCATCTAAAATTTCGTGCAAACTCGCTTCGTGCACTCGATCACATTTTTTCCAAGTCCATCTTCCGTAGAACCCCTGAAGCTATCCAACCCAGTATGCCACACCCCCTCTACTCCACAACTTCCCACCCATTAAGTGCGCATCCCCCCCCCCCCTTCTCTCTCTCTATACATCACTCTAAAAGCCACGGTAACTACTCCCTCTAAGCCACTTAGTTGAAGCTAAGGCACCCCTTGTTCCGCCTTGCCGTTTCAGGCGCTCGCAAGATTCGCGGGGTGTTGGTGTTACTAGCCGCAGCCGCGTTGGAGCACAGCTGCACTGCCTGCTTCGGAGATGGGTGTCGCACTAGGGTCCGGGGGTTTGGGGTGGCGCGGGTGAGAGTACGGGGGTTGGTGGGTTAAGTTGAGGGCGTTGAGTGCGGTGGGGGGGGTGTAGTAGCAGAATTGGTGTACAGTACCTACTTAGCAGAAGAGCTGGTGCTGCTGCTTGTGGTGTTTTGTGTTGATTGAATGGTGATGGTGATGGCGTTGGGTTGTGCGTCTTGGGTGAGAAGGGGGTTTCGGGTCAGGTTTACCGTTTGTGGTGTTTAGTGTTCGTTGAATGGGAATGGTGATGCTGTTGGGTTGGGCATGGTGGGTGAGAGGAGGAGGTTTCAAGCCAGGTTGGGAGGGTTGAATAGGTCCCACTCGGGCGTGACGTTGCAGGGGTCGATGAGGTATTGATCGAGTAGGCTCTAGATTCACATGAGGCTAAAGTTGTGAGTTGGGCGGTCTTGAGACTTACCCAGTCGATGTTCTCGGATTGATCGAAGAGGGTGTTTAGAGGATCTGGAGCGTTGAGGTCTGAAGCGCCAGGGCTGTTCGCGGGCAAGGTCTGGCTTGGAGGATCGAGCGAGGGTACTTCCCATGACGAGCTTTGTAAGGGATTGTCCGCCCAGGTCGTAAGCGCTCCGGCGTTCATCGAGGTTTGCGGTGAGCTTGGAGGGTCTGGGTGTCCACTCGCAGGGCCCGCGGTGTTCGGTCTTGGAACTTTGGACAGCATGACTGCGAGCACATTCGAAGCGCGACGTGCATCGCTTGAAAACGCTCTCCTGTCGTATATTTCGAAGTCAGCATAGCTTTTCTAGGGTACGAAAACGGGGAGTAGGCATGCCCTGCAAGAGGCTTGAGAAAGATGTCTCGATCCACATCTACTCGTACAAAGAGGGAAGGAAAGGCTCGAAAATTGCTTGCCTCGATGTCCATATCTCATGCGAGAGTCGCAGGGCATCAAAGCTCTCCCTCTGAGCCTTCAGGTCTTCTGTCGACGTAAAACGCGATTTCCGTGACTCGTACAAGTCCAAGCTAGTGATCATTGCTGCAAGGAGGAAGTCGTGCAAGGCCATGCTCGTTAGCATAGACCCATCTTTATGAAAACGGCCTCCTGGCTGGCTTGCGGCGTATAGGTCTGCTTGGTGGTGTAAGAGTTGGAGCGATGCGTCTGCGCATGTTTTGCGGGAGTACGAGAATGTTGGGTTTGATCTATCGTGGCTTAAGTACATGCGGTGTAGGATACAAAGACTTTTAAGATATGAGAGCTCGATGTTCAGTCTGTTCAGTATCATGTGAGGTTGGTCCGATAGTAATTGACCCAGTGGTTTCATTTGAAGACTAGGTGGAACAAGTAGAAATGCTGCGTGAAGCTCTTGATCAAGTTTCATAGTAACTTCGAAAGAAGGCGTCTTCAGCGATAGCGCATGTCGGACCACGCGTCTGAATATCTTGGCAAATTGGCTTTTGTAGCAGAAGTACAGCATTGGCGTTGGGTCGGTTGGAGGTCGTGAAGGCGGAAGGACTTTGCAATTCTCATCGATATCTTCGTCGAACAAATTCCGCGGGGGCTCAATGTCACACTGCTCTTCCTGTATAATTGCAGGCAGCCCAGCTTGAAAGGATAGCAGCAGGTCAAAGGCCTCCACGATGAGGAATGTCCTCCTTCTCATTTCACCTTCGAATGGAGATATACTCTTGAGGTGTCGAGGATCTCGATGGTATCCCATCCTCATAGCAAGACGGGTGCTAATTCCCATTATCAACCAGGCATCTGCATCTGGATCTTCTTTGTGCATGTATTTGCATTGTGCGTACAGCACCACCGCCTCGACAGAATACGGTCTTGCTTTGCGATACTTACCAGTGACGAGAGCTTGCCCTGCTCTTGTGAAAAAGATTGATGTGGAAGGGTTATTCGGGTGGACGAGAGTTCCGTGACCAGACGACTGGCTGAATAGAGAGCCAATCCACAACACCGAAAAGAGCATTGAGATCCAAAGGAAAGAGACAGAAGAGGAATCTGCCCAGAAAGATTCATACTGATGAAATTAGACATTGTCACAATTTCGGTTCTCAGGGCACTTGCCTCCCTTTGAAATTTTGCATTATGAATATAAGCTACGAGTGTCAGTTCCTGGCTGCATAGTGAGGTTGGCGGACTAACGGGTGTGATGTCTGGAATTGAAATATACTGAAATGATATTATCTACGATAGGTCTTGGAGGTAAACATTTGTAGACGTCGGACAATGTCAATGGCTGAGTTGTGTCAAGGACAACCTCTGGACCATCAGGAAGAGGCGGCGCGGCATCCTCGGTAGCATCCTCGTCAGATTCAAGAACACCTTGAATATCTCGGATCTAGACCATATCAGTTTAACAGCAATAGTATCCGCTTTTACTTGAGCCACCAACGTTTTCCAATATCGTTGTCCAATGAGTAGCACCAAGGTAATTTGCCTCTGATCCGCTGATGTCCAAACGCCCTCCCGAGGACACGCTGGAGCTTTGTGGCGAGTTGTGAACAGAGAGGTCCCTCAAGTGTTCTTCAACGTTCAAGCTATGGGGAGTTGATCTATCCGTAAGACTCTCCGAACCGTCCGCAGTATTGTTCATGATATGAGTGATCATTTTCTCAAGCTTATTTAGACGAAGCTGGGCTTCAGATGTTCTAGATAGTTCGTCGTGCCCATTTCTGGTTGAGCTGGCATACGTGCATGAGTCTCCATTGCCTCTCTTGGAGCACGGCGCACATGGGATTTGTCGATCACATCTCAACCTGCCCTGACTGTAAGCAATCGACGATGCGAGTTGCACATTGAGCAATACCTACTTTCTAGTTCGACAGCTTACACAAGACACTGCCTTCCGATCTCGTTTCTTCGCTCGAGAATCTATGCCATTCTTCGCTGAGTCATGTTTTCCTATTCGGAAGACATTCTGATATTGAGAGATTCCTGACATGATAGAGGAGTCACTGCATAGATCCCGATGCCACCGAAGGCTTCGATGCACTTGAAACACGACCGGGTCTATCAAGTATCTTGTGGAGTAATAGCCTGCTTAAGTGGTCCTTGCGAACCAATACCACATGGGAAGAGACTGGATTGCGGACTTGAGACCTAAATGCCGAAGAGAGACAGAGAGTAAACAACTAAGAGATTGATAGGTCTCGAAAGACTGATATTGAGGAGCAGTCTTTCACTCGAGGATGTTTGAGTGCCTCATTTTACAAACCATGGATCTTCAGGAGCCTGGCAGACCTCATATATGGTGCGTATGGTAGTAATGAATCACAAGATCCATTTGCCTAATCATAGTTGGATGCGGTACTATTGCAATAGGGAGAGGACACGAGAAGACGGTGACGTCCTGCGTTCAGTCTGACAAGAATGTACTAGCTCCAGGAGGGCCTAGCGCCACTTTTGGAGAGGACTCCTCACTCCATGACTGCTCTCAAATCACAATCACCTACACTCTCTCTCTTCAAAGTACTTCGTTTATCTCACCATCATTCATTCAAACCTGCATGAAGAGCAATGAGTCCTTGCCTGGTTGAAGCCATGCCACCGCTTAATACAACAATCTAATCAGCGCCATATCCAGATGCTCCCGATCCCTTGCAATATCGTTTCAAGTCTTCAATTTTACAAGCTTGAAGAACCAAAGGAAACCACCTGGAGTGAGGGATATCTGAGGACATGGCCGCAAACTCTATAAAGCAGCTGGGCGTCACTCCTCCCATCTCCTTAAGTTTCCCAACCGATTCTGAGCTGGCTGCAAACGACGCTTTGATTGCCGAATTGAAGAAGCAGAACAACTTTGAGGGCGTTGAAGAAACCGAGAAGAGGTCTGTGTCTTCGTTCTTCATAGATATCTGTTCTATACTCATAGGTCTCAGGAAGCAAACACTACAGCTTATCCAGAAAATCACGACAGAATTTGTGAAGCATGTCAGTAAGCTCAAAAACCTCCCACAATCGGCGGTGGATACAGCCGGCGGCAAGATTTTCACCTTTGGTAGCTATCGACTTGGTGTTTACGGGCCTGGTCAGTACATGCATGCATCCTTCTTGATATAAACGATCTGACTCTGGCAGGCTCCGATATTGATACCCTTGTCGTCGTACCGAAACACGTCACTAGGGAGGACTTCTTCGAGCATTTTCCTACAAAGCTTGAGCGTATTGCACCGCCTGGAGCTATCCAGGAGATGACGCCCGTTCCAGACGCCTTTGTCCCTATCATCAAGCTCGAGTTTTCCGGTATCAGTATCGACTTGATCTTTGCTCGCCTCGCCCTGCCATCTGTCCCGGCATCTCTCACTCTCAAAGACACCAGCATACTTCGCGGTCTAGAAGAGAGGGACCTCCGCTCATTGAATGGAACTCGAGTGACAGACGAGATCCTTGAGTTGGTACCACAACAGAAGACCTTTCGAACAGCTTTGCGGGGGATCAAGCTTTGGGCACAGCGACGTGCTGTTTATGCCAATGTGATGGGCTTTCCTGGAGGTGTGGCTTGGGCCATGTTGGTTGCAAGAGTTTGTCAACTATACCCCCAGGCTACAGGATCCGTGATCATCGGGAAATTCTTTCGAATCATCGGCAAATGGGGCTGGCCTCAACCTGTCTTGCTCAAAAACATCGAAGACGGTCCATTGCAAGTGCGGGTATGGAATCCTAAAATTTACAACGGAGATCGATTCCATCTGATGCCCATCATCACCCCGGCTTATCCATCTATGTGCGCAACACACAACATCACTCTGTCTACCAAGACTATCATCATCAGAGAATTAGAACGAGGCGGAGATATTACTGACAAAATATTCACCGGGCAACTGCAGTGGAAGGATCTATTCTCCAAACATACTTTCTTCACCAATGACTTCAAATACTACCTGCGCATCAATGCTGCAAGCAGAACGAAGGATGCACAGCACGTCTGGTCTGGTCTTGTGGAGTCCAAAATTCGCTTACTTGTATCGAGTCTGGAAACCCAAGGCTCAATTGGGGTTGCGAGGCCATTCAACAAAGGCTTCAGTCGAGTGCATCGCTGTAGAAATGAGACGGAGATTGACTCTGTGATTTGTGGCGACTTGCAATATCAAGCTACAGATGTAGAGACTGAAACTACAGATACTGTCAAAGATCCGAAACACGGGGCGGCCGCCCAAGGTGATGCTGACGGGATGGAGATGCCGAATGGTGAAAATGGTACGACATCTAATGGCGATGAGACACATATAATGTATACCACGACGTACTACGTTGGGATCGAATTGGCACCAGACGGAACGAAAAGACTGGACATCTCTTACCAGACTAGAGACTTCAAAGATATGTGCCAAAATTGGCAAAACTTCAACTCGGAGCTGAACGCACTAAACATTTCGCACATTCGGAAGTATGTCCTCAGCGAAAACAACTCGCTTCCTCTCACCACATAGCATCGCTAATCCCGATCTCAGTCATGAACTGCCACCTGATGTATTTGTGCTTGGAGAGAGCAGACCAGAGAAGCCAAAAAAGAAAGTGAACAAAGCGAATAACAAAAGGAACTTTGAAGCCAGTGGTTTAGATGTATGTATGCCGGCCGCAACCATCCTGCTTGATAAATGCTAGTGGAGCCGGCAATATTCGAGTATACAAGAGCCCGCGCAGTACGTACGCGATGGCTTGGGGATGCTAATGAGATACTCTGCCACCGCGTAGACTCCGCAGTCCCAGATCAGCATGAAACGACAGCGGTCGGAGGATGGAGTACCCTCCTGATCGGATATGAGACAATGAACAGACGTCGTGCGGAAGCAATAACCCCTCCCAGAATTTGACGGGCTACCTACTAAGTATATTATTAGATCATTCTACCTTGCGGCGACCCATATACCGCTTCGAATTTCGACCTATTCAATGGACCTAGCGAAGGCCGATCCCACAGAAGACCTTTTGGCACAGCTCAAGCTGACATATGCTACCAATAGCTCATACTAAAACAGCCGAGTATGGCACCAGCTCACCTCGCTATCAGAACCACCCAAGCGCAGTTCGTCATGAGTGGAAGGCGGGGTCGGGCTGTTGGATCGTGATAAGTAAAAAGCTCTTTACGACCATGTCCCCCAATCAGATTCGAGTGAAAATAAAAAAAGAGAGGGAAATTGCTAACCCATCCAGCTACCACAAGCAGATGGAGACGGGTCCCGAAGACCTGAAGGAAAATTTTCATGCCCACTGTGTTTTTCATGGTCTATTAACAGCTTGCAAATATGTACGTAAATCAATCGAAAGATATTTTTAGAGTCTACGGGCTCCAGGCAATGCTTCCTCTCTCACGAAGCCACCAGAAAAGCCTATATCTCAATATACAAAAATACTCGTTGGAGTCTCACCTCATTGGGCTGGAGCCAACCTGACAGGATAATTCTTCTCATCAGGAGCGCTTTATCACCCTGCACTCTTTCACACTTTTCTTACGTGGAGCAAATCGCTTTGGCTCGAAATTCGGACATACCTGCGTTGGCTAATTGGGAATATGGCCTTGGACCGCGGATGCCCACCGTCGAATCGTCGCGTCATGCACTAGGTAGACAGAACCTTTTTTACGCACTATGCTCGGAGCACCACCATTGTGGCTTATGTAGGTTGCTGTGAAAACCGGGTTCAGTTCACCGAGGATCCCAATTTGGGCAATTGATCGAGCATTGCCGAGATTAGTTGTATAGTACACCAAGGTTTCCGAGCATGTCCGGACTTGAGATGCAGGTTGCGGTGAAGTTCGGAATCGGCAGTCTAGCGTGCAGCTTGTGGTATTTGTTAGTCCTCGCATTCCCTAGATTTCATTGCGGTCTGGACAAGAGTTGCACTCCTCCCTCGTTACGTTGCCACGCAGACAGCTTGTGGAAAGACTTCATTTCATTCTGCAGCATTCAGTCAAACCATCACAACTTCGCAAAAATGAGTTCCAAACTCTACGTCGGGTTAGCCTCCTCTAGCAATGGTTTCATCCATAGCTCTCTTTCCTGACGCCCCTTACAGTAACCTCTCGTGGAATACCACCGATGATTCGCTTCGAACGGCTTTCAGCGAATACGGCACAGTGGAAGACGCAGTACGTCCTTTCATTCCCCGTTCCCACTTCCCCACTTCGACCACACGGCATTAGCTGACCAGGAATTCCTTCTCCTCCCACTAGGTCGTCATGCGAGACAGAGACACAGGCCGGTCCCGCGGTTTCGGATTCGTCACCATGACTAAAGCGGAGGATGCGTATGCTGCGGTGGATGGTTTGAATGACTCGGAGTGAGTAACCGTCCGTGGAAACGAGGGGTGGATGCTGGGATGTGGCTGACTTCAGTGTGCTGATAGGCTTGATGGGAGGAGGATCAAGGTCGCTCTTGCTGCACGCAAGGCTGGGCGGCCTGGGTTCGGAATTTGGAGGGTGGTTCGGAGGGTTCTCTGCTTTGGGTACTAGCAGGGCATCTAGGAGTCAATTTGGGAGATGGGCGATGGATGGGGGCCTTGCTTCCGTAATGTAGGGTCGGATGGTTGGTGAAGTTGTTAAGTAGTATGGAAAGGTCAGAAGAAGCGGGAGCAAAGGGGCGTGGTGTTTGATATGGTCGTGTGAAGGAGATGAGATTGCACGAGGCCTGTTGTAGCGATTTCCTTCGTTGTCGTCGAAGTCGATCTTCTTGCTCAGACCAGAATTGCAAGGTGCATCGGTATTCATCAAGTCGTCTCGGCGTTGCCCATACTTCTCACGAACCCCCTGACTCTCTTGCAGACTTCGAGGAAAATTGAGAAGCATTCCCCAATGTTTTGAACAGGTTGTGCCAGAAAGAACACCTTCTCAATCCCAATGACCGGTTTACCCGCTCGACCAGTTCTCTTGAGAGTCTCTACTCACTTCCAGTCTCTTTTCCAATCTGAAACCACACGGACGAAGAACAACACAGCTGAAGGAAAAGCCCAACGACTTAAGCTGGATTTATATCCACCTTTGACACCTTCCCCTACTCCAAAACAAGAGCGAAATCCCCCAAGAATGCACGTGCTTTCAATACTTCTTGAAAGCTGCCGGAATGCAACGCGTACTGTTAAAGACGTGACCAAAGGTCAAGGCTTCTTCTACTCTCAAGAAGTTGCTTGTGAAATTCAGATCGCCGGCTTAAGTTAGTCTGGCCATAACGTAGCCTAATATCGGATGCACTACGCACCACCAAAGAGAAAGCAATTTAGGGCAAAATTGTCTTATTGACTAAATGATGGAGCATAGCTCCTTAATATATACAATAAGGCTTTAAATTGGTAAAATAGAATAAAATAGAATTAAATAGAATTGAATCATAGTAAATTAAATGGTTTATTAATTATCTAATAAAAAATAAAATTTAATAAAGTTTAGAAAATAGAAATAATAATGTCAAAATTAATTTATAAAATGTTGAATTTTTATCAAAGTTTTATTTAATATACTTTTTTGAAATTATAATTATATAATTATTATAAATAAATAATTTACTTTAAAATTATATAATTTTTCCGGTTTACGAATTATAATCTTTTGTTATGTACCAACTTATATATTTATTAATTAAATTATATAAATCGGAAAGAAAGTATTAAGTTTTGACAAATATAATAAATATTTTAAATATTTTTTAAATACAAAGTTTTAGCGAATATAAAAATATTTAAAGTATTTACTTCATTTTCTTTTATTTATAAGAATCGATTATTTTTTTAAAATGAAATTCTTATATTTTAATAACGATTTCTTTTGATTAATATAAAATTGTTTAAAATATAATACTTCCGTTAAGAATACTCTTTATTTAAAGTCGATAATTTTAATACTTATTTTGCGTTATACATCCTTACAATGGTATAAATGTTATATTTTAATTATTTGAATTTATTAAATATTTGGAAAAAAACGTAAATTTTTTTAAATAATAATATAATTATAAATTTAAAAAAAATTAAAATTAAAATTATAAAGTTGAAATATTATCAATAAGAAAATTCGAATTAATAATACGAAAAGTTTTCAAAATAACTTTATTATATACTTTTAAAAAAATAAAAAGAATATTAAAAATTTATTCGTTATATTTTTTTTAAAAAGGACAATATTAAACCAAAGTTAAACAAAGTTAAATAAATATTTAACAAAGAAGGAATCCAAAAAGAATTAAAAGTTTAATAAACATTTCATATATACGCAAATTTCTTATTATAAATCAAGAAAACTTTCAAAAAAACAAATAAAAAGAAAATAATTAAATAATAATTATAAAGGTTTAAGTAAAAAAAGTTAATATTAAATTATACAATAAAGTTCAAAATATTCGTATATAAAGTAAATTAAAATAACGTTATTTTAGTTTCATTATTTTATATAAAATTTTAAAACAATATTTAAAAACATTATAATAATATTAAATAAATCAAACGAATTATAAAATATAATCGAATTAGTTATCAAATTAAATAACAAACAATATTAAAAATATTAAAAAAAACGAAAAAGTTAAATATATTTGTTTATTAAAAAAATAATATTATATAAAAACCTGATAAATATTAATATAATAAAAAGGATTAAAAAGGCAAAAAAAAAGGTTATATTATAATTATAGAAAGCTTAAATAGAAGGCTAATGAATAGTAATTGACCGCGATATAAATAACGAAAAAATATATTAAAATAATAAAAGAAAAACTAAAATTTTGTAATAATATAATATAATTCAATTAAAAAGAGTTATATTAATAAATATGTTAAAGAATTAAAAAATATATATAAACTTTAAATAAAATTATTAAAAAGTATTATATAATAATATATTAAATAATTTACGAAAATAATTCTTATTATATATTAATAAATCCGAAACTTGTATTTAATTAACTTTATTAAAATTGAATATAATTAATATTTATTAAAAAGCGAATATATATTAAATATATTTAAAAAAATATATTTAATTATTTAATTGTATTTTATAAAGTTATTGTTTATATTTCGTAAAATTATTATTATATTTCTTAAAAATATTATTTATATTTCGTATAAATATTATTTATATTTAATAGAATTTTTGTTTAAGCTTTATAGAAATATTATTTATATTTTATAAAGATTTAATTTAAGTTTCGTACAATTAATATTTATATTTTATAAAACTTTTGTTTGAAATTAATAAAATTTTCGTTTGGATTTTATAAAAGTTTTATTCAAATTTCGTATAAATATAATTTGAAATTAATAAAATTGATATCTATTTTTTGTAATAATTTTATAATAATTTCGTAAACATTTCATTTAAAATTTATAAAAATATAATTAAAAATAAATAAAACAGTTCTTTATAATTTAATTGAATTTTATTTAAATTTTACGGAATTATATATTTCGTATAAATTTTCTTTAATAATTAAATTATTAATTAATATTTTAATACTTTTTTTTAAATTATATTTTAATTAATAAAAATTTTGTATTTTTTTTTATATTATTATTTTTGATTTTTAACTTTTAATTTTTTAATTTAATTTTTTAATTATATAATAATTTTTTTTAATTTATACTTGATTTAATACCTATTAAAACTTATATAAAAGCTATTTGAATACTAATTATAGCTTATAATTTATCCTTTTAAAAAGATTATTATATATTTAAAAAGGACTCTACTTTCTTTATTAAATTATTAATTATACTTTTTATATTATTTTTATATTTTATATTCGATAGTTATTAAGCTTTTATCTGATTTATTTATCTCTATAATAAGATTGTAAATATTATTTTTATAAAATATTTAAAAAATTTTATAAATTTTATAAATATTATTTATATATTTTATTCTTTTTTATATTAATTTCTATTATATATATTGTAAATTAAAACTATAATAAAAGTATTTTTATTTTATATTTTTTATATATATTCGCTTTATTACTTTAATATTATTTTTATATTATTAATTATTATATATATTATAAAATAACTTCTAAAGGGAATATTTTTATATTATTAATTATTATATATATTATAAAATAACTTCTAAAGGGAATATTTTTATTTTATTTATTA
>JAABUQ010002466.1_pt1 | contig 36565 bp, 42 predicted proteins | sample 5560001 | NCBI WGS metagenome assembly JAABUQ01 (sample SAMN10711888, study PRJNA513371) | rock metagenome | isolation source: Antarctica rocks | place: Antarctica: Victoria Land, Finger Mt nord | collected 2015-12-18 | reverse complement strand
TAGACACTACCACCCCCATTCCAACTCCCCCACCCAATCGTCCTCGCCTTTCCACGGGCGCACAGAGCTCCATGGGAATGCGTCGCGCCTCCGCCAAGGACATTACACCATCCTTGCTATTCCCCTCGATCAAGAAATTGAAGTCCCCCAACACCAACCCCGGCGCTGTAGCAGCCGCCCAAGCAGCCACTCACCACATGACGGAAACCTCGCCATCCGCGCGGCCACGCCCGTCGAGACCCAGTACCGCGTTAGGGAACAGTCGCCGCTTTAGCATGTTGCCCGTGCCGAAGAATTCGGCAGGTGCGCCGCTTGCTGGGAGGGAGTGAGGGGGGGCTCTAGTTTGTGTTCGTGATGAGAAGACTGGTTACTGAATTAAAGAAGCGTAAAAGGAACTTGGCCCTGCTTCTGGCATGGGCGATGGACCGGGCTGGACAGGATGGAAAACGCGATCTCATGACGAAGAACGGCGCACTATAGCGATGGTGTTTGGATCTGTCTTTTTGATGAACTGTGGATGCAATACATGAGGGTGGTGCATCCGATATTATTTTACTTTTTATGCTGCTTCCTCTTCTTCTATTGGTGCAGGGTTCACGTTGCTTCGACGGTTCGACGCTGTGAGGGAAGTGGGCTTGAGTGCAATAAGCGAGCTGACCGGCCGGAGGAGGGGGAGGCAAGGGGTTGAATAGGTCAGCTTGAGTGTGTGAGGGGAAGGGGAGGAGAGAGCTTAGATATTGAGAGACAATGAAAGGGTTGTGCATTGGTAGGATCGGTGAAATGACCTCAGGGTCTTTGAGCATGCTTCACAACAATCTCCCGAGGCATGATGAGAGATGCATTTCAAGTTTCTGTGATGCGGGATCGTACACGTTTCGAACATGTTCCCAAGCCCATAGCCGTAAACACCATAAGAAGCCCCCATCATCCCAGCGCGCGGCAATGCAATGGCATGAATCCCCTCAACTTATGTACCCAGCTGTAGCAAACTCCCTTAGCATATGTACTCCCCTCCACCATCCCAATCACAAGCTCTTCCAAGTCGCAGTCACAAACCCCAACAATCTCCATTACCCCTCTCCCTCCTCCCACGCACCTCCCTCCCCCCTATTCATCCTCCTAGCCATCTTCTTCCCAACCTCATAACTACTAATCATAATCGCACACGCGGGCGCAACCTTCAAACACCGTGCCGCCCACCCCCTCCACAGCCCCCCCACGCCCTCCTCGCACCAAATACTGTACAAAAACCTCGGCATGCTCCGCTCCTCGGGCCTCGTCCCCCCGCCCGGCAGCTGTCCCCGCGTGGCCTGCTCCAGCACCTGTTGCCGCGTCTTCCCGACGTCGAAGGGGGTGGTGAGGAGGCTGGCTACGGCACCGGAGACGGCGCCGGCGATGAAACTGTCTACGAAGGTGGAGGCGTGGGGGTGGTCGCGGAAGGCGTGGGGGGGCGCGGAAGGGTTGCGCAGAGTGGTGAGGGTCTTGCGGACGGATTCGTAGCCCCACCAGTAGATGCCGCTGAAGGGGACGTCGCGCCACATGGTGAGGGTCAGCCCGCGCCACAGGCTGGTGTAGCCCTGCGCGCGGACCATGTCGCGTAAGCCGTGGAGGGTGGTGGTGAAGACGCCGGCGCCGCCGCTGGGGTTGCTGGTCGCGGCTTGTATGCGCGTTCTGAACATTTCGATCGGGGAGATGACGCTCGCGGCTGCGACGCGCGCGATGGAGCCGGCGATGAGGGGAGCGTAGGCGGAGGGGACGTGGTTTTTGATTGGGGAGTGTGGGTTTGAGCGTAGGGAGTCGTAGCCAGTGAAGTAGATTACGTTTGCCGGGATGGCCATGACGAGGGTGGGGGAGAGGCCGCGCCAGAGGGAGGTGGGGCCTTCGTTGCGGGCGATTTTGCGGAGGCCGTCAAGGGTGGAGGTGAAGGTTTTTTGGCGGTGAGAGTCTGCGAGGCAGTCGGCGGCGGGTTGGGGGGCTGAGGCCAGGGAGGGGTTGAGAGTTGCGTAGGTGGTTGGGTTTGAGGGGGTGGGGTCGGCGATGCAGAAGGGGGAGGTGTTGTTTACCCAGAAGACTTCGCGGCAGCAGGCTGTGACGCCGAGGTTGGGGGGGAGGTTGGTGAAGGCTGAGGCCAAAGGAAGGGGGGAGGAGGAGGATTTGGGGGGGCCCTGGGATTGGAGACGGACGCGGACGACATCGAGAGGTGTTACTGTGGTGGAACAGGTCAGGCCTTCCCTCTATGTGGCTGTGGAGGACGCATACCGAGGAGTGAAGTGAGCAGGCTCCCAGACACGGCGGAGAGCATCTTCTGTCCGGCGGAGATCTCCGTCTCAACTTCTGGCCCATCGTTTGCGGCCATTGTCGCCGGTATGTTGGGGCCCTCAGAGTTTGGTATCCTATCGTGGACTTGCCCTTGTGCGTGTGCGGAAGCTCCATGCTTCGAAGCGGCGAGCTGTTGTTGGTCTGTTCGTAGAGGTTCTGATACAAAGCCAGACATTCAATGGAAAATATCGAGTACTTCAGTGTGTTGTTGTGGACTGAGAGAGCAGACTAAAGCAAAGATAGAATTGTCAGCAGGTAGTCATGTAGGCAGTTGGAGAAAGGAAGCGGATTTGATGTCGCAATGACTTTTTTTGGAATTTATTCTGACAATGTTCTTATCTCCGAAAAGGACGCTAGTAAGTATACTCAGGGCCACTGGCATTTGGACTGTATTTTTGATATTCCGCCTTTCAATCTTCGAAAAGCCGGTATACGGTCATAAGGGACTTTACTAACGCTGACACATGGAATAATGGGGGGATCCGGGAAAGGAATCGACTGAAGCAAGGGGTGTCATTTTTGATTCGGACTGTTTGCGAAAGAGGGTATCTACAGATCTTGTGCTTTCAGGCTTAAAGCAACCATAACAGTCTCGTCTCTCCGACCATCAAGCATTGCTGTGGGTTGTCACTGCACACCCGTTCAAACGAGCGTGCCATCATCATATAGGTCGTGGAGAAGCTCTAAGCAACATGCCTTCCGATCTCCTATCTCCATCTGGTAAGTGCTCTCGAAGGCATGAATACTAAGCTGGCGAAGAAAGGGTCGAAGCACTTGATCCACTAGACCGTCGGTTGGGACATCCTGGATGAATTGCCATCTGAGCAACGGCTTGCGGATGCCTTTCTGGCTGTCTACAAGGTGGGTATTGGCGTTGTGCGAGACACTGGGGTTCCGTGACACGCTGGCGGTCTTGTCGAGAGACTCCGCCAACCCGTCAATCAGAGCGACTGGCATCCAATTTGAGGGTCGGTACACGGCATCTATAGTATCTGTGATGTACAGCCACTCGCGTAATTGGAAATCGTCTGGCGATATGGTCAAAAGTGTGTCGAGGCATTTGGCGGCCTGCAACACCGAGACCACGTTGTAAGTATCAGAAGTTCCTTCGGGACGTAAAGAAGACAAAGCATTATGTAGCTCGCCATTGACGATCGGCCACAGCGAGGCTAGGTGGACAGGTGCGTTTTTGAGTATTAGCGCTCTCAAAACCATGTAAACCTCAGTTCTCGTCGTCGAAGATGGAGAAGAAGCCACTGTAGCATTCATCAGTTCAGCTAATTTCTCTTGAATGCCGTTCATGTTGACAACGAATGTATCATCGTCGGCTGAGAGAATAAGCAGAGCTATTCGGCGAAGATTGAGTTGCGTTCTCCTGTCCGCTTCCAACCGCGCTGACGTCGCTCCGACTCCAAAAACAATGCCGGCCGACGCGGGTGCTGATATCCTGGCAAGCAGATCAGGCATCCGATCTTTGTCCAAGAGCGCGTATTGCCGCAGAATGGGCATCCAGCCAGATTCAATAAGATCGAAAGATTTAGTCGCAAAGAATCTTGGGTCGTTGAACTCGTCGCCCACGTCCTTTCTCCAGATTTTGGAGGCTTCAGGGATTCGCGACATGACTTTCAATATCTCCAGCGTGTGTGATGTGACATTCTGGGGGAACCATTTCCAACGCAGTGTGGGCGTTAGTATCTGAGCCGAGATTGTTGTCATAGCAGCAACTATGCGATCCGTATCGACTAGAACTCTTGAAAAATTAGGTAAAACAGATGCTGTGATGGCGACGATATCCTTGGATACGATTTTTCTACTCGTGCTATCCGAAGCTGTCGGCCGATCCGAGGAGTGCTCGTCGTGCGAGGGAAGTGAATATTGTGAGAAAGACAAAGGCTTGATGGTAAATGTTGCAGCGAGTAGTCTCACGAAAAGATCCTGGCTCTGTTAGGCTGGACATTTAAAAATGGAAGAAGCGAGCTCACCCCAATCTCTCGCCTCATTTTCCGTTGCTCTCCGAAGTTGGTATTATCAATCTTCTCACCAAGAATGGCGATGAACTCCAACAGAAGTGGTAGCGTCTGTCTATGAGGCAACGGATTGCCGAGTACGTCTTTCAAGAAAGCCATGCAATCGCTCCATACTTCATCCAGTGCGTCGTCATCCATTGACCTCGAATAAGCAGCAAGAAACGTTGCAATATCAACATCAGAAAGCTCAGATGTTAATGTAGACTTGCGAGCAGGGTCCAAGACTGTAGGATTAGTCCGGCTGTAAATTGCATTGAATAAGGCTGGCATGGTATTCTTAGGTCTTGATGCCTCCAAAGCATGCAATAAGTTTAGAACAGTGCTCGATATCGCATGGATTCCTTTCGTCTCGGCCATGTGCCAAGATTCCACCAGTGTTTCTAAACACTCCAACACTTCTACCGCAAACAAGTGCTCAAGTATACGACGAGCTCGATTCCTCAATCTGATTGATGTGTAGTTAAACGATGCCGAGGTAGCGTCAGGTAGTGTGCCTCCGAGTCCACCGTCTCCCCAAGACCACAACTTGAATGAAACTCTGACCGCATCTTTGAAGCACAGCAAGACCGTCAACCGATTGTTAGCATTTGTCGATCTTGTACCTTGAGCGTCGGATGCAAATGCACCGCTCACCATGCTACCAAAGAACCCTTGTACTTGCTCTGGGGTCTTCAAAGACATTGTCCTACTTTCGTCCTGCCTCAATTGGTCGTGGCCTCTTGCAAGGACCTGCTCCAAGCCATTGAACAACACATTCAGTGTGTGTATTGGCTCACTCGCATTTGGTGGACTTGCCCGGTCGCCCTCGGCAGCCTGGAAAGTTGACTGGAGAGTATCGAAGACAGACTCGATGCTTCTACTGAGGCAATCGACTAGGGGCATTACGACTTGAAAAGTGCTACCTGCATAAAAAGGGAGACAGTCATCAAGAAATCGTACCCAATGCTCGAGAACAAGTTGGCTTTTAGGTGAGCTGAGGCCAAAGATCAAGCAGTCTAGGAGACCCGGATCAGGGCCTAAGAGCTCTGTCGGTGGGGTTTCTTTGCCACTCTTCTCAGTCGAAACAGACAGTTGAGAGGCGCTACGGACAGTATCACGCGATGTGGGTCTTCGTTTTGGGCTAAGTATTACTTCTGATGCAGCCACATGGGCTTTTAAGACAATCAGCAAAAGATCCATTAGGAGAGGTTGAAGTAAGAAATCGGATTGTTCAATCGACCATGAAAGTGTCTTGATCATGGAAGTCTCTAGATTGTGCCCTGACTGTGTCGCTGCAGAAGAACCAGACAGCAATTGGCGTAGCAGTGAGACTGAGGTCTGACGTATGGCTGGAATTTCACTTTGGGGATCATTATCGTCCTGACGACAATTTTCGAGTATCATCACGCAGACGTGCATCAAATAGCTCTGTACAGTTGTCGTGATCTCTGAATCTATTGATAGTGTTTCTGCATGGTCAGCAGCACTATCTTCGGGACGGTGTATCCCATCGATATTGGCGAGGTCGAAACGACTGGCCAACGGTGCCCGAGTATTTGTTGAACAATGCGTTATGAGGTTCAAGATTGTCTGAAGATAGTATAGGCTTGCATCCATATCGATCGAAGCCCCTGTTTCCTCGCAATCATGAGGGTCGTGAGTATTCTTTTTAACAGACCGAAGTTGAGCTAGATATGGGGACTCGTATAGGCAGCGTAAAAGCAGATCCATGAGGCTGTGCGCTTATTAGCTGAACCCATATCATTGCATGATACATACTCACATCTGTAGACTGTGAAGTGACCGTAACCAGCTCACAGTGAACATACATAATTCGGTATTCGGATCACGCAAGCTGTCAAGTACAAGAAATAAAGGTCTTGCCAAACAGTCTGCTTCTTCATGGGCCTTATCAGATGTTTGGCTGGCCTTAGTACTTGCACGCCTTAGACTCGAACGCCGATTTGAAGATGGAAGCATAGCAGTGCTACTGTGAGTCCATAGTGACGCAAAACAGCGAGCTCCATCAAGCGTTATAGACTGGTTGTGCTTACTGTTCTCGTCACGAAGCATAAGGGTCGTGATAGAGCTCTCTACGAGCTGGCTGTCGGGTGATAAGAGGTGGAGTCGCCAGAGGCAGCGAACAGCTTCAACACTATGCCTCCATTGAGAAGGCGATATATAAGCCCAGAGGTTCATGATCAGCCTCGTGAAGATTTGACGGACACGGTGATCAGACTCCCATTCGTCAGGAGGTAATATTCTGTGAAGTGTCTCCACCACAGAGGCCAGGGCAAGGATAAAAGGGAAATTCATATCGTAGTCTGAGGTTGTTGTGTCTTTGCTTGTAGCCTTGGAGAGGGTTGACAGAAGCGTCTCTCTATCCAAGAATTCTACATCATGTATGGCCCGGACGAGCTTATCTAGTAACGATACTTTTGTGTCGAAATGAGCCTGTTGATGCGGCTCTTGCAACGCCTCGGTGACGATACTTGCTGCATTCCGAAGGAGCATATCTCCAGTATCTTTGCCTGAGAACGGCGCTTTGGGAATTGAAACATTCTGATCAAGGCCACCATAGAAATGACGAATCTCTTCCAAAATTCGAGGCTCATCCCGCTGGCCTTTCTTGGCAGTATTTGCCGGGACTGCGGACGTTTGAGGGAGAGTAGAGGCGATGAATATTCGATCCGGGACCATGTCTAGCAGATGAACAGCAATCTGGAAAGCTCTTTGTTCCAAATCAGACATATCTGATGTCGGCTGGTTCGTGCTAGTGGTCGATCGAACTCGTAGACAGATGACTATGACGACTAGTGCCATCGGTAGGTGCACAGTCAGCATCTCTTCTTCTCGAATGTTGAACTTTGTAACAATGAACCAAACCAGATCAAGTCGCTGCTGCGAGGCTCGTAAAACCGGCTTTCCCTCGGGAGATTCCTGTATATCTAGTGCTTCGAGCAACATTCGTACGATTTCACTCCAAATGAGGCTACTCTGAATGCCATCGAAAAATACATTGGCACTCCGTAGAACCTCTGCAAAAGCTTCCTTAGACGGTGCGGATCCTTCATAGGAACGAATACTCTCCATGGCCGGGCCAAACATTTGCGGAATGACAAGGCTACCGATTTCCCAACGATCCATTAAAGACAGACAGATCCGGAAAGGTTTGGCCTTGACCAAGGGGGGTGCAGCTATATCATGTACCATTTTGCGTAGACTATGCACCAACGGGCCAAGTCCATATCTTTGGAAATAACTATTCGGTAACTCTTCGTCAGCTTTGCTGGGTATTCCGTGGCCACCCGCATCTGGAGATGATGGCAAATTGGCTTCAACGTCCGAGGATGCGTCTGGCCCCAAAAACCAAACCCACAACCGCCGATTCAAGCTCATCTCTCTACGAGCTACCACAGCTGCAGCTGCAGAGACGAGTAACTCAACATCTTCTCGCACTACTCTCTGATGAAGGACAATGGAGTTCAAAGGTAAGTGTGTGACCAGAAGATCCAAGAAACCCCTTTGTATAAGAAGCTGCTCATCTTGTAGGCCTGCAGCAAAGCATCGAATCAGCAAACCAGGCTCTGGAGAGATCACCGCCTCGATCTCATCCGACAGTCGAGACTTTTCTCCATCCTCTGGAGAAGCTATCATTGCGTCTAGCCCTGCCGTGGAGCTTGAAGGCGCACCCAAACGAGGAAGATCACGATCTAGATATGCCAAAGCACCTTGGCGCCTACTTGGGCTTGTGATCATAGCCAAGAAAAGGCTTTGCCAGAAGTACCGGTCACTCGAGATCTCGGTAGACGCACTAGAATGCAGTTGAGAATGTGCAAAAGTGAATCTGAACTTGTTCAAGAGCGTGTGAGTTCGTTCGAACTCTTCGCTGGTTTCTTCTTCAAGGCCAGGAAGCAGGGCTAAGACGATTGCCTTTAGCGCTGGCTGGAGGATTTCCGGATCGAGATTAACAATGAACGTTTCGAAGAGCGAAAGTAGTGCTGGCTTGACAGACAAAGACGCGGATGACAAGAGAGGTGACAGGCCAGGCAGATAAAGGGTCAAGTCACTCGACAGTCCATCTTGCTATACCAAAGCTGTTAGATCTGCTGAACAGAACTGCGGGCGTAGCACGTACACCCAAAATTGCGAAGACAGTAGCATAAACCTCCAAAGTCTTCTGATGCACTCCAGAGGGCAACATAGGGTTCAAACATTGAGCAAGTCTCTTAGCTACGAGTGCTGTATGTGGAACTTCATTGGTGCCGGGAGGTTTCGTTTGGAGCGCCTACTTATGATATCAGCTGCGAAAGACCCAGCTAAAATGCCAGCAAGGTATACCTTCATTAGACGCCCTAAAAACGAGATATAATCAGCCCATTCCTGCAAGGCCGTGTCAAAGAGCGATAGTGCCCTTTCCACCGCAGACGCATATCGCCGGAAGTTCTTGTCCCTTTTGATTGTTCCTGGTCTCCTCGCTCAGTACCCCAGCTTCTCGGAGAGAAACGATAGAACACCTACTGTCGTCTAAAACATTGGGAGATTCAGGGCGTTGAGAATGACCAACGTCTCCAGGCATTGTAATATCAACGGAGTTTCGGACCTCGAATCGTCATCTCTAAGATATGGCTCTGGCTGACATCCGAACCATTCATGCAAGTGATGAGGAAAGTTCTCGCTTGTTACGTGGAAGGAACAAGCGACGTCTCTCTTGTTGCGGATTTCTGGCATTTACAGTAGCGGAGTGGCATCCCGCCCCGAAACCCCCCCCCAATTCCCCCGAGCCTCCCTATTCGACCACCTTCCCAGTCAACATCTCTTTCGAGCATTTGAAGTCTACATCTTGAGCGCAGAGCCATATAGTTTTGGTACTCCGGGGTATATGGGCTATGCCCAATGACGATGTTCCTGCCACGAGTGACAACCGGCAACAAGAAAAGAACCGAGACGAGGCTCTCACAGCCTCCCCCGCAAGAGACGATGACAGCACTGTGGTTGTTCGACAGCCCTTTGGGAAAGCGATCGAACAATCAGAGCCGCCTCCCCTAAGTTCTGGAGAAGGTCCTCGACCGCCACTCCCTCCCAGGCCAACAAATCTCAGTCTTCTCCAGGAAAGCACTTCAAGCCCAGAAAACCGACTTCAGACCCCAAGAAAGGTTTCCAGACCAGGTTTGCAATCTACTGCCACCACCGCCCTATCCCGTACCGACATCCACACCCAGTCACGTCAAGATGGGTCGAGAGAGACATACGCAGCTTCGCCAGAGTCGACACCTCCTACAAACCCGTCGAAAGGTTATGGCAGTATCCGAAAATTCAAGGGACTTCAGGGCAGTGAGGGAACGGACTCAGCGAGCGTCAGAAGCTATGCACCGACTTTAGAGGTGGGTGGGGATGCTGAGAGTCTGTTGGGAGATATCTTAGGGGCGGCTCAAGACAACCCTGCGTGGAAGTTATTTAGCGATCAAGCAGAAGCACCGGATATATTCAGTGCGCAAGATGACGATAATGAGGTGACTGCCGACTTCTACCGAGAATTCGATGACCTCCGAGCTATTGATGCGGGTGGAAGCGATGAGGGTAAATATTTTTCAGACTCAATCATGGATTGTTCCTAGCTGATAGCTTGCCTAGAACAACTACTCACCCAATGGAAAATGAAACGAAAACACTTCCTTATTCTCTCTTCAGCCGGAAAGCCCATCTACAGCCGTCACGGCGATGACAACCTCGTCTCCTCCTCAATAGGCATTATCCAAACAATCATCTCCTTCTACGAAGGCGCCAAAGACCAACTGAAAGGCTTCACCGCTGCATCCGCCCGCTTCGTAATAATGTCCCAAGGGCCCCTCTACCTCGTCGCCATCAGTAAGCTCGGCGAAAGCGACAACCAACTCCGCGTCCAACTGGAAGCCCTCTACATGCAAATCCTCTCCACCCTGACTCTTCCCACGCTAATTCACCTCTTCTCGAACCGTCCTTCAACCGACCTCCGACGTCCCCTAAAAGGTACCGAAGTCCTCCTTTCCGCCCTCGCCGACACCTTCACCCGCGGGAGCCCCCCTACCCTGCTCTCCGCTCTCGAATGCCTCAAATTGCGCAAATCGCACCGGCAGGTTATCAACGACATTCTCCTAAAGAACCGCTGTGACAGCCTCCTCTACGGCCTCATCGTCGCAGGCGGGCGCCTTGTTAGCGTAGTCCGGCCAAGGAAACACTCCCTGCACCCCAGCGACCTTTCCCTGATCTTCAACATGCTCTTCGAAGCCGATGGGATCAAAGCCGGTGGCGGCGAGAACTGGATTCCGCTCTGCCTCCCTGGCTTCAACAAAAACGGCTATCTCTATATGTACGTCAGCTTCGTCTCCACCACCGAAGCCCAAACCACCCCAAGCAACTACGCCCCCAGCTCCCACGACGAAGTCGCCATCCTCCTAATCAGCGCCAACAAAGAAAGTTTCTACGCCCTCCGCAAAATGCGCGACTCCGTAATCGACGAACTCGAGAAGACCAACAGCCTGAGCGCCATAAACGCCTCCGTCCAGGCCGGCCGGCCCACAGCCACGGACATAGTCCCCGGCACCGTGCTTCGACACTTCTTATACAAATCCCGAGGCAACGTGCAATTCGTCATGCCATCGTACGAGCCGCATTTTACGACCCTGCTCGCCCGACGCCGGTAGGCAGCCCTTTTGCATCCACCCTGTTCCCCCCAATCTTCCCACATTTCTACTTCCCCATCATCCATCTTATCTTCTCTCTTCTTCTCCTATCTCTTCTACTCTCTCAAAGCACTTTTCTCTCTATCCCCCCTAAAAAAACCCCACACTAAACCCCCCCCCCTTCCCAGACTCCTGACGCTCTACCACCGCCTGCACGCGGCAATCCACACCAAACCCACGCACCCCAAAGTCCAACACAGCATCAGCCGCACCCTGGTCTCGCTCGCATGGACAACCCCACTCTTCGAGCTGTACTGCGTGGCCGGACCGTACTGTAGTAGGAACGCGCTGACGCAGAGCGCGAATAAAGTGGTGCAGTGGGTTAGGAGGGAGGAGGAGAGGGTGTTTATCATTGGGGGGGCGGTGAGTTGATGTTTTTTTTTTTTGAGGGTGGGTTGGGTTGAGGGGTGGTTGGATGGGCTGATTTTTGGGGATAGGTTTTTTAGGAATGGGAGGGTGATTGGGCATCGATGGGGAGGACTTGGGACGGGGTTAGGGGTCCTGGGCTGTAGGAGTGGGGAATAGAGATTTGGCAATGTGTCGGGAGGTTTTTTCGGTGTGAATGTGTTGTCCAGAAAAAGCAGTGCCATCAATTGCGTAGTCTAAGGTGATCCCGTTCCCATCTATCTAAGATATCTGAAGCTACCTACCAAGCCACTGGTCATTGTGACATGCAAGTACTCTTTCATTACCGTCATCCTCGCTCATTACCCATTCATAACATCTTCCTGAACAGCCAATCATGAAAGTATGCTGTGAGCTGATGAGTATGGCAAGAGCAAAGAAAAGCAAAGCAAAAGCGGAGTTTCCCGTCAGTCTCCCCTATCTTACAGCAACGTCCCTCGCATCTACTCAAACACCTTCGTAGGGTTCAGCGCTCGCGCCTCGACTCGCATCAGTCTGTCGCTTCGTCCGAGACCAGTCATGGAACCTGGCCTCGTTCCTTCGCCACCATGACCGAAGCTTCTCGATTACCTTCCAGCGCGTATTTATTCTGTGTGACCCACATGAAGTAGCTCCTCCCGTGGCATGGCTTTGCCTACTGCTGCGGCCGCTGGCTCTTGATCTGCCAAAGGGAGAGGATAGAAGGCCTCTATCAATCCCTCTGTTCTCATCCACCGATGTCGATTTAGTGTTTCTGGCTCTGAAATCAGAGAATCTCTTGCGGAAACTGCCCCGTGGTAGCATTTGAGAACTGTCGTCCGAAAAGAAGCTTTGGACCTCGTGGCCAGGAGATGGCGGTAGCAGTGTAATGGTTGGGGAATTGACCGCTGATGTGACACGTGACGGATCCTCGAAAGCTTCAACGAAGCGGGTTTGTATTGGGCTACTGCCAATAATGTCATGGCTGCTGTTGATCTGATCAGGGCCTGCTGAGAGCTTGGCTTTCAATTTACGTCTGAGCAGCGTGGCTTGGATAGGATCGTGTGTATTTCGCCGGGATGAGCTAGAGTCGTCTAAAGAATGGCGTGCCTTTGAGGTCTTCCCAGTACCCACCGTTGATGATGAAGTTCTATGGATTCTCAATTTGAAGCGTGGAAACCGATCGGAAGTGGGCGTAGGCTCTTCAGCTGGCTTTGGCATTGTGACCTCTAGCTCTGGGGGCTGGTCGCTCCATGGGTAGCTTGCATCCAAATTCCATGGTCTTGAATTGGCTGGAGATGCCGTCGAGATTCTATCGGACAGTCGTTTTGGCTCCAATCCAAAACTGTCCTTAAGGTCACTGATCGTACCATCCTCCTGGGGAGGCAGGTGTATTGGAGCTTCTGACACAGAATCATCTTCACTCCTTCTCCGAACAAGTGGAGCGAAGGCACAAGGTAGTCCCGTGGGCACAGACTCAGCAGGAGGTGCTATAGCTACCATGGAGTGCTTTGCCTCTGGCAGCGCAGGGAGCTCTTTGTCTGTGTGAGGCAGAGAGCTTTCAAATGCCGAAGAGCTTAGGTTGAGGTCCCGCTCTCTAGCAGCGGCTGCTTCACCATGTCCCATTTCTGTCTGCGGGACTGTGTTTGATGAAGGTGATTCGCTTCGCACTGAAGAAGCCCAAGTGCTCCTACCCGCTGCTGGTGTCCTCTTCATGATGAACGGCATAGGCCAGTCACGATTTGCTCGTTTCATAGCTTGGCTAACAGAACTGGACGAGTCGAGATCGTGGTCAGAATCAGGACGAGGTTTGCCAAACATTTGCAGGAGCCCATTGGTGAACCCATGCTCGTCCTTCGAGCCCGGCTCTTCTTCAATTGAATGCTCGATCGCATTGGAGCTGGCAAGGCTCTCTTGGAGCTGCAACGACGGCTGGGGCGACGGAACCTTCGATTTGAAACGGCCTACTTTACCAGACCTGCTATCTCCTTTCTGCGATATTTCTGCGGACTGGTCAAGTGCAAACAGCCCATCGTCAATGGAGAGTATTTTGCTGAACCTGTCTCGACTACTGGGTGACTTCATGGATCGTTCTGGCGTCGGGGAGAAGATCTCTGTATGATCAGGCGTCGAGCGACTCTCAAATAGCGGTCGTGGTGAAGAAGACCGTTGCGAATTGATGGAGATTGCACGGTGAAATTTCTTTACTGGCGTCTCTGACCTTGCTTTATCTAGGGCTAGTGTAGTGACGGTGGGAAGAGTCGAATCTGTACCATCGTGTTTTTCCTTTTGAGGAGAAGCCTTGGCCGAGAACACGGAATCGATGGATGAGGACGAAGCATCGTCTGAAAGGCCTTCAGGAGGATTATTGGGCACTTTCTTAGGGGATAAAGGCGCAACGACTAAGTGCTGAGCAGTGGTTTCGAGGATTGGGATGTCGGAAGTTGAATTTGCTTCATTGCCCTTTTGTTGAGATTTGCCTGGTGCGGCATGATCACAATTGTCAAAATCCATCACTGACACACTGGGCACTGTCCCGCCCGTCTTCTTAGCAGGCTCGATCAAATTGTTGCGGCCTGACCGAGGTCGCAGCAAACCATCCACAGAGGGTAAGTTTGAAAAGCTAGGTCCGGTCGCCAATGGTAGGCCTTGAACTGGCAACTCCACTGGCATTGACGTGCAGGGATGCCCATTTAACTTGAACCTTAGGTTAAGGTCGTCCTCGGGAATGGGCGGCTCTGTGAGGTTCGTCGTAGACATGCTTCGGTGGGGAAAGGAGTACTCGTCCTCGAATTCTTCGGTATAGTCATAGAACAGAGGTGACTGAGTCGAAGCCTGAGCTGGAATCCAAGGACCGTTTGCTGACCCGGATGAGCGAGGTAGGCGAGATAAGCTGGCTGCACTACGCAGGCTGGGACGAGGCTGTGGGGTAGGTGGCTGACTCGACCACGGGGGTGGGCTTTGTAAACGCATAGGCCCAGCCCCAGGGGGTGATGGATAGTATCGAAGTGGAGGGTCTGACCGATTGGCGCTTTGCTGCCAAGGAGAGGGCATTCGATGCGGTGTATGCATGGGGACTGGACTAGTCGTGCGTGAGCTTGGCCCTCGGTCGAGACCAGATCCAGAGCTAAGCGCTGGGGATGAAGGACGATAACCGGGACGCTTGAGTCTAGTAGGATAGGCAAATGGTGAACGTGGTCGGACGAAATATCCGTCTCTTGGAGGTTGGCGACTATCATTGGCGTGAGGCTTGCGTTGAATGAGGCTGTGGCTGATATAGGAGCTCTGGGTCATTGAGTAGGATCTATAGTCGTCAAATGGATGCACTTGTGAGGGACCTCGATGAAGTCCCTGGCTGTGTGGGTGAAGACCTGCCCCAGGATTGGAAGCAATGGTGCCCGAGCGAGAAAGCGCTGGACTGTACTGATCGTTCATGTGATGGTGCCCGTTGCGATGTCCAGCGGGGCTGCCGTTATTGCTGCCATTGTGCCGGCTGTTGTAGCTGTTGTTTCTTTGCGGTGTTGCACGATTCCTGCTTGACGAGCCTTGTGTGCTTCTGGAGATGTTTGGAGGCTTGACGGAGAATTGGCCCACATTTCCCATTTCCGTGGTGTTTCTCAGCATACTTTGGACAGACGAAGGATTTGGCATTGAGCTCTGCTTTGGAGGGCCATTGGGCGTCCCTGTTCGAGGGCTATCATCGTACGGGAGCTTTTGATGCTGCTCTGCGCGGCCATTGTGAGCGATGTGGCTTGGCGGCAGCTCAGTGAGCGGCATGATGGAGTCTATGACCTGACCCTCGCAAGATGCGAAACGAAATTGTTCCACTTGTATTAGATGGCGGTGAAACTGAACATCTCCTGGGAGCTTTCGAGGTGGGATGAAGTGAATTGAATGGGAGGACGCAGAGTTGAAAAATACGTCGAAGTAGAAAGGACGCTAACCATCCTCATTGCAGAGGCAGGAACGACCTCTGCTCATCTTAATCAGCAAAAGATAGGTAACAGGATGTATCATCTCAAAGGGCATAAGGTAATGTCATTATGGCCATGTATCTGAAAGTAGGTATTGTAGACGAGCCCCTGAATTCAAAGTTGCGCCTCTTCTTCCACGTCAGACTCAAATGCTCAGACGGCATTCCAATCCATCCCCTGTCCCTCGACGAGGTTTGACAGGGTCGAGAGATAGAGAAAAGGCATGTAGAAGGGTGAGATCAAAGTGAATACAACTACTTTTCGTTCATGCAGCTTGAAAATGCGCACGACGAAATTGAAGGTCAGCTTTCTTGACCGAGGAGGTCCGGGCCACCACATCCAGCCTCATTCGACTTTGCAAGAGCAATAGTAGCATATTCTTCAATCGCCTTGGATTACCAAGTTATACGTGTCCAGAGAGGCGTTAGTCATTGAAGGGGAAGACGACGATCCCATCTGTTTGCTTCTCAATCACCTTATCTCTATTGTGCTTGACGACGACGCCTTCGAAGCCAAGTCGGCCAACGACGCCTGTAATGCGTTTTGAATGAGTCTGCCATGAAGTTTCAACCTCGAAGCGGCGTTGGTAAGTCCGGCCTATCGCCGACCGAGCCTCTGCGTGGCAGTCACGTGCATTCGCTGGGTAAGGTAGCATGATCGATGCAATGGAAGGTACCACAAATCCGCATCTCAGTGGCAGTAGTGGGGGCAGAGTGTCTTTGGTGCATCAGCTTGCTCGCTTTCACGATTGTGCGCACGCGCGAACCTTGGCCGCTTTGCTTTGATGCGAAGTGCCGACCCTCGGGGTAAACAACAGGCTCCGGAAGCATGCTGAAGAGATTCCCCCCTTTAAAACCCCGCCTTTCTCCTTATCAGCTCCGCCAATTCCGCCAACTCCACCCCAAAATCTCCTTTGAGCCGATTTTGGGGATGGCAGTTAGTTAATTGTTGAATAACGGAAGGAATTTCTAGCGATGTTGTCCAAGTTCGGCACAAAGGTGGCCCTCTCACGCCCTCTCTAGAGTGCTTCGGCAGCCTTTTGTTTACCTCGCGAGCCGGTCGTGTCAAATATAGAATCGCGAACGTACATGTACGCGACCCGTGTTCACCGCCACCTCTATTTTCATCCGCTATTTTTCCCTCTGTAAACGAGTGATAGCTTTGTCTTGGCAGCATGCGGTCAGGCAGTCAAGTTATGACTGTGATAGCTTGGCTGTTAATTGCCACAGGTTGAACACCGTCGTGGAGGAGAATACCGCTCCTGTTATCATTCCATTGGTGGCGGAAATAGCTACTGCGCGTATACGTTCTTGAAAGTTACTGATTACTGGTTCGGCATGTTGCTTTTCCTTCTCATTTGTTGATAAAACCTCAAGTCTCACTGTGAAGCAGTCCAATGCAATCACACCCTCCACTTTCGCGTTTCTGCGTGGCGCGAGAAAGCCTGGATATAATTCCAAGCTCTAGATGTTCGAAATAAGTAAAATGTACAATTGTTCCATTCTTTGACTGGTTGACATGAACAGTCATGCTTCTCCAAACCACCATCCTAACATTGGTTGCGCTCGCTGGCTTTGTTACATCTCGCCCGCAACCACGAGTACCTTCCCCAAATGCTCCATTGACCCCTGGAACCACGAATCCTGGATCATTGAATCCTCAACTCAATGACAGCTTCTTTCCCCCAGCTGCTTATATAGGCAAAGGTGTTGATATGACATCTTTATTCCCCTCAGACATCCAGTCGGTACGTGCCTTTGCCACAGTCTGGATGTCTTTGCGACATTCCTGGTAACCATGAAGCTCCTTGCCCTCCCTAGGTGATTGATGCCATATCTCCATACGATCGTGTCATTGGCTTCGGCGAAGATTCTAGTGACCCTCCCCTCGGTATCAATGGCGGCCCCAACTGGCATGTTCCCAAGGGCATACTTGTGAACCACGATAGTACCCAAGTTCATGGTAAGCCTTGACTTTGAGTCCTTACTCAAACATCCTATTCTGTTCGAAGACTGACCTTATTTTAGCTGACCTGAGAACTTTTGCGGATGGAAATTCGGCCGCGACTGCTCTTAAGGTCGGCGGCAGGCTTGAGGGTAGATACGAGGTGGTGACGGGCGATGTTTCCATAAACGTTGGGGTTTCAAAATCATTTCAACAAGAGCTTCAGTACGCATTCTTCACCTTCAGCCAAGCCCAACTTCAGGTCACTTTCGACAGCTACAAGGGCCATATTGATGAAAAAGTCATCGGGTCCCTGCTACAAGGACTTCCTCATTTCGACGGACGCGACGCGAATGTAATGAATATTTACAAAGAGATCTTCACGTTGCTTGGTACTCATATTATAGTACAGGTTAGCTATGGGAGCCGGATGACAATGGTAACTCGATTCGGGTCTTCTCACTTGGCACGTTTAATGACATTCGTTATTTTGCAGGCTATGTGGGCATCCAACTCGAATTCTGAGGTTAATAAGAATTTTGCAGTGGATCTCGGAGTTGCTTTTCAAGGACTTGTCACCTCAGGATCGTTCGACGGGAATATATCGAAAGAGGCTCAATACAAGGAATTCAAGCAAAGCTTGGGAAAGACTCTGTCCTGCAATGGAGGCGATGGCAGTCTAGCGGACTACATTATCGCGAATCCTTCTACGGCAGGGATATACGACACTTATAAAAAGTGGGTGGCCACCGCTGACACAAACCCAGCACCGACGGCCTTCGGAACAGTGCCGCTCTGGACCGTGATGTTCGCGGCACAAGATCAAAACATCAAGAAATATTGGTCGGATTTCCTGTCCGCTTATAACTATATAGTCGAGAACCCTCAGGTACATCGGACCTCCATTCGTATGACTATTTCTGGGGGTTATGGTGCATTCGACCTATTGACTCCGTCTGGGTATCTGGAACCAGATCCGCGCAATCCGCTTCCTCAGGACGCGGTCTTAACAGTCACCAATGTCGTGTGGAGCGGATTCCCGCGACCTGACTTCAGTATTGAGTGGGTTGCCCATGATGCCCTTCCACCCGTACGGTTGCAGCAGCACTCGACTGACATACCCTTCAGCTTTATTCTTACAAACTATGGCGAGCCTGTCAACATCGAGACCGCTCGAGACAATGGCGGAGAGGTTGTAGTCATCTTCTCTTCGACTTCAGTAAGTTCTTGATCTGTTCATCTCGAATTGAAATCCGCCATCCTAGATCACGATATAATGCTGAGTCTCCTTTAGGATGACCCTTACGTTAATAACGATTCCTCTGGAAGCAACCCCGCTGTCCGATGGGACAAGTGTCCGGTCAGCCCTCACGGTATCAGCCAGCTCAACTCGAACCAAACAACAACCTCAACGGCCTTCAACCTATCGAATCTGGTCAGTTCCCCGTGCCATTGAAACACTTTTTCCAAGTATATCGTAGAACTTAAGCCATCTTCTCTCATTCTCTGCTTCAGCCTCTGTGTTCGCCTCTCCTCATCTTATTCAAGAACAGATGCATGGGGTCGGCGGGGAGGGAGTAGGAGGGGATTTTCCACTACTGATAGACTATACCAAATCAATCGTCCTCTTCATTCTGGGCCGATTTCCTTCCTCATCCTTCCACTCACATCACTTTTCCAATCTTGAACTTTGTTTGTGATTTCTTTGCCTTTCACGCTAGATGCCTTGGTGAGGGAGACTTGAGCGGCCTTCCTAAGCACTCCTCGCATCCTTCTTCCAAGTATTAAAAGAAGGGATTGTGTGCTCGTAGAAGATCAGCCAATTTCACAGTCAAAGAGAAAAATACCGTTGATGTTATACCTGTATAGCAAAACTTCGTTTTCTACGATAATCTGATTGTTTATTCAAAGATAAACAAGGCCAAGAAGTGATACTAGGACACAATCAAGCGCCCGCGGAGAGGGTGAGAGGCAACCCCGAGTCTGGAACATTTAACCTTTCGTTATGTCTTTGTGGTGTAGCAAGTTGAACATATACCCGCAGTTGCGTTTGCGCGCAATGTCCCTATTCGATACTTGCATCCGCTGCAATGCACGTCCTGACCTCCACAAATAGAGAAGGATCCGGCGTATCATGCCTTGGGATCCGAGCACTTGGGTCCAAGACATATCACTGTGGGCCCTCGCACAGGGTCTATGCGGAAAAATATGGAAGACATATATATGCGTAAGGAATACCGCTTCGAAAACCCAGAAGCTTACATCGCTCTCGTCACTGCTGTCAACACAAACAATTGGAATCTTGCCATTCGAAGTACCCATAAGCCCCAAACGGGAAAGAGAAGAGCAGAAGACAGAGAATGACTCCGTATCCAATCCAAGTTGTATGCTTCCTAATAACCGCCTGGGCATCCCTGACCCACTGCGATCCCGTCTCAAGCAAAGCAACAAACCGAATCAACTCATCAGGTGCCTGTGTAACGTACGCACCATCATCCCTTTCCTGAACACGAACCCCATCACTGAACCACCAAAGCCTTATTCCCTCAGTCCCAACCACTGGCGAAATTCTCACCAACGGCCCGGGCTACCCAATCCGCGCCGTCCAAGGCAAAGTCCGGATCCCAATCACCCACATCGACCGCCCGGCCGCGATATCCTTCCGCCAAAAAACCCTCTCGGAGATTTACGAAGCCATTTTGAGCGTCGGCCTGGAAAAGCCGTACGCGCCCCAAAACTACACCGCCTCCAGCTGGGGGCTGACGTTCCATCTCGCCAAGCTGAAGGGCACCCACAACGACTTCACTCTCGGGCTGGTCTACGATGCTGTGGATTTGTTGTTGCAGGCGCTCCATGTGACGCAGTGGCGCTCTGCCGAGCTGCTGGTGAGTCAGCTAGGTAGCGATGAGAAGACTTGGGAGTTGAGTGCGACGGGATATATTATGGTCGATGGGAAAGCCGGATTGGCGGGTTCGATCAGTACGGCGGCGGGAGTTGCGTCCACGGCTTAAGACGGGGTGAGAAGGGGATGCGAACGGAAGACGTGAGGCGAGTGTATACCCATTCTTTTGATCCCAACAACGAATCCGGTATCCAGTGGACTGGTTTTGCCCGGAGCTGATCGAGCTTGCGAAGTCCGTGAACGAGCTTACGCATGAACAGATCAGTGTCGGCCGAACCCTCTCATCGTCCAAACGTCCCACCGGGCGATCTAGAAGGCCAAACCCATTCCCCTACCTTTCCCCCTCCACTGCATCCTCTCCAGATCATCGCTGCCTTGAAACACAACATATCGGCAACAAAGACCATTAGTCGCTCAGCCTACTACACCTACCGTCAAGCTCCCCCAACAAGAGGCCGGATGAGAGCCTGACGTATGGAGCACCGCACAGGAAAGCAAGATAGCTCTTATACGGGGCTCTAACCAACCCACCCCCACCACATCCTTATCTTCACTCAGGCATATGCGCTTTGCGGAACCCTATCCCTGACGTCATACCCACCGCCGCTCATCAACGACCCACCCAACCCCCCAACAATCCCACCTCCATATCCCTCACCATACTGAAACCCACAACCATCCTTCTCTCCAACTCCCCAATCCACACCCACCACAACAACGTCCTCAACTGACAGCACAGTCCCGGACACCACGACCGGCGACTCCATCGGCGGGCAATCCGGCCAAAACTTCACCGAGAAAGTGAAATCGACTGTTAATAATGCCACCTCTGGGGGCAAGGATAGCGGCATTGGGGGCGTGAGCAGCAAGGAGGATGATGGGCAGGGAGGAAGGGTGACGGGCAAGACGGAAGGGAGGGCGCAGAATACATTGTTGTGAGGAGGGAAGGGGATAAGGGACGGGGGAAATGGGAAGGGGACAGGGTTGGAGGGAGAGCGGTATATTGAACCTGGTGCGAGGTGTGGGCCAGAGCGGGAAGTTTGAGACATGGCTTGTGGATGAATGGATGGATGAGGTGTTGGGGCACTTCTATTGGATATCGTCAATGACAATGAGCTGCTCAGCCGTGCGATAGATGCTTCCAGATGACCCCTCTAATGCTGTTCAAGCAATACGTCCATGTACCACCATAGACTCTGCCACAACACAAAGCTTCATGGAAAGCCCAAGCGACACGACCGTTGACCAAAACACCACCTAGCCCGATGCACGAGAGCAAAGCAATCATAAACCTCACATGGGCATCACGCTGATCCCACCCCCACCGAAGCCGCCACCGTTGCCCCTTTTCGATGGACCAGGGCCAGAGCTGCCGCTGCTGCTCCTGTTACTCGTAGCTGGCTGTTTCGCGCCTTTAGTCCCCCCACCGCCTTTCTTCCATCCGCCACGCCTGCGGAAGCCTCCTCTCCCTTTGCTGCCACCGCGGCTTATGTTGTTCTGGCTTTGCGATGGTGCAGGCCGGGGCGGTGCTTGGGAGCGTGCTTGTTCAACTACTGCAATGGGTCAGCTAAGTTCGAACGCATGGCAAGTATCATGGACAGCGTGACACACATCGCGCATTGAACGCCTCAACCTCGGGCGCGGCGCGGAAATAAGCGCTTCGTTCCTGCTGTGATGCCTCGTCGCTTTCAAGGTCGTCGAGGTCGCCAGCATTACCCTCATCGTATTCGTCTCCACTGCTTATGTTGATGACATTCATGTGATTTGGATCTTGCGGACGATCTTCGTGATCATGCATCATGTCCTCGTATCCTTGCTGGGCTTCGCGGATGAGCTTCAAGAAGGTCTTGCCGTAGCGTTTGACTTTGTCTGGGTCTATGCCGGTGATGTTGAGCATATCATTCTCATCTGGATCTGTCAGCGCTCTTCCCCTGCAACAGTCTTAGGAATCATTTACCTTGAGGGAAGTTGATGGCCATTTCGCGGAACACAGAATCAGTAAAAGGGTGGTCTCGTAAGCCTTTACCCATGAAGATCTAATGCCTGTCAGTCCAAACTTCAAAGGTGGGTCTGCAGATCACACCTTTTTACTCTGCTCCTTAGCCCTGTCGAGAAAATCTTCTACCACGTCCTGATGAATAGGGTTGAGGTCACTAAGTTTCTCATCTGTAGTGATAGGAGGACCCAGTTGCTTCTTTCTCGGACTCCGAGATTTACCGGCTTGACGTACTGGTTCGAAGCCACTATCCGAATCATCGTTGGATCCATGGAAGTCTTCATCCCCATCACTAACCACCATACCGTCTCTGGCATAGCCGTTCCCGTGAAGATCTGCTGAGGTATTCGAGAAGTTCGCCCGCACATTACGTCGTCTTGACGCTGCTTGCACAGGAGATGAGACATTTGTTGACGCCGGATAATCCGGACGCGCAGCTGTCACACCTGTCTGTCTCTTTTGGGGAGGTTTCTTGGGGACTTTCTCCTTGCTTGTCGGCGATAAGTTGATCTGGATTTTGAGCTTTCTTCTCCCATTGGAAAAGTCGAAATATTTTCGCCCAAGCTGTGGTGTGTTATTCCTGTCTATATTGGGCGAATGAGTTACTCACGTGCACATATTGAATAGCAAAACCAGCCTTGTTGATCTTGTTGAGCTCTGTCAGAGCCTCTTCGCTTATCAATCGATAGAACAAGCGTTCAACGGTCCCACGATCAAGTCTAGAGCCACGACCATATTCCTCCAGTTTGTCGTGCTGCAACTCGGTCATCTTCTTATTCTTACCTCCACGAAGAACGTCAACACAGTGGAGTAAAGTGACATTATCATGTTCAACACGTCTAACCAGATTGATAGCGGCGACGGCGAATTCACTGAGGTCCTGCGTTTCGAAGGTACTGTTAGAAGTGCAGTTGTCGCACGAGCCGGCACAGTCCTCTCGCTTGAAGGATTCGTTGAAGTAATTGAGCACCTGCACCCGCCTGCAATCGCTCCTGTTTTCGCAAAACTGCACGACATTTCTAAGCATTTTTCGTTGCCGCTCCTTCTGCTCCCAGCTTCCTTCACCATCGTCGATCATACGCTTGAGTGCACTGGTATCTTGATACCCATAATAGAGGAAGCATCCAGACCTTTTGCCATCCCGCCCGGCACGACCTGTCTCCTGGTAGTAGCCCTCGAGACTTTTGGGAATAGTGTGATGAATCACATACCGCACATCCGGCTTATCTATCCCCATGCCAAATGCAATTGTAGCTACAATGACATGATGTGTACCGTTTTGCCAGTCTTTCTGGACTCTCTTCTTCTCCTCGGGCTCCAGAGCAGCATGATAGTGATGGGCCCTGATTTGGTACTCTTCGCGAAGCTTCTCGGCAACGTCCTGGCAATTCTTCTTTGAGAGACAATAAATGATGCCGGACTGATTCCTGTAAGATTTTGTAATTGTTTCCGCCATACTTTCAAGGACCTCTTTAGCTTTTCCTTTGCTGCGCACCTCGTAGGTCAAATTAGGCCGGTTGAAGCTCTGGGTAAACACTTCACAATTCTGGATGCCAAGATTGTGGATAACGTCGAGCTTGACATTTTCCGTAGCTGTGGCAGTGAGTGCAATCACTGGCACCCCACGAAATTGCTGCCGTACTTCGCCCAATAACTTGTAGTCGGGACGGAAATCGTGACCCCACTGACTAACACAATGAGCTTCATCAATCACAATGCGTGCTAGCTTCCTTCTCAGATGAAGATCTCGAAAGATGCTAATCATGGCTTGGCTCTTGTTTATCATTTCGGGCGTGATGTACAGAAGTTGGCAAAATTTCTCGGGCTTCGCATTCCGGAGACAGCCCTGAACCAATTTTTTATGCTCTGATGTGACTTCACTGTTGATCAGAAGCGCTTGAATCTTCAGTTTCTGCAAGTGTTCGACCTGGTCTTGCATAAGACTAAGTAAAGGCGAGATGACCACAGTCACACCCTGAGTCTTTCCAGAAGAGATGATAGATGGGAGCTGGTAACATAGGGACTTACCCCCGCCGGTTGGCATCAGCACGAATGCATCCTTTCCGGCCAATGTAGCATTTATGGCTTCAAGTTGATTTGGCCTGAAACCTCGTAGATGGAATCGGTCTTTCATTGCAGCCTTAACATCTTTTGACCACCGGTGCTGCATTTGCGAGTTCTGAGGAGGTAAAGGCGCAAACGCAGCAGGAGGCTTTGGTGGATCGGGACGTGGCGTGTTCCCACTTGTCTCTGCGAAAACGTTTCGATAGTCTCTGTTCGTTTGAGAGACAGGTCGCTTGTGCTGATTCTCGAGTTCCTCAGCCACTTGAAGCATATCCACGTCGTCGTCTTCCTGCCCATACTCATCATCACCACGGTCAATCCCAGGAGGACTAGCCATGTTGGTTTGATAACAAGTTTCGACGTTCTCTTCGTCACCAAAAGCTGACATGTCATCTACCGGACAGCCAGGAAGAGGGTCTTTATTAGGACTGCTGTTGCCGACGCTTCCACGTACACCCTTGGGTGATTCATATTGTGTAGGCTTACGTTTCTTTGGCGAGAAATAGGCAGTATTGACCTTCGGGGCGGCTGACGATGTATAGGTTCGGAGAGGGCTTGCATGCACTCTAGATGTGCTGTCAAACAAGTTTTTCTTTGGGGTTCCGGGTACATTGTGGGGGTGTTGGGTCTGCTGCACATACTGTGTATTTGCGAGGCCACTTGGCTTTGAGGAATCGGCATTGGACTCTGCCAGTAGCTGTAAATGCGGATTTGCTTGCGTAGACTGAACCAGTGTAGTGGAGTGCTCGCCTGCTAGGTGAGACGTCGTGCGAGGCGCAAGAGCTCCACCGTGTAGCGATGCCGATTGCTCGAAAGTAGGCAAGGAAGCTTCGACCAAATTGCGTGATATGCCCCTTTCGGTTTGAGAAATACGCTGTGTCAGGATCGTTTGGCTCTCTGTTTCCTTTTTATAGAAAGACGGGTCCTGGTTTTCGTGAATTGCGGAGATGATGTAAGCCTTGACTTGTTCTCTCTGCTCGGACAGCTGAAGGTGCTTTTCCCTAAGTGGGAGTAAACGATTGATAGCCTCAATCTTCGTATTACATGATTGATTCAGGCGCTGCATTTCTTCTATTGGCATTAACGTTGTACTCCTTCCAAGATTACAATTGTATATTGCATCAGCAATGGATTGCCTCTCAGTACACAGGTCGTCGAGAAATTTTTGAAGACGAGTGTGCTGCAAATTGAGGAAGGCTTGAACTTCAGAAGTATGGGCATAGTATGCGAACGTGTTAGATCCATCTGATGAAGTGAGCGGCTGCGATGGGGTACACGTGGTAGGCAATTTGGTGGGCGAGTCGCGTTGGAAAGGAGACGCCCCGCTATTTGTGTGTGCAAGTTGAGGTTGCCCGATGCTCCCTTCTTGTCGTAGGGTAGCAGAACTTGGCTCGTCAGATACATTCTCCGCTTTCACAGGCTGTTGACAAATCCGAGTCTGTGAAGATGGTGCGTGCAGGGGCCGATCCACACAAGTAGTCGCCTCGCTTTTGACATGAGAATTCCACTCAGCCGGTTCGCCTTCTTCGTCCTCTTCCTCTGAATCTGCAATTGCAACTCTGCGAGAAGAACCACCATTGTATGGCTCAGGCTTGGGTTCAGTTTTCACTGGCGAGGGTTGCGAGGCGGAAAGACCGCAAGGAGAGCGGTGGCTCGGTGAGCGTAATGCAATGTGGTCAGTATGCTTGCCCAAAGTATTTGGAGAATCCAAATCGTCGTTAAAGTCTTTGTCTTCGGCTGGAAGCTGTAGAGCACAATCACGGCTGCTGCTGATTCTTTTCGAAGGCCTTTGTAAGGTTGTCTTTCTTGGGGTTAGGAAAGCTTTAGATGGGGTGCCATCATCTGAGAAGGCATCGATGGCCGTGAAGCTCCCTTGTGACAATCGGAGCGGTTGGACGGCTTGTAATTCGTCCAACTCGAGATCATCACTTTTACGTTTTTTCCCCTTGTCCACCAACGGCTCCTTTCGAGTAGCGCTGTCTTCCCGCCATACAGGCCGAGAGTCGCCAAAAGCTTCGACTGTGCTGGAAGAAGAGGTATGATCGTAGTCGCGAGTTAAGTCTAGGGCGAGCGGTTCTTTGCGAGCCGATCGACTTCCGGGAGCAAAGAGTTGGGAAGAGGACTGTACTTGACGCTTTGTGGTTGTGCGACTGATGCTTGACGCAATATCTGCGGATTCTTCATGTAAGCCAAGGCACTCGAGGCAATGTAGGGAACACTTGCCTTCAGTCCGACGATCATATCGAGCACTGTAATTGTCTGTGAGAGACTTTCCTGGAGTACGGCTTGTTACAGTTGGACTCTGGAGAGCGACCGGAATAGTCTCGCTCAGCAAACGGTGTTTGTTGTTCGACTTGGGCGCAGATTGCAATCGTGCCATGTCATCCTTGTCGAGAGCGTTCAAGGCACTGGCCGGGAATAGAGGTCGTGCGAACTCCGGGGCCGTTTGGGCACTCCTCGCATTGTTCTGAGCGCTTCCTCCTTGTACGCCGAAGACAGGGATCTCCAAGGGTTGGAATTCTGTGAGGCTGGGTCTTTCCGGCTCCAAAAAGGTCACTCTTCGGGAGCTTTGACCGTGACGAGGGGTATTGGGCGCTGGAGGGACAGCAGGATTGGAGGTGATGAGCCAGCTGAGATGCTCCGTCAAATTATGCTTCGTCATAGGCTCCCATCATGTTAGCTTGCAAGCAAGCGGGCAACGACTTGTGGTGTAGAGCATACTATGACATCTTGAATGGGCAATATTCTGACTGCTCAGAGACTGTATAGTTCGAAGACGCGTTAGAGCGCGCCCAGGCGCTAAATACGGCAGGCCGTAGGATCATCTTGACGCAAAATACGCACCTGCACACCTGATTTTGAGATTTCCATCTTGTATCTAAGGTACGCAGGTACAAGAGCTACAAACATATTAGAATTGCATGGTAAAAGTACAATATTGCCTACCGGGAATCTCATGTGTTCTCCGCTTTCTGTGTTGTACATGTATTACGATCAGTGAAGCTCTGCTCATTTACCAATCGATCTTCTGCCACTGTCCTCAACATGCTTCGAGACAGCATTACGCACCCTTGGGGTGTTCGAGGCTAGCGAATCCTCCATTACTTTGCCGGAAAACACGTGTTTTCGGATTGAGTACTGCTGAGGCGAGTCGCTGGGTATCGCTCAGCAAAATCACCACGGCTGGTGAACATTTTTTCGCTTCAGAATCCCACAATGGTGAAAAAGGAAAAGAAATCAAAGACCGCGGAGCAGAAGGCTCGAATTGCAGCCAAGCAGAATAAGAAAGTGGCCCAGAAGGAGAAAAAGGGCAAATCTAAAGGAATTGAGGACAGCGACGCTGATGAGGTTGATCTAGAATCTGTCCTCGAAGATTATGCAAAGAAGGTTTGTTACCCTTTACGGGCACATCCACTAATTAGAAATTCAGCTCATGCTCGTAGCAAGCGCAATTTCTCAAGGTCACCGAAACACCTAGCGAACCCCCCTCGCCACGATCTTCCGCTACGTTGATCGGTTCACCTTCGAATGTCAAGGAACTTTTTCTTTTTGGCGGAGAATACTACAATGGCGCCCTCGCTACCTTTTTCAATGACTTGTTTATTTATCACATCGAGAAAGATGAATGGAGGCTAGTTACAAGTCCAAATAGCCCTCTCCCGAGGAGTGGACATGCTTGGTGTCGGGGCGGAAATACTGGAGGTATCTATCTTTTCGGAGGTATGCCTAACAAAGCTGACGAAGATGATAATCGAAGCAAGGTCGCCTGGTTAATATGTTTCTGCAGGAGAATTCTCGTCGCCCAAACAGGGAACATTCTATCACTACAACGATTTTTGGCGATTGGAGCCTTCGTCACGGGAGTGGATAAGACTCGAAGTCAAGGGAAGGAGCCCACCAGCGAGAAGTGGTCATCGAATGACGTACTTCAAGGTAAGTCACATCGGTAAAGTATGTTACATGATCTTCCATTCATCCATGTTTAGAATTTTATCGTCCTATTTGGTGGATTCCAGGACACCTCACAGCAGACCAAATACTTGCAGGATCTCTGGATCTATGACTGCCACAACTATATTTGGCACAATCCTATTTTGGCCTCTGCGACACAGAAGCCTGATCCCAGATCATCGTTCTCGTTCCATCCTCATGATGGGGGAGCGGTCCTGTATGGAGGCTATTCAAGGGTAAAGACTACAAGTGCAGCTGGGAAACAACTCAAAGGTGGAACGCAGGCATCAAAAACAAATATGACGCCTAGAATCCACCAAGATACATGGTTACTCCGCATCTTACAGCCTCAGCAGAATGCTATTTCCTCTGGACCCGCTTCTATACGATGGGAGCGTCGCAAGAAGCCGACAAATTCACCCAACCCACCTAGAGCAGGTGTCACGCAGACGTACCACAAGGGCCGAGGAATCATGTTCGGTGGTGTTCATGACGTCGAGGAGAGCGACGAAGGAATCGAAAGCGAGTTCTTCGACCAGCTTTTTGCATGGAATATCGAGCGCAACAGATTCTTCCCCCTGACTTTACGACGTGCCAAGGCTGAGCCTAAGAAGGAAGCAGATGATCGCGGAAAAAGGGGACGCGGCAAGGCTGATGAGGCAGAGCTTCTCCGAAACCTTGCAGCATTGGAGACTAAGGGTTCAATTGCAGACTCCGACACGTGGGACACTGAGGTGGATGCAATGACAGAGCATATACCAGAGAAACCGAAGACTGTTTTGAATACAATGCCGCACCGACGTTTCAATGCACAGCTTGCGATACAAGGTGACGTTCTATACGTGTTCGGCGGGACCTTTGAAAAGGGCGACCGGGAGTTGACTTTTGACGAGGTGGGAAATTGCAGCATACACTCTTTTCTCGTCACGCGACTCTCCTTCATCACTCACTCCTTTCTCGTCAGTCGCTGCTCCCTCTGAGCCGCAGAAGAAGCACATTACAAGTCTACCAGCCTCTAATATGAGTTCCAAGCGTAAAATGCCTTTCAAGGCAATATCTAGACTGGAAAGGACATGCTGACTGCGGACCATTTTACAGATGCACTCAATAGACCTCGGTAAACTTAATGGATTTCGAGAGATCTACAAAAGAGAAGTTGAGAATTGGCAGTGTGAGGAAGATGGCAGTAGCTCCGCCACCGATGAAGAGGCAGATTCCGAAGACGAGGATATGGACGACGACATCCCAGCTGGCGTTGCACTACAACCTTCTGAGATACCAGTCAAGACAGATGAAGCTCTGGCTATAGGCGAGCCCATGGATGTTGAGGAGGATGACCAACCCGAATTTTCGGCTGCTGACACTCGACCCCATCCACGGGCTTTCGAGAGTCTGCGCGACTTCTTCTCTAGGACTTCGCAGGAATGGCAGAACGTCGTATTGGAGAAGGCTCAGTACACAGGCACGACAGTGACCAAGTCTATCAAGGAACTACGAACAACGGCATTTGATATGGCAGAGAGCAAGTGGTGGGATTGCAGAGAAGAGATTACTACCGAGGAAGAGAGGCAAGAAGAAGCAGGCATTGGCGAGGTTGTTAGCATTGGGGATCGGACTGATGGCACTGGTGGTGGGAAAAGGCGATGATGCTCGCTCTCATCCATAAGCTCAGGTAGGTCAGCGCAAAGTTCAGTGGCTTTCATCAACCTATCCTCACCCTTTCAGCACTTGTATCGGCTACTTGGGCCTGAAGGCTGGATTCGGCAGAGCGATTCACGGGCAGTGTGGTCGAATGTTGTGGTCGCGTTACATCTACGACGTAAATGCCGAGTGTCTCGACAAGGTCGACAGTCATCTTCTATACTCGAGCATCCTCTTTGCAAAGTGCACTTATATGGCCCTTATCTTCTATTTTCCAACCCAGTCCTCTCAATCCCCAGCTTTCAAGATATCTACAACAGCAACATGCTATTGCGGATCAAACTTACCTTCCCCATCAATCGTGACGACCCCATTCTCACAGTCGGCCTAGTTCTCCCTCACCACACTTTCCTGAAATCTAGACCCTGCTATCAAATCACCTGCCACTTCGCCGATGACCGCAAAACCACCTCCTCCCTCTTCGCATCGAGCTTCATCATCCAAGAGGACGCCCTAAATTCGTCCAGGGCAAAGACATTATTACCAAGCTCGAGAAGAAAGACACCGTCGCCAGTGGCAACGCCATGACATCCGTCTTACATTGATTCTTCGAAAAGACTCTCATGAGCACAGGGCAGGTGGATCGTGCTAAGATACCTATTGGACAGAGATCAGGCCGCGAATGCTAGTTTCTTGGCAGATGAGTCATCGCCTGGTCTACCACCACTCCACATTTTTGGTCACCTTTACCATCAATAAAGCAACCGCATTCACGGACTCGATACTTGACTAAGATTAACCTACGCCTCTGCCTTGCTCAAATCTCCCAAAAAAAGAGGTCACTTTTACCAAGGCTTCTTGGCGAAAATATCCCAATTCCCAGAATATCGTATCTTCACTAAAATCTTCGTCTTCCTTGCCAATACATTCAATATCATGGAACATTCCAACCTCTCCACTTCTCTAGCGCGGGCTCACGCCCACTCCCAAGCACTCTTGCGCACCCCGCCGTCCAACATACTGCCTGACCCCGCAGCAATAGCCCAAGCCGAAAACAGCCTGGCCAGTCAGCTCCCAGAGCATGCACAAAGCCTAGACCAGACAACAACTCACCTCCTCACCTCCATCGCCCCCGCCTTAAACGCCTCTAGCCTCTCCCCCAGCTACTACGGTTTCGTCACTGGGGGCGTCACCCCCGCCGCGCGCGTCGCCGACAGTCTAGTCTCTTTATACGACCAGAATGCACTCGTCCATCTGCCGGAGCAGACTGTTGCGTCAAAGGTCGAAGACCGAGCTCTTCAGCTTCTCATGCAGCTTTTGAAGTTCAAGACGACGGACTGGTCTGGCACGTTTACCACGGGGGCTACTGCTAGTAACGTCCTGGGCCTGGCTTTAGGACGGGAGTCTGTGATTAATGCGGCAGTAAAGAGCCGAGGGGGAGGGAAGACGGTAGGGGAGGATGGGTTGCTAAAGGCTTGTCGCGCTGCGGGGATAGAGGATATTAACATATACACCACTAAAGCTCATTCAAGCCTAGGGAAGGCGGCGAGTCTAGTAGGAATTGGGCGAGGAAATGTTCGTGATGTTGGGACGGGTATTGAGGGGCTTTCCTTTGACTTCAGGAAGCTGGAAATGGGTTTGAAGCAGGATAGACAGGCGGCCATTGTTGCTGTCTCGTGTGGGGAGGTCAATACAGGGTCGTTTGCTACCGATGGGCGGCCAACGATAGGGAGGTTGAGAGCATTGTGTGATAAGTATCATGCTTGGTTGCATGTTGACGGAGGTATGTGCAGCAACTCCCTTGACGTATATCTCTCAGCTGAGCTGACCACAAAATAGCTTTCGGCATCTTCGCTCGCATCTTACCCGTGAATTCCGAATTCTCTCGCTTATGCCTTGGTGGCGATGGCCTCGAATTGGCCGACTCGATAGTAGGCGACTGCCACAAAATGCTCAATGTCCCGTACGATTGTGGCTTTTTCTTCTGCAAGCACGCTGGCTTGGCGCAGCAGGTTTTTCAGAATGCCAACGCGACATACCTGAACACCGCGAGCGCTGCTACGGACGGGGTGCAGTCTCCGTTGAACATAGGTATTGAGAACAGCCGTCGATTTCGAGGTCTGTCAGTTTATGCTACATTGATTACGTATGGGAGAGAGGGTTATCAGGACATGCTTGTGAGGCAGGTTCGGTTTGCGAGGGCCGTAGCTGAGTATCTGTTCCAGAACCCTGCATTCGAACTTTTGCCGAAAAGAATTCAGCAGCATGAAGACAGGTTTGAGCTGTATACATTCATCGTAGTTCTCTTTAGGGCGCAAGACCGTGCGTTGAACAAGAGTCTCGTGAAGAGGATCAATGCTACTTCCTTGATGTATGTTTCTGGGACAGTGTGGGATGGTGAGCCTGCGAGTCGGATTGCAGTGTCGAATTGGCAGATCGATCCCGAGCGGGATCTGAAGGTGGTAAAAGGGGTACTGGAGAGCATTTTAGACTGTCATTTAAAGGAGTCTGAAAGAGCATAGCCAGCAAGCTCGTGCACCTCAAAACGGGACCTGGAGCCGGCGAAGGCAGAAAAGCAAGGCAAATGGGCATATAGACAGGGTCACATGGAAGATGTATAAACATACGCTCGGAACGCAGGCATTTAGTCCATAAGAGCTTACCCCTTTTCGCAATGAGTGAAGTAGTACATCGGAGAGGATGACAGCTGGACAGCACTGGTCACCAACGCTGGCACGAGGAGATTTCAGGTGGATTCACAGCATGCATAAGTTAGTCGCTCCGAATCCAGCTGATTCCCATACTTAACGTTGAGGGTATGACTTCAGATAGGTGAACAAGTCACCGGCAAGCGTATCTAGTCCTTGTAGTTGTTTTAAGAACGTAGCAGAGAATAAACCCACCGGCTCGATAGCATTGTCCAATGTATTACACATCGTAGCAAATGACTCATGATGGCTCGGAAGCCGAGTATACGGCTACCTACTCCTGTTATTATCAGGCTAGGTTGTGGGGCTCTGTTCGGTAAGGTATAGTAATTCGGGTTACTTAGGTGCGGAGGATCACGGGTGGTCGGACAATGGTTCGATTCATTTTAGATGTCGGATTCCCAAAGGCAATGTTCCTAAAGGTTCATGTGGCAAGGGAAAGGGAGTAGATGTTCATGTGAAGTGGAGGGGTCGGTAACATGAAGCACTTGGGAAGAAATGCGGCGATTGGCTCGGCTGACGCGTGCAGCGCCGCGGCGCATTGACCGTAGTCGAACTTGAGACGGTGAGACAGTGAGACAGTGAGGGAGTGTTCGGGCTCAAGTCTATCATAACATCCATCCACTATCAAAATTTCACTCGACTCGCCATGCGCAAGGAATATACACTGTCGCAAAGGTCGCCAGACCCTTCATGACATCCTATCCTGGCTCTTAATTCTAGCCTAGCAACGATGGAGGAGCAGATGGAGCAAGCCCTGCCAAGAATTCGAAGTTTGGGTCAAATGACAGACGAACCCTCGGAGGAGCAAGAAGGCGCCCACCAGACTCCACTCCACAACCAAAATGGATGCGAAGTCCCCACAGTCTACGAGCCACGTCCGCGGTCAGCCACCCAGCAACGGCCATGGTCGTCGCAAGGCCTCAAGCCATCTCCCTCCTTCATCGATACTAAACGAGGCTCCAAAGACGACAGCGACATTGTGCCGCATCCTGTCACACCCAAACGGCCGGGTTTTCCACACCGCGGCCTGAGTCTGCAGATGCCCCCGAGGGATCTCAGCAGTACAAGCACTGCAAACCTCTCGACTGCGAAGAAAATCCCCGTGTCCCCAAAACCTGAAATCTCGACCGCTTACACTTCCCCCACCTCTGTTCTACCTCGCCACTCGCGAGGGTTGGACTTTTCGAGAGCTGCCACAAATCTACATCATTCGACGCTCGCGGAACAATCATCGCCAGAATCATCACCCACAGTGGGAGGGCGGCGGGGCATGAACTTTCCGGCCCGCAAAAACCTTTTTAGCCCACCAGGCTTCTCTAACGTTCCCGAGTCACCGGGCAGCACACCTTCCTCGCACTGGTCGACCATGGCGAATGCAGAGAAGATGGGAATATCAAGCTCTGTGGGAAGCTCCAGTGTAATCGAAAATGATTCCTGCAGCAGTTCCTCCGGTGGAGATGAAGCGATGGATCTTGGCGAAGACGATAATACGGTCTCCATGACGCCGAGCGATTACAGCAATGGTATTGGCTTAATGAATCCTTTTGGATCCGCGGACAACGCAGGACCTTTTTCGCCTGCTGCTTCTAAGCTTCTAAGCTATCAACGCGCCCGGATACAATCTCGTAGAAGCAGGACTAGGAAAAGCTCAAGTAGTACCGGTGGCCACAGCGCGATGCAATCCCCTGTACCACCCTCTCCACCGTTACTCCGAAGCATCGAGAGTGGGCTCAACATCAATGTTGGCTTCCTCATGGATGAGCCGACAAAGAGAGCGTATGAGTCTAGAAGAGAAAGCCTGAGTCTGGGCACAAGCGACATGCAGCTTTCTGATGCAGAACAAAGCGAAGATGGTGGTAATCTGCATATCGGCTCACACGAAGAGGGGCCAATCCCAGCACCTGTCACGCCAAGCATGGAAGGGGGAAGGCAAGTTGTTCGCAAGGCAATTGGCAAGAGAAGCAATTTACTGGTAGGTCTGGACCAAAAATCTTCTGGAGATCGTGCTGACATCTGTGTAGCCAAAATCGAAAGGCTTTGCCAGGACCAAGGCTGCTCTAATCGAAGAGGGTGCTCCTATTGACACAGAAGCCCGCCGGGAGGCGGAAGTCGTACGACAGGTCCGCGAGAGCGATGGGGACGGGGATCTTAACCTCCACCTCTCGCAGCCGACCACAAGACCTCCCTCTCCCACCCTTGGTCTCGTTGCCGCTCCTTCCGATAGCTTGGAACAATCCTTATTAGACAACTCCACAAGCAGCGAAGAATCAACGCGAAGACGTTCTTCCAGCGCATTCACAAATCAAGCAGCCAGACATTCCGGGGGTGTCACCTTCTGGAACACATTTGTTGACGAGCGCGTTCGAACCCCTCCACCAATATTTCCAAGAACTAGCTCGTCAGGCGTCAGCGAAGACATCAACATGGATGGATTCCAGCCATCGGCGCAGTTGACTCCGCAGCAGAATGGCATACACAAGACAGTGTCCCAAGATTTACCGTCTTCCACCGCTCAGACCACGACGACCACGTTCGAGATTCCGCGCAAAGGCAAGAAACGCATGCGTGAAGACGACTTCGATCCTAACTTCTTCAAACGAAGGGCAGTATCTCCTGGTCTGAGTGTTCAGAACAGCCCTGTCTTGCCTCAATCCCCTGGGTGGTGGGGAACCCCGAAAAGGGAGCGTGACTTGTCGAATGTATCTGGTTCAGGGGACAGGGTGAATAGCAATGGCAGCGCCGGCAGTGTGAATGGAGCTGGTGGAGGATCGAAGCGTGTTGGGTTCCAAGGCATGGTTGACACCAACGATGGGCTTATGAACATGAGCATCGAATGATTGTTGTACTCGGTGCTCTGCAGATGGCTGTTTGGGAAGGGGATTTGCTCTGGTGTTCAAGATCTAGATATCGTCATTCGAGATACCCACTGGACGGCTTAGATAGTCCTTGATGTTACGCAGTATCTTTGCAAGGAACCGTGCTTGCAGCCCAATGTACATCATGACTAAGAAATAGGAGGGTTAAAGGACAGGCAGAGAGGATGGTGAGCCTCTTTAGGGGGCTGGGACTCGCTGCAAATCATCATCCAGTACCCTAGTCTCTACGTCTACCACTCCTGATGATCACTCAGACTTGTCGCCCAAAAAAGTGAAAACGACGAGGGCAGCCAGGATCCGACCTCTTAACGAATTGACATCATGGCCTCCAATGTCGCAGCAGTCTCCGCATTCATAGAAGGCGCCCCTCCAGGCGAAGTACCTTTACCCATGCTCCCCTCGACCTCTTTCTGACCCATATCATCAGCTCGCCGACGTAGTCACGGGTCTACAATCCATTTCCTCCTACCACACTCCCCACTCATAGATCACAGACATCAAAGCCCTCACAGCGAACGACTCAACCCTCCTAGAGAAAGCAAGACCCGCCTTCCAGAAATACAACGAAGAGCAATTAACGACGGTCAAATTGCCTGGGAGCGGGAAGAATGCAAGTCATCAGCCTATGTCTACTTCAGTCAAGAGATGGAGGGAAGATCCTAACCCTATCTCCTCTTCTAGGTACTGATCAGCGCATACAATTCGCTGGGGGAAGGAAGATACTACGACGCAGAAAGCCAAACCTCCTTCTCCTTCGACCACATAACACAAGTACAACCTCCACAACAAACAGCCCCTCACTCAAGACCCCGCTAAGGGCAGAATAGAAAGCCTCCGCCGTCCAATCCCACACGGCGGACTCACCACATACAGACCTCATGTAAACCCCCCTCCCTCGGGACGAACACCCCCCTCCGCTCACCAAACCCAACTAATCCCCCTCCCCCCCAGAACGTCCCTTACCAAATCCCTCGCTACCTACGCCCAAGAGCACTACCCCTCCTCCACTTACAGCGTCCACCCAACCACAGACTCAATCGCAATCCTCCTCTGCGCAAACCAATACTCCCCCTCCAACTTCTGGTACCCCTCCCTC
>JAABUQ010002465.1_pt1 | contig 36574 bp, 37 predicted proteins | sample 5560001 | NCBI WGS metagenome assembly JAABUQ01 (sample SAMN10711888, study PRJNA513371) | rock metagenome | isolation source: Antarctica rocks | place: Antarctica: Victoria Land, Finger Mt nord | collected 2015-12-18 | reverse complement strand
CCGCCACGCCTAAACGGAGGCCGGCTTTCGTTCTGCATGTCGTTCCAGAATCCCCTCTCTCTTGAGGAGCACACGAGCCGAGTCGGAGGGCTGGGCGCCCTGACCGAGCCAGCGCAGCGTCTTCTCCTCGTCGATCTTTACAGTGGCAGGGTCGGTCAGCGGGTCGTAGTAGCCCAACTGCTCGATGAACCGACCGTCGCGTGGCGACCGCGCGTCAGCCACCACAAGGCGGTAGAAGGGACGCTTCTTGGCGCCTCGTCTCGTCAACCTGATTTTGACCAAATCTGAATCCTCCTGAAGATTGCCGAGCCTGAAGGGCCACGCTCAGCCGAATAGCCGGCCCAGGCCACCGAGGTTGCCCACTCCACGGGACCTGCCGCCTTTCTTGCCAGTCCCCAAACCTATACCCATCTGCTTCAGCACCTGCTGCATCTGCTCGCGCGCTTTCAGCACCCGGTTGACATCGGTGACCGCGGTTCCGCTGCCTGCCGCCACGCGCCGGCGGCGGGAGCCGTCCAGAAGCTGCGGCCGGCTTCGCTCCTGGCGCGTCATCGACAGGATGATCGCCTCCATCCGCTTGACCTCTGCCTCTGGGTTGACGTCGGCCAGCTGTCCCTTCAGCTGGTTGCCACCGGGGAGCATCTCGACCACCGAGGCAACCGAGCCCATGCTCTGCAGCTGCTTCAACTGCAGCAGGAAGTCGTCGAAAGTGACGTGCCCCGTGCGCAGGTTCTTCTCGACCTTTTCGGCCGCCTCGCGATCGACGCTGCGCTCGGCCTTCTCGATCAGGCTCAGCACATCGCCCATGCCCAGGATGCGAGAGGCCATGCGGTCAGCTCGGAACACCTCCAGATCGCTGGACTTCTCGCCCACCCCGGCAAAGCGCACCGTCTGCCCGGTCGCGTACTTGAGCGACATGGCGGCGCCGCCTCTGGCATCACCGTCCAGCTTGGTCAGGAGAACCCCGTCGACCCCCACCGCTTCGTGAAAGGACTGCCCCGTGCGGACTGCCTCCTGCCCAGTCATGGCGTCAGCCACAAGCAATGATTCCGTGACCGGCACTGCCTCTCGCAGCCGGCGCAGCTCTGCCATCAGCTCTTGGTCCACCACCTGGCGCCCGGCAGTGTCCAGGACCACGAAGTCGTGCCCGGTGCGTCGCGCCTCGCTCAGCGCCCGGCGCGCCAGGTCCTCCACCGCTCCCTGGCCGGAGAAGAAAGCAATGCCTTCCCGTTCAGCCAGCACCCGGAGCTGCTCGGTGGCGGCGGGCCTGCGCAGATCGAGCCCAACCACCATCGGCCTGTGCCCCTCCCGTTTCGCCAGCAGCGCCAGCTTGACCGAGGTGGTCGTCTTGCCGGAGCCCTGCAGGCCGCAAAGCATCAACACCGTCGGCGGCTGGGCGGCATAGCGGAGGCCGGTCGCGTTGCCGCCCAGGAGTTCGACCAGCTCGTCCTGAACCGCCTTCACCACCTGCTGGGCAGGGGTCAAGGCTTCGCTCAGCTGGACGCCGACCAACCGTTCGCGAACCCGGGCCACAAAGTCCTTGACGACCTTGAAGTTGACGTCCGCCTCCAGCAGCGCCAATCTGACCTCGCGGAGGGCGGCGTCAACCTCCTCCGGCCGCAAGACGCCTCGCCCGCTCAGGCGTTTCAGGACTTCACCCAGGCGGTCACTCAAGCTTTCGAACATCAGAGCACTTTACCGAGCGCATGTTCGGCGGCGGACAGGGGCAGGGACCGGTGAGCCAGCGAGTCCGCTCCCTCCGCGGTCTCAGAGTTCACCTGACGTCAGCTCCCGTTCAACGCCTTCCAGGCGCGCTCGCAGCCGGGCCAGTTCCCGGGCGAGCGCGGAATGCTGGTTCTGCCGCACCTGATCGGCGGCCAGCAGGCCGAGTCGGGTGTCGTAGTCCACCAGTGATTGGCTGCTGCGGCGGATCAGATCGTGCACCGCTGCGCGTGAGATCTCCTGGGTCCGAGCGATTTCCGAGATCGACCAGTCCTGTCTCAGATAGAGGTTGAGAACCTGCTGCTGATGCTCTGTCAACAGGGTTCCATAGCGCTCGAAAAGGGCTATCTGCAGTTCGCGAGAGGCGAGGCTGTCAAGGATCACTACTTGACAGAATAACACAACGCCGCCGGTCATTTTCAGAACGCGAACAAATGTGCGTGAATGGGAGGCAATTCGGTACTAGTTGACACGCAGGGTGTAAAGGTGTCATCCTTGCGGTGTGGTGGGTAAGCAAATACTTGTTGCTTCGTTCGCATTGGTAGCCGGTGCTCTGGCAGCCGGCGCCAGCACAGCCTCGGCTTACACAGTCCAGCCGGGAGAGGATCTCTGGCAGATCTCCCAGCGCAGCGGTGAACCGGTTTCGAGGCTGGTCAGCGAGAATCGGCTGGGAGACCCCAACCAGGTGAGCGCTGGCCAGAATTTGAAAGTGGACGGCAATCCGGCGGTGCACCAACCGGCAGCCTCGCCGGCGGGTGGGCGGACTTACACAGTGCGGCAGGGTGACACCTTGTATCGCGTCTCCCGCCGCACGGGCGTGCCGGTGTCGCTGCTGGCTCAGCTGAACCACCTGAGTGATCCCAATCACCTCCGGCTGGGTCAGGTCCTGAGTCTGGCTGGTGCACCGGGCCCGGCCCCCAGCAAAAGCCAGCCGAGCGCGAACCCGGCGCCACCCGCGGCGGCACCCCCTCGCGACTCAACGCACGGCGAGCAGGCCAAGCAGATCCTGCGCCGCGCAGCTGCGCAGCTGGGCGTGGAGGCGGCCTTCGTGCTGGCGGTGTCGGAGTGGGAGAGCGGCTGGAACCAGGCAGCCCTATCCCCCACCGGCGCAGTCGGGCTAATGCAGGTTGAGCCTTACACGGCCGACTGGGCAGGGCCGGCCCTGCTCGGCCGCCGGGTGGACCTGAACAATCCCCGCGACAACGCCCTGCTGGGAACCGCCCTGCTCCGGAAGTACCTCAGCGACTTCCACGGCGACAAGGCGCTCGTCCTCGCCTCCTATTACCAGGGCGAGACCGCCACCCAGAAATCAGGCATCTATCCTGGCAGCCACTCGTACGTCGACGGCATTCTGCGCCTCTACCACCGCTACTCCAACAGCTGAGACAGAACCGCGAAGGTAGGGCTCTCGCTGAGCCCTACCTTGTCGCTGGCACCACGCATCACCACCAGTTCCAGCCCGCACTGGAGGAGCCGTTGCTCAACCGCCTCCGGCCAGGTCAGCTGCACTTCAGCCTGCTGGGTCCACTTGCCGGCCAGGTAATCGACCTCAAGCCGAACGCTGTCTCCGCTCGTGGCAAGCACCCTCACACCGGGCCCGGGCGAGGCCAGCAGCCAGTGCGGATTCAGCAGCTCGAATGCCAGCCAGCGGCTGCTGAGCGAGGCCGCCCGGCGCAGCAAAGCCTCCGTCTGCAGCAGGCCCGAAGGGGCCATCACCAGCGGAAAGCGAACAGTGAACGCCAGGTCTTCCAGCCGGGCCTGCAGCAGCCGCAGGCCCGGCGACCGGCGCCGGAGGACGGCCAACATGCCGGGATGGACGTCCACCCCAACCAATTCCACCCCGGCCCGAAGTAAGGGCAGGGCCAGCCGGCCGGCGCCCACCCCGAGGTACAGCACAGGGCCGCCGGCCCGGCGGCACCAGGCGAGCCAGGGCTCCGAATCCTCAACCTCCGGCAGCTGGCCGTAAAGCTCGGCAAAGCCCGGATCGGGCGCCAGCGGATCGTCGCGCACGAAGCGGGCGGGCGGCACTGGCTGAAGGTTAGACTTCCAGCGTGCTAACGGCCGTGACCCTGATCCAGGCCACCCGGGAGGGACTCGCCGAACTCGGGCCGGCGCTGGCCGCCGCTCAAGGCGTCGCCGAGGTCTACACGGTGACCGGCGAATGGGACTTCGTGGTGATCATCAGGGTCCGCCAGCACGACGAACTGGCCGACGTGGTGATGCATGGCTTGTCCCCACTCAAGGGCATCGAGCGTACTCAGACAATGGTTGCCTTTCAGCAGTTCTCCCGCCATGACCTGGAGGCACTGTTCGGCGTCGGCCTCGAGGCGGAGCGGTAATAGCCGGAGCCGGCTATCTGCCGCTGGCCCTGGCGGCCGCCCGCGCTGGCGCCGCAGTATTGCGGCGGGCGGGTCTGAGCCGTCGCACTGCCGATGTGAAGGCGGCCGGGGACTACGTCACCCGGTTTGATCGCGAGAGCGAGGAGGCGATCCTGGAGGTGCTGGCCACCGGCGCTCCCGGCATTCCGGTGCTGGCCGAGGAGTCGGGCGGGAGCCAGGCCGGGACCAGGTGGGCGGTCGATCCGCTGGACGGCACCACCAACTTCACCCGCGGCCTGCCGCTGGTAGCGGTTTCGGTGGCCCTGATCGGGGACGGTCTACCTGAGGTGGGCGTGATCATCGGTCCCTGGCTGAGCTTCGAGGCGGCCAACGAGCGCGGTGGCGATCTGCTCCTCAACGGAGAGCGCCTGGACCGCCGGCGGGACCCAGCGCCTGACAGCGCCGTGCTGGCCACGGGCTTCCCCTTCCGCCGCAGGGATCGCCTCCAACGCTACGAGCCGATGCTGGCCGGAGCTCTGCGGCGCTTTGAAGACCTGCGCCGGCCTGGCGCGGCCGCGCTCGATCTGGGCTGGACCGCGACCGGCGCCCTGGACGGCTTCTTCGAGTTGGGGCTAGGCACCTGGGATGTGGCGGCGGGGGCCTGCCTGGTGCTGGCGGCGGGTGGCCGGGTCAGCGACTGGTCAGGTGGTGAGCAGTGGCTGCGAAGCGGGGACATCCTGGCCGGGCCGCCCCAGGTGCACGAGGTTCTACTCGAACTGGCCCAGCAGTCTTCGCAGCGGTAGGTCGACCAAGCTCCGCCACTGCTGGCGGAGCGCCACTCCAGCCGGCACCGAACCCCGCCGGCCGATGCGAGGCAGCGTCCGGCGCTCCAGCACCGCCTGCCGGAAGTCCGCCGCCGTCCGGCCGGGATACTCAGTCAGAGCCCGGGCCAGATCGTGCCCCCCGAAGTGGCTGTCACTGGAGCCGATCAGTGCCCCTACGCGATCGCCGTGATCGGCACAGAAGCGCTCCAGCCGACGCCGCCGAGCAGCGCCGAGCGGCGCAGTGTGGAGAAGCTCGATGCCGTCCAGCCGATGCGTCCGGAGCAGGGCGACCAGTGCTTCAGGCTGGCAGGACGCGAAGTACGTAGGCATGAAGGGATGGGGCAGGATTGCCAGGCCGCCCTCATCCTGGATCGCCTCGACGGTGGCGGCCAAGGTCTGGCCGCTTTTCACTGGTGTCTTCAGGAACCAGCCGACCAGGTGGGTTTGGGCCGGCCAGCGGGTTGTCACTTCCTGTCCAGCCACCACCACCAAGCCCGCCTCCTCACCGCGGGACTGCGTCTCAAGCGCCGCAGCCATGGTGTCGTGATCGCAGACGGCGATGAGATCCAGGCCCAACGCCACCGCAGCTCGGACCAGCTCACTCGGGCTGACCATTCCGTCTGAGGCAGTGGTGTGGCAGTGGGGGTCGGCGACTCCCATCAGCCGAAGACCGTCTCGGCAAAGCGCTGAACCTCGAAGGGCCCCAGGTCGGCCAGGCCCTCGCCCACGCCGATCATCTTGGTCGGCACCCCCAGTGCCTGCTCGATGGCGACCAGGGCCCCGCCTTTGGCTGTCCCGTCAAGTTTGGTCACCACCAAGCCGCTGACCGGCAGCGCCTGGTTGAATCCCTGCGCTTGGACCAGATTGGACTGGCCCAGACTGCCGTCCAGGACCAGGAGGGACTCATGGGGAGCGCCGGGCAGCGCCTTGCCGGCCACCCGGCCGATCTTGGCCAGCTCTTGGAGCAGATTCTGCTGAGTCTGAAGCCGGCCTGCCGTGTCCACCAGCACCACACCGTGGCCGCGCGGGACAGCGCTCTGCAGCCCATCGAAGACCGCGGCGCCCGGATCCCCACCCGGCTGGCCGGCAAAGCAGGGGACGCCGGCTCGGTCCGCCCAAAGCTGCATCTGCTCGATCGCCGCCGCGCGGTAGGTGTCGGCGGCCACTACCAGCGGGTTGAAGCCGTCCTGCTTCAGCAGGTAGGCGAGCTTGCCGATGGTGGTCGTCTTGCCGGAACCATTGATGCCGTAGAAGAGCACGCAGGAGGGCCGGGCGTCGATGAACAGCCCGCGCGGGCGCTGTGACATGGCCGCCGCCAGCTCCTGCACAAGTGCTTGGCGAGCGTCCTCCAGCGTTCGGGGCTTGCGCTGCCTGACCCCGGCCGTGATGCGGGCAGCGAGCGCGGGGCCCAGATCGCCGCCCAGCAGCAGTTCCTCCAGCTCGTCGTAGAAGCCTGGCTCCAGCGGGCTTCCGGCGGCCCGCAGTCCGTCCTGAAAGAAGCTGCGCGTGCGGGTGGCGACGCGCTCCCAGATCGATGGCACGGCTACGATTGTGCAGGCAATGGCGGTTCTGGCCTCTGGCCCGTCCAGATCATCGGATCACTTCGGCAACCGAAGTGAGCTGATGGAGCGCTTCGGTGGCGCAGGACACTAGGTTGCCCGGGGCCAAGTACTTCGATCCCAGCCGACCTCCCCGGCGCGAGCCTGAGTTCGGCACCGCCAGCCAGGCGGACCTGCCGGCCTTCCTGGGGATTATGCGAATCGTCCACGAGCCGCCGATGGCAGGCTCCTTCGCCCGCCTGCTCACCGATGAACCGCTCCCCGGCGACCTGGTGCCGCTGGCCCATCTCTTCGAGGAGGTCTCCACTCTGGCGGTCCACCGCCTGATTTCGGAGGATCTGCTCTTCGATGCCTTCGCCATAGACCTCTACTGGGAACAGCTGAAGGCCACCATTCAAGGCGTGCGCGAGAGTTCGAGCAATCCGAAGTTTTGCGAGAATTTCGAGATCTGTGCTGATTTGGCCCGCACCTACCGCGAGCTGAGACCCGCCAAGCCGCCGGACCGCCCGAGGTAACTGCCTGCCTGAAGACGTGAGCTGTGAAACCAGTCAGCTGCCCGGGGGCTTTCTCCGGCGGTCGGACGTCTTACCAAGGTTTTACTTCAGGCGTATCGGTTCCTGGCAGACGTAGCTCAGTCTGCTGACCATGAGCCACCGACGCGTCCTTCCGCTCCTCGCCCTCAGCCCAGTCTTGCTGGCAGCCTGCTCCCAACAGCAGGCGCCGCCAGCGTCACCCAGCGGCATCCACAAGATCCAGCACATAGTCGTCGTCATGCAGGAGAACCGCTCCTTCGACGAGTACTTCGGCCTGTATCCCGGAGTGGACGGCCTGCCCCGCCAGAACGGGCAGTTCACTGTCTGCTCGCCCGACGCCAAGGGAAGCTGCATCAAGCCGTTCCATGACCCCAACGACACCAACTCCGGCGGCCCTCACGGACAGGTGGACGCCACGGCCGACATCAATGGCGGCAAGATGGACGGGTTTGTGAAGCAAGCTGAGAAGGGGGCGCGTGGTTGCCAGGACCCTAACGATCCGGCCTGCACCAACGGCGCGCATGAGGACGTCATGGGCTACAAGGACGCCCGCGACATCCCCAACTACTGGGCCTACGCTCACTCTTACACGCTGCAGGACCATATGTTCGAGCCCAACGCGTCTTGGAGCCTGCCGGAGCACCTCTTCCTGGTCTCCGAGTGGGCTGCCAAGTGCTCCAACGCCAAGGATCCCCAGAGCTGCCTCAACGCTCTCCAGAGCCCAAACAACCCAGGGGACTCGATCAAGGCCAAGGCGCAGAGCGGCCCGGTAAACCCGCTCTACGCCTGGACGGACCTCACCTACCTGCTCCACAAGAACAACGTCAGCTGGAAGTACTACGTCGCCAACGGCACCGAACCCGACTGCGAGGACTCGAGCGAGAACACCTGCGTCCAGAAGAAGCAGAACGCGGGCACGCCCGGCATCTGGAATCCCCTCCCCTGGTTCAGCACGGTCCGCGAAGACGGCCAGACCCAGAACATCCAGGATCTGAACCACTTCGCGGATGACGCCAAGCACGGCCGGCTGCCGGCGGTCTCCTGGATAGTGCCCAACGGCAAGACAAGCGAGCACCCTCCGGCGAAGGTCAGCGAGGGCCAGTCCTACGTGTCGGGACTGATCAACTCGATCATGCAGAGCCCGGATTGGAGCTCTACAGCTGTCTTCCTCTCGTGGGACGACTGGGGAGGTTTCTTCGACCATGTGACGCCGCCCCCGGTCGACCAGAACGGCTACGGTCTGCGCGTACCCAGCATGGTGATCAGCCCCTACACCAAGCCCGGCTTCATCGACCACCAGGTCCTGAGCCATGATGCCTACGCCAAGTTCATCGAGGACGACTTCCTGGGCGGCCAGCGGCTCGACCCCAAGACTGACGGACGGCCGGATCCCCGGCCCGGCGTCAGGGAAACTGCCAGCCAGCTGGGCGACCTCCAGAGGGACTTCGATTTCAACCAGAAGCCGCTGAAGCCCCTGTTGCTCAGCCAGTCACCCCAGCCGGGTCCCGCCTCCAGCCCGTGAGACGAGCAACTGCAGTCGCTCCAGCGGCCGCAGTTCTCTAGGCGGTGCGGGCGGCGGCCGCTCGGCCGACCGGCTGGACATCCTGCAGGCGCACTGAGACCAGGTGCGAGCAGCCGCTCTCGTCCAGGTGAACACCGAACAGGGCCGAGGCACTGGCCATGGTCAGGTGGTTGTGGGTGATGATCATCAGCTGGCGCGTGCGGCCCAAGCGCTGCAGCACCTCGCCGTAGCGCGCGACATTGGCGTCGTCAAGAGCGGCGTCCACTTCGTCCAGGATCGTGAAGGGCGCCGGGTTGATCTCCTGCAGCGCGAGCACAAGGGCGAGCGCTGTCAGCGAGCGTTCACCGGAGGAAAGCAATGACACGTTCTGCAGCCGCTTGCGCGGCGGCTGAACCAGGATGTCGAGGCCGCTGCGAGGGCCGTCCTCTCCGGGCACATGCTTCAGCGTCCCCCGGCCGCCCGCCGTCAGCTCGCCGAAGAACTCCTCAAAGTTAGCAGCCACTGCTCCGAAGACCGCGTCGTAGCGACTCTCCTCCTCGGAGCGGAGGTTCTCGATCAGCTGTTCCAGATCAGCCCGGGCCGCTGTGATGTCCTGCAGCTGGCTGCCCAGCATGCTGTAGCGCTCCTCCAGCTCGCCAAACTCGGTCTCGGCCAGGGAGTTGGTGGGACCGATCTCGGCCAGCCGGCGCTCGAGCTGCCTCATCTCCCGCTCTCGAGCCTTGCCGCCCGGTACCTCCTCGGGCGCCAGCCCCTCTGGCATCCGCGCCCGAAGCTCCTCCATGCGGGCAGCGCAGAGCTCGGCTTCGCGGCGATGTAGGCCGATCCCGCCCTCCAGGGTGCTGACGCGAAGCCGCGCCTCGACCCGCGCCTCCTCGACAGCCACCAACGCTTTGGCCGCCGCCGCCAGCTCCTCATCCTCGTCCGGCTGGGACGCCTCGACCTGGGCCAGATCAATCCCCGCCTGCTCCACCGCCTGCGCGAGCTGGCCCAGCCCCGCTTCGGTAGCTGCGGCTTCGCCTCCTGCCACCGCTAACCGTTGGCGGTGCGCCGCGATCGCCCGCTCCAGGTCAGCACTGTCTCGCTCCAGCCGGGCGGATTGGCGGCGCAGATCTCCGATCCGCTCGCGCCAGCGCAGCCTCTGCAGCTCCAATCGCCCGTGTTCGGCGCGGTGCTCCTCGAGCCGGCGCCTGTGCAGCTCGACCGTCTGCATCAGCTGTTCCGCCTCGGCGCCCGCGGTGGCGACTGCGCCCTCCAAATCGGGCAGCCGTGCCGACTCTCGCTGCTCTGCCTCGGCGGCGGTCCGGATTTGCGCCAGCAGCTGTTCGAGAAGGCTGCGCTCGCCTGCCTGGGCTCGGAGCGACTGCACACGGCGCTGGGCCTCGCGGCTTTCTCCCTCGCGCTCCAGCGCGCCGCTCGCCAGCGGCTCGAGACGGTGCACCTCGTCCGCCAGCTGGCGCCGGCGAGCGGCGTTCGCCACTCGCGGGTCGTCTCCTGCTCGCAGCAGACCGGGCTCGGCGTAGGTTCCCTCGAGGCTGACCTCGCGGCCGATCACCTTGCTGCCCAGCAGCCTGCGCCCCAGAGTCTCGAAGCCAGGCTCGCAGGCGACGTGGTCGAACAAGCTGCCCGGTTCCGCCCACGGCTCGCCGGGCAGTGGGAAGAGCACTGTCGTTTGCTCTCGGCGGCTCTCCAGCGCCTGCCGGGCCATTGGCTCGGTGGGCGCTGTCCAGGCGTCGACCAGCGGCCCCAGTACGGCCGAGAGAGCCGCCTCGTAGCCAGATCGGGCCAAGATCACGTCGCCGACGCGAAGCCGACCGGGTCCCGGCGCTGGGCTGAGAGAATCAAGCCCTTGCAACTCTGCCTGGAGCCGGCCCATCTGAGCCAGCGCCTCGGCTGCCTCGCGAGCCGTCCCCAGGGCCTGCTCGGCCTCGCTTTCGGCGACCGCCAGAGCTGCTTCCGCGGCCGTCACCTCTCGCGCCAGCCGCTCGCTGTTCTCCTGCAGGACCTGACGCCGGGCCTGCGCCGCGGCCAGGGAGGTGCGCGCCTCGCCCAGACGTCGCTGGGCGACCTCTGCCTGCCGCCGGGATTCCTGCGCTCGCCCGGGTGCCTCCGCGGGAGGCGGGGACGGCGCCGGCGCGATCTCGCTCAGTGATCTCTCGGCATCCTTCAGCTCGACCGCGAGACCCGCTCGCAGCTCTTCAGTTGCCGCCAGCCGCTGGGCGAGATGCTCAGCCTCGGCTTCAGAGGCGTCGGCCAGTGCCGCCTGCGACCGGCGCCGCTCTTCATTGAGCGACAGTTCGTGCTCGGTCTGCTGCAGCGCGAGCCGGGCAGCGCTCAGCGCTTTCTGCCGCTCGAGACGGCGATCCTGCGCCCGGCTCAGCCGCTCGCGCGCCTCCTTGAACTGCCATTCGGTTGCTTCAGCCGCCAACTGCAGCTCCTGGTGCCGGCGCTGGAGCGACTGGACCTGCTGAGTGGCGCGCCGGTGGGCGTCCCTCGCCTCGCGCCACTCCTCCCAAGCCAGACTGCCCCTCAGGACCTCAAGCCGGCGCTGGGCCCCGGCAGCTTCGCGCGCGGCCTCGGCCTGTTGACCAACCGCCGCCAGACGCGGCTCGATCTCGCCCTTCACGTCCTCCAGCCGGAGCAGGTTCTGAGCCAGCTCGCAAAGCTCGCCGGCGGCCTGCGTACGCTTCAGCTTGACGCCCTTCACCTGGGCCGCCGCCTCGATGAGCAGCCGCCGCTGCTCGGGCGTCGAGCTGATGATCGACTCGATGTCCCGCTGGTCGACGATGGCGTACGAGTCGGTAGTGAGGCCGGTCGGCGCCAGCAGCTCCAGCAGGTCCCGCCGGCGCACCCGGCTGCCGTTCAGAAAGTAATCGCTCTCGCCGCTGCGGTCCACCCGGCGCCTGATGGCCACCTCACCGTAGTCAAGTGGCAGGCGTCCATCGGCGTTGTCGATCAGGATCGTCACCTCGGCCTGAGCAGCGCGGCTGCGGCGCTGGCCGCCAGAGTAAATGACCTCCTCCATCTTCCTGCCGCGGAGATCCTTGGCCTGCGACTCCCCCAGCACCCACTTGAAGGCATCGACGGCGTTGCTCTTGCCCGAACCGTTTGGGCCGACAATCGCCGTCACGCCAGGATCGAAGCTGATCTCTGTCGGGCGCGCAAAGGTCTTGAACCCTGAGAGGGTGATGGAACGCAGGCGCACTGGCGCCCTGACCTTAGCAGATCGAACGGCAGTTTGGTCCGGACCGCACCATGTGGGGCACGGGCAGTACAGCTAATACAAGAGCTCGTCGCCATCGACTGAGAAGCCCGGCCCAGCGCAGCGGGAGGCTCGTCCGTTCAGGGTGGGGCGGTGTCTGCGGGACCTGAGCCGGTCTGCGGGGAACGTGGCCGCCGGGGTCGAGGCGACCGTCGGCGAACAGGAGCACTGGATCTGGGCGGCGTGGCCGCCGCGTCGGGCGCTGGGCCGCCAGCAGCGCTCCGCTGAGTGGCTGGCGGCGTCTGGCTCCGGGTGGTCGCGACCCCGGGCAGAGCTGGCGCACCAGCCGGCACTGGCGCTGCGAGCGCCCCCGTGGCGCCCCCGTCAGCCGCCTCGGCTTCGTTAGTTGCGCCCGACGCCTCGCTGGCGCCGCGTCGCCGTCGGCCCCGGCTCCGGCGAGAAGGCGCCGCCTCGGGTGCAGGGGCCAGGGCTGGGGAGACTGACGGTCCGGCACCTTGAGCCCCGACCGGCGCCCCTGCCAGCTGTTCTCTGCCCCGCACCTCGGCCGCCGGCTGATCAGCCGCTGCAGCCGGCTCTGCCTGCCCTCCGGGACCGGCGCCTGGCCGACCGGCGGGCTCCTGCCCGCCACCTGCGGTTGCGGAACGACGCCGGCCAGCCCGCGAGCCGCGGGGTGCGGCCGCTTTGGCAACGAACGGGGGCTCGCCCGGCACAGGGCGCTCGGTCTCCGCCGAAGCCGCCTCTCCGCCGGCGTTCTTCAAGAAGGGTGGCTCGCCGGGCACTGGCTGGGACGCCTCCCTGGCCGCTTCGCGAGGTTCAGCGCGGACACCTGGGGCCAGCCCTGGCTGGCGATCGGCGGCAGCTGTCGGGTCAGTTCGGCGGCGGCCGCCGCGCGAGCGGCGCCGCGCCACTGCCAATCCGTTTCCCGTGCTCAGCGGGGCAGTGGCCGGCGCCGCCACGACCGAGGCGCCCGGCAGACTGGCGCTTCCCGCGCCTTCCAGCCTGGCCAGCGCCGCCAGGGCGGCATCCTGTTCCGCCCCCTGCTTAGTGGAGCTATGGCCGGTTCCCAGGGCTTCAGAGCCGGCGTAGACCACCGCCGTGTACTCTCGCCGCCGGCCCACCCCTGCACCCACGCTGTCGTAGACAGGGGCGCGGTTGAACAGGTCTTGAACGACGCGCTGCAATCGTCCCTTGTGGTTCTCGTCTTGCAGCGGCTCCGGGAGCGCGCGGAACTGGGCGAGGTAGTGGTGATAGGCGGCATCGAAGCCGGCGTCCAAGAAGATGGCGCCGAGCACCGCTTCGAAGGCGTTTGCCAGCAGCGACTTGAGGCTCCGACCGCCTCCCTTGGCGATACCCTTGCCGAGATAGAGGAAGCCGCCCAGGCCGAGGTTCTCACCGAGCAGGGCGAGAGTGTTGGTGTTGACCATGGCCGAGCGCACCTGCGTCATCTCGCCCTCATGGGCACCCGGCCTGAGCTTGAATAGATAGTCGGCCGTGATCAGCTGCAGGACTGCATCGCCCAGGTACTCCAGACGCTCGTTGTCCCGGGGCGAGATGTGCGGGCTCTCGTTGGCGAAGGAGCTGTGAGTCAGCGCCTCCTGCAGAAGCGATGGGTTCTTGAACGCGATCCCTATCCGCTCCTGCAACTGCTCAAGAGTTCCGACCGGGACTGGATTGTCCAGGTCGGGACGGCGCCCGGTTCGGACTATGAGGCCGACTTCTCCTGGATGTACTCCCACGCCTGACCGACAGTCGTGATCTTCTCGGCGTCCTCATCCGGGATCTCGAGCCCCGTGTTCTCCTCGAAGGCATAGATCAACTCGACCAGGTCCAGGGAGTCCGCGTTCAGGTCCTCCTGAAACGAGGCATCCATCGTGACCTGCTCCGGCTCGCAGCCGAGCCGTTCCACGACTATGTTCTTGAAGTCTTCGAAACTGATTTTCTGGCTTTCCAACGGTCCCTCCGCATGGGTGGCACTTCACCTGGCTGAGCACTCGCCCAAGCTGGTGGCAAACGCGACTAATGTACCTGCTCCGCCGCCTCTGGGGACGAGATCGGCTGGACGCTGGCATCTGGCACCAGCTCTCGCATCATGCCGCTCAGCGCTCGCTTGGGGCCTAGCTCATAGAAGGTTTGACAGCCGAGCCGGCTCAGACGCAGCACAGACGCGCCCCAGCGCACCGGCGAGCTCACCTGCCGCTCGAGCCCCGCCGCAATGGACGTGGGGTCCTCGTATGGCTCGGCGCTGAGGTTGGCCACTACCGGGAACCGAGGTGCTCCCCACTCAAGGGTTTCCAGCAGACCGCGGAGCGAGGTCCCCGCCTGCTCCACCAGAGGCGTATGGAAGGCGGCCGCCACGTTCAACGGCATGAGACGCCGGGCACCCGCCTCCCGCAGCCGTTGAGCGGCGCGGTCGAGCCCAGCCATCGTCCCCCCCACGACTGTTTGTGTGGGCGTGTTGTAGTTGGCGGGCCAGACGCTGGGTATGCCGATCAGGGCAGCTTCCAGGCTCTGCTCCGGCAGACCGAGGACCGCCAGCATGGAGCTGGTTCCCGGCGGCGCCGCCTCCTTCATGGCTCGACCCCGCTCGCGCACAGCTCTGACGGCATCCTCGGGGCTCAGCGCCCCCGCCACGCAGAGAGCGGCGTACTCGCCCACTGAATGCCCCGCAGCCGCGGTCGGCCGGATACCGCGACGGCCCAGCAGGCGCGCCAGCGCCACGCCTATGAAGACCAGTGCGGGCTGCGCATTGGCAGTCTGCTTCAGCTCTTCATCGTCGGCCTCAACGAGCAGGTGACGGAGGTCGACGCCGGCCGCGGCCGAGCACCTGTCGCAGAGGCCCGCGATCTCCGCATCGGCGACCAGGCCGACGCCCATACCGGCGTGCTGCGAGCCCTGGCCGGGAAAGATGAAGGCGACTGTCAAGGCGAGCCGACAGGAGTCGGGATCAGTCGGTTTTGATGACTTCCCGACTCGCGTAGTGGCCACAGTTGGGGCAGACGCGGTGCGAGGCTCGGGGCTGCCGGCACTGCGGGCATGGCGTGAGCGAGGCAGTTAGCAGTGCCAGGTGCGAACGGCGGCGACCCTTGCGTCCCTTGGACAGCTTGACTTTGGGATGTGCCATGACCGACGGCGGAGTGTACCAGAGCCCTCATCGCGGCGCCCCCGGAACCCACCAGTCACACTAGCCCGAGCGGGTGTCAGAGGCGTCGGCTTCCGCTTCCTCCGCCGGCGCGGCGGCAGTACTCGTCTGCAGCACCTCCACCCCGCGCTTCACGGTGCCCAGGGTTCGGCTCAAATGCGCCTCGAGCTGTTGCAGCTGTTCCAGTGCGTAGGTCTCGGATTCGCGGATGACCTGATCAGCCCGCGCAGTCGCTGAAGCCAGCAGCTGCTCCGCGTCGCGCTTGGCCCGCCGCTGGATCTCGTGCTCTTGGACCGCCTGCTCAGCCCGTTCGTTGGCGCGGCTCAGGATCCGGGAAGCCTCGCCGTGAGCCTCGGTGATGAGACGCTGCTGCTCCTGTACTGTCCAGTTCGCCTGCTTGATCTCCTCGGGCAGGTTGAATCGCAGCTGATCCAGCAGGTCCATAACCTCGTCCTCGTCAACCATCACCTGGCTGGAGAAAGGAACGTGGCGGGCGTGGTGGATCAGGTACTCGATGCGGTCGAGGACTTCATCGACCTTCAACTGAACTTCTCCTTGACACGACTGGCGACCGCTGCTGGGACGAAATCCGTGATGTCACGGCCGTAGCTGGCGATGTCCTTCAGGATAGATGACGACACGAAGATGTGAGCAAAGCTCGACATCAGGAAAACCGTGTGCACATCAGGCGCCAGCTTGCGATTCATGAGCGCCTGCTGCAGCTCGGCGTCGAAATCCGAATAAGCCCGCAGCCCCCGCACGAGCGTGGGGATGCCGCACTCACGGGCGAAGTCGACAGTCAGTCCCGTGAACGAGGTGACCTGTACCTCCGGTCGCTCAGCGAACACCTCCCGGATCATCGCCACTCGCTCCTCCACAGCGAAGAGGGCTGTCCGCTTCTCCGGGTTGGCGGCCACCGCCACCGTCAGCTGGTCGAAGAGGCTGAGCGCCCGTTGAACCACATCCTGATGGCCAAGGGTGAAGGGATCGAAGCTGCCAGGATAGAGCGCTCGGCGCAGCATCAGTGGCCGGCAGCCGCAGCGGGAAGCTCAAGGATGGTCAAGCCGGTGTCTCCATACCGCTTGGAGCGGATCTGACGCAGTCGGTCGAGCTGAGGGAGGACCAGCTGGCCCGAATGCTCGACGACCACGCCCGCCGGCGCCTTGAGTAGGCCATCCAGCGATGTCAGCACCCAGGCCAAAGTCGGATCATTGTAGGCAGGGTCGAGCAGGATCAGGGTGGCCTCTCCGACCAGCTGCGCGTTCGCCTCCAGCCAGCCTGGCAGCCGGCCCTGCCGCACGGCGCTGCGGCCTTCCAGGCCCAGGCGGGCCAGGTTTTGACGCAGTACCTGGAGTGTTCGGTGATCGTTGTCGACGAATGTTGCCTGGGCGGCCCCACGGGAGAGCGCCTCGATGCCCAGTGCGCCTGAGCCGGCAAAGAGATCGAGCACCTTGGCGCCGACGACGCCGGGCCCGAGCGAATTGAAGATCGCCTCCTTGATCAGCCCCTGGCTGGGTCGAATGCCCGGCGGCGTCAGCAAGCGCCGACCCCTTGCCTGCCCGCCGTGGACGCGTAGGCCGGGCGCCACTTTTTCAGCCGGAAGCGACCGACCGCCGCACTCGAATCTGGCCCTCACTCACCTTCCCGATCCTTACCGCCGGATAAGCTTCATCGACCAGCAGCGACTCGAAGCGCGCGGCTGCCTGCGGCGCCAGCGCCACCAGGAGGCCGCCCGACGTCTGCGAGTCGCAGAGCAGGAGCCGTTCGGTCTCATCCAGATCGTCCCAATCCACCTGCTCCTGGATCGCCTCGAGGTTGCGCCGGCTACCGTCCGGGAATAGACCTGCGGCGGCCAGGTCCCACACGCCTGGCAGCACCGGCACCCGGTCGAGCTCGATCTCCGCCCCGTGCGTCAGATTGCGGAGATGGCCGAGCAGCCCATAGCCAGTCACGTCGGTGGCGGCCGAGGGCCCCGCGGCGAGCATCGCTTCTGACGCCCGTCGGTTGAGATGGCTCATCACTGCGACTGCAGCATCCCGCAGGGCCGGCGGGCAGGCCTGCCGCTTGATGGCAGTGGCGACCAGTCCACTGCAAAGCGGCTTGGTCAGGTACAGCAGGTCACCGGGCCGGGCGCCTCGGTTGCTGACCAGCTGATCGGGCCGCACCTCACCCGTGACGGCGTAGCCGAACTTGGGCTCGGCGTCATCAATGCTGTGGCCGCCCACGACAGGCACGCTTGCCTCGCCCAGTTTGGCAGCCCCTGCCCCAACTATGCGCTCCAGGTAGCCGCTCGCCAGCTCAGCGCGGGGAAAGCCGACCAGGCTGAGGGCGAAGAGCGGCCGGGCGCCCATCGCATAGACATCGCTCAGCGCGTTGGCCGCTGCGATGGCGCCGAAGGCCTCCGGCTCGTCCACTATGGGAGTGAAGAAGTCGACAGTGGCGACCAGGGCCCTGTCGTCGGAAACCCTGAACACGGCCGCGTCGTCCCGGCTACCGGCCCCTACCAGCACCCGCGCGTCTTGAAGGGGCGGTAGCGCACCCAGAACCTGCCCCAGCTCCACCGGGCTCAGCTTGCAGGCTCAACCAGCCCCGTGACTGAACTCCGTGAGTCTCAATTGCGTGTCCAAATCGGCTCCAGCGTAACGCTCTGCCTGCGCGGAACAGGAGTGACGGGCGCTCAGCTGATGGCTGTCGATTCGAGCCGCCGGAGGGCAGCTTCCCGCAGCGCCGGCTCTTGGTTCAAGCCAGGGTCGGCGGCCAGCAGCGACTCCGCCTCCTGCCTTATCTCGGACAGCAGCTCAGGCCTGTGGAGTGCCTCCATGGCGAGATCCGACATCCCGTGCTGCCGCGAGCCCATCAGCTCCCCAGCCCCTCGCAGCCGCATGTCCTCGGCGGCGAGCCGGAAACCGTCCTGGATCTGAGCCACAAGCTGCAGGCGTTCCAGCGCCCGGCCGGTCACCTGGTCGCTCAGCAGGAGGCAGTGTGACTGCTGGGCGCCCCGCCCGACCCGACCCCGGAACTGATGCAGCTGGGCGAGCCCGAACCGCTCGGCTCCCTCTATCGCCATCACCGTCGCGTTTGCGACGTCCACCCCCACCTCGACCACTGCCGTCGCCACCAGCACGTCGATGTCGCCTGCTTGGAAAGCACGCATCACCTCGTCCTTTTCCTTGAGGCGCCCATGCACGAGACCGAGCCGCAGGTCGGGGAACACCTGCCGGCGCAGCCGCTCGAACTCGACAGTGGCGGCTTTCGCCTCCAGCGCTTCCGACTCCTCGATCAGCGGACAGATGATGAACGCCTGCCGTCCCGCCCCCACCTCGCGCCGGATCAGCTGGTAGGCCACCTCTCTGTCGTCAGGCGGGATCACACGGGTGATGATGGCCGGCCGGCCCGGCGGCAGCTCGTCCAGCGTCGAGAGCGCCATCTCGCCGTAGAGCGCCAAGGCCAACGAGCGCGGGATGGGAGTTGCGCTCATGCAGAGGAAGTGGGGGCGGCCGACCCGGGACTTGGCGCGGAGCAGTTCCCGCTGGCGCGTGCCGAAGCGATGCTGCTCATCCACCACCACGAGGCCGAGTGCTCGCAGTTCGACCTCCTCTTCGATCAGCGCGTGAGTGCCTACCAGCAGCCCGCAGTGCCCCGACGCCGCGGAGAGCCGGACACGGCGTCGCTCTGCAGCGGCCAGGCCGCTCACCAGCAGCTCCACCCGGAGATCGGGGAAGCTGGCCTCCAGGTAGTGCCTGAACCTGTTCAGGTGCTGGCGGGCGAGGATCTCGGTGGGCGCCATGACGAGCGACTGCAGACCTGCGTTGTGGGCCATCGCCGCCGCCGCCGCCGCCACGGCGGTCTTGCCGGAGCCGACATCGCCGTCGAGCAGCCGGTTCATCGCCTCCTGCTTTTCCAGGTCTTGGTAGATCTCCCAGATCGAGCGCCGCTGAGCGTTCGTCAGGCGAAAGTCGAGGCCCCGTTTGAACGCTTCGATCACTTCCTGCCGGTAAGGAACCGGGCTGGCGCTCTCCGCCTCCAAACGCCGCCGAGCGAGCAGGAAGGCCACCTGCAGTTCGAGCAATTCGGCGAACGCGAAGCGGCGCCGCGCTTCCCGCCATTCGGCCTCCGAATCAGGCTGGTGGCCCTTGCGAACAGCCTCGGCGATCGGGAGCAAACGCTGCGCCTGCCGGGTGGCGGTGGGGATGACGTCCGCCAACCCGTCAGCCAGCGGCAGCGTGGCGTTCACCCACTCGACCAGCCGTTGCGGCTTGAGTCCTTGGCTCAGGTGGTACTTCGGCTGCAGCGCACCCAGGCGCGCCGGTCTCGAGCCATCTCGGATGACCTCGTGCAGCGGGTTCAGCAGCTCGAGCTCGCCGTACCTGCCAAACTTCGGCGTGCCGGCCAGCACCAGCCTGTCGCCGGGCGCCAGTTGGCGGGCCAGGAAGGGCATGTTGAACCAGATCACCTTGAGCCGCGCACCCGCGTCGTCCCGCACAGTCGCCTCTGTGAGCCGCATCCCCCGCCGGGGTGTCCGCTTGGCGACCACCCTGTCGACCACACAGGTCAGCGTGGCCGGCACGGTCGGCTCGAGGCTGCCCACACCGCCCACTTCGGTGAACGACTCCCAGCCGAAAGGGAGGTTGAGCAATAGATCCCTGACTGTGCGAATGCCCAGCCGGTCCAGCGCTTTCACACTAATGGCCGAGCAGTTCGGCAGGTCGGACACGGGCGAACGGAGTGTCAGCGGCACAACCGGCGCCGGCTGCCGGCGCCGGACGGTCACCGCGCCGCCTCCGGATTGATTCGTCGGCACAGCACTAGGATCGGACATCATGGCTTCTTCGCCCGGCAAGCCTGCCCGTGAGGCCGCTGAAGTGATCCATGGCGTAGCCGTCAGCGACCCCTTTCGACACCTCGAGGCAGGCTCTGACCGCAAGGTTCGGAGCTGGGTGGCGGAGCAGAATTGGCGCACTCGCGAGCTGCTTGGGGCAAGCCCGCGACGCGCCGAGTTGGCAAACCGTCTGCAGGAGCTGCTTTCGCTGGGCGCTCTCGGCCGCTCACTGATGCGGGGCGAGCAGCGGTTCTTCACCCGCCGAGACGCCGGCCAGGACCAGGCTTCTCTCTACGTGGTGGACGGGAGCGGCGTTGAACGCCGCTTGGTCGACCCGGCGCCGCTGACCTCCGATCACACGAGCAGCCTGGACTGGTGGGCACCGTCTGAGGACGGCTCTCTGGTCTGCTTCGGAATCTCGGAGGGAGGATCGGAGGACTCGAGGCTGCACCTGCTGGAAACGGCCGGCGGCCGCTGGCTGCCAGACAGCATCCCGCACTGCAAGCTCGCCGCTGTCTCCTTCGAGCCTGGCTCCGCGGCCCTCCTCTACACCCGCTATCCGGCGCCGGGCAGTGTGGCCGTGGGTGAGGAGCACTACCACCGCCACGTCTGGCGGCACGTGCTGGGGACCGCCGCGGAGCAGGATGTCAGGGTCTTCGGCGAATCGCTCGCCGCCACTGATTACCCTGACTCGATCTCGATTTCAGCCGATGGCCGCTGGACGGTGATCGAGGTGCAGCAGGGCTGGGACCGCAACCAGGTGTTCCTGCGCGACGGAAGCGGCGACTTCCTGCCCATCTTCAGAGATCTCCCTCACCGACTGCATGCCTGGTTCGAAGGAAACCGGTTGGTGGGCCTGACGAATCTGGCCGCGCCGAATTACAGGTTGGTCGACATCGATCCTGAGCAGCCGAACTTTGAATCTTGGCAGGAGTTGGTGGCGGAGTCAGAGCACGTGCTGCTGGAAGCGGCCTTCGCCCGCAGCACCCTGATCCTCCATCACCTGGTCGACGCCGCATCCCGGCTCTCGCTGCACCGACCCGACGGGGCCTGGGAGAGAGAGCTGGCACTGCCTGACTTCTCAACCGTGAGCGGGCTCGGCGCTCACAACAGCTCCCCCTGGGTGCCCGTCACCGTCGAGGGCTTCCTCAGCCCACCCCGGGTGATCGAAGCCGCCAGCGGTCGCCTCCTGGCTGAGCTGCCGGTGCCGCTTCTTGAACATCCTGTGCGACAGGAGTGGTTGCGGTCCGCCGACGGGACGCGGTTCCCCGTGTTCCTGATCGGCCGGCGAAGTGGTAGAGGGCAGGTGCTGCTGACCGGCTATGGCGGCTTCAACGTCAGCCGCACCCCACAATGGGTGCCTTCAGTGGTTCCCTTTCTGGAGTCAGGCGGTCTCGTCGTCGTTGCGACGCTTCGCGGCGGTGGAGAATTCGGCGAGGCCTGGCACCGGGCCGGTCGGCTCGAACAGAAGCAGAACGTTTTTGACGACTTCATAGCGGCGGCCGAATGGCTGATCAGCCAGGGGCTGTGCAGCGCCGCCGAGCTGGGCATCATGGGCGGCAGCAACGGCGGCCTGCTCGTGGGGGCAGCGATGACCCAGCGGCCTGACCTCTTTGGCGCAGTCATCTGCCGCGTGCCTCTGCTCGACATGGTGCGCTATGAGCGCTTTCGGGTGGCCCGGCTCTGGGCAGCCGAGTACGGCAGCGCCAGCGATCGCGAGCAGTTTCCCTGGCTCCACGCCTACAGCCCCTATCACCACGTGCGCGAGGGCATTCAGTACCCGGCTGCACTCTTCCTCACGGCCGAGGAGGACTCTCGAGTCGATCCGATGCACGCGCTGAAGATGACAGCCCGCCTCCAGAGCGTCGGCGCTCAGGCCTGGCTTCGGGTGGAAGAGCGCGCGGGCCACGGCCAGGGCAAGCCGGTGTCGAAGCTTGTCATAGAGGAAGCAGACGTCTGGACCTTCCTGGCTTTGAAGCTGGGGTCCCCGGCCGCAGCTTCAGCGGCTGAGTAAGGTGAGGGCACGCTCGCTCAGAGGCGGGCTGAAAGAAGAGTTAGCTACCAGAGGAGACAGAGAGCATGGCAGTTGAGAGCACAGCGAGCGCAGTCTGGGAGGGAACGCTGATGGACGGCCGTGGCACTGTTCGCCCGGCCAGCGGAACCTTTCCCGAGCTGCCCCTCACCTGGCGCCAAAGGGCTGAGACCCGCGACACCGGCACCAGCCCGGAGGAACTGATCGCCGCCGCCCACGCCAGCTGCTTTGCCATGGCCCTGTCATTCGGGCTCGGCAATTCCGGCCACCCGGCCGAGAAGCTCGAGACCACCGCCCAGGTGAGCTTTCGGCCCGGCACCGGCATCACCGGAATCCACCTCACAGTGCGCGGCCGGGTGCCGGGCCTGAACGCCGACGGCTTCCAGGAAGCCGCCGACGGGGCCAAGGCAAACTGCCCTGTCTCGAAGGCGCTGGCCGGAGTGCCGATCAGCCTGTCGGCCAGCCTCGCTTAGGGCGCATTGGGGCAATAAATACTCAGTCGCGCTCGGCCGCAGCAGGCCCGCGGCGCGCCCATACGCTGACCAGCAGGAGCAGAAGGCTGACTCCGGCGATGACCAGGGCCAGCGTGTGCAGGCCTTCGCTGGTGGCGCCGCGCCCGAAAACCAGTCCTATGGTAACCGTTGACAGAGTGGCGCCAAGGTAGCGGAAGGTCTGGAACAGGCCTCCTGCTGCGCCGATCTGGGCGGCCGGGGCCGCCTTGTACAGGATCGCCTGCAGGCCGAGATTGTTGAACCCGTTGGGGACACCCAGGACAGCCCCGACGAGCAGCAGCACAGTAAGCGGCGTGGAAGCCCCGAAGAAAAGCAGCAGGAGCGAGCCGCCCAGAAGCAGGCTGGAACCCGCGACAAGGGCTGGTCGGGGTCCCGAGCGGGCGATCACGCGGCCGGCGACAGGTGTCGCCAGCACTCCCACGCCGGCTACCGGTAGCAGGATGAGCCCGACAGTTTCGGGAGCGAGGCGCCGCGTCTCCTCCAGCCAGAGCGGCAGGCCGAAGAAGACGGAATAGAAAACCAGGTTCACAGCAGCGAACTGGGCGTAGACGCCGACCAGCGAACGGTTGGCCGCCAGAAGCCGAACGTCGAGGAAGGGAGCGCCCACCCGCTGCTCGCGCCAAAGAAGCAGAATCGCCGCGGGGACGGCAAGCACGAGTAACGGCCACAGCCGCCGACCGGAAAGGGAGAGGAGAAAGCCGAGCAAGCTGGTGAGAAATACGCTGAACAGCACAACTCCCGGAATGTCGAGCGACCACAAACCTCCCCACCTCCCCCGCGACGCCTCACCGGTCCCGTACCGCTCAGCCGGATCGGGCGGCAGCCAGATCCGGGTCAGGACCAGTCCCACTGCGGTGACGGGAACGTTGACCAAAAAGATCGCCGGCCAGCCGGCCAGCGCGATCAGGCTCCCACCGAGGATCGGACCCAGCGCTGCACTCACCCAGGCGGCCACCGCCAGGGCGCCCAGCGCAGCCACGGGTGGGCGGTCCCGCCGATCCCGGGCCCGCATGATCGCGAGTCCTGCCGGATAGGCTGTCGCGGTGCCGAAGGCCTGGGCTACACGGATGGCCAGCAACCACCCGAACGAGGGGGCCAGCGGCGCCGCGGCACCCGTCAGACCGACCAAGACCAGGCCCAGACTAAAGACGCGCCGAGGCCCGAAGAGGTCGGCGAGCCTGCCCATCAGCGGCATGCCGATGGCTCCCCAAGGTAGAAACCTGAGATCAGCCAGGTGGCAGTGGCGATGCTGACGCCGAAGCTTCGACCGAGGCTGAGCAGGGCCACAGCGATCATCGACGAGTTGAGCGGATTGAGCAGAGTGCCCACCAGCACGCTGCCCACGAGCCGCCAGGGGAGGCGCTCTGACCCCTTGGCAACGGTCGGAGAGGCAGTCAGCGAAGGAGCTCCCCGCTGCTCCAAAGCAGGCTCGAGAACGGGTCAACACCCCTCACCTCGCTCCGCCCGAACCCTCTCCCCTCGGACCGCCCCATGGCCACAATCGTCGGCCATTTCGCTGAGCGTCCTTTCCGCCCTCCCTTCAGCCCGTCGCCCGGCACGGCCGAGGTGGTTGAGCCAGCTTCGCTAAGCAGGACGAGCACAGGGCTCGCCCGCCGCCGTCGTGGGCGTCAGGCCGTGAGGTAGGCGAACCCGACAGCTCCGGGCCCGGTGTGGGTGCCGAGCACGCAGCCGATCTGGCCGATGACCACCTCCACCTCCGGCAGCTCCCGCGCCAGCTCCTCCCGCAGGCGTTCGGCGTCTGCCGGGGCCTGCGCGTGCATCACCGCCAGTCGCTCGATCGGCAGATCCTGTCTCAACAGCTGCAGCAGCCGGTTCAGAGCCTTGCCGCGCGTGCGCACTCGGTCGACGCTCTTGATCTCCCCCTCTTGGAGAGAGAGGATCGGCTTCAGATCGAGCATCGTGCCCAGCATTGCCTGGGCGCGGCTCACCCGACCGCCCAGCTCGATGTAGCGCAGCGTGTCGAGCAGAGCGAGAACCTTCTGCCGGCCGAGGCGCTCTCTCACTCGCTGCAGCGCCTGATCCAAATCTGGCGCTTCGGCAGCCACCTGGGCCAGAAAGCCGACTGTCATCGTCACCGAGCCGGAATCGATGACGTGGACGGGAAAGCCGTCCAGGCCGGCTGCGCCCAACCGGGCTGCTTCGGTCGTGCCGGAGAGGGTGCGCCCGATGTGGATGGAGATGATGCCCTCACACTCAGTGCTCAAGCTCTCATAGAGCTCGGCGAAGGCGCCCGGGGAAGGAGCGGAAGTGGTGGGCAGCCGGTCGGCGGTCTTGAGGCGCGCGAAGAACTGCGCGTCGGTCAAGTCCACCCGGTCACGGAAAGGCTCGTGGCCGAAGAGCACTGTCAGCGGGACGACGCTGATCCCGTAGCGCTCGATCCATTGCGGTGGGACGTCGGCGGTCGAGTCGGTGACGACCCGAAAACGAGAGCCGGCGCCCAAGCGCTATTCGACCGACAGGATGAAGGGGTAGTGTTCCTGGCCGCCGGCCTGCAGCTCGACCTCCAGGCTGGGAAAGCGGCCCCGGATCGATTCGGAGAGCTGGTTCACTTCGGATTCGCTTGCCTGCGAGCCGCGATAGATGGTGACGAGCTCATAGTCGTGTGCTCCGATGCCGTCCAGCGCCCTTTCCACGACCGCTCCATAATCACCGCCGGCGTGGCGGAGCTTGTCGTTGATGAGAGCTATGACGTCGCCTTTCTTGACCTCGACGCCGTTGGCGCGGCTGTCGCGCACTGCATGGGTGACCTCGATCGTCTGCACATGCTGCGCAGACTCCTGCATGGCTGCCGCGTTCTCTGTCACGGTCCGGTCGGGGTGAAAGGCGACCAGCGCCGCCACCCCCTGTGGCACGGTGCTGGTCGGCAGAACGTGGACCTGCTTAGCAGTCAGCGCAGCAACCTGGCGCGCGGCGAGAATCACGTTCTTGTTGTTGGGCAGCAACAGCACCTCCTGATAAGGCACTTGCTCCACAGCCGCGAGCATGTTCTCGGTGCTGGGGTTCATGGACTGACCCCCCTCGACGATGGCGTCAGCGCCCAGACCTCGCATGACCTCCGCCAGGCCAACGCCCGGGGCGATCGCCACCAAACCGACACCGTTGGGCCGGGTGGAGGTGGGCGCGGCGGCGCTCTCGTCCGAACCGCTGACCTCCTGCTCCAAGATGCGTCGGTGCTGGCTGGACATGTCGCCCACGTTTAGCCGGTCGATCTTGCCATGGGCGCCGGCCAGGCTCAGAACGCGCGCCGGGTCGTCGGTGTGGACGTGCACTTTGACCGCCGACTCGTCACCTACCACGAGAACCGAATCTCCGAGGGCTGCGATCTCAGCGCGAAGGCCATCCACGTCCAAGTCGGCGCCCAGGATGAGGAACTCAGTGCAGTAACCCCAGCCCTCTTGCGGGAGGTCGAGCGCGGCCTGGGCGGCCGGCTGCAGACCGCTCAGCCTTTCCAGCTCCGCCTCCGTCTCCTCTACGGAATGGAGCATGCCTTCCAGCATCACCTGCAGGCCATAGCCCCCCGCGTCCACCACCCCTGCCTCGCGCAGGACACTCAGCTGGCTGGGCGTCCTCTCGACCGCCGCGCGCGCTCCCGAGGTGGCCGCCTCGATCACCCCTGCCACAGTGGCGCCCGGTTCCTGGGCGGCGACCTTGGCCGCCCGGCCCGCCTCCCGAGCGACGCTGAGGATGGTTCCCTCGGTCGGCTTGATCACAGCCCGGTAGGCGGCGTTGGCGGCTTCCTCGAACGCTGCCGCCAGCTCACCGGGGGTCAGCTCCGAGCGGCCCTGCACGGCGTTGCCGAAGCCGCGGAAGATCTGCGAAAGGATCACCCCGGAGTTGCCGCGAGCGCCCATCAGGCTGCCGTGGGCGGCGATCCGAGCGATCTTGGACACCTCGGTTGCGCTTGACTCCCGGATATCCTCCACGGCTGACTGGAGCGTCAGGAGCATGTTGGTGCCCGTGTCCCCGTCGGGCACGGGGAACACGTTCAGCCGGTTGATCTCCTCCTGCTGCGCCAGAAGACGCGCCAGACTGCCGAGCAGCGCCTGCTTGAGCAGGGGACCGTCGACCACCTTCCGCCGGCCGCCGCTATCCCGACCAGTTATCTCCGTGTACCCCCTGGACGTAGACGTTCACCTCGACCACCGAGACGCCGGTGGCCCGCTCCAGCTCGAAGCGAACCGCCATCTGAAGGTTGTGGGCGACCTCAGTGATGCGGACCCCGTACTGAACTATCACGTAAACGTCCACCGCCACGCCGCCCGGCACCTCTCGAAGGTCGACGCCCCGGTGTAGGTTCTCCCGCCGCAGGAGCGTCGCAACGCCGTCCCGCAGCCCCCGGTCGGCCATGCCGCGCACCCCGTAGCAGCCGGCAGCGGCGTGTCCGGCGATCGCCGCCACGACTGCGGGAAAGACCTCGATGCGACCGCCTGGTCGAGCTGCGCTAAGTGGCCGCGCTGGATTCTCGACGCCGGCGCTCAGGTTCAAGCTCACGATCGCCTATGGTACAATCGGCTTTGTTCCCAGCGTGCTGGACCTGATGTGCTTTCCAGCCGGCAGTCCTGACTGGTTCCCAGTGGCCGGTGCAAGCGGAGCGTTTTCCAAACCATGGCTCAGAAATGCGAACTTTGCGGCAAGGGCCCGCAGTACGGACACAACGTCAGCCACTCGAAGCTCAGGACCAACCGGCGGTTCCTACCCAACCTGCAGACCGGCCACGTGCTGATCGGCGGGAAGCTGGTCAAGGCCCGCGTGTGCACCCGCTGCCTTCGGCGGAGCACTTCCGGGCGGCCCTGAAGGGCTGATCTACCTCTTCGGGGCGGCCCTGGCGTTCCTCGCCAGCCTGGCGGTTCAGTTCCTCCTCTACGCCAAGGTTCTCCAGCCTGCGTTGGCCGGCCCCAGCGAGGCGCGCCTGGGCGCGGTCCGACGCTGGCTGAAACTGGTCGCCGGCTGCAACCTGGCGCTGCTCGTCATGTGCGCCGCTTACCTGCTTCTGATGCGGGGCCGCGAGACCGGCTTCCTCTGGCTGCTGCCGCCGGCGGCGGCTCTGTTCGGGGGCGCGATCTGCCTCCAGCTGGGTGCCGGCCGCATTGCGCGCGAGGCACTGCGGTGATACGCCGAGGCCTGGCTGGGCGTTGACACTCTGATGAGGATTCTCGCCCCCGCAGCCGCTGTAGGATCGTCCGCATCCAGCTCTAGCCGGCAGCGGCTGGCCGAGCTCACGCCCAAGCCATGAGACAACGCGCCAGCCGACCCAGTCAATCGGGGAGGTTCCTCTCCGTCCGCTTCGTGATCCTGACGCTGATCGGCTTCTTAGTGGCCGGCGGGGCGGGAGCCGGAGCCTACTTCCTGCCCGCGCTGGCGGCCGCTCGCCAGATCACTGACGTCGGATCGCCGAATCTTGGCTCGGTCACGCAGCCGAGCGCACCCGCGATCGACGTCTCCGGCAACCTTCAGCCCTTCACAGTCCTCCTGCTCGGCTCCGACAACGATGCCAAGTTCGACCCCAACCAGCTGCTCACTCAATCGATGATCCTGGTCAGGGTTGAGCCAGCGACGCACAAGGTGGCTATGTTCTCCATCGCTCGGGACCTCTACGTGCCGATCCCGCAAAACGGTACTGCCAAGATCGACAAGGCCTACGCCTTTGGCGGCGCCAAGCTGGCCATGGCGACTGTGCAGCAGAATTTCCAGGTCCGGATCGACAACTATGTCTGGATCGGCCTGGAAGGCCTGGTCAAGCTGATCGACATGGTCGGCGGAATCGACGTGGTGACCAGCAATCCCGTGCTGGATGACTACTACCCAGACGACATCCATTCCAGCGATCCCTACGGCTACACTCGCGTCGCCGTGCTGCCGGGGGCGCAGCACCTTGACGGCATCCACGCCATGCAGTACGTACGCTCCCGCCATAGCGACCTGCGGGGTGACTTCGGCCGCTCTGTTCGCCAGCAGCAGGTGCTGCTTGCTCTACGCACCAAGGCCAAGAGCCTGACCGCCGCCGACATCCCTGACCTCGCCAGCACTTTCAACGGGCAGCTGAAAACTGACCTGAGCCTTGATCGCATCCGCGCCCTCCTGCCGGTGGCCGCCAAGGTTCAGACCCAGGATGTGAAACAGATGACGCTGCTCAACTACACGGTCGGCGAGAATATCGGTGGCGAGGACGTTTTGCTGCCAAGTGACTGGGCGGCCATCCACTCGCTCGTGCACCAGGACTTTCCTTCCTGAACGTCACAGCGCAGTGGGTCCGCCGCGGCCTGGCCCTCGTTCTCGTGGCAGCGATGGTCGTCTTCGGCTACCGCGTCTACCACTACCTGGGCTCTCTCAAGAGTCGCGTCACAACTGAAAAGGCGGTTGCCCCGGCGAAGGCGAAGTTCAGCCTGCCGGGCAGCGTGTTTGTCGCCCAGGGCGGCGCTCTCTACCGGCTTCGCGCCGGCAGCTTCCAGCAAATTGGCAGCGGGGGCTGGACACAGCCCTCGCCCGGACCCCCGGGCCAGCTCCTGGCGGTGAAGCGGGAGGCTGAGTCCTCAGACCTCTACCTCCTCGACTACGACGGCCACGTCGTAAAGCAGCTGACACACAATGCCAACACTGACGTTCACCTGAACCACTGGTCGTTCTATCCCCGCCTCAGCGGGGACGGCCAGACCGTTTACTACTCTTGGGATCCCAAGGACCCTGGCAACTTCTATCGCGTGGACCTGGCCGTTTATGCGATGCCTGTCGACGGTCTGCAGCGCCAGGCTCGAGCCTGGACGGACCCCAATCAGTACACGGGCGGCGACGTCCAGCCGGCGCCACTCAAGAGCGGCGGTCTGATCTATGCCAAATTTGGGCTCACGCCGGACGGCAAGAACATCTCCCAGCTGTGGCTGACGACCCGCGCCCGCGCCACCGGCACAGCGCTCACGAAGGAGGAGGATGGCTGCGCCCAGCCGGCCCTTTCTCCTGACGGCAAGCGGCTGGCCATGGTCTGCACGGCAGCCGGACAGCCGAGCAAGCTGATGGTCGCCGAGTTCGACGGAAAGGCGCTGGGTCCGGCGACTGTGGTCGCCACCGGCCTGGTGGCGGCGCCCGGCTGGGCGCCCGACGGAAATGGTGTGCTCTACCTCAGCGCTCTGGACACGACAGGCCACTTCCAGCTCTTTTTTCAGGATCTGACACCCCCCGCCCAGATCCCCGCGGCGCCTGCTGCTCCGGCCACCGCGAAACCGGCCGCCACCCCGCTCCCGCCGCCCACACCGAAGCCGGTGCGCCAGCTGACGACGAGCAATGACTACGACGCGACCTCAGCTCCCGCCTGGCTTGCTGGCTAGCGCCAGCCCCAGCTTCGTTCGGCCGCACCTGGGTCAGCGGCCGAGCTCCATCCCCAGCTCGGCGGACAGTTTTTGAAGTTCCCGATCCAGCCCCCGCCAGACGCGCTCCTGCTCTTCGGGAGAGGGCGGGAACGGCTCAGGATCGATCAGCTCGGCGGCCAGCTCCGGCCGCTGGACCATCTCGGCGAAGAGCAGCGTCCAGGCCCGCGGCACCACCTCTCGCAGCGCATAGCCACCTCCGCCCAACGCCACCCAGCGGCCCTGGCAGAGCTCGTGTGCCAGCTTGTGAAAGCGGCTGCCAATGCGGGGCCAGATGGCGGTAGAAGCCTGCAGATGGGCGAGCGGATCGAGCAGGTGGCTGTCGCAACCGTCCTGGGTCACCAGCACAGTCGGCTGGAAGTCGCGGATGACGGGCATCAGCGCTTCAAACGCGGCCAACCAGGGCTCGTCCCAGCAGTAGGGCTCGAGCGGCAGGTTGACCGAGGTTCCCCGGGCTGCCGCCCTTCCTAGCTCATCCGGAAAGCCGGTGCCGGGGAAGAGGTAGCGCCCGCTCTCATGCAGGCTGACGGTGAGCACCTCGGGATCGGCATAGAAGATCGCCTGAGTCCCGTCGCCGTGATGCACGTCCACATCAACGCAGGCAACCCGGTGACCGCGTTCCCGAAGCCAGGCCACGGCCACCGCCACATCGTTGTAGACACAGAACCCGGAGGCCCAGCGGGCCTGGGCGTGGTGCAGGCCCCCGGCCGGGCTGAAGACGTGCAAAGCGTCACCGCTGTGCACGGTTTCGGCGGCCACCACGCTGGCACCCACCACAGCGGCGGCGGCTTCGTGCATGCCCTCAGCTATCGGGTTGTCAGGGCTGCCGAAGCCGGCTACCTCAACCTGCCAGGGGCCAACTTCAGGCCGGCGGGCGGGATCGCTCAGGGCAGCCACCAAGTCGATGTAGGCACTGTCGTGAACCAGTTCCAGCTCCTGCCGACTGGCCGTCTTCGGAGCCAGCACACTCGCGTACTCGAGCAGTCCGTAGGCGCCCATCTGATCGACTGCGAGCTTCACCCGGATCGGCTGGAGTGGATGGTCTTCGCTCAGCCTGTAGGCCATCAGGTCCTCAGACCACACAAGGCCTACCCTGCCAGGCACGCCGTCAGTCTATTTGACCCTGGGCACGACTGGCGGTGGCGCTGACGCCGGCCGGCCGCTGGCCACTCGCCGCAGCAGCAGGACAGGCACTGGTGAATGGTCGACCACGAATCTTGCGGTGGAGCCGAGCGAATGCGGTCCCGGCCGGAGGTCAGCCGCCGGCGGTCGCGCCCCGATGACTATCAGCTCGCAACGGCCGCCAGCCGCGAGCCTGACCAGCTCCCGGCCTGGCTCTCCCTCGCCCAGCCAGGTCTCACAGCCGGCGCCCAGCCTCTCCGCCACGGTGGCCGCCTCCCCCAAGATCGAGGTGGCGGCGTCCCTTTCTGCCGCGCCGATGTCTCGGAGGCGATGACCGGGAAGGGGCCTACCCAAGAAGCGGCTGCGGCTGAGGTCCAACTCGCCGCGGGCGCCGTTGTCGATAACGTGGGCCAAGAGCAGCGTGCGGCCGGCCAGGCGGACAGAGGTCAGCGCAGCTTCCAGCTCAGGCCCTGCGCCCACCTCACTCACCGCTATCAGCACAGCGCTCAATGAAAGCCCAAAGCTATGGCGATGCCGGCCGTCAGCAGCACAGCTGGCGTAACCACAACCCCAATCTTGATGTATTGCCGGGCCGAGACCTCCAGGCCCCGACGGCGCACGATGAGCAGCCAGAGCATGGTGGAGAGAGATCCGACAGGCGTCAAATTGGGGCCGATGTCGGCGCCGGCCAGGCTGCCCAGCAGGAAGGGCCGAAGGAGTGGCTCAGGCAGATGTGCAGAATGCGCACCGGAAATCAGGACCAGGCTGGCCGGAAGGTTGTTGAGAACGTTCGAACCGACCGCAGCGCCCACCAGCCCGGCCGCCGCGGCAGTCGCCGGAGTCTGAGCGAAGCCAAGGAGCAAGCTGACCAGGCCGGCCGTCAGTCCTGTCAGCTCCACACCCTTGACCAGGAGCAGCAAACCGCTGACGTAGCCCAGCAGCGTCAGGCTGAAGTGCTCCCTGACTCGGGCCGCCTGGAGGCCACCGCTCAAGGCCGCAAGCCCCGCCAGCAGCGCGCTGCCAGCGATCGCCACCAAGCCCAGCGGGAAACGGGCTAGCGAGGCAGCCACATAGGCCAGCGCGATCAGGCCCAGGCCGCCGGTGGTCAACCCGAACAGTCGCTGCTCGGCGCGAGCCCGGGGCGGCTGCAGAGCGCGGCTGGGCTCGAAGCGCTGCCTGAGCTGACGCCGGAAGAGCAGGAGGAACAGCCCCGCATTGACAGCGACTGCAAGGAGGGTCGCCAACAGCAGATGGCCGGCGTAGGCGACCAGGTTCAACTGCAGGGAGTCACTGATGAGCACGTTGACGGGATTGGAAACCGGCAGGGTTAGCGAGGCGGTATCCGCCACAAAGGTGGTGGCGAAGAGGAAGGGCAGCGGTGGCAGCCGGAGCCGGGTGGTCAGCGTGTAGACGACGGGGGTGAGGATCAGCGCTGTGGCGTCGTTGGAGAGGAAGGCCGTCACCAGGGCACCGACGGCGAAAATCGCCAGGAGCAGCAGCCGGCCGCTGCCGCGGGCGCTGCGAGCGGCCAGAGCGGCGGCGGCGTCGAAGAAGCCTGCCGCGTCCGCCAGACCTGCTGTCAGCATCAACCCAACCAGGAAGAGGAGGAGGTTCCACTGGCTCGCCAGGGTGCTCGCTGCTTGCAGCGGGCTGAGGAGGCCGAGAAGAAGGAGTCCCGCGGCCCCCGCCAACGTCGCAGCCGCCTCGTTCAGGCGGTGTGGCCGGGTCAACACCAAGAGCAAGACCAGCCCAAAAATGGCTGCTGCCACAGCCTCTCGGCTTGCGGAGCCGACCAGCCTAGTTGCCTATAACTGCCGATTGGGCCCAAGATGCGGCCCTCGCGGCTGGTACAGGCAACTCGGGTCCCAAGCCAGATCCACGGTGGCCTATCCCGGCTCCTGACACTTGCCGGAGAGCCTCTAAGCCGGTGGCCGCGACGCCCCTCGGCCCGACTGGAGCGGCCGCGGCACTATCGGCTGGTCCGCCCGGCGCAGCTCCCCGGCCAAGCCGGCCTCCGCACCGTCCTCTGTATCTTCGACGCCTTCCTGTAGCCGGTTGATCAGGTTGGCCATCTCGATCGCCGTCTCGGCGGCTTCGGCACCCTTGTTGTTTTTGGGCCCGGAGCGCGCCAGCGCCTGGTCTCTGTCGTAGGTGGTCAGGATGCCGTTGGCACAGGGCACTCCGGTGTCGAGGTTGACATGCATGAGGCCGGCCGCGGACTCGCCGGCCACGTACTGGAAGTGGGCGGTCTCGCCGTTGATGACGCAGCCCAAGGCCAGCAACGCGTCAAAGGCGCCTGACTCCGCCATGGTCATGGCCGCCAGCGGGATCTCCATCGCCCCAGGAACCCAGACCACCTCTGGATCGGCAGCGCCATGCTCGGCCAGCGCTTCCAGTGCGCCGCGCAGCAGTCTTCTCGAGATGTCGAGGTTGAAGCGGGAGACGATGACACCCACCCGCAGCCGAGTGGCATCCAGGTCTTCAGGGGCCGGTCGCTCCCGGCCGCGCTCACCCACCGGCGCTCAGCGCTCGCCCGCTTGCCGGGCGGTCAGAGCAGGTGGCCAAGCTTCTCTTTCTTGGTCATCAGATAGCGCGCATTGTGTTCGGTCGGCTCGATCCGGATCGGCACCTGCTCGACCACCTCCAGCCCGAAGCCCTCGATGCCTATCAGCTTCCGGGGGTTGTTGGTCAGCAGTCTCAGGCGCCGCACGCCCAGGTCGTAGAGGATCTGGTTGCCGATGCCGTAGTCGCGCGAGTCAGCCGGCTGATCAAGCGCCTCATTGGCTTCGACAGTGTCGAGCCCCTGGTCCTGCAGGTTGTAGGCCTTCAGCTTCTCGACGAGCCCTATGCCGCGCCCCTCGTGGTTGTCGAAGTAGAGCAGGACGCCGCTTCCCTCCTCTCCGATAGCCGCCAGGGCGGCATGCAGCTGAGGCCCGCAGTCGCAGCGCTGGCTGCCGAAGACGTCGCCGGTCAGACAGCGTGAGTGGGCCCGGATCAGCGTCGGCCGGTCAGGGCTGATCTGGCCCAGCACCATCGCCACGTGGATCTCCCCTGTCAAGACCTCCTCGTAGGCGTGCGCGTACCAGCGGCGGCCGTCCAGCGGGATCGGCGTCACGACCCGCCGCTGCACCAGCCGCTCGGTCCGCCGGCGGTAGGCGATCAGGTCCTTGATGGTGATCAGCTTGATTCCGTGCTGCGCCGAGAACCCCTCCAGCTGGGGCAGGCGGGCCATTGTGCCGTCGTCGTTCATCACCTCACAGATGACGCCGGCAGGGTAGAGCCCGGCCAGCAGAGCGAGATCCACTGCCGCCTCCGTCTGGCCGGCGCGCTTCAGCACGCCACCCTCCACCGCTCGGAGAGGAAAGGTGTGGCCCGGCTTAGCGAAGTCGCTCGGCTCGGCCTTCGGGTTGACCAGATGCCGGATGGTGGCCGCCCGATCCTGGGCCGAGATTCCTGTGGAGACGAACTCGCGCGCCTCCACTGAGACGCTGAAGGCTGTGCCATAGCGGCTTGTGTTGTGCTGCACGGCCGGCTCGATTTGCAATTCGTCGAGCCTGGTCGACAGCATGGGAGTGCAGATGAGCCCGCTTGCCTTCTTGGCCATGAAGGCAATGTGCTCAGGGGTTGCCAGCTGGGCGGCCACACAGAGATCGCCCTCGTTCTCGCGATCCTCGTCGTCGACGATGATCACGAACTTGCCCGCCTCGAAGTCGGCGATGGCTTCCGGGATGCTGGCCAGCGGCATCAGCGTGACGTCCAGGCTCTTGGCCGGCAGCCGACGACTCCAGGGACCACTGGGCGAATCACTGGGCCGAGCCCACAGTCATCGCGCATCTTGAGAGGCGCTGCTCCTTTCTTCGCCGTCGTCGCCTCGATTTCCTGATCGAGCGTGGCGCCAGCTGACCGGCGACCTTTTGCAACAGGACACCGGGCAAGGTTACCCAGCCTGCTTTCGGGAGCCCAGCAGCCGCTCGACGTAGCGCGCCACCACGTCAACCTCCAGGTTCACGGCGGTTCCGCTTTCGTACCAGCCGGCGATCGTGCGTTCGAGCGTGTGCGGGATGAAGGCGACGCTGAAGGACTGTGCGTCGGCAGCCAGGCCGGCCACCGTCAGGCTCGTCCCGTCCAGCGTCACCGAGGCCTTTTCCGCCACGTAGGGGGCAAGCTCGGCGGGTAGCTCGAACTCGATCTCGCTACCAAGTCCGACCGGCCGGACTGTGAGCACTCGGACCACAGCGTCGACGTGACCCTGGACCAGATGGCCGTCCAGCCCTTGAGCCAGGCTAAGCGGCAGCTCCAGGTTGACTGGTTGGTGAGCTGTCAGGTCGCCGAGGTTGGTCCGGGCCACAGTCTCCGGCACAACATCGGCGAAAAAGGCCTGACCCTCCACGTCGGTGACCGTCAGGCAGACGCCATTGACAGCCACGCTGGCGCCGATGCTGAGGCGCGCTGCGATGTCAGCTGCGGTTATGCCAAGGCGACCGCTCCGGGACTCCGCGACGCTACCCAGCGAGCTGACGATCCCTGTGAACATAGCCCGATATAACCAGATCGCTGCCGAGCCACTCGCTGCGGACACCTGTCAACCGCCAGGCAGCGGCCATGCTGGCAGCGCCCAAGCCGGCCACTGAAGGGATCGCCGCCGCTCCGCCGATGACAGTCGGCGCCAGGTAGGCGAAGACCTGGTCCACCAACTGCTGGTCGAAGAAAGCGCCGTGCACCTGACCGCCGCCCTCGACCAGAACGCTGAGGATCCCGCCTTCGGCCAGCCGGCGCAGGAGGCCTGGCAGATCGCGACCGTCGTCCAGGATATGCTCACCCCGCAGCGCCCGCGCTGAGCTCGGGATCCGGCCCCGGCTGGACAGGACCACGCGGAGCGGCTGGCGTGCTTTGGGCAGGCGGGCGCTCAACTCCGGGTCATCCGCCAGCACGGTTCCAGCACCCACGACGATGGCATCGTGCTGATGGCGCAGCCGGTGGCCGTGAAGCCGAGCATTTTCGCCGGTCACCCACCTGGAATCCCCTGTGTGGGTGGCGAGTCGGCCATCGAGGCTGGCCGCGAACTTGACAGTGACGAACGGCAGCCCGGTCCGCCGCTGCTTCAGGTAGAACCGGTTGAGCGCCCCCGCTTCGGCCGCCAGAAGGCCTTCCCCTACTTTGAGCCCAGCCGCTCGCAGGCGCTCCAGGCCGCGGCCCGCAACCTGAACGTCGGGATCCGGCAGCGCGACTACGACGCGGCGCAGTCCGGCGGCGATCAGCGCATCGGCGCAGGGCGGCGTCCTGCCGTGGTGCGGGCAGGGCTCCAGCGTGACGTAGGCAGTGCCCTCGTGGGCCCGGCCCGCTGCGCGGGCGAGCGCGACCGCCTCCGCGTGGTCGCTGCCGGCGCTCCGATGCCAGCCCTCGCCGGCGAGACTGCCGCGGCGGTCGAGCAGGACGGCGCCGACCATGGGGTTAGGGCTGGTGCGATAGTCGGCCCGAGCGGCCAGCTGCAGCGCCCGCCGCATCCACTGTTCGTCTACTTCTGGGTGCTGGTCCGCTGAGGCCAAGCTTGGTCACGGAATAAGGGCCCCGGCCGGACTGAGAACTGGCCCTCGGCCGTCCATTTCCAGGCAGCGGAGCTCACCTCCAGGCATGGTACTGCCTCCGCTGGCGTGCTATGCGGGCTCCTGGCCCCAATCGGTGGAGCGAGCCTACCGGCAACTGAATAGGGGTTCTGAGAAAGTTCGTCGATCTGTCGATCTACCGACGCGATAGTGGATCAGAGCAGCCACCTTCTCGAAGAGAAGAGTGGGTGCGTAAGTGGACAAGCCCTCGGGCGATTAGTACCGCTCAGCTCAAGCAGTCACCTGCCTTACACCTGCGGCCTATCTACC
>JAABUQ010002464.1_pt1 | contig 36589 bp, 42 predicted proteins | sample 5560001 | NCBI WGS metagenome assembly JAABUQ01 (sample SAMN10711888, study PRJNA513371) | rock metagenome | isolation source: Antarctica rocks | place: Antarctica: Victoria Land, Finger Mt nord | collected 2015-12-18 | reverse complement strand
ATATCTGTATTGTATCCGTATTAGAAAGTGAGCGTCAATGTTGCTAGCTAACGCTTCGCTCTAGCTCGTTTCTTAGGGTTCTCGTCCATTATTGTATGTGGTTGTCCATTGCTATCTGCTGTCACTGCTGTCAATTCTGCTGTCAATTCTTTTTCTTATTTTAACTTTGTTTCTTTGCTTAGGTATGATATAATTGGTTTAGTCATTTGGTATTGTCATTTGGTATTGTCAATGTGAATAAAGAAAGAAGGTTCTTGATATGTCTTCTGATGTGAAAATCGACGCTATAGCGGATGAGTTGCGTCAACGTGTTATTAATGGTGACTTTGGTAATAGTGGTAGATTACCTTCTCTTCGTATGCTAGCGGATGAACTTGGTGTTACTCATGAAACCGTGAATAAAGCTTTTCAACGATTACAAGCTGAAGGTTTGCTGATCTCTAAAGGTCGTTCTGGTGTTTTTGTAAGTAAGTCTCGTACTCGTATTCCTGGTATTACCGCTAGATTTGATTTGCTTCTAAAAGAGCAAGGTTTGATGCCTGTAGAAACAAATATTGAGAAACCTGATCTTGTTTCTGCACCTTCTTATGTTGCTAAAGTTATGGGTATTAGTGAGGGTAGTTCTGTAGTTCATCGCGTTCGTAAGCAAGGAACTGACTCTGTATCTTATCGTATTGCTGAAAACTTTTATCCTGTTAGTTTAGCAGGCGGAAAGATATTGGAAGATATGCAGAAGGATGAAAGAATGGATGTAGTTTTAGCTATAAAAGAAGTACACCATAAGGTCATTAAATTTGTTCATGAGGAAGTTATAGGAAGGTTGCCTACAACTGAGGAGCAAGTTTTGTTGTCCATAGTTCGCAATTCTCCTGTACTAGAGGTCTTCAGGACTAACTATGCAGAAGATCATACTACAGTTGTTATGTTTAATAGGATCATCTTTGTTGCTAATCTTTTCCTACTTGATTATGATTATATCGCTCCTCACTGGACGAACAAGAATTGATTTTTTATTCTTATGTTTAAGGGTTGATTTTGTTCAACCCTTAAATTTTTACATATTTATCGTCTAAACCAAATGGTATTGACAAAGAAGAATAAGCATGTTACAATGGTATTGACAAATGGTATTGACAAGAGAAGTGCTAACTAGGGTGCTAGAACACTCTAGCTAGCGAGAGTTACCAGTAGTTCGCTAGTTCGGCGTTGCTAGGCTCCTCGATGTTCAGTAAGTAACATCGGGTCTAGCTTGTCAATGACACAAGAGTGTCTAGTACATGATTTGGAGAAAGGGAAAAGATTGATGGTTAAAGTATTGTTGCTTGTCTTGCTTGTGCTGATTGTGTTGTGGTGGGTTGGCGTCCACTACGGTCACGTTGTTCTGCTGCATTTCTAACTCTCTTGAAAGGAGGTGTGTTTATGGTGATGTACCTGATTATTGCAATGCTCGTTGTTATCCTGCTTGCCAATTTTATGAGCGATAAAGATTGGTGGCGGTGGTAAGGGTGCCAGCGAGAGTGTGCCAACACTCCTGCTGGCTGTGAGAAGTCATTAAACGTTGTCGCGTTGCTAGGCTCTCGATGTCACTATGTCACATCAAGCCTAGCCTTGTAAATGTGTATGAGAGTGCCGTTTTAGAGGAAAGGCTTGATGCAATGACATTTCTAAATGAAGAAGAACGTTTTGATGCGTTGTCCGGGGCTGATCGAGATATTTCGTTGTCTGCGAAGGATCAGTACTTTCGGGAATTGGATTGGAGGGAACCGCTTGCAGCTGGTGAGCGTGAGAAGTTGCTTGCTCGTTTGGTACGGGGCAATGTCGAACTGCGGCAATCCTCGCCGAATCAATGGGTGTTGTCTCTGGCTCGGCATGCACGCGAACGTCTAGTAGAAGTGTATCAACCGTTGGTTGTCGGTCTGGCTCGTCGTCGGGTGTTCTTGTTCAAGTCCCTGGAGTTGTTGGATGTGATACAAGAAGGCAACATTGGGTTGCTGCATGCACTTGATACTTATGATGATGAGAAGGCAGGTCTGTATGAGTTCGGGGCGTTTGCGACTCTACGTATTAAAGGTGCGCTTGCTGATGCGGTCAATGAGCATGATGCCTTCATTCGTCTGTCCATACGGACGCATGCCTTGATGACGCGTAAGGCAACGGTTGAGCGTGAGTTACGCAAGCATTTAGGTCGTCAACCGCTGCTCTCAGAGATTGCAGAGGTGATGGAGGTGTCTGAGGACGTGTTACGCAATGGGTTAGAGTTGGCGAAACGTCGAGATGTGGGAAGCATTCAAGGGATGCTAGAAGCTCATGAACTGGCTGAGGATGTTCTTCCGTTTGTTGCTTTGTATCAGTCTGCGGTGGTGGCTGAGGATACACGCAAACAGGAACTTGCTGCGGTGTTCCAGCAGGTGTTTGATGCGGCGATGCCTGAGCAACAACGGGAAGTGTTAGAGTTGCGCTATGGATTTGGGGATGTGCCCAGTACGCTGCGTTCTAACGAACTGGTGCGCGACATGATGGGGCTTGAGATGTCTCAGCAGGTGACGAGTAGTGAACACAAGGCAAAGGAACGATTGAGAGGGTTATTAGAACCTGTGGTTTTGCTTGATGGTCAATTATCCTGCACCTTTCGCAATGTGTATACGGATGAGCATTGTACCAGTCGTGAAGTTGCGGAATTGCTCGAGGTGAGTTTGTCAAAGGTGCATACGTTGGTGAAGGATGGTCTGCTATCGTGTGAATTACGTTCTCATCCGCGGCAAGGTGGGGGGAAAATGCGGTTTTTCAACAAGGCTGAGGTGTTGGCCTTGCAGCAAAAATTAGCCGCTGTTCCTGTGAAGCTATCCTCTCGTCGTCGTGAAAATGCATCCCTTCAACATGCTCGGCGGTCTGCGTTGTTGCCTTCGATTGTGGCGTAGGTCGGGAAAGGATGGTTGAGATGCAGCAGGATTGTACGTTAAGTATCTCCTTGAAGCCTGTACGGTCTCTTTGTCTTCGTGGCTGTAGATTAAATACTCCCTTCGTTGGTTTTCGGCTCGGCATCCTTCGCGGGTGTCGGGTCGTGTGTGCGGTGTGGCGGTGGCCCGTAGGGGGAAGGGATATCTCTAGCCCTTGCCCCTCTCTCGGACGGTCGGTGAGTGTTGAACGAGTGGCAGATAGTCGGGCGGGGGTGGGCGTCTGCGGCGGGGTCCCCTTTGGGGTGCCGCTCGCCCTTTTTCCTCTCACTGTGGCGCGGGACAAGTATATCGCGCCCCTTAATCTACAGAAAAGTAGCGACGAGGTGAAAAGGTGATGGGGATGAGGCTAAACGTTGTTGCTCCTACGGATGACGAGACATCAGTAAAAGTAGTGTTAGTGATGCAACCTTTGCTCTTGACGGTGGGGCAAGTCGCGCAAGTGCTGAACTTTAGTCGCTCGAAGGTGTACGAACTTATTAACCTGGGTGATCTTCCAGTGCTGCGCTTTGGCAAGTCGGTACGGGTGCGGGTGTCTGCTCTGGAACGCTGGCTAGACCTGCAAGAGGAACAAGCGGCTGCGAGTCAATTAAGGAAGGTGGCATAGTATGCGTGGACATGGCGAAGGTACAATCACACAACGCAAAGACGGACGCTGGCAAGCACAAATATCAATAGGTCGTGGCAAGCGGAAAACGTACTATGGCAAGACGAAAAAAGAGGTACGGGAAAAGTTACGGGTGGCGATCAATGAGCAAAAGCAAGGGACGCTTATTCTTGCGCCTAATCAGAGGCTAGAGGTGTACCTTACATATTGGCTTGAGAAGGTTGCAAAGTTAAACATTAGAACGCGAAGTTATGAGCAGTACCGTTCAGTTCTAAAAGCGCATCTTATCCCTGATCTTGGAAAAATTGAATTGCATAAACTAACGGTTCAGCAGGTTCAGGATTTCTATGCACGTTTGCATGATAAAGGGAAGTCTCCTCGTACCATTGCTTCTATACATGCCGTGTTGCATCAAGCATTAGACTATGCACTAGAACAAAATCTAGTAGCTCGTAACGTGTCTTCCTTTTCTTCACGTCCAAAGGTTCGTCGGTATAAGTCGCAAGTATTAACAGTCGAGCAAGCAAACAAGCTCATTGAGTCGGTGAAAGGTCAACGTGTGGAAGCATTTCTTATCCTAGCTTTAACAACGGCTGCGCGTCGTAGTGAATTGCTTGCTTTACGTTGGGATGACCTCGACTTAGAGCAAAAGGTAATGCGAATAGTTCATTCTGCGACTCATGCGAAAGGTCTTGGTGTTTACGAGGGGGAAACGAAAACAGAGACGAGTAGGCGTACCATTCTTTTGGCGGATATTGCTATTGCTACTCTTAAAGAGCATCGTGTGAAGCAGCTTGAATTGCGTTCGGAACGTTTAGAAAGTGGTAAGTTGTGGATAGATCGAGGCTTGGTGTTCTGTGGTGAAAAGGGTAACTATCTAGCATTTGATACGGTGCGGCGATTGTTTCTAGCTGCTCTGAGTGATGCTGGCCTTCCTCATATGCGGTTGCATGATCTGCGTCATAGTGCGGCTACTATCCTTTTGGTAAAAGGTGTGCATCCAAAGGTGGTACAGGAACTGCTAGGACATAGCACAATTAGTATGACTATGGATGTGTACTCTCATGTGTTGCCGTCTATGCAGCAAGTGGTGGCGGAAAAAATGAATGATGTCTTTAATCGTTCGTAGGTTCTGCTGTCATTTCTGTTGTCATTAGTGGTTGTTAGCTCTTCGTTGTATCGTGTGAAGTTAGATTGCATGCTACTTGAGGGGCTATCTGTTTTTCATTGCGTGTAGTGATCTGTAGTGTACACGAATTTCTTTTAAGAACCGCTCCAACACTGTAAATCATTTGATTTTGTGGCTCATCCGACAATCTGATGAGCCACAAAATCAAATGATTTACAGCTAGGCTTGAGACAAAACCAAAGTAACCAGAAATAGAACCTATATTCCATTTCTGGTTACTTTGCCAGCTTGCGCTCCTTTACTTGCACTAAAGGAGCCTGAATAAGCGATACTTGCTAGCGCATCAAGCAGGATAAGGTACATTTCTTTATAGGTTTGTTGTATGACATTCTTATTCTTAAAATGGGCATAGTGCCTGTGTGCTACTCTTCAGTTGTCAGCAACCCATATTACCAGTTGATGTGCATGTTCACCGCGTTAGCGGTCGTCTTGGACTGATTGGCAAGAAGGTAACAGCCGACAATGCTCATCCCCTTTTACAGGCTCTTTTACCACAAGAGGCGCGACCCATCTACAATTTCCACAAGGGTTTATTGCGGCATGGGCAGCGCGTCTGTGTTTATGAGCATCCGCGCTGCAATCAGTGTGTTTTAACCGATTTATGCGATTATTATAAGACGGTGGTGAAGCCGAGTAACCAGCAAGGGTGACGCTGAAAACTTCACCATTATTTACGAAGTATACATTGACTGCAATACAGTCAGTATTTTTATGAGGCATTTGCAAAACTTTACACATTTTTTACACACTTCTGTTTTTTTTCTCATACCTATTCAGTAAGCTATGAAGTGAGACAAAAAGGTATTAGCTAGCACTCGAAAAATTGATGTAGAACATCTGGCGAAAGGCCCGTGCCTCTTCGCAATCCTTGTAGTAGCGAACGAGTAAGGAGAGTTTAATTATGGTAAACAATGTGTCACCTTCTGGAACGGCATCAGTTGGGCAGAACCGACCTATCAATATTGTTCCTCTCTATGATACCGCACAAGCAAAACCGACGGCCTCACAAGCACAACTTGTATATAACAATGGGCCAATACTGACTTCTGTACAGGTCTTCACCGTCTTCTGGGGATCGGCCTGGCAGCAGTCGCCTTTGAGCAACACTGTACAAAGCATAAATAACTTTTTCGACTACATCCTGACAAGTTCACTTATAGATCAGTTGGCAGAGTATAGCACACAGGGCAAGACAATCGGCCATGGAAGTCGTATTGGTACCACGACTATTACAACTGACCCAGCAAGTTCGGTATCGGATAGTGATATTCAGCAACTATTGAATAACGCAATTGCCAATAACAGTGCGTTTCCGCAACCAACCGCGAATACACTCTACTTCGTGTACCTTCCCAGCGGCGTAACTGTGACAGCGAGCGGTTCGAGTTCCTGCCAGTCGTTCTGTGGCTATCACGATGCTATTGGTGGAACGACCTTCTATGCAGTCATGCCGTATCCTGACTGCTCAGGGTGTGAAAGCACACTGGCAGTGCTGGATGCACTCACATCAACCAGTTCACATGAACTTTGTGAAGCAATCACTGATCCCGTTCCCGGACAAGGTTGGTACGATCAGAACAACGGTGAGATTGGCGACATCTGTGCCTGGAAGACTAAGCAAGTAGGGAATTACGTGGTGCAGCAAGAGTGGTCAAATAACGCAAATGCCTGTGTCTAATCAAAGAAGGGCTTAGCATCATTTTAGTAAGGGCCTCGGGTTACTGCTCTGGTGCACATTGTTGACTGTGACCAACTCTGAGACCTTACGCCCTTCTTTGGCAAGTCAAGATTGACCGCCACTGTTATACGTATCTCACCGCGGATGCGTATAACAGTGGCTGCTTGTGTAATGGGGAGTTAGAGCCAACGTCGCACACGTTGTTTGTACGTCAAATACTGCATGCCAAACTTGCGTTCGAGATAGCGTTCTTCGCGCTCGATGACGCCTATGGTCATGAACAATATAACGATGGGCAGTAGCAGCACCATCCATAGTGAATTGACGAGTAAAGATATGCCAGCATAAAAGAGCGTAAGGCCAAGATATAACGGGTTGCGTGTGAAACGAAAGGGACCCTCAGTGACAATAGTGGTTGCTGGCTGTGTTGGGTTCACATTGGTATGGGCTTTTTGCATTTGTCGAAAACCAAGCGTGATGATTGTTAGGCCAAGACTGATACATGTACTGCCAAGCGTGAGTGGGAGGGCGCGAGGAGCGCGTGAAAAAGCTTTAACTGGTAAGAGACGGTGTAGTAGGAAGCCGATGGCAAGCCCAACTGCGTAAATAAGTGGTGGTGGTGCGACAACTCCCGCGTTGTCACGCGTATTTGTACTCATGTATTTTCCCTTCGATAGAGTGGTTTGTATTAAGTGTACGGTCTTCCAAACAAATGTACGCTTTGTGTCCTCATGTGTCAATGCCTCAATCATGTTATATGATAGAAAGTAGTAAGAAATGCAACAAATCAGTAGACTATACCGTGCTCTTATAGAGAAACGTACATGAGTCGGGAGATGTAAGATGCAGAAGACTACGACGCAAGAGGAAAATCTACACTTGATCGAGCAGAAGTTGGCTGCTTTTGATGCCATGCAACCTGAGTTCGCGGCAAGTTTTCGTTTTATGCAGGAGATGCATGGGCAGAGGCGTTTTGAGTTGTTCAAAGTAGCTGATGCTGTATACTATTTACATGCACGCTGGGTAAACGATTGCAAGGGACGTTTGTTGAGCGTTGCTAAAACTTCAAAAGAGTACGAGGGACGATTGTGCCTGGAACTCTTACAAAAGTGGCAAGAGGGCGATACGGCGAGCGTGGTGGCGTTTCTCAGCCGCAAGCTGGATATGTCACCTCTTGTAGATATTACACGGCAACTACGCGAGGAATACCAGCAGCAGCAGGATGATGGAGTGCTCGAACGCCTTGTACATGGACGCTTGACGATGCTCAATCGTGGTATCAATTTGCTGCTCTTACTCGATGCGCTTTTTGCGTTCTCAGAAGAGGAATTATTGCAGGCTGTACGTATCGCGTGTGTAGAACATGGACATATGTCAGAGCAAATCACGCAACAGCTACAAGAGATGGATTCGCCGTTATACTCGTATGTGCCGCACCAATTGCTGGCACAACGAAATATGCTGGTGATGAATGTCGTGGGGATCGAGGTATTGGCGAAACCTGCCGATCTGCCAGGAAATCGCTCATGGCGTGTGACGCAACCAGTGGAGACAATTGACGCGCCCTATGCAGAACATGTGGTCGAGGGATACCAGGAGTTGGTATCCCCCACGCACAATAACATAAAAGATGACCGTTTTGTGGACCATCCAGAACGGGACGAGAATGGCGAAGTAGTCTAATCGACCGCTTCTCTGAGCGAACCTTCCGATGCGACCTCTTCCTCGTCGGTCTTTGTGAATTCGATGCCTTTAGCTTCGCGCCCGATTGCCGTGAAGATAATGACGGCGAGGAAGGCACCAAGCGAGAATATTGCCAGCGCGATGCTGAAGTTTGGTGTTTTCTCTGAACCATAACTTACCGCGACAGTTGTTTCGAGGAAGACCACGAACGAGGCGAGCAGGTTGCCAAATTGATAGGCAAAGCCAGGGAAGGTGCCGCGTACATCGGTCGGTGAAAGCTCATTCAGATGCACAGGTACAACGCCCCATGCTCCCTGTACCATGAACTGGATCAGGAATGCACCAATCGTGATTGAGACAAGGCGGCTAAATCCAGGAATGCTCACCAGACCAGACCAGAAGGGAATCATGAAGAGTCCAATCACGCAGGCAATGATGATTGCGCGTCGGCGTCCCCAGCGCTGCGAGTAGAAGCCAAAGATCGTGCCACCGATGATTGCGCCGATATTCGCGATGGCGGTGATGAGCGAGGTTATGGCAAAATTGACTTTGAACTGTCCCTGTAGATAGGTAGGGAAGTTGTCCTGCGTGCCATGCGAAAGTGTATTGAAGGCAGTCATCAGTAAGACCACATAAATGAAAAGCACCCAGCGACTTTTCACAGCGTTCCACATGCCTTGCCAGACACTAATGCCATGCTCCCTGTGTCGTGTCTGTTGTTGTGCCCATACCTCAGATTCCGGCACACCAAGACGAATGAAGACGACGAGTAATGCTGGTAGTACACCAACGATAAACATGGCACGCCAGCCCAATGAAGGGAAAAATTGGAAGATGCCAAAGTACACAACGGCACCGAGCAAGTAGCCTACCGCATATCCCTGCTGTAAGATGCCAGAGAAGAGGCCACGCGACTCGGTGGGGAGAGCCTCCATCGCCAGTGACGCTCCAATGCCCCATTCCCCGCCCATACCGATGCCAAACAGGATACGCAGAATAAGAAACACCTGATAATTCGGGGAGAATGCCGTAAGCAACTCAATAACCGAATAAAAAATGATGTCGATCATGAGGGGCAAGCGTCGCCCGAAGCGTTCGGCGAGAATGCCGAAGATGAGTGCGCCAACAGGACGCATAACAAGTGTAAGCGTGATAGCTAGAGCGATTAGAGGAAGTGCTACCCGGAAGTCTTTCGCGATGCGAATGGTGACGAAAGTCACAAGAAAGAAGTCGAATGCGTCTAACGTCCAGCCCAGGAAACTGGCAACAAACGTGTTGCGTTGAGAACGATTAAGCGAGCCAATCATCTGCAATGCGTTCATACTGAGAACTCCTCTCGAAAAGTCGAAACGTCTTTGTATCCTTTTAACGTATCAAAAGAGAGCCACACAACGTGTTATTTGTAGATGTCTATGTAGTATAGCACTACTACGTGTGCCACGTCTCTTTTATCAAAAAAACTCAAGAATACCTGGATGCTCGACCATTGAAAGGACTTTGGAGATGGCAACCACTCAACGTGGTGTTCACGACGACGTGAACCCACACGGAAAAGCCAGCCGCCCGTTGGCTGTGTACGGCATAGCGGCTGTTGCTGCGTTAGGGGGACTACTCTTCGGCTATGACACGGGAGTTATATCGGGTGCAGAACTCTTCTTGCAGAAAGATTTCGCGCTGAACTCGTTCACTGAAGAGTTAGCCGTCAGTTCACTGCTTATTGGAGCGATTATTGGAGCCTTAGTTGGCGGAAAATTAAGCGATGCGATTGGGCGTAAAAAGACACTAATCGTTATGGCAATTATTTTTGCTGTAGGTGCTATCCTTACATCGTTAATGCCAAATCTGGTTCTGTTCATTTTCTGTCGTATTCTCGTTGGTTTTGCGATTGGTGTTGCCTCGTTTGTATCACCAATGTATATTGCGGAAATGGCACCGCCGAAGCTGCGTGGCGGCCTTGTCACCTTCAATCAGCTTGCAGTAACCATTGGTATTGCGATCTCTTACTGGATTGACCTGGCAATTGCCAACGCTAATCTTGGTTGGCGTCCGATGTTTGCCGTTGCCGCCATCCCTGGTATAGCTCTGCTCATAGGGATGCTTTTCCTATCAGAAACACCGCGTTGGCTTGCAGGACGAGATCGCTGGGACGAGGCGGAAAAAGCCCTCAACTATCTTTCGCCACAGGACAAAGAGGCGGAGTTAAAGTCTATTCATGAGGCAGTGACAGGCGGTAGTCCTCCATCCATTCGTACCTTCTTCCGCACAGGTCTGTCGTTGGCATTGGTCGTGGGTGTTGGACTGGCTCTTTTACAACAATTTGTCGGCATCAACACGGTCATTTATTATGCTCCAACCATCTTTGGCTACGCGGGCTTTAAGTCGGCCTCCGGCGCGATTTTAGCGACAAGCGTTGTTGGTGTGGTAAACGTGATCGGCACGGTTATTGCCATCCTGCTACTCGACCGTGTAGGACGACGCCCGTTGCTACTCGTTGGTTGTGTAGGTATGGCGATAGCATTGGTGGCAATGGGTATCGTGTTCCAGATTGGTCCGAACAATGCGGGTGTGCTGATCTTGATTGGTTTGCTGGTATATATCATCGCATTCGCAATTGGTATGGGGCCTGTGTTCTGGTTGCTGAGTTCGGAACTGTTTCCCACGCGACTGCGCGGCACTGGCGGTAGCATCTCAACGGTTGCGAACTGGGCTGGCAATCTGCTCATCAGTATTACCTTCCTCTCGTTGATAGACGTGATTGGCAAGCCCTTTACCTTCTGGCTATATGCTTTGCTTGCCGTTATCGCCTTTTTCTTCTGCTGGTTCTTGGTGCCTGAGACGAACGGTAGAAACCTGGAGAATATCGAGGGATACTGGAAGAATGGGCGTAAGTGGTAGTAAGATATGTGTAGGGACGATGATTGATATGTAGGGAGACCAATATGGTCTCCCTGTTTCATTTGTCATGTATAGGAGAGAAACGATGCCAGAAACGGATCGGCGACGTTCATGGGTGATTGCAGCGGCATGGTTCGGCACAATTGCTTTGGTTGGAGTATTGAAACGTGTCTTGGACAAGCAGAAAGCAGGTTAATGAGCCATTCATTTTCGTTGTGTAAGTACTTTGGCCTTCCAGATAGGGATTACTGCGTACAGTGACACTAGATACCATTGATATACCTATTGTCACTATGTTATGATCCTTTTTGTCGTAACGGTTGAGGATGTACTTTTGAGACCCTCAAACGCTATATAGAAACGTAGAAGGACAAGTGATGCGTAGAGCGTACAAGTTTCGTCTCTATCCAACGAAGAAACAAGAGAAGATTTTCTTTTTTACCCTCAATCGCTGTCGAGAGCTATACAATGCTGCTTTAAGTGAAAGAAGAGACTCATACAAGTATACAGGACGTGGTGTTTCGTACTACGAACAGAAGCGCGACTTACCAGAGATTAAAAACAAGATACGAGAAGAGTACCAAGCGATTCATAGTCAAGTCTTGCAAGATGTATTATTGTGTCTTGATAATGCGATGCAAGCCTTTTACTGTCGTGTGAAGAATGGAGAGGTTCCAGGTTTTCCACGTTTTCAAGAGCGTAACCGTTATGATAGCTTTACCTATCCACAAAGTGGCTGCACCTTGTCAGAGAGGCATGTCATCCTCTCGAAAATCGGGCGTGTTCAGGTGAAACTCCACCGAGCGGTACAAGGAGATATCAAGACTGCAACCGTAAAATATGAGGCGGGACAATGGTATATCGTGTTTTCTTGTGAGGTTGAGCAATCCGCACCACTTGAGGCAGTTGAAAGTGAAGTGGGGATAGACCTCGGCATCACGCACTTTGCAGCGTTGTCAGATGGAACGTACATTGGCTCCCCACGTTTTATACAAGGCGCATACATCAATTTGAAACGCAAACAACAGAAACTCTCAAAATGCAAACGCGGTTCACATAGAAGAGACAGAGTGCATAAGCAAGTCGCAAAAGCACACCGCAAGGTGAAGAACCAACGGCGTGATTTTCATTTCAAAGAAGCCAAAAAACTGGTCACGCACCATCAGGTGATCGTATTTGAAGATTTGCAGTTAACCAATCTTGGCAAGCAGGTCAGGCCTAAACAAGACGAGGTGACAGGCATGTATCTTCCCAACGGGGCAAGTGCAAGAAGCGGATTAATAAAGAGCATCCTTGACAATGGGCTAGGGCAGTTTGTAGACATCGTGACCGCCAAAGCGGAAGAGGCTGGACGGCAGGTCTACAAGATAAACCTGAAGAATACCAGTCAAGTTTGCAGTGCGTGCGGTGTGAAGGGACCGAAAAAGGAGGTATTTTTTATTACTTTGTATCATCTACATCAAGAAAATGAAGAGGAGGTGTGCGATGGCAAACGACGATTCGCAGGATATAGAGAAGGTTGTTCCTTCTGAACCTTATCCCTTAGTAGAGGCCGATACAAGTAAGCGTAATAAGAGTCGCGGCAAACGTCGTCGTCCATCCTTGCTTTCTCGACTGCTGATACTAGCTGGAATATTTGGCCCTGGCCTGATTGCTGCCAATGCAGGTAATGATGCTGGTGGTATTGCTACATACAGCTCAATGGGGTCGCAATTTGGTTTCCAGATGCTGTGGGTGATGGTTGTGTTATTTGTGGGTGTGGCGGTTGTGCAGGAGATGTGTGCGCGTATGGGCGTGGTCACAGGCAAGGGGCTGAGCGATCTTATTCGGGAAAACTTTCCGTTACGTGTAACTGCTTTTGTGATGCTGACGCTTCTGGTCGCCAATACAGGCGTGATTATTTCTGAGTTTGTTGGTATCGCGGCTGCACTCAACCTTTTTGGTGTTCCCTCTTATATAGGCGCACCTGCGGGGGGACTTTTTATCTGGTTACTGGTGGCACGCGGTTCGTATAGCCGAGTTGAGAAGGTGTTCCTTGCCCTCACTATCACATTTTTTGCATATATCATCTCGGCTTTTCAGGCGCAACCCGACTGGGGACACGTCGCTTTCGGGACCTTCGTTCCTACTGTACAATTGAGGGGAGACTATATTCTGACGTTAATAGCTGCCGTTGGTACAACCATTAGCCCATATATGCAGATTTATGTACAAAGTGCTGTGGTTGAACGTCATGTGTTGTTGCGCGATTACAAGTATCAAAGTGCAGAAGTGTACATCGGATCGTTCTTTTCGATTGCCATTGCTGCGTTTATCATTATCGCAACGGGTGCTACCTTATTTGTACATAGCGGTGGAAAAGGTGTAGCTCTGGGAACAGCTCAGCAGGCAGCTCAGGCTCTGGTGCCATTTCTGGGCATTTATGCGAAGTATGCGTTCGCGGTAGGGCTGTTAGGTGCTTCTTTGCTTGCCGCAGGCGTACTGCCCTTAACTACCAGTTACTCTATTACTGAGGCGTTAGGTTTAGAGGGTGGTGTGAGCAAGCGTTGGAGTGAAGCACCAGCATTCTGGATACTTTTTACGGGTCTTATTATTATAAGCGTTATTATTGCGGCTATTCCGAACTTGCCTGTAGTAAGTATTCTGCTGAATCTTTATGTCCTCAATGGTGTACTTTTACCTGTTATCCTGTTCTCGATTCTCTATCTCGTGAATCAGAAGCGGCTCATGGGGAAGTATACGAATAGCATGTTCTACAATATTCTGGCGTTTAGCCTTGCGATTGTGGTGAGTATACTGGCGATTGTTTATCTCGTGGTGCAGGCATTTAGCTTGTTTGGTATACAGCTTTTCGGCTCTTGAAATAGAGCATATGCAGGAACAGCCTCTGCTTCGCGGAGAAGAGGCTGTTCCTGCATATGCTCTATTTAGCGGTTAGTTGCTGCTTGTGTTCGCATCCGAGTGGCGAGGTAGTTCCCACCAGCCATGATAATGCCGAAGGCAACCATCAGCAGGCCCCACCACAGGTTGATGTTGATGTTGTCACTGTGTGAGTAGCTAGTGCCTCCGAATAACCCGTAGAGCAGGAGGATCAAACCAATCGCGCCAATGGTGCTTCCGATAACAATTGCAATAGACATTTTGTGTGACTCGCCGGAGGCTTTCATGCCTTCCGCTTCGTTTTGTCTCGTATTGACAGCCGCGTTCGTGCCTTGCGTCTCGTTTTGGTTCGTATTATCGGGAGTGTTTGTGTCTTCCACTTCATTTTGACTCATAGTTGTATTTCCTTTCTTCTGGCTAGAAGAACGCGATATTTAGCACGACGAAGATTGCGATGGCTGCTCCCGCCTATACCAGAGGTCTTTTATACCAGACAGTTTCATTCACTTGTACTCTTTGTGTCAAACCATACACCTGTCCTTTGAGTTCCCCGTCTGTTTTCCGTTCAGTGAAGAGCGAGACTGTAACTGTTATGACGAAACAGGTCACGAATGCGATTACTGCACGCCACATGCTGGAACCTTCCGAACTGCCTAATGAGAAAAGATGCATGAATTGTTCGCCAACCCAGAGGACAATGGAAATAATTGTGCCGATGAGTAAGCCCCAGAAGCCACCCCAGGAGGTTGTACGTCGCCAGAACATGCCGAGCAGGAAGGTGGCAAGCAATGGCGCATTGAAGATGGAGAACAAGGCTTGTACGTAGTCCATGATACTGTTGAAATTCGATGCAAGATAGGCCGTGCCTACGCTGAGTACAACACCGACGACAGTAACAATGCGACCCATTTGTAAGTAGTGACGGTCGGGGGCATCGCGCTTGATGTTGGAGCGATAGATGTCGTAGGTCCAGACGGTGTTGAAGGCGGTTACATTACCAGCCATGCCCGACATAAAGGAGGCAAGTAGTGCTGTAAGGCCGAGACCGAGTAGGCCATTGGGGAAGTAGTGAACCATCGCAAATGGAATCGCCATGTTGTATGAGTTCTCGAAGCCGCCGCCATGACCAAGTTGTGGGAGCACCGAGAGAACAATCAAGCCTGGAATGATTGCCAGGAATGGAAAAAACAACTTAGGGAAGGTCGCAATCAGCGGTGTGCGTTCGGCAGCGGCTTCGTCTTCTGCGGCCAGAGCACGCTGTACTACGAGGAAGTCGGTACACCAATAGCCGAAACTCAGGACAAAGCCCAAGCCAAGTACAATGCCGATAAAGTTCACCCCAAACGGATTGTTATTGGTCGCGGTACCTGTCCAGAGGTGGAAGAAGGCGGGATTGTGTACTTTGGCCTGCAAGCCGGACCAGCCGCCGACGTTGATCAAACCAACAATAGTTAGTGGTAGCAATCCAGCCACAATCAGGAAGAATTGCAACGTTTCGTTATAGATAGACGACGTGAGTCCGCCAAGCAAAATATAGGCCATGATGAATACTGCTGCAGCCCATATGCTAGCGTTGAGCGACCAGCCCAGCAAAACGTTAAAAACGAGAGCGGCGGCATACATATTGATGCCACTTGTCAACAATGTTAACACCGCGAAAGAAATTGCATTGAAGCCGCGTGTGGCTTCGTTATAACGCAACTTGAGAAAACCGGGAACTGAGTGCGCTTTACTGCCGTAGTAAAACGGCATCATGAAGATAGCAACAAAAATCATGGCAGGAATAGCACCAATCCAATAAAAATGTGCCTGCAGAATACCATACTGGGCGGCATTTGCACCCATACCCAGGATTTCCAGGCACCGAGGTTAGCACCGACAAAGGCCAAACCTGTGACCCAGCTTGGTAGTGAACGACCTGATAAGAAGAAATCTTCTGAGGAACGCATACGAGTTCTCAATGCGAAGCCAATGCCTAACGTCACGGCGAAGTAGAGACCGATAATGAGGTAGTCTACCCAATTGGCATTGGCAACGATGCGTACTTGCAGGGATGCTAAGGCGAACATGGTACATCTCCATTTCGTGTAGATAGAAGAAATTCTCTATAGCTGTCGTGTATGAACATCTGATATTGTGTAGAAGATACACAAGATGTTTGCCGTAGAAGAAGCGGCGTCATACAATGCGGCGTATACAGGTTACACGATTTATGGGTGTCATGTGGTTACACAGGGCGTGTGCGAGTGTCCTTGTGAAGTTATGAGGTTTCTGCAACCCTTGTTTTTCTCAAATTTACCGTTTTATACCCCTTATAAATTGGCCTGTAGAGCCACTTCACAAACATAGACCGCATTATTATTAGCTCCAATAACACGGTCTCACACGCTGAAAACATCGGTTCTACTACTCTTCCCAATACTCATTCCCGCCTGATGGCTTGCTCTCCTTTGGTCGCAACGGAGCATAAAGCTCATGCGATTTTTTGATATGGGTAGTGGTAAGTGATGCATAGTGATTTGTCATTTGTAGCGTGGTATGTCCCATTTGACGCTGTACATCTAAGGGACTACGCCCCGCTGCAAGTTGAGTAGTCGCCATGTACCGCCTACCTTGATGGGATGATACACGCTTATCGTCTATACCTGTTCGCTCTTTTAAGCGTTTGAAAAGTTCTTCTATTCCCGCAATCTTGAACGGCTCTCCTTTCGCTCCTAAGAATACCGCATCTCCTCTTTTTGAACCTGTACCATTGCCAAGAGATGCAAGATACGGGCGGTGCTTTGTGATATATTCATTGAGCGGTTTATACCCATCTTGTGTGATTGGTACCTGTTGCCATTTGTTCCCCTTCCGATGAATGGTAAGTAAACGTAGCTCTCTATCAATGTCGCCAAGCCGCAATCCAAGAAGTTCGCTACGTCTTAATCCTGCATCAAACAATATCGTTACTATGGCTCTATTGCGTGCCGTTAATGCCTTGCGTAACTTTGGTTTCTTTTTACTTCCCTCTTCGCATGCGTCAAGGAGTTTGTGGAAGTCTTCAATGGTAAACGCTGGAATAAACTTCTTTTCCACTTTAGGCAGCGTAAACCGTTCAGTGATAGACTTTTGTATGGTTTCCTCATAATAAAGCCAGTTACAAAAGGCTCGTAAAGTAGAACCGTATTGATGGATGGTTTGGTCTGCAAATGGTTTCCCTAATTGAGATGGTGTTTTTTGTAAGTAGGTAAGCCATTCTCTAAGATGTGCTACGCGCAAGGCATCAACATATTCAATATTATGCTTTGCTGTTACCCATCTTGTAAAAGCTCCAAGCGCATTACGAAATTGTGCCAGAGAGTCAACGCTACTACCGTTCATCTCATGTGCAGTGATAAAATCTTTTACAGCTACTTGAAGACGTACACGCTGTACATCTTCTGAGGGGTCTATCTCTTCAACCATGACGCTTACTCCTTAGCCTTTTTGATGATGAATGAACTTCTTTTCCTGTACAACATCCTGGGGAATAAGCCGTAGCTTTTCCCATCGCTCTATGACCTTCTCATAGACCACAGAGAAGATTTCGGGCGCACCTGCATCATCAGGAATATCTACTTCGTTCAGCAACGCCGCTAGCGTGGTCGAACATCCCGCTATCTGTGCGGTCAATTGGTCTATCTTGGCGTTGCGTGTGCGCTCTCGCACAATTGCCCCTAGCGCGTCAAGCATCCGATCACCGTAGCTATCAAACGCCTTCTGTATCTCTACCCATGTAGGAGAGGTAGGCCAGCGTGAACGGTTGGTATCCGCTACAGGAGTCGCAAGACGTAGCCACTCATGCGTACAATATGCCCATAGCCGCTTGATGTTGCGTAGCACGTCGTAGATGTCTTCTAGCTCCATTTCTCGCAAGCCTTCACGCTCTATCGAATACTCGACGCGCCATACTGTCATGTCTTTATCTGGAAGTTTCCAACGGTCATAGAACCATACTTTCTCTTTCGAGCGTTGTTGTATCTCCTTCGTCTTGTTATAGAGCTTGCAACTGACAGGCTTCCCATGACCGCTAAACGTGATGGTTTCGAGCTTGCGACCACTGTAAAAGCTTCTATCTTTTTGCGACTCTTCAATGACATTCTTGCCCTGTGCGCGTGTCACGAATAGCTCTAGCCAGTCATCCGAAGGCGCAAAGCCTACGAGGTCTACACACAGGTCGATTTGCGCCGCTTGCAGCATGATGCCATCTCCGAATAGCTCCGCAAGAAAGATATGGACATAGGCAACAGCATCATTGACCGTTGCTTGTTTCCATAGGTAGGAACTTGAAAACGTGACCTTTGCAACCATAGGCACATTCAGACGGGGGGCAATTGCCACATTGATGCAATCGTTTTTGAGGATGTACCGCCACGTCGGGGAGCCATGCGGTAACATCATCATGCGTACATCGTCAAAGGTCATGGATGTTTTCAACGGCTTATTGTCGATCTGTGCGGTTTCTTGCCACGCTCGTAACAACGCTATGAAGCTCTCTGGTAACTCTTGACGTTTGGCGGCTTGCCCGTTTTCATCAAGGAGCTTCACATTGACCTTAACGGTGTCTATGCCCACGTTCACTATGCGAAATGGCACGTCTACAGGGTGCTTCGTTTTATGCATACATTGCTCTCTCTACGCTATACCAGCGTGCGCTACAAGGGTAACATTCCATTGCTTGCTTTCTTACCTGCTCTACATCCTGTTCTTCTGTGAACGCTGTATAGAGACGCCCGAATTCATCAGTGACAACGTAGGGCGATATAGACCCACTCATAGCTAATGCTTCTAATGCTTGACGTTGTTCCTGTGTCGCATCCGTATGAGGAAAGATTTCTAGCTCATAGTACATTGTGTTCTCTCTTTCTACGCAATGAAACCGCTACTAGAGCGGCTTCATCATGACACTTGTATTTATTGGGGCGCGTGTTACTAGAACGCGCCCTCAAAGTCCTAGACCATGCAATAGCCTGATTGACACCCACCATTTTCATCACCAAACAAGCTAGGGATGTCAGGTTGGGTAAAATCGACCTCATCTAATGGCTTACGACTTTCATGCAGGTACACCGCATGCAATGGGTCACGCTCTCGTATCTCCTTATCGCGTTTGACCGCCTTGCTAAAGTCTTGGGGATAATACCTTTTGAGTCGGAGCCATTGAGGGTTACGCCGATGTGGGCAATCCCAACAACATGATTTCGGCGGTTCAGGATAGCCAGCGTTGAGAATAAGCTGTCTACACTCGATACGGGACATGGGAACATCAAAGGCTAAAGGCCATGCGTATTGTTGCCATTGCACGTCACTAGGCTTGATACGCTCGACTTCATCCGTAGACATCCCAAGCCACGTTACACACTCCTTGACGCCCTTAGACCGCACGTAGCGACGGAACACATACTTTTTCCACTCACTAGAGCAATAGCCTGGAAACTTGCCTGTTTCGGTATAGGCAGGTAACAATAAGTCGCCATTATGTCCATAGAGGTTGACCGTTGCTAGGTTGTGGGGCGCAATCTCGACGGTAACACCAACTGATGCAAGCAGAGGGACTATATAGGTATTGTGGTAGTCCCATGTCTCGCTTGCCTCTTCACTCGTATCACAAAAGACAACGATATCAGGTTTGGGGAGCTTGCCAGACGCAACAAGCAAGGCAAGCGCGATAGATTGTGTTCCACCACCATACGACCACGTAAGCGTCTTATGGGTCGTATGAATTGAGGTATGCCTTTTCCTTTTTCCTTTTGCTTGCACCGTCTTTGTCTGTTCTCCAAACAAATCAGGTTGTACAAGAGTTGAAACCATGATGCTTTCTCCAAAAGAAAAGACTATCACGCATGCATGATAGCCTTGATAATATATTCAGTTGTCGCGGCTAGCGTCTCCACCTTGACCCGCCAGTGTTACGTCATGGACGCCGAAGCGACGAGGGTATACTGCATGCAATGTCAATCCCTCGTCGCTTCGTCGCCCAAGTCTACACAGGCGGGTCAAGGTAGTACGCTTGCTTCGCACCGCCGCTATGCCTTGTTTCTGAATGCACAGGCTACGTGCCTCGCAACTCGGATGCCTGCATGCCCGTTTAGGACATGTGTTCATCCAAATCACCAAGAGCATCCTCTCCTGTAAATCCTGTTTTTGATTGCGGTTTACTTCCGAAGACTTGCACCGTGGTAGCAATCACTTCGATAGCAATACGCTCGACATTGTTTTTATCTTTGTAGGGGCGCGTGTCGAGCTTGCCCTGTACCAAGACTTCTGCACCTTTACGGGTGTACTCGTTGGCTCGTTCGGCAAGTTGTTGCCAGCACACGATGTTGAGCCACATCGCCGGTAACTCTTCGCCTTTGCTATCCTTGCCACGATTGACCGCAATGCTAAACTTCGTCACGGCCTTTCCGTTGGGGGTGTAGTTCATTTGTGGGTCTTGCCCTAAGCGTCCTATAAAGGTTACTTGATTGAATTGTGCCATGCTGATATCTCCTGATGAAAACTAGTCAAACAACGAAACTTGCTGTACATGTGGGACAGGAAACGAGGGTTGTGTTATGGGATGGGTCGCCCGTTCTGACGGGGGAACGTTGCCAGAGATACGCCGCGCCGCGCTACAAGGGGACGCTTTACCCTTTTTGTCATAGGAGATGTGGCTACACATTTCAAACCCTTCGGAAGTGCCAGGAACCCATGTATGACCGTACTTCTCACAATGAGTGAACGGCTTACCTTTCTTTGCCATAGATCAATTCCTCTTGAATACACTGTGGACACAAACGGGGCGCGTTCTTGCGTCTCTTTAACTGCTTTTCGAGCGTCCAGCCGCCCTTCCAAGTACGGGCAAGCATCCAGGGGATACCTGCTTGCGTCACGACCTGCATGAGCCTTGCCCCTTCGCCTGTACCGTGTTGGTGTAAGCGTTGCGGTAGATCAGTGGTAGAACCGATGTAGTGACGAGCGTGCTTGTAGGGGCGGTCAAAGTGAATGAGGTATACTGTCATCACTTCACCTCAAAATGAGACTGATATAGCGTTGTGTCTCGACTGGTAAACAGACACGCCACTGGACGCCACAATGGGCTACGGCTCGTCCTACCCATCCTGAGCCAGCGTTATAGGCGGCTAATGCCTTCGCATAATCGCCGCCGTACCACTTGACATAGGATGCCATCAAACGAGCCGCCGCCCTGAGTGCTGCATACGGGTTCCAGGGGTTGACACCCAGGCTAGCCGCCGTTTGTGGCATAAATTGCGCGATACCGATAGCGCCGGCACTTGAAACGGCGTTCGGGTTGAAGCCGCTTTCTTGTTGAATTTGTCGCACAAACAGCACTGGGGGAATACCCGCTGCTTGTGCTTCGTTCCGCGCTACTGTTGGGTAGTCTTCATGCCCTGTTTGATGTGTAGGAAAAGAAGACGCTTTCAAGGAATGTGTTACGAGGTGGATGGAGGGGGTAGGCGGTGCTGCTTGCGTTGAATAGTAGATCAACGCAAACACCACCATGCACCCCACGAGAACAAACGTCAAAAGTGTTCTCATGAGCGTTTCCCTTTCTTCTCTCGTTAGAGCAGGTGAAACGAGAGATGAGGAAGGTGTAACGCATTGAATGCACCCGTTAGTAGACTAAAGGCCAGCACCGCCATCAGTGCAAAGGCGAACAGGTCACGGTTGCGTATCGTGTGCCGTTTGGCAACCAATGCCAGCACAAACGCAACGAGAGCAACCATCATTGGCAGTTGCTCTAAAGACAGGGTGAACATGTGGGATACGGTAGACATGTAGGTATCTCCTTTGTGAATGAGCAAGCCCACATGGTACACTGAGTGTGACATGTGGGCTTGCCTATTGTGTTCAAGTGGGGCGGTTCTCTAGTCGGCTTGCAAGGAAGACAAAGAACCGTCTGTCTGTGTCGATTGAAAGGAACTGCATTCAGGGTGCCAAATCTGTTCACGCAGGTCTAAGCATGCTTGTATTTCGCGCTGTCTTCCCTTTGAAAGAAGCGGTAAGACATCCTCTAGTATCGACTTAATATTCGCGTCGGCTTGTACTTGTTTTGACAGTTCGCACTCGTCGCCCTTCACAAGCTCTTGCAGACGCTTTTTAGAATACTCTATAGACCAAGCAAGCCGCCCTCTAGGGGTTGTCATGTCATAGTTGTTCATGTGGGTTATCTCCTACTGAGTGATTGAGGGAGAGAAGGTGGTTCTAAGAGTTTCGCAATACGAGACGCACACAGGTAACACAACAACACTTCAATGGCGGCGTCCTTCTCTCCATATTGCCAGATGTGAACGTGGGAAGCGTTCTTACACATCGTGCAACAAAGCGGTTCTTTTTTGAGGGTTGCCAACCCAACGGCGTGTATGTCCTCGGCTAAGAGGGTTAAGTGATGGGCAAGAAGACGCTGTTTGATGGTTACTACCAGGAGGTAGATCGCCACGACAAGAAACACGGCCATAGGACCGAACAGTAGCCATAGTTGTACAGGTAGATGCATGAACATTCCTCCTTTGGCTACTTGCCTTCATACAAACACGAATAACAATAACGGTGGTAGTCGCCTTCAAAAGCGTGCAGGTCACACAGTGACTTTTTGCACCTGTGACACCTGTGTAGGGGAGGGTCATCACACTCTAGACCGAACAATTCGCCTCGACAGGGAGGCGGTTCGCGTGTGAGCGGTCCCTGTGTGTTGAGCAAGCGTAGTTTCCAAAGCAACGCCAGCACAACGAGACACACAAGAGCGACACCTACAAGCATCCCTAGTACCAGGGGTTGCAGTTGTACGAGAATAGGCATAGACAGTCTCCTTAGTCCCACTTGTGCGCGGCGTAGATCATGAACGCAAAGAGGGCAACGAATGCAATAATGAACACACAAATGACAATCATCGTGTAGAGGGTCATCGGCTTTTCTCCTTTGGTAGAAGTCCAACAGGTTTGCCTATTTTCCGCTTGCCCAATGCTTTAATTTCACTGGTATAGCGGCGGCGCGTGGTTTCGGGTAAGTCTTTCATGATCGCTTGTGCGACCTTCATCCCTGAGAGAGACATCCCTAGCAACACGCTATGAGCCAGCTTAGAACGGCGGCGTACTGTCAAATCATCCAACTCAATAGCAAGGGGTAGCTCGTAAGGCTTGGCAAGGTTGCCAGCACGTAACGAAAGCGTTGGGATAGGTAACACCGTGGTATGTTCAAAGCAGATCGCCAGCGACGGTGTGACCTTTGCTAAGTGATAGCGTTTCTCGTAGTAGTCGAACGAGTGCAGAAGGACAACGGCGGTGTAGTCCTTCTCTTGCATCGTCACCGTGTACAGGTTGCCATGAAGCGGCTTGATCGAGCGTACTTCATAGTTGTCACGTCGAGCGAATAATAGCCCTAGTACGTCCGGTTCCTTCATGGCCTTCTTCTCTCCTTTCTAGGGCGTGCTAGTGTTTGCCGTAGCCGCGCTCGTTCTTGGTGTCACCATCTTTCAAGGCTTTATCCATGCGGTCAAGAATATTGTTCATGACCATTGAGACCGCATCACCGATTTTGTTGGTCAACTCCTCTTGCATCTTCAAGGAGCTTTGCATCTGCTTGTCTCGCAACATCGCGTTCTTATCGGCTTCGTCGGTAGACCGTTGGGCGTCGGCTAATTCCGTGATTGCACTCGCACGCTTTTTGATGCTATCAATGTGGCGTTGGAGTGATTTCCCCTTCCACATCAGGACAATTGAACATCCAAGATCAGACAGGGCAATGGCACTCACTCGCACCATCAATTGAAACATCGCGCCGTTGTCATCCTTGAAAAGCCCTCCTGCTTTGGCTTGCCAGTACAAACCAAGTGCAGACGAGATATTGAGGACAAGCCATACCCCAACGGTGCCTATGACTTTCCCCCATGCCGCTTTGCCGCTACTGATCTCCTCAAAGGCGCGACCCATCGCAATCGTGCAACCTGCTATAACGCACTCTAGGACGTAAGCAATCAGGAGTGATGAGAAGTCACCCCAGACAGGGGCGTAGAACTTGCCTAAGTCTGTGCCAACGCCCACAACAATCACAAACGGACCCACGTAACCAACAACCTGCATGAACAAGCCAAGTATTCGGTCTCCCATCCCTTTGTAATCCTCATCCATCTCGGCTACCGAGTCACGCATTTTCTCAATTGCGCTCCGTTCCTTTGGCGGCGGTCCCTGTGTCGGCGGTTGACTCGTCGAGGGCGGTGGGTTGCTCGTCGCATGAGCGCGACCATTGCCAGAAAGCAGATTACTGAACCAACTCCGTACACCGTCAAGCGGTCCCGTATTCGTGCTTGCGTTGGGCGGTGGGGGTGCAGAAGTCGGTGGGGGTGTAGTGGGTGCAGGTGGCGGGCTTGCGTTGGGGTCCGGTGCAGGTGGCGGCGTTGGTGGTAATGGTTGTGTGTTGGTGCCTTGTGGCGGTGGCGTCACAATGGGCGTGCCTTGTGGCGGCGTGGTCGTACCTTGCATACGCATGATTTCCTTTCATGGGTGTGTGAGACGAATAACCGTAATTCGGGTCGAATGTTTTGGTAGTCGGGAGTAATTCGTTGAAATGGAGGGCTAAATACGGCCTCTAGGCACAGAAAAACACCATCAGACCGCCATCAGAAACCGTTTGAAACCATCAGACCGCCATGTAGACATGGTATTTCTGACTGATTTAACCCTCATTCGAGACGTGCTATTGAGTTGCGCGATTGCGAACGCTTGCGGCGGCGGCTTCCTCTTCCGCTTTTTGAGCGGCTCTGGCAACGGCTTTCAAGTCTTTGTGTTCCTTGCGAAAAGCGGCTAAACTCTCGCGCTTGAAACGTCGCTGGATACGGTCAATCTCAGGGGAGATGAGGGCAAGAATACGGACGTACTCTTGCATCATGTAAACACGTCCATCGGCGCGTGCCTTGTCTACACGCTCTTGCATGTCACGGTGAAATTCTTCTAGCTCCTGTAAATCCTCTTCACGGGGAGCCATTGCCATTTGGGTACCTGTTGCTGTTGCCATGAATAAATTCTCCTTTGTGAACGTTTGTAGAACCTTAACCGCTAAGGCTCATCCTTGATAACCATGCATGAGAAGCACGATTAGCAAGGTCAACCTATCGGTCAATGGAGAAGGGAACGAGGGAGAAACAGGAGAAATGAAACGGGGGTAGTCAACGCACTACAGGACAATAGTTAAAAAGTGCTTACAAGTTGTACGAGCTACATCTTTTTACCTTCCTTCCCTGTATCTCAATACGCCTTGTAAGTTGCCCTCTAATGCTCCACAGTTAGGATGATTTTAGTACAGTCAACCAACATACCGTTACGCTTAGCTCTGTCTCTGTTCTTTCCTGTTCTCATAAAGAGTTCTCCACGTTCTCTATGCAGGAGTAGTCTTGCAGGTTAGCATCAGCAAAGGGGCGGTACTCTGTCCTCAATGACTTCCCACAAAGGGCGATTGAGTGAGCGATGCAAAGGGCGACTAGCGCATATGTCAGTCTCGTTAGGGCGAAACTGTATGGAGGTCGGAACGTACCCGATTGTCTCTTTTGTAAATCTGCTAAATATTTCACACTGGAAAGTAAAATATTTCACATAAGCGTAGTATAGAAGATATTTTTGATGTTGTCAAGTTATTTCACACTGGAAAGTAAAATATTTCACACAATCAAAAAAACAGATTTATCACATTGTTTACTGTTCTTCACATGGTGGACAAAGAGGTGTATAATGTGTTATAAATGTTAAATAATTTGAATAAAAGGAGAATAAGAATTGAAGCTAGGAGAGAAATATTATAGCGGCAGAGAAGTACAGCAAAAACTAGCTATAACCGAGCCAGCTTTACGTAATCTCGTGAACCAAAAGAAAATTAAAAAGTATACTCCACCTGGGAGAAAGTACGGTGTCTACCTCAGAACAGAAATAGACCTCTTTGCAGAAAAATGGGAAGCTTTCTTAATGGCAAAGGAGCCACCTAAGACTATATTCAAAATAGCCAAGCATGATGACATGGAAGCAGAACACAATCTCGATACAAGAGCTATAGGACCAAATGGTATGCCTACTGAAGTTAAGCAAGCGTGGTTAGCAGCAAATGGAGAAAGTGACTACCACGTATATCATGATAATAGGCTCGTTGCGTTTCTTTTTCTTGTTCCAATTAGACAAGAGGTAATAGACGATTTCATGCAAGGCGTCATACCCTGGAAGGACATTGACCCTGAAAGGGATATAGAAAAGTATGTACCTGGAAAACCTCTTGATATATTCGTTCAGGCCATAGCAAGCGACCCAGATGTAGACGAAACAACACGGATGCACTATACCTTAGTCCTTTTACGTGGCGCAGGAGAGGAACTAAAAAAACTAGGAAGGAGAGGTATTATCATTTCAAAAGTGTACGCAAGAAGTCAAACACCAACAGGTATAGCTATGGCTATACATGCAGGAATGGAAGAATACGAACCGATGCCCAGGACGGGAAAACTAGTAAGGTTTGTGCTTGATATTAAAACCTCTAACGCTTTTCTCGCCCGAATGTACAAAGAAGGTTTTACAGAGTGGGAAGCGGAGCATCAGTCATCTGTTAAACAAACGCCTAATGCCAGAAGTAAAAAAGTACAGAATACACGCAAAGAACACCCTACAAATAATGCGGTTTCACACCAAGAACACGATGCTAAAGAGGTAAAAAACGCTTCTCGTTAGACAATCACAATCCCTCAGTAAAACCGCTTCTCAAGCCGTTCTATCCTCTCACAGAGTAAGAAGTATACCAGGGAAATTTTAACACACTTGTTTTTCTCAAATTTAGCTGGTATACTTCTTGCTATAAGGGTTAGTGTAAGAATGACACCTTTACTTTTTTGTCTGCTTAGTAAGTGTATAAAGTACACTTATTCAAGGGAGAATAGGGCATGGCAAATGCTTTCTTAGAAAACAGCGAAATAGACGTTGACGCAATAGATAGAGAGAATGCTACCTCTGAGAAATTTGATGTTGCGATCATAGGTGGTGGTATCGCGGGTCTCTCGGTTGCATTACGGCTACCGCAGCATATACGGGTTGCGCTTTTCACAAAAGGACAGCTTGGCGAGAGCAACACACGATACGCACAGGGAGGTCTTGCTGTCGCGCTAGGGGCTGACGATACGCCAGAGTTACATTATCAAGATACACTCGCGGCAGGTGCTGGCCTGTGTGACGAAGACGCAGTACGTGTGCTAGTGGAAGAGGCACCAGGTGCAGTTCGCTGGTTGATGAGCCTTGGTGTGCAATTTGATCGTGCCGAACCTGGAAGCGATGCCCATGTAACGCCTGATGGTTTCTTGCTTGGTCGCGAAGGGGCGCACTCACGCTGGCGTGTTTTGCATGCAGGTGGTGATGCAACGGGTGCTGAGATCGAGCATGTGCTTATAGCCAAAATTCGTAAACGTTCTTCTGTTACTGTGTTTGAAGAGACATTTGTACGCCATCTTCGAGTAGAAAATGGTGTTTGCATCGCGACTGAGGCCGTTGACCGGGATGGACGTGTGTTTATTGTTCGTGCTGATGCAACTGTTTTAGCCAATGGTGGAGCTGGTGGACTATGGCTACATACGTCGAATCCTTCCGGGGCTACTGCTGATGGTCTTGCATTAGCATGGGATGCAGGGGCCACACTGACTGATCTTGAGTTTATGCAATTCCATCCCACTGTTTTAGTTGCTGACGGCGCATCACACCTCATTTCAGAGGCGGTACGTGGCGAGGGTGCATACTTACGCAATCATACAGGCGAACGCTTCATGCCGCGCTATAGTTCACAAAACGAATTGGCTCCACGCGATGTAGTGGCACGCGCTATTCTGAGCGAAATGCTTGCAGAAAAGACCGACTGCCAGTATCTCGACCTGCGCCACTTGCCCGCTGAGAAGATGCATGCGCGTTTTCCGACCATCTCGGCTTTGTGTCGCGAACACGGGCTAGACCTTGCTACCGACCTTATTCCGATTGCACCTGCCGCTCACTATTGTATGGGAGGTGTGATGGTTGATACCTATGGGCGTACAACAGTGCCAGGATTGTATGCCGTTGGTGAGGTCGCTTGTACGGGCGTACATGGTGCTAACAGACTTGCCAGCAATTCTCTGTTAGAGGGACTGGTGTACGGCGTGCGAATCGCCGATTTTCTCGTGACAGAGCGTAAAAAGACAAATGCTACACAGGTGACGAAAAGCAAGCAAGAGGTAATTAGCTATAAAGACTTACAAAAGAATATACGCTTGTCGAGAACTGCTGAGGAACGTACAACGCAGTCAATACGGGACGAACTACGCCAGATCATGTGGCAATATGTTTCGCTATGTCGTGATGAGCAGGGACTGCTAGGAGCAAGACAGAGAATACAGGCTTTATGCCAGTACATGACTGCTCACGGTTCAGAGTCTACACGTCAGGAGCTAGAGACGCTCAACATGTTACGAGTAGCGGAACTGATTATCGCTGCTGCACTGCAACGCCAGGAGAGCCGAGGTAGTCACTGGCGTTTCGATTATCAGAAGACAGACGGGCGACTTGCCATACACCATTTCGTGTATCAAAAAGATGCTATTCTGAACGCTCTCGCTCCATCCTCGTCTTCATCAACTTATGTTGGTAGACGTTGACGGATGTGTAGGGGCCTTTATTCATAACGCCCTGTAATCAATAACCAATATTGGCAAGGATTGAGCAACGTATTCAATAAATGAGGACGTGATCGGGGGGGGACGAGGGCGTTATGAATAAAGGCCCCTACGGGGTCCGTGATGCTATTGATGAATAGGAGGTAGCCCCATGTTTAAGCAATATCAAGACTTGATTATGCATGCGTTGGAAGAGGACAGTGCGTTTGATGATATCACCACACGTAGCACCGTGCCGGAAACGCAACGGGCGCAGGCAGCGCTGATTACACGGCAAGCCGGTGTTATTGCGGGTCTTTCGGTTGCGTTAGAGACGTTTCGCATGCTGGATGAGGGGATAGATATTGAGGAAGGAGCGCACGATGGAGCCAGTGTTCAATCCGGTACTGTGCTCGCTCGTCTGAACGGTTCCGCACGTTCAATATTGAGTGCTGAGCGGGTCGCGCTCAACTTCCTGGGCAGGCTTTCCGGCATCGCCACAATCACGGCGCAATGTGTGCAAGCTGTCGAGGGGACACTGGTGCGTATTCTGGATACACGCAAGACGACGCCGGGATTGAGAAGTCTTGAGAAGATGGCGGTGTTGCTTGGCGGTGGACATAACCATCGTTTTGGTCTGAGCGACGGTGTGCTGATTAAGGATAATCATATCAAGGCAGCAGGTAGTATTACGCAAGCCATTATGGGAGCACGACGTATTGCGCCACATCTGCTCAAAATCGAGGTCGAGTGTGAGACATTGGAGGAGGTTGAAGAGGCGATAGCGGCACAGGCGGATGTGGTGTTGCTGGACAATATGGATACCGAGATGATGCGTAGTGCGGTAACACTTTTACGCCGACAGGCTCCGCACGTTCTGACCGAGGCATCGGGCAATATTGGCACAGATATGTCGCGATTGGCAAGTGTTGCCGAGACAGGCGTTGACTTCATTTCGCTGGGAGCGATCACGCATTCGGCTCCTAATTTTGATGTTTCACTAGAGTTTGCTTGATCTATTGCAAGGAGAAAATCTCATGGTTGCTATCTCATCTGAATGTGCCGAGAGTCAGGAGACACGCGTCTTGCCACTGCTCACGCCGCGAACTCGTGCGAAACATGATCTATCAAAGCGCAATGACAATATCCCAATGTTCTATGCTGAAATGGATGGCGAGGAATTGGACCGCCGTATTGCTGCGGCAAGAGAGACGCTGGGGGAACGGCTGGTCATTCTGGGACATCACTATCAGCGCGACGAGATTATCAAGTACGCCGACTTTCGCGGCGACTCCTTTAAGCTAGCTCAGCTAGCGGCGGCGCGTCCACAGGCCGACTACATCGTCTTTTGTGGTGTTCACTTTATGGCGGAAAGTGCCGATGTGCTGAGCGCGGACCATCAAAAGGTTATTCTACCAAATCCTGCGGCTGGCTGCTCAATGGCAGATATGGCGAATATCGCCGAAGTCGAGGAGTGCTGGGAGATGCTGCACGAGACGCTTGGCGATGATGCTGGCATTATTCCAGTGACGTACATGAACTCTGCGGCGAACCTGAAAGCCTTTTGTGGGCGCAATGGTGGCATTGTTTGCACTTCGTCGAATGCTCCTGCTGTCATTCAATGGGCATTTACACAGGGCAAGCGTGTACTCTTTTTTCCTGATGAGCATTTAGGACGTAATACAGCATCTGCCTATGGTATTCCAGATACACAGATGGCGGTGTGGAATCCGAAAGACCCGATGACCGCCGTTGATGCCGAAGAGGAGATCGAGCGAGCGAAGATTATCCTGTGGAAGGGCTATTGTACGACGCATATGCGCTTCAGTGTACAGCAGATTGAGCAGGCACGCGCTGAGTATCCGGGCATCAAGATACTGGTGCATCCAGAGTGTAGGCGTGAGGTGGTGCAGGCGGCTGACCTGTATGGCTCAACCGAGTACATTATTCAGCAGATCGAGCAGGCACCTGCAGGTAGCGTGTGGGGTGTTGCGACCGAGATTAATCTTGTGCATCGCCTGGCACAAGAACATCCAGAGCAGACCATCTTTTGTCTTGACCCGATTGTTTGTCCCTGTTCCACTATGTACCGCATTCATCCTGCGTATCTTGCGTGGGTACTTGAGGCACTGGTGCGTGACGAGGTGATCAATCAGGTGAAGGTCGATGAGGATGTTGTGTACTGGTCGCGTATCGCGCTCCAACGCATGCTTGCATTGTAGTCTGTTACTCTAAATATTGTGAATAGCTTACACTTCGATGTCCGCGATAGACTCACATATCCATGTAGGACGATACGGGAAACGCTCCACCTGCTCACGTGCGGTTACTCCCGTAAGGACCAGGATTGTGCGGAGGCCACTTTCGAGGCCAGAGGCGATATCCGTATCCATACGGTCGCCAATCATCACCGAATCTTCGGAGTGTGCGTTCAGCGTGCGTAGAGCGGTACGCATCATCAATGGATTCGGTTTGCCCACAAAATAAGGTTTGATCCCCGTAGCAGCACTAATTAAGGCTGCTACGGCACCCGTTCCGGGAACGTTTCCACCTTCACCAGGACCGATGACATCTGGATTGGTGGCGATAAAGCGAGCACCAGCTTCGACGAAGCGGATAGCATGGGTGATGCGTGAAAAGCTGTACGTAGTTGTCTCGCCCAGCACCACGTATTCGGGGTCCTGATCCGTCAGCACATAGCCGATATTGTGCAATGCTGTTGTCAAGCCCGACTCTCCGATAATAAATGCACGGCCATAAGGTCGTTGATCTTGCAAAAACTGGGCAGTGGCGAGGGCGGAGGTAAAGATTGCCTCCTGTGGCACCTCTAAGCCTATGTAGGATAGGCGCACTTGCAGGTCACGGGGTGTGTAGAGCGAGTTGTTGGTGAGAATGAGAAATGGAATACCCTTATTTCGCAACTTCTGGATAAACTCTTTCACCCCTGGAATCAGCGTCGCGCCTCGCACCAGAACGCCGTCCATATCGGTGAGATAATTCTTGATGCCGTCCAATGGTAGTCCCCCTGTGAATACTTGCAATTCGTTTCTTCCCACCAATCATATCACAGACTTTAGCATGGAGTGATATATATTTTCGCAGTACAATATGGAGAACCGCTATTTGATATTGGATTTTTCCTCATGTGGTACGTTGAAAAGGTAGAGGGTTTCCCTCGTATGTAAAATTATTACTATGGAAAGATGCAGGAGGAAGATATGCCTGGAATACGCAATGTTATTTCAACACTTGCCGAGAATGGCGAAGAGGTCATGGGGCCAGAGGTAATTCTCTGGCACTACCCCAACAACGACATTATGAATGGCTCACTACTCACTGTAGAAAGCAACCATTTCTGTGTCCTGAAGTCGCGTGGCGCGATTCTTAACGTCTACGAGACTGGTCAGTATACCGTGCAGACGCCGGACCGCCCTATCTTTGGCTCGATGCAGCAGGCGTTCTACGGCGGCCAGAGTCCGTGGCAGTATGAGGCACTCTATGTCAATCGTGCCAAGCTGGTAGTGAAGACGAGCGGTATGGCCCTCTCGCGTGAGATGGCGGAGATGGTCTATAGCGTTGACTACTACATCCATGTCGAGACGCGTGATGCGGCACTGCAACTCGTTCAGCACATGCCCTATCGCGGACACGCACTGATGACTCAGGAGGTGAACGCTTACGCTGGTCCCGTTATCGAGCAGGCCGTGAACCAGCTTGTACAGATCACGCCGCTTGAGTCCGTGAATGAGAAAATTCATGATCTCTCGCAGATTGTTTTCCAGCACCTGCAACAGTTCTTGAGTGCTTATGGCATCTCGCTGGATACTGTCAAGGTCCTGGTCTTTCCTCGCGACGAGCGTATGAAGGCACTGATCTCGCTCAAAGCCTTCGGACTGAGCGAGCTAGAGGCCGTGCGTTACTACACAGCTATGTTGATGGCCGAGCGTGGCATTGTTTCCGCCCCCAATATGGCGGTTGGTATGCCTTTCAGCATCAATGGCGTTCAGGCGACGACCAATGCAGACTCCTATACTGCTCCTGCAAACAATTCGTCGCCGACTGCTCCACCTCCGCCGCGCCCTCCAGTTCAGTAACCACGCTAGCAAATAAGTGCAATTGAGGCTGACGGACGCCCAAGAGGAGCAATATCGTTCAGATATCAAGAGGAGTATACATCTACTTACAACGGAAGCCCACAAGGGGCTTCCCTACTATACTTTTTGCGCTTCGCACTTGTCGTGTATAGTAGGGTGCGACCCTTGTGGTCGCCCGCCGGCTCCAATTCAGCAACGTCCGTCAGCCTATCAGTACTGGAAGGAGTAAAAAATGAGTTCAGCACCATCAAATAATCCGCTTGTACAGCAATTGCAATTATTGCTTACAGGCTACGGCTACAACTTCTATAATAAGACGAATCAGGCACGCACCGATGACCAGCTCGTGCGTGAGCGAGCATCTTACAACCTTGGGCAAGCTGTAACGCTGCTAGCACAGTTGCGTAGCGACTACTCCACGCGTTACGTTCCGCCACTGACTCGTGCCAATCCCGATCCACCAGTCGAGGCGATGGCGCAACTTCGCACGATTGAGGTAGCGCAACAGGCTCTTTCGTCCGTGGAGTCGCATATACGAGCGATGCCAGTTCCAACACAGGATCGAACTTGGTGGCGTATTCGGCAGGAGCAGAATCTTTTGGAGCAGTTGCTCAACTTCGATCTGATGCTGGTGCGTGGCAGTGAACAAATCTATCAGTATGTCGCGCAATTGACATCAGAGAGTTGGAACAGCAAAGAAAGTGATACACTACGCCAAATGACTCAACAACTGACTCATCAAGCGCAAGAGCGGGAGCGTTTTCTGTTATTGCCACTGTAAACCTTTACTCATCATCAAGAAGAGTATCGTCGAACGTTGTTTTTCGTAAATCTCTATTACAGGGAAAGAGATGCCTAAGCTGGTTAACTCTATCGTCTTTTCCTGGGTGAAATTACGCATAATCCAGTAATCGGTTTCGCGTCGATAGAGCTGGATTCTCATAACCTGAGTGTCGATGAAAAGAATCTCTTGAACTGTTGGGATGTTCTGATACAATTCAGCCTTTATACCTCGGTCATGAGCCTTTGTGCCGGGTGAAAGTACTTCAGCAACGACACATGGATAATGAATAACTTTGACTGCGTGGCGATCACGTCGATCACAGCTTACGGATACATCAGGACAGAGACAATTCCTTGCATCTGCTAGTTCAACGTACACATCTGAGTTATAAACGATGCAAGGACGCTGCCTAAGTTGCTGACCAAGAATTCTGCCTAGATTCGCACCAATAATAGAATGATCAGGTGTCCCTCCTGTTATCATGTAAGGATAGCCATCAATGTATTCGTAACGGTGTTCGGGATCGCTCTCTACAAGGGCAAAAAAAGCGTCGAGGCTTATGCGTTCTTTGTTTTCATCATGTTGAATTGCCATTTGTTCATCCCTTACTCTGAAGCAATCAAAACATCTGTTTTCATTTTACCATAATTAGTGCTAAGTCTCGTTGACACACCTCGCACTCACAGTTGTTCTCGGCAATTGGTTGGCGACCTCCAAGTGGTTCTAAGATATGGTCGATAATTGCTGTCCAATGGGCAAACTTGCTATGTACGTCCGAGGTCGCCACAAACTGTTCTAGTAGATGTGCAAGAGGCTGATCCCATTGACGTAAATCAGCTAGAAGCCTTTTGCTACTTATCAACCAATGCTGGTGCAGTTGATAGTGGTATTTGAGAAGTTCATCGAGACCGACATGCATCACGAAAAGGGCGGTAATCGGGTCTTCTTCGAGGTTGCGCTGCACTTTATCGTTGCCATGAAAAAACATAAATTGAATCCATTGATACTCTTCTGGAGAAATACTCTTTGGTCGTGCCTGAAGCGCCTGTGCTTGTAGGTGCGTAAGCTCGTTCGTCTTGTCGAAGACAATAATCGACTCCGCGATCCATGGTATGCGTTCGCGTTGCTCCATCGTTTGCAATGTGTGTTCTCGTACTTGCTGCATCGAGCGAAACGAGAGATCAAGCTTTACACCAGCAATAATCGGATGATTGACATTGGTACAGGCATTATCTTCGTCTACCACCACATGTACATCGAGATCACTATGCCGTGTTGCCTGCCCCCGTGCAATCGAGCCAAATATATAGGCGGCGCGATATCTATCATACCGCTCAAGCTTTTTAACCGCCTCGTATGCAATACGGAACCGTTCGGGCATAGTGACAGGGAATTGTGACATTGTAATCTCCTTATCGAAATTGGTATGACACTTTGACTACAGATACACAGTACACCCACGTTCTTCAAGATGATGCAACCATGTTGGAACCGCTGTAATCTTGTTCCAGCGCAGGTCGATTTTTTCAAGGCGTGGCAGGTTTTCCAGATGTGCTGGGAGAGAGGTCAATCTGTTGCCTCGCAAATCAAGATACGTTAGCTGTGCGAGTGTGCCAAGCGATGGAGGCAATGTTGTCAGACGATTATTTCTGAGATCAAGTCGAGTCAGGTGGGTTAAGTTACCGAGTGACACGGGCAGAGATGCAAGCTGATTATTCATGAGATGTAGTTCTTTGAGTTGTGCAAGGTTGCCGAGCGACGAGGGAAGAGTAACCAAACGATTATTCATGAGATGCAATTCCTGTAAGTTACTCAGCTTGCCGAATGACTCTGGCAAGCTCGTCAACTGATTATTGTAGGCTCGAAGTTCTTGAAGGTGAGTAAGGTTGCCAAGACTATCGGGAAGCGTGGTCAAGGAATTATCGGTGATATTCAGGTACCTTAAATTGCTCAGATTGCCAAGTGACGCCGGAAGTGAGGTCAACTGATTATTACTTAGATAGAGAAAATGCGTGAGATTGCTGAGAGAGCCAAGTGCTTCTGGAAGCTCAGTCAGTTCGTTGTGCCCTAGATCAAGGGTATACAGATGCGTGAGGTTGCCAATGTGTTCGGAAAGTGTGGACAACTGGTTTTCGGAAACATTGAGTACCTCAAGAGCGGTAAGTTGCCACAGCGATTCAGGCAACGAGGTAAGCCAATTATGTCCGAAACTCACCTCTTTGAGACGGCTTAGTTGACCGATATCCGTAGGAACACCACTAAGCTGATTATTATAGAGGTTTAGCGTACGAAGATTGATGAGTGAAACAAGAGATGCAGGCAGAGAGACAAGAGAGTTGGCATCGACATGAAGTTCTTCAAGGCCGTGCAGGTTTCCCAGTGTTTCAGGGAGAGCTATGAGTTGGTTGCCATCCAGGAAAAGGTGTTTGAGAGATTGTAGGTTGCCCAGCGTTTCAGGAAGAGCAGTAAGTCGATTTCCAGTCAGATCAAGATGTTGTAGGTGAGTAAGTTGATCAAATGTAGCAGGCAGCGAAGTCAATTCACAGAAACGAACAGCGAGTGCAACGACTGTGTTGTTTTCGACTGATACACCGATGCCACACTCTCTTTTCTCAAGCGAAGCCTTTGGAACAATAGGGGTGGCCTCACCTTCGCTGAGAAAGCCATTCGTTTGCAGAAGCTGTTCGATGGCTCTCAGTGTGTCCAGTTCAGCGAGTGGAAGAGCAACAGAGTTTTGTATGTTTGTCATCGCTTCTGACATGATTTCTCCTGCGACTGCTTTGCATAGTTTCTTTCTAGTAACTATTTAGAATATCCTCGTCTTTCTGAATAGTTACCCTTTTTTTGTTACAATGGATACATCTTCACGGCAGAACCATACGTCATTTCCGGTGTCTGTACATAGGCAGAGCCAACGGGCAATTGTTCGATACGTTCGGAAAGCTCCTGCCCTTGATGAGTACGAATAAATCCCGAAACTTTGCGCGACTCCGGGTAATTCATACGAAAGATAACCTTTGTTCCGGCATTGCTCAATACATGGCTGTGTTGCAAAAAGAAAGCTGATCTGTTAGAGTGAGAGGAACAGAACAAAAGAGGATCCGTCATGACAGAGCCGCATCCCTTCCAATGGCGTCATTTCCAGCCCGACATCATTCTGCTGTGT
>JAABUQ010002463.1_pt1 | contig 36595 bp, 32 predicted proteins | sample 5560001 | NCBI WGS metagenome assembly JAABUQ01 (sample SAMN10711888, study PRJNA513371) | rock metagenome | isolation source: Antarctica rocks | place: Antarctica: Victoria Land, Finger Mt nord | collected 2015-12-18 | reverse complement strand
GGGGAGTGGCATCCTGCAACGTGGTTTTTGACCGCGGAGCATCGTAAGCTTGTTCAAAGTGAAATGGAGCGTATCAAACTGTACCGGAAAAAAGGGGATTTACTTTGATAAAGAAAAAAGTGGCTTGTCGAGCTATGTGGCCTTTCTGTACGTGGTGGAGTGCTGAACAATCCAACGGAAGAGATTTTGACTCTGTGTGCGGTGGGTATCACGGCATGCAAGTATTTGGGTAAGGGACAACACGAAGATATAACCCTTACCTCTTCAGTGATAGCGGCATATCTCCTAATGCTGCACACCCTTGTTAGAGTCCTTGTTGCGCGGCTTGTTCGTATAAGGCTTGTTGTTGGCGAAAGTGGCCGACTTGGCTCAATGTCTTCATCTTCTTTCTGGACATGGAGTTTCTCGCTTATGTAGAGCATTCATCTTATTTGAACTGTCTTGCCCTTTGTGGGCGTCCATTCGTCTCCTGCTAAGAGATTGTTCTTAGTTGAACAGTATTGAGGATGACCACAGTGGTCGTCCGTAAGTTGCTACATCAGCATTTCGATTTACAAACCACTAGGAATGGCTTTTGCGTCGATAATGGCGCGACTCAAAGGGCGTCCAAGTTCGCGTAGGCGATCACATTTGGCATCGCCCAGGTGTTGCCAGGGAGCGAGTGCAAGCTGATCGGTGAGTTGCTCAACCTTGTCGCGATGCGCCTTGCCCTCGTTTGTCAGTGTGCTTTCCGGTGTGAGCCAGCCTCGTTCGCGTAGTCCTTGTGCCGCCGCTTCCCACTCTTCATCTGACCAACCGCGTGTAGTTTGCAGTGCCTGGCGCGAGGCTTCACCTGTTGCAGTATGCATTACTAGAGCCTCACAAGGGCCGACATCATCGGTTAGCAGCGCAGCAACATGTCCACCAAAGCGAAATTCGCGCAGGAGCGTGATAGCGTGCCACAGTATCATATGTGGTTCTGTCGGCCATTCGAGTGTAGCATGGGCGGCATACATAATCCGTCCTTGCGGTGTACAGGCGGTGCTGGCCTCGCGTGCAAGTTGTGCCGCTTCCGCCACCTCTGAACTATGAACGCGTTCACTCAGGACACGACGGAGCGCGGCATCAGCACCTTCAAAGCGTGCGTCAATAATTTGTGCAGGTGTGGCGCGTTGCCATGCAGCAGGAATTGCGCTGCGTACCAGCCCAGGATTGAAATTATAGAACGCCGAAATAATCATGTCAGCCGAGACCGCGCCCATTGACGCACCTCGTGAGGCAAAATAACTCATGCGTCCACCAATGCCATACGCCTTATACGCCTGACTTGCCTCTGGCACAAAATAAATCATCGCATGATACGGTTCAAGTGCACGGTACAATTTGCGTGCAACGGTTGTATCCATGATAGGAACTCCTTTGCTGTAGATGAGCATATGATATCACATAGCAATAGATAGCAAGAATGAGAGATGCATAACTGGATGTATCATGGCCTCGTCGGCAATTACGACGTATAGAGGACACTACTGTTTTGAGTCGTCAACATTTACCAAATGCAGTGCTGGTCCCCACGATGTAACTTTATCAGGCGTAAGCATAATCACTGGATACTGTTCCAGAGCCATTGTTCGATACTGTACGTACCGCTGGCGCAAAAGTATGAGGGCGAGTCCGTGGTTTTCATGTTCAGATGTAATCAATTCGGCTTTGCTATGAAGCAGAATATAACCAAGTTGTGACCAGTCATCGTCATATTGGTCGATGAGCAGTGAGGCTTCATGACGCACCTCAATGTTATGGACTCTGCGGAGTTGCGTTACTGCGACCCGCTTGGGCTTCTCATCAAGCGCTATGTAAAAATATGTACCATCAAAGGCATAGCAGACAGGCACAAGATGTGGACTGCCGTGTTCGTCTGCCGTTGCCAGCCGCGCAACGCGCAACCTATGGATAAAGGCTATCTCGATATCGGTAAGTGTTGTGCGCTTAGCCATAAGTTTCATCATCCTGTCTTATAATGACTACTCTATGTACACTAGCCACCAGTATATCATCATTCATTAAAATATCCTTATGGATAGGTGCTATAATGGAGAGCAGGCAATGCATAAAAAAATTCTAAACCTTAGCGGAAAATCATTTATAACAAAAGGACTCTATCCGTGCTTGTTTCTTTCCCTGTAATCTTACTCAGGCTAACCGTTGCCATCCTTCTAGGTGCTCTGATAGGATTTGAGCGCGAGACTAGTGAGCATACTGCAGGTATGCGTACGAATGCACTCGTCGCGCTTGGGGCCGCTCTCTTCACCGTTATTTCTGCATATGGCTTTACAGATATGCTTACTATTCCACACGTGCAACTTGATCCGACGCGTATTGCTTCGTATGTCATTGCTGGTATCGGTTTTTTAGGTGGTGGTGCGATCTTTTTTGTGCAGGATAAAGAGCGTGTCAAAGGTCTGACAACGGCAGGAGCCATCTGGGTTGTCGCTGCAATTGGAATGGCGTGCGGCGCGGGCCTCCTCCTGGAGGCACTAGCAGCAACACTGCTAGCTTTGATAATATTGATTTTGCTGCGTTTTGTCGAACATTTTTTGCTACGAGGCCGACCCTCGGGTCTCTTTCACATTCGTATCGAGACAACAGGTTCAGCAGGAGAACTCGTTAGTAAACTCTACAGTACTTGTATACAGAAGAATATTATCATAGAAAAACTAAGTATGCACTTGGAGCAGGAGCGCGAGATGATTACGCTTGTCTGCCGCACACGTAGCGCCTCTGAACTTACACAAGCCATTGGAGCTTTACGCACTTTACCTGGTGTCAATATGGTAGAGGCTGATATCGGTGATGCTCACAGGAAAGAAGTGCTTCATGAGGATGTTGAAGCATAAAAAATTATCATATATATAGAAGACATACGCACACTATTACCTCGCTTAGACCTTCTGAAAAGTTTCAGCCTTTAACCTTGTCTGTTTTTTGTTCTGCCTCCAACTCATCAACAAACTGGCGTGCGAGGCGACCAGAGCGACCCGTGTGTTGACGTTCCCAGGTAAGCGCACGTATATGAAGGGCTTCTTCTGAGAGTGTGATACCGCGCTGCTGTGCGAGTCCTGTAACAATGTTGAGATACTGCGCCTGATCGGGTGTCATAAAGGTAACGCGCAGTCCAAAGCGAGCGACGAGAGAAGCTTTCTCTTCTAATGTGTCACGCCAATGTACATCATCCGTTGGCTTCCCACGGTCTGCAAAGTTTTCGCGAATCAGGTTCAAACGGTTTGTAGTTGCATAAATAAGTATATTCGCTGGACGAGCCTCTACCGCACCCTCAAGCAACACTTTTAATGCTTTATAGTTTGTTTCATGCTCTTCAAAGGAAAGATCGTCGATAAACAAAAGGAAATGCGGCGCATGTTCACGAAGCTGATTGACGATGGCGGGTAGGTCGTTGACAAACTCTTTGCGAACCTCAATCAGCCGTAGCCCTACGTTGGCGTAGGCATTGGCAAGCGCTTTCACCGTAGAGGATTTTCCCGTTCCAGGTGCGCCATAGAGCACAGCATCATGAGCAGGAAGGCTTTGTACGAAATGCTCAAGGTTTGTCTGCAATCGTGCCTTTTCACGCTCATAGCCAACCAAGTTCGTAAGCTGAATTGGGTCGGGATATGCAATACCACGCAACCCCTCTTTCCGTCCCTCCCAGCGTAGGACAGAATAGCGTGCGAATATTCCTGTCCCGTGCTGTCCCCAATGCTGCTCTAACAGCGGAATGCTTGTTGTCCAATCCTGTGTTGTTGCCAACCATCGCATCAACGTCTCGCGTGCTGTTCCTGCTATTTCACGCTCAAGAGCGAGATTGTACCACGGAACCCACGCATCGAGCAGGCTAGGAAGAGATTGCGCAACAACATTCCGTGTCAATTCCCACACCTGTTGAGCAGAGAGATCGTAGAGCAGGCGAAGGACAGATACATCTCGTTTTGCCTGTTCGCGTATTCCTGATGCGATAGAATAGGATGCTGCTCTTTCAGCCTGTATACTCCACGGGTTTACGCTATCCACAAGGCGACTCACAAGATAGGCTTGCCAGGCATCAGGTATGCTAGGCTGTACATCTTCACTGCTTGCACTATATGCCAATGCAGAAAAGGCTCTACTATATGCTTGTGCTATTGCTGAAGCATCAGGTTCAGGTGCTACAAGTAATCGAAAAAGAGTGAGTACTGCTTGTCCTACTTCATCATCAAGGACAGCATGTAGAAGCGTGAGACTCTGAACTGCGTCGAGCGCAGTAGAAATAGCCTGCTGCGTTGTCTCTGTAGAATATATCATACTGGGATACTCCTGCAATTTCATATGTTTCTTAAGAAGGACACAGATTATGTCCTCTGGAATCGGCTTAATCAGGTAGATAATCCTACACAGCCCGACGAGGCACAATAACCTTCTGTACACAAGTGATGAGACAAACAGGGCGACTCTAAGAGTTGCCCTGTTTGTCTCATCACTTGTGTAATTTCTTTATTGCTGATTGCCGTTCTGGTCCTGACTAACTCTTGTGCCGTAACTTGAACGGTTGCTGCCAGGGTGACTCGGGCCACCTTGATTGCCATAGTTGCCTGTACCATAGAGACCTTGACCACCCTGTATGTCATATTGGTTGTCGTTCTCGTCTACTTCTTCATAGTCGTCTTCATCGGCGAGATCCTGGTCGTCCTGGTTCTCGGAAATGTTCTGATCAGCTTGCATGCTGTATAAGTATTGATCGCTGATCTGATTCTGGTTGGCTTTTGTGCTCGTCTGATCCTGGTTGCCCAACACGCCCAACTGGTTCTCGTCGCTATACTGTTCTTGCTTGTTTGTGTTCTGGTCTGCCATAAGGTATTTTCTCCTTTAGCTAGCTAGAGACTTTGAATATCGTCTCTATTCGTATCCTCATTTGCTCTAGGACGTAGTGTTGGTGGAGCATTGAATATCGCTTGCCGTGTGGAAGCGTCATATGCACCATTGTTACGAAGAATAACTGTCGCTTCAGCGGCACCATCAGCACTCTTTACCGTGACAATAGTTCGCCCCGCCTCTAGTTCGCGCTGGTAGAAACTCGCCTCATTCTCTGAAAAGCCAATACCTGTCAAGGTACCAAGGATACCGCCAGCAGTAGCTCCAAGAGCTACCCCGCCCACTGTTGCCGCCAGGATACCACCTGCAATTGCAGGACCAAAGCCGGGAATGAGCAGAGCAGCGGCAGCGCCAAGTACACCACCAAGGACTCCTCCACTAATAGCACCTGTCGCGGCACTTCCCTCTACATCATTGCCTGTCTCTGTTTCCGCAACGCGTGAGAGAAAGCCAATCTCTTTGTCATCAAAGCCCGCACGCTTCAACTCGTCTATCGCGTGCCGCGCTTGATTCATATCCGAAAAGACGCCAATAGCAATCGTGTTTTGTGTCATCGCCATATATGTCCATCCTTTCAAACATGCTCTTCGGGTTTCACATATACCTATGGTATACGACTAAGTCAAGCCTCTCGTGACAAATACACATTTTTTGCTACTTAGACTTGCATCTAATTCCAATAGTAGAACGTATCACAACAAGAGTATTTCCTTTGTTCCAACAACAAAGTAGTTTTTTGTAGTAACATACATATGAAGGAGAACTAGGCAATGGCGACTACGAAACATCCATCACAAGAGCATCACACTAAAGCGGCAGAGCATCACGAAGAGGCAGCGAAGCATCATCGTGCTGCAGCGGATGCGCATGAAAAGGGCGAACATGAGAAGGCTGGGCATCACGCACAAGTAGCTCATGGTCATCATGCGGAAGCCACGCATCACGCAACCGAAGCAGCGAAAAAACACGCAGCTACCGCAAAAGAATCTAAAGCAGCGAAATAAGGTCCTTCTGTTAAGCACAAGGAGAGTGTAACCAATTATACTAGAGTTACGCTCTCCTTGTGCTTCTCAACACATACGAATGTCAACTGTTTTGTGTTACCACAACGGTAATATAGCGATGAATGTGTCAGGCTTTTACGCATTTTGTGTTGGAGTAGTCAGCGTTGTGGATAGAGTATTGCTGACACGTTTCAAGTGAGGAACCAATGTCTCTGCTCTTGTCTCATCAAGTCTGCTGGCGGGACCGGAAATGCTGATAGCGGCTATTACCCTGTGACCTGCACCATAGATGGGCACAGAGACGCAGCGGACTCCCTCTTCTTGTTCGCCATTGTCGAGAGCATAGCCCTTCTCTCGAATGTGTGCAAGTTCTCGCCGCAATTGATTGGGCTGAGTGATAGTTTTCTCCGTGTGCGCTGGTAAACCCGTACTGGCGATAATTGTGTTAGCAACGCTTTCTGGCTGAAATGCTAATAAAACCTTGCCACAGCCTGTATTATGCAAAGGGACTCTATTACCAAGTTCGGTGAACATACGGACCATGCGTGTAGACTGAGCCTGCGCAACGTATACGGCTTTATCGTGCTCCATGATTGCTATATTCGCCGTTTCACCACTTATCTCCACAAGTTCTTGCAAGAATGGCGTGGCGAGTTCCTTCCAATCAGGTATGTGAGTAGTGCTGTTGACCATCATGTGAAAGGCCGGACCGAGCGAGTAGCGTCGCGTGCGGCTATCGCGTACAACATAATTGCGTGTCATAAGTGTTTTTAGGAGTCTGTGTATCGTCGCAACAGGCAGACCTGTAGCAACACCTAATTCACTAATTCCCATCCAACTCGAACCGCGAGCAAGACACTCTAGCAAGTCAAGGGCGCGTTCAATAGACTGCACCCCATTCATGACTATGGTGTCTACCTTTTCATTAGAAACTTCCTGCATAGACTTATACTTTCCATAATATGAAAAACCCTAATCAGAGTATAGCATATTATAGAAAGATAGTCACACATGTAGGAACGTAGGCAGGGCTAATTCAAAAGTCATTGAAGCCTGGGTTATGGGCATGACAGGGACAAGCCCTGTCACTGCTCTCCACGCGCAAGTGGCATGAAGGGGTAGAGGAGTGACAGGGCTTGTCCCTGTCATGCTCCCGCCTGATTTGTAAATCACCCTTGAACGTAGGCATCTCATGCAATGACACCTTCGTTCAGCCTGTGTTAGATCACGAGGGTGTCATTGCATGAGACTCCTACAGAAGATTTACACGCAGCACCCGTAGCATACGTTCTGTGGCGTCTGTCGCTAGCGTTGCGGCATGTTCCATTGCGTAAGGTAGCGTCATGGGGCCAGAGGGTAGCACCGTAATGCCATCAACACCTAATTCATAAACCCTTTGGTAGTCGTTTCCCAGACCGCCAGCGAGTGCTAGCACGGGCAGACCATAGCGTTTTGCAAGCGTTGCAACGGCTCCCACGCTTTTGCCATACGCGGTTTGCTCATCTATCTGCCCTTCGGCGGTAATTACCAGGTCTGCTGCACGCACATATGTTTCGAGTTTGACCGCTTCTAAGACAAGTTGCGCTCCAGGTCGTAGTGTTGCATGGAGGAAAGCAATTAACCCACCACCCAATCCGCCAGCAGCACCCGCGCCAGGAATATCACGAACGGACTGGCCTAGATCGCGCTCGAGAATCTGGGCGTAGTGATCCAATGCAGCATCAAGCTCTTGTACCATTTCGGGTGTCGCCCCTTTTTGAGGACCATACACCGCTGATGCACCCGTTGGACCACACAAAGGATTGGTAACATCGCACGCAACCTCGAAAGTACATTCCTGTAAACGTTGGTCTAGCTGCTCAAGCGATATACGCGAAAGGGTTGTCAAGGCCGCACCACCGCGTGCAATCGCTGTTCCCTGCTCAGTGAGGAGTGATGCCCCTAATGCTTGTGCCATGCCCGCGCCGCCATCGTTTGTCGCGCTGCCACCAATACCAATGATGAAGTGACGACGACCACGCTCAACCGCTGCAAGCAGAAGTTCACCAACGCTATAGGTGGTAGTGAGACGCGGGTTGCGCTGAGTCTGTGGCACAAGTGGTAGGCCAGCACTTGCCGCCATCTCAATCGCGGCGGTGTGTCCATCTCCTAACAGGCCAAAAAATGCAGAAACAGGTGTGCCTAGTGGACCCGTTACCGTCTGCCATGCAAGTTCCCCTCCTGTGGCATCGACCAATGCCTGGACCGTTCCCTCGCCACCGTCTGCAATCGGCACAACATCAATATGTGCTTGTGGATAGACAGCCTGTACTCCCAATGCGATTGCCTGTCCGACCTCCTCTGCTGTGAGGCTGCCTTTCAATGCTTGCGGCGCAATAACAACACGCATAGTTGTATCTCCTCTAATGCAATAACAACCTGTACAGACACCTCGTTCACCTCGTTTACGCGTATGTTTCTAGGGTTTGGGTACGTTCGGGGAGCGGCTCAAACTCCTTAATAGCGTTGATCGCTGGTCCCATTGCGGCATTGGCTTCGCGTTCAACCATGATTTCAACAAGCACTGGTAGGCGCTGCTGACTTGAGGTATACGTGGCCCATTCCAGTGCAGCGCGAATATCCTCTGGTCGCTCAACTCTTCTGCCCAGACCGCCCATTGCCTCCATCACTTTTACATGGTCCATACCAAGTTCCAGTGTCGCCAACTGCCCATCGTCGTTTCCCTCGGTATACGCGAGATCGACGGCATAATTCATCTCATAGGGCAGTTCGGCTTGGCGAATGAGACCCATATAGCCGTTATTAATCATCACAAGTACGAAGGGAACACGGTATTGCACGGCAACAGCAATCTCTTCTACCATAAACTGGAATGAGTAGTCACCAACAACTCCAACGACACGTTTATCAGGTCTGCCCAGTTTGACGCCAGTGCAGGCTGATACCTCCCAACCGAGTGGTCCCGCTTGCCCACACACCATATAGTGGCGCGGTTGATAGCTATGCTGAAACTGGCCTGACCAGATTTGATAGAGACCGATGGCGGTAACAAACATTGTATCGTGGTCAAAGTAGTCGTTGATCTCCTTGAATACCCTCGGCGGTTTGATGGGTGTCTCATCAAAATCCATACGTCGCTCTAGTGTTTCGCGCAACTCTGTGACGCGCTCGGCCCATTGCGGGGCATACTGTGGTGATCTAGCGTGTGCGCGTTCTAATAGTGCTTGTAGCGCAAATTTTGCATCTGCTACAATGCCAAGATCAGGCTCAAACACACGTCCAATTTGCTTTGAGTCGATGTCGATCTGGATGAACTTACGCTCGCCACGATATATCTTGAGGTCGCCAGTATGACGGTCTGCAAAACGCGCACCAACAGCAAGTACAAGGTCCGATTCGAGGAATATCTGGTTGCCGTAGCGTGTCTGTGTCTGAATGCCTGCGATGCCTGCATAAAGTGGGTGGTCTTCTGGAAAACCACTTTTGCCCATTAAGGTGATGGTTACAGGAATATGTAGGTATTCCGCGAGTGCCTTAAATTCATCCGTTGCGTTGGCACCGATCACGCCTCCGCCAAGCATCAGGAGAGGACGTTTAGCGGCTAGCAACATATCCAGGGCCCGATCAATGGCAGCAATCGAGGGACTGGGTTTTATACGCGGCAAAGGTGCTGTGAGAGCTACGTCGTATTCGATCATGCCACGCTGTACATCTACAGGAAGGTCGATCAGGACCGCGCCAGGGCGTCCATCTTGCGCGATACGGAAGGCTTCACGAAAGACCCATGGCATTTGAGCAGGCTCTTTGACCATCACGCTCCACTTGGTAACAGGGGTCGCACAGCCAACGATATCTACGGCTTGAAACGCTTCCTTGTGCTGTACTGCCGTTGGGGCCTGACCTGTGATACAAATGATCGGAATAGAATCGGCGGTGGCGGTGTATAGGCCCGTGATCATGTTTGTGCCAGCCGGACCCGATGTACCCAGCATAATACCAACTTTTCCTGTTGCGCGAGCATAGCCATCAGCAGCGTGTGTACCGCCCTCTTCGTGCCGTACACTATAATGACGGATTTTGCCAGATTTCAGTAGCGATTTGTATAAAGGCAGAATCGCGGCACCTGGAATGCCGAAAACAAGCTCTACACCCTCGTCCAGCATCACCTGAACGGCTGCATCGGTAGCGGACATACGTGCCATGAGAGGATATCCTTTCACTATTGGACAATTGAATGATGCGCTAAATCTTCTATATAGGTGAGCAGGGCGGAGTGATCGAGTTCGCCACGCCCGCCAGCTTCTAAGGCTCCTAGCATCTGATCGACGATTGCGGTTACCGGCAGTGGGACACCGTATGCTCTCCCCGCTCCCAGCGCAATACCCAGGTCTTTGTGGTGTAGGCGTACACGGAATCCTGGTGTGAAGGTGTGAGTACGCATTCCTTCGCCGCGTAACTCCATAACTTTATTTGCCGCCAACCCTCCACTCAGGACTTGCAGAATTTTGGCTGGATCAACCCCTGCTTTAGAGCCAAGGACAAGTGCTTCGCTTACGGCCTCAATTGTGAGGGCGACGACGATCTGATTACATGACTTGACAACCTGTCCGGCTCCACTTGCGCCCACATGGACAATTGTTTTTCCCATAGCGTGGAAAAGTGGAAGGCAACGCGAAAAGACTTCGGCATCTCCACCTACCATGATGGAGAGGGTACCTGCAATCGCTCCTTTGTCACCCCCACTTACAGGTGCGTCAAGCATTGCTATTCCACGCTCGGCAAGCCGTGTCGCTATGCGTTGCGTGACAATAGAGGAGATTGTACTCATATCAATGATTGTCAATCCAGTGTGCGCTCCCTCCAGGATGCCATGAGGTCCAAGTATGACCTCTTCTACCTGCGGTGAGTCGGGGAGCATGGTGATAACCACCTGGCTCTGGGTGGCAACATCTTTTGGCTGCTCGGCTGCATGCGCACCTTGTGCTACAAGCTCGTTGGTTACCTCTGGGTGACGGTTCAGGACGATGAGCGCGTACCCAGCTTTCAGAAGGTTATGAGCCATAGGCTTACCCATGATACCCAAACCAATGAAACCAATTGTCTCTGTCATCTTTTTCGCTCCCTTTTCCATCAGTAGAAAAATAAAATTCCTCTATTTGGAATATGCCATATAATTTTGCACTTGTCAAGCCCTGCTTTTCCCCTTGACAGATGGGAAAGTGTATTCTATACTTTTCATTAGATGATGTATCATATTCCACAAAGCGAAAAATAAAGCGGCATAAAAGGCTCTATTGCTGGTTTGATGAAAATGTTTGTGGAGGGAAAGGAGATATGTAGGCTACAAGTGGTCATGTAAGGTGGTGATGAAGTGGAACAATACACGTAATGCACATCGGCTCTCGACTGCATCGTTGCAGTCTCGTACAGCGTACCGTTACATGTATCATATTTGATGATACGGAGGTAATGTCGATGTTTCACCAGATACTTATCCCCGTTGCTGATAACCTGTTTCTTTCGTTCCTCGTTGGCTTCGTGCCTATTATCTTAGTCCTTGTTTTGCTTGGTGTCGTCAGGCTTCCTGCGTGGCAGGCTGCGCTTGCTGGATTAGTCGTTGCGTTGTTGATGGCGGTGTTTGTGTGGGGAATGCCAATAGGGTTGGCAGCAAACTCCGTACTTGACGGTGTTGTCTTCGCGTTAGTACCCGTCATGTGGATTGTGTGGAACGCGATGTGGTTGTACAATGTGACCGTGCGTTCGGGCAAATTTGATCTCTTCCGTCGTTGGATGATTCACAATGTGCCTGCTGATAAACGCATTCTCATGCTGATCATCGGCTTCAGCTTTGGCGCGTTGATGGAGGGTATCGCGGGTTTCGGGACGCCAATTGCTATCGGCAGTGCCTTACTGATTGGTCTTGGTTTTCCAGTACTGGACGCACTGGCGATTACACTCGTATTTGACACGGCACCTGTTGCCTTTGGTGCATTAGGTGTTCCAGTTACTACGCTAGCACAGGTGACGAACCTGCACGCACCATTGCTCTCCGCGATGATTGGGCGACAACTCCCGTTCTTTGCCTTCATCTTGCCATTCTATGTGATGGCGGTTTTCATGGGCGTGCGCAGTTTACGCACTATCTGGCCTGTGGCCCTGGTCGCGGGTGGCTCGTTCGCGCTTACACAATTCTTTGTTTCAAACTTTATCGGGCCAGAGTTGCCGGATGTGCTGGCTTCGCTGATCTCGCTGGTCTGTGTTATCCTCTTCGTGCGGGTGTACAAACCGAGTGATAGTGATCAGTACCGCGCCCAATTCGCCGATATAAATAGTACCAGGGTAAATGCTGCATCAATCGGAGAGGAAGGCATTGCCGTGCCAACTGCGAGAAACAGTGCAGATGATAATGGCAAACCCTCGACAAGTGAAGCGGTCTATGCATGGTTGCCGTGGGTGCTTGTGAGTGTTGTTGTCATTCTCTGGACCATAAAGTGGCCTAATGGTACAACAGCAGGTTTCCAAATGGCGTCGCTTGGACAGTCAATTATCAAGTGGCCTGGCTTGCACAATGCCGTATTGCTGACTTTCTACAACAAGCCCTATGCCGCCCTCTACACGTTTCAGCCGCTGGGAACAGGAACGGCTATTCTTGTTGCCGTTATTCTCACCGCCCTGATTCTCCGAGTCAGCCCACGTACCTTTTTCCTTGCGTTAGCCGATACCTGGAAACAGTTGCGTTTCGCCATTCTCACCGTTATGCTCATCGTTGGTCTGGCCTTCCTCTATAACTATTCGGGTATCGCGTACACGCTTGGTCTTGCCATCTCGTCGGTGGGTGCGGTCTTCCCGTTCTTCTCGGCCTTCCTGGGTTGGATTGCTTGTTTCTTAAGTGGTAGTGACACTTCCAGTAACGCGCTTTTTGGCAATTTACAAGTTGTGGCAGCACGTAAACTCAACCTCAGTCCGGTCCTCATGGCAAGTACAAACTCTACGGGTGCGGTGATGAGCAAAATGATCTCGCCTCAAAACGTGACAACCGGTGTTTCGACAACAACGCTTGTAGGGAAAGAGGGGTTAGTCATTCGCCGAACCTTTATTCACAGTATCATTCTAGTGTCACTGATGGGCCTCCTCGCGATGGCCCAGCAGTACCTTGTTTCATGGATGATTCCACGTTAGTTTTACATGGTAAAGAAACACAAGTGACTCCTATAAAAATAAACGTTGTCTATCTTTATAGGGGTCACTTGTGTTTCTCCTGCCTGAACTATTTGTTATTCTTTATTTGCTCCTCATCGTTCAACACATTTGAGGGGAGTCTCCTTGACTTGCTGCTAGTATCTGGCTTCATTCAAGAGGTGTAAATCATGACATATTTCTCCCCCAAAACTTCACATAGGATTCGAAGCCCTGATGATGCACTAAACGCTCAGCAGAGAGCGTTCATCAAATAGAGAATCATTCTCAAATATTTGCTCTTTCTTTTCAAAACAACAGTTTCAGTTTAATCAAAGGAGTTTTACGTGAAAAGACGGCTTCTTCTAGCCCTCGTATTCTTAATTCTATATACAATGGTGGATATACCTTCTTCATACGCTGCACCTATCTCCCCATTTCCAGGTGACAAACAACTGCAACGTGGTAGCAACGTAGAAGCAGATCAAGAGGCACTCAACGGACTCTGCGGGGCAGAACGCTGGTCTGTGAAGACTGGCACTGACGCTGACGCCAGTTTGATCAATCTCCAATCCACGACCAGGACTACGATTGCTACGCTGACCTCGCTGCCAGCACCGAGCAACATTCCCGTAAACAACCGCATCCAGCCAACCGAGACCACTGTGTTCCAACTGAACGCCACGCTGACCGAATACAAACTGGAGGCCGACTCCGACTACCACCTGATTCTCAACGACGGAGTTGGCAACACGCTGATCGGCGAGATACCCGACCCGACCTGCGTTGGGTCTTCCAGTCCATTGCTGTCCAGCATTCAGAAAGCCCGTTCCGAATTTGATGCCCGCTACATTGTCACGAACAGCTTCCAGACTGCTAATGTGCCTGTGACTGTAACAGGCGTCGGCTTCTTCGACTTCCTGCATGGTCAGACTGGAGTTGCGCCCAATGGCATCGAATTGCACGCCGTCCTCGATGTCCAGTTCGGCACTGTCGGCGGTGGTAGCGGTATTGTTAATGGTGACTTTGAGTCAGGTAACTTCAATGCTTGGACCACCACTGGCACAACTTCGATCAGCACAACCGCGCACAGTGGTAGTTATTCTGGTCAGGTTGGTGGGGCCTCGGCAACCAATGGGGATAGTTCAATCAGCCAGACGTTCACGGCTCCCAGCGCAGTGAGTACTCTGAGTTTCTGGTATCAGGTATACTGCCCAGATACGGTGACGTCTGACTGGGCAACGGCGGCGCTCAAGGACAATACTGTCGGAACCACTACCACCATTCTGGTTAATACCTGCACCAACAACGCTGCATGGGTGCAGGTGTCAGCCAACGTGACGGCAGGCGATTCTTACACTTTGAGCTTGATAAACCATGACAACAACAACCCTGGCGATCCTACCTATACACTCTTCGATGACGTGAAGGTGAACTAGCGACACACTCTCGGAATGCGGCGTGGGTAGCAACTACTTGCTACCCACGCTGCTGGTTGCTGTTGCTACAAAGGCAAACCCTCTGGCATGAAACCATCCATACGCAAAGCCTCCTCAAGGTGTTCTCGCTCAACGGCTTGTGCCAACTCTGGACGATAGGCACTATGTTCGCGTTTGCCAATAAAATTGGCAAGATCGCCTACTCTGCTGGCATAGCCCCATTCGTTGTCATACCAGCCAACAACGCGAACTGTGCGACTCTCGGAGAGTAGATCAGTCATCAACCCATCTACAATACTTGAGCGACTATCACCACGATAATCGCTTGAGACAAGGGGCAACTCAGTATAACCGAAAACATGTGCCAGTGCGCCATTTGCATGTTCGGCAAAGGCTGCGTTGATTTCTGCGACAGTCGCCTCCTGCTCCAATTCCGCAATAAGATCAACAACGGAGACGGCGATTGTCGGCACGCGATAGGAGACGCCGTGGAGCTTACCCGCTAGCGCAGGAAGGACATCGCCCAACGCTTTTGTTGCACCTGTAGTTGTAGGAATAATGTTCTCTGCGCCCGCACGAGCGCGACGTGGGTCTTTATGGCTACGGTCAAGGATACGCTGGTCATTTGTGTAGGAATGAATGGTGGTCATCATGCCATAGTTCAGCCCAAATTGCTCATGTAGTATCTTGGCAATAGGAGCCAGGCAGTTTGTTGTACAGGACGCTGCAGAAATGATGCGGTGTTTGTCTGGATTATACTCATGCTCATTGACGCCAAGCACAAGTGTAACATCAACCGCTTTCCCTGGTGCTGTAATCAGGACACGCTCAGCTCCTGCCTGTAGGTGTGCAGAGGCTTTATCGGCTGTTGTGAACACACCTGTTGACTCGATTACTAGCTCGACGCCCAGGTCTTTCCAGGGGATATCGAGCGGGTTAAGGTGCGAAACAATACTAATCGCGTGTCCATCAATACTAATCTTGCCATTTCCCCCCTCTACATGTCCTTTGTAGGCACCATAGGTGGAGTCGAATTGGAAGAGATGGGCATTGATAGCCGCATCTCCTCGATCATTGATGGCGACGATATCCAGGTCAAGGTTACGATGTAGAGCGGATCGGAGCACGAGACGACCGATACGTCCAAAGCCATTAATACCTATCTTCATTATACCTGCACTTCCTTCCGTACCACTCCGGGCGGCATCACCCCTCGAATGGAGGCATCAACCAACTGGACAGGATGGAGCGATGGAATGGGTGTGCCGAGACGTCGCAACGAGGCTGTAATTTGTAGCAGACACCCAGGGTTCGCGGTGGCGATCATGTCAGGGTTCAGACTCAGAATGTTGCGAGCTTTGCGTTCTCCTAGTTGATTTGCCGTCTCAGGCTCCAATAAGTTATACGTACCTGCACTGCCACAACAAATCTCGGCTTCTGGAATGTCGGTCAACTCGATGCCTGGAATCGCACGGAGCACTTCGCGTGGTTGACTCCGAACCCCCTGGGCATGAGCAAGATGGCAGGCATCGTGATAGGCCACACGCAGGTTGATAGGATGTCGTGGCGCGACTGGCGGCAGTTCCGCCAGCAGTTCAGTGATATCGCGTACCGAGGCTGAGAACGCTCTTGCCCGTTCTGCATAGGCAGGGTCGTCGCGTAAGAGATGCCCGTATTCTTTGAGGCTCGAACCACACCCCGCTACGTTGACAACAATCGTCTCCAAGCCATACGCTTCAAACGTGTCGATCAGGTTGCGTGCAAAGCGCAAGCCTTCTTCCTCGCGTCCAGAGTGGATACTGAGTGCTCCGCAGCAGCCCTGTGTTGGCGGAATCACCACATCACACCCCTCCGCCGTGAGCACACGAATGGTCGCCGCATTCACATCATCAAAGAACACGCGCTGAATGCAGCCGCTGAGCAATCCCACGCGTCGCCGTTTCGTGTGTCGCGCTCTGTTGAACTCCTTTGGTCGTGACAAGAGAGAATTCAGGCGCATGGGTGGCAGAATGGCCTCCATCCCTAAAAGACGCGCGGGGATGAACCGTTTCGCCATCGGCGTCTCGAGCAAGCGTTTGGCACCACTCTTTTGATACAGCCACAGCAGCGGCGTCATCAGTCGCAGCCGTGTCGGATAGGGAAAGAGACTGAAGATCAGTGTGCGGAACAGGCGATCCCACAGGTTACGGGGATGGTTGCGTTCGATCTGCGGACGGGTGGCCTCGATCAGTTTGTCGTATTGCACGCCCGATGGACAGGCCGTCACACACGCCATACAGCCCAGACAACGGTCGATATGCGTGGTGAACGTATCCGTTATCGCAAACTCACCCTCTGAGACCATCTTCATCAGGTGGATGCGACCACGCGGCGAGTCCATCTCTTCGCCCCATAAGAGATAGGTGGGGCAGGTCGAGAGGCAGAAGCCACAATGCACACAATCCGCTAAGAGCTCAGGATCAGGCGCGTGATGGCTGTCAAAGGCAGAGACACCTTGCCCCTTTCTCGTTGCTGTAGTTTCGTTTAACTCAATCAGTCCATGTGGGCCTGCTGCTTCAAGCGAACGACTTCCATTGCCATTGGGTGTGTTGAATGTACTCATAGTCTTTATATTCCTCCCACAAAGCGTCCTGGGTTGAGCGTGGTGTGCGGGTCAAAGTGGGCTTTCAGAGTGCGCATCACCTCGAAGGCGGGGACCGGTCCCCACACGTCAACCTGTTGTGTTATAGATGGTGGTGCGTCCGTGATGACGAGACTTCCTCGAAGCCTGAGTGCTGCTTGACGGAGTTCCTGCACAGTTGACACAAGAGTCGTGTCATCTCCTGAAAGATGCACGAATATGAGACCGTGACCAGCATGGGCATGCCACGTGGCGTGGATCTGCTGCTGCTGACAGACCTGCTCGACAGACGTCAGCCAATGTGCGACCTCCGTGGGTAACACGCTGGCTTTGAGGGTGAGGGCTGTGTGTGTCGCAGCGATGACTCCACCCGTGTGAGCCGTGTGTGACCAGAAGTGTGCCTCAGCCTCGCCTTCAAGCAGGTGTGTTGCCTCAATCGTCTCTCCATGTTCGGCAGCCATCGCACGCAGCGTTGCTGTTTGTGCCTCCACCGCTTCCTGTCCCATCTCGAAACGGACCGCCATTGTATACATATTCGTATGTGCAGTATCTCCTAGCACATCTATTATCGTTGGCACCAGTGTCGAGCCAAGGATGCGTACTGCTAGATCACACAACGGCTGTACGGCTGAGGCGGTGATGTGCACGGTCTGTGATGCTCTGGGCAAGGGATAGAGACGGAAGGTGGCCGAGACGATAACGCCAAGTGTGCCCAGCGCCCCCGTGAACAGCTTGGGCAGGTCATAGCCCGCGACATTCTTGACGACCTTGCCGCCGCCTTTGGCAATGGTGCCATCGGCAAGCACGACCCGAAGGCCAAGAATCTGGTCGCGTACCCCTCCATAGCGCAGGCGTCGTGGACCCGTTGCATTGGTGGCAACGATGCCACCAATCGTGGCTTCTGGCGCAAGGTCGGGGTCAAGGGCGAGCCATTGATTGCTGTGCTGTAACGCTGCTTGCAGGGTTGCAAGTGGAAGACCAGCCTGGACGGTGACCACCAGGTCATGGGGCACATGCTCAACGATAGTGTTCAGGCGCGTTGTACTCAGCAGGATATCACCACCGGTTGGTGGAGAGCCTAGCCCCAGTTGTGTCCCGCCCCCACGGATGAGGACACGTAGCCCCTCTTTGTCGGCAAAGGCCAGCACCGCCGCCACTTCCTGCTCGTTGCCGGGTTCCACAACAACGTGTGGCTGGACACCTGCTATGCTCTCTTCCTCTTTGGCCGGGCGAACCCAACGCCCTACAAGCGGTTCGAGTGCGGATGGCAGCGATGATAGTGAAAGGCTCATCTCAATGCTTCCTCCATTTCCTAAAAACGTTCGATGACCCCAGCGGCTTCCAGTGGATGCTGACGATAGGGACCAGGAACTTCCCCACACAGACGCGGTGTGGGATAGACCTTGTTTGGGTTGCTGAGATTCTGTGGGTCGAGAGCACAGCGGATCCGCTGGTGTGTCGCCATATCCGCCTCGGTAAACATAAACTTCATATACTCTTTCTTGTCGATGCCCACACCGTGTTCACCCGTGATGCTGCCGCCATGATCGACGCAGATGCGCAGAATTGCTCCGGCCAGTTCTTCGGCGCGATGCTCCGCACCTTCGTTCCTTTGATCGTAGAGCACCAGGGGATGCAGGTTGCCATCGCCCGCGTGAAAGACATTGGCGACGCGCAAGCCAGACTGCGTACTTAACGCTTCGATTTCACGCAACACCTCTGGCAAGGCGGTGCGTGGGAGCACCCCGTCTTGCACGATATAGTTTGGGCTGATACGACCCATGGCCGCGAAGGCTGCCTTACGACCTTTCCACATCTTTGCGCGCTCATCATCGGTACGTGCGAGACGGTACTCAATCGCGCCTGCTCTGTGACAAATCGCCTCGATGTGCGCGAAGTGCTGCGCGACCTCCGCACGTGGGCCATCGAGTTCGATGAGTAAGATGGCTCCTGCATCCAGGGGAAAGCCAGCATGAACCGCCGCTTCACATGCCTCGACGGCCAGTTTGTCCATCATCTCAACGGCGGCTGGCACAATGCCTGCGGCAATAATCCCGGAGACGGTTTCACCAGCGGCATCGGGATGAGTGAAGGCCGCCATGACTGTTTGCACCGCCTCGGCTTTGCGGACAATACGCACCGTGATTTCGGTAGCGATCCCCAGCGTACCCTCGGAGCCCACGATGATCCCAGAGAGGTCATAGCCAGGAGCATCAAGTGTTGGACCACCGATTTCGACCAGTTCACCAGTGGGCAGGACCAGTTTCATGCCCAGGACATGGTTGACCGTGAAGCCATATTTCAGACAATGTGCGCCGCCCGAATTTTCAGCGATATTACCACCGATGGAACACACTTGCTGACTGGAAGGGTCGGGAGCGTAGTAATAGCCGTGTGGAGCGACCCGTTGGGTGACCCACAAATTGATCACACCGGGCTCGAGGACCACGCGCTGATTAGCGAGATCAACGTCGAGGATACGGTTCATGCGGGCAAGCGAGATCACGATCCCGCCCTCAATAGGCAGGGCGCCGCCCGACAGCCCTGTGCCCGAACCGCGTGGCACAAAGGCGATGTGTTCACGATGGCAGAGACGCACAACCCCCTGCACCTGCTCTGTCGAAGCGGGCAACACGACAAGAGCTGGGGTGACCCGAAAGCTGGTCAGACCATCGGACTCATAGGTTCGTAGCTGCTCGTATTTCTCTATCACTCCTTCGTCGCCGACAAGTGTTCGCAACTCTGCAACAAGACCTGGTTTCAGCATCAACGTCTCCTTGATACATCTCTTACTCTAACTACAATGTTACAGGTGTCTCGGTTGTATAACAGACCAAAACGCGAGTCGTATTCGCTAGAAAACGCGCTACAGATGGAGATCGGATACCGCAAGTGCGGCTCGCTTCTGTTGAGGCAACCATGCAAAGCTTGCCTCTGAACTATTGGAGGGATTGTACTCAAGTCCAATATACCCCTGATATGCCAGTGCATCAAGCGCTGCAAGAATATGTGGGTAATGCAGTTCACCCGTTCCTGGCTCATGACGGCTTGGTGAGTCCGCCACCTGAATATGCCCGATACGTGTGATGTGTGCTTGCAGGGTCGCAATAATATTGCCTTCCATACGTTGCATATGGTAGATATCGTACTGATACTTGAGATTTGGACGCCCAACCTCGTCTAACAACTGGAGCGTATCGTGCGTGTTGGTGAGGAGATAGTTCGGATTTTCAAAGGCATTGAGCGACTCGACGACCACGCCTATCCCTGCTTCGGCGGCACGGTCTGCCGCCCACGCGAGATTCTCACGTATGAGGTCCAGTTGTTGCTCTCGACTAACCGTTGGCAGCGCATTGCCAACGAGTGCGTTCAGTTGAGGAATGCCAACGCGCTGCGCGAATGTGAGCGCGGTAGAGACATTGGCGCGGAAACGTTCTCTCTGTTGAAGATCGTTAAGAAAGCCGCGTTCCCCCGCCGCCATGTCGCCTGCGTCGAAGTTCATCAGCACAGCCTTGAGTTCTGTCGTACGCAGTTGTTCCTCGACATATGGTAGAATTTCATCGCCGGGCCACCAAAATTCTACGGCACCGAAGCCAAGATTGGCGGCTTGTGCAAAGCGCTCAATAAAAGGAACTTCCTTGAGGAGAATTGAAATATTCAGGTCAAACCTGAGCATGGTTTTCCCTCCTGGCATTCAAATTTCTTTACGTGGAAAACGAAATTCCGTATAGTAAAATAATAGCTTATGATGAGGATGGTTGTCAAGGTGAAAAAGAGGCATTCGATGGGATCATCTGCGTGGATGCGATGGAGTTCATTGCTCCCGAAGCTGGGGTTCGCGTACATACGCTCGATCGGCATCGCTAGTTCGAGTTCTATTCTGTTGTCGGCTTGCCACACACGTTCCACTCGGACATAGCCCTGTTCCAACTGACTGGTAATATTAAACACTGACCTCGGAATCAGAGAAACTGACAAATTCTGGACTCGCGATACGACGCAAGGTCTCTCCTTCCTCAGCCCAGATGCGGTATGCAGCCTCAGCAACTTGGTCTGCACACTCATCGGGAATATGCACAACGCCGTTCACATCTCCATGCAACAGATTCCCCATACAGACGCGCATTCCTGAAATCGTCACCTCATCTCCAACACTCAAACAAACAGGGTTGCCATGAGAGACAACCATCCCGGCGCAGAAGTACTGGAAGCCACCAAGCGCACCCACTTCCTTGATATCACGTAAGCCACCATCTGTGAGGATACCAATGGCTCCCAGTCGTTTCATCGACGTAGACATCACTTCACCTGCATGGCAGGAGTGCAAGCGATCTGTGCCAACATCCTGCATAACCACAATCGCTGGCTTAGAAGCGTTCGCCAGCAGTTCATACAACTTCTGGAAACCGATCCCCAGGCGTCCCTCGGTAGTGCTATCAACCGTACAGGTGACGGCATAGCCGACGGTGGGCGGCAATTCCGGGAAGATGCAGCGGATATCATAGCCCACGTATCCCGCAACACGTGGGCGCACCTTGAACGTTTCAATGGCGTTAGAGATTGTCGGACTATCAATGCGGCGCAATGCACTGAGTTGCTCATAGCTAAGTGTTGTCATTCTTCAAGCTCCTTCTTCTCTTCATTGCCTTGCGGCTTCTCCTCAAAACATCCTATTCTTGATACGATATCACCTTTTTATTCGTGTCATACTTGAATATTGACGTTTAGACTAATCTGGCGTTAGTTGCTAGGTCTAGCAAGGTTACTGAGAAGGCTCTCTTGGCTTTCCTGAGTATAGATGTAATGACCAAAGTACAGAAACAGTTGCACGCATGGGCGAAGAAACAGGGGAGTGAGACAAAGCTATCTGGATTGGATGACGTTCATACGTAGCAGGTTATATAATACAAAAGTGACAGAATAAAACTTGGTGATAGCTCTTAGAAAGGACCGGCACATGGCATTGCGATTTGGTCTGATGGTTCCACAGGGATGGCGGCTCGATCTGCTGGGTATTGCCGACCCCATTGAGGCATACGAAACGATGACTCGCGTCGCCCAGGTCGCCGAAGCCGAGGGCTTTGACTCGATCTGGCTCTATGATCACTTTCATACGGTTCCTACCGTTACCCAGGAGGCAACCTTTGAGTGCTGGACAAGTACGGCAGCACTTGCTCGCGATACAAAACGTGTACGCGTCGGGCAAATGGTTACCTGTAACAGCTATCGCAATCCCGCGCTACTGGCAAAAATGGCGAGCACCGTTGATGTGCTGTCTCACGGCCGGCTGGATTTCGGCATTGGCGCCGGGTGGTACGAGCATGAATATCTCGCCTATGGCTACGACTATCTTGATGCCCCTGAACGGCTCCGCCACTTGCGCGAGGCACTCCAAGTGATCTTGGCGATGTGGACAGAGGATGAGGCGATCTTCGAGGGCAAATACTATCAAGTGCGTGGAGCCATTAATCAACCAAAGGGGGTGCAAAAGCCTCATATTCCTCTCCTTATCGGCGGTAGCGGCGAGAAGGTGACCCTCAAACTCGTGGCGCAGTATGCGGATGCCTGCAATGTCGGTCATCTCGATGGGGACGGGCTGAAGCACAAATTTGCCATACTCAAGCAGCACTGCGACAGTGTAGGGCGTGATTATGAGAGTATCAAGCGGACAACCGAATATATCTGTGTCATTGGCAAAACGGAAGAGGAGGCAGTAGCGAAAGCACAATCGTCGTCATCGCTCGGCCATAATCCGCCTATCGAACAGTTACAGAAGCATGACTTGTGTGGCACGCCTGCGATGATTCGCCGTCGCTTAGCCGAGACCGAGGAGGCTGGAGTGCAAGAAGTGATCCTCTTCTTGCCCGATGCGAAAGATGTAGACGCCATCAAGATGTTCGCTCAGGAGTGTATACACCAATGAGATTGAAGATGTATTGTTCTCTATCTTCCTGAGGTATTGTCAAGTTGTTTTTTTCCCTAATAAGCTTTCTCCACCAGAGAACCGTTTCTGGAGATTGCGGGTCTCGTTTTTGCCAAAGGATCTGAAAAAACAGCTTACTTCGCTTTTTTCGCTCTCTCTTCATTGCCGCGCGCCAAGGCCGTGAAAATGCCGACTGCGGCAAAGGCTGCACAGACCAGGAAGGACGCATGGAAGCTGCTCACGAACGTGTTCTGGAGTGCAACGAGATTTGTTGTCGTGGGAAGGTTATGGACTTGCTGAGATGCCAGCAGTGTCCCAGCGGCAGCTCCTCCTAACGACGCAAAGACTGTACCTGTAAGGGCAACACTCATACTTTGCCCGATGACACGCCCTGTAGCGAGCAATCCCGATGCTTCCCCCTGTGCATTCAGCGGGGCCGCCCCCATTAACGTGCGCGTATTCGGCGACTGGAAAAGCCCCTGGCCCATACCAGTCACGGCGAGACGCCAGATGATATCCCAGGGAGAACTTTGCGTCGTAATCTGGCTGAGCAGGACTAATCCAAAACAGACAATTGCCAATCCTAGAGGAGAGAGCCAACGTGACCCGAAGCGGTCTGCCAGTATGCCACTCAAAGGTGCTGCAACGGCAAGCATCAGTGGCAACGGCGTCAACATCAAACCCGTCTGGATGGTCGAGAAACCACGTAATTCCTCAAAGTAGAAGGGCAGAAGAAACCCTGGTGCAAACAGTGCCATCATACAGAGCATGAAGCTGATATTCGCAAGCGCGAAGACGCGATTCGTGACTAACGACAGGTTGACAATAGGCTGCTCCATATGCATCTCGACATACACCCCTACCGTCAACATCACAAGACTGACTCCAAGTGACGTGAGTGTGCCAACAGAAAGCCATCCCCACTCCTGACCAAAGGAAAGCCCCAGGGTAAGAGCAGCCAGCCCGATTGCCAGCACTATTGCCCCAATTGGATCAAAACGCTGATGTTGCTTGCTCGGTGAGCCTTGCTCTCTATACAGGTACAACGAAGCCAGAAGGACAATGACACAAATTGGAACATTGACATAAAAAATCCAACGCCAGGTCAGATACTGGGTGATGATTCCCCCGATTGTTGGTCCAGCCGCCACACCCAGCGATACCACTACTGCATTCAAGCCTAGTGCTAGCCCTCGCTCATTACGAGGAAACGTACTCGTAATCATTGCTATATTCACAGAAAAGATGAGTGCGCCCCCAATACCCTGGAAAAGGCGTGCGAGAATGAGGAGAAGCAACGAAGGAGCGAGGCCAGAAAGTGCTGATCCAATGATAAACACAATCAGTCCCGTCAAAAAAATTGGCTTCCGACCGAGCATATCTGCAAGACGCCCACACGTGAGGAGAATCGCTGCAATAATCACAAGATAGCCAATAATAATCCATTCAGTCGCCCCGCTTATTCCGGCGTGAAACGTGCGTGCAATACTTGGCAGACCGATATTGACAATCGAACCATCAAGGGTGGTCATAAAGGTCGTCGCAGCCGAGAGGACAAGCACCGTCCACTTATTTGCGGCAATCGGCAATTCGCCAGTATGGGAGGTAGGGGAACCTGCTATATGGTGAACGACAGGAAGAGTTCGCGTAAACTCGTTCATGCTGGCCGTTTCAAATTTTCCATATGTATTCAACCTTTGTTCTTTATTCATCCTATCTATCCTCTTTCACAATTTAATATACTATTTATATTTTTTAATATTTCAAAAACATAGTGTTGGCTTTTTTAGTCTTTAGCCTATTTAAAGTATAAGGTCTGGGCACTTGCATGTCTAATACATAATTAAGAGGAGACTAATAGGCATTACCTATGAAAGGAAAGGTGCAAGGATGGAACTTCGTCATCTACGGTACTTTGTCGCTGTCGCGGAAGAACTTCATTTTGGAAGGGCAGCGACACGGCTTTTTATTGTACAACCATCGTTAAGTCAACAGATACGGCAACTTGAGGATGAATTAGGCGTTCCTCTCTTGAGACGCACGAAGCGTTCGGTGGAGTTGACAGATGCAGGAAAAGTCTTCTTAACAGAAGCACGGAATGTTCTGACTCAGGTTCAGGAGGCGAAACGTGCTGCTCAACGGGCGTACCGTGGAGAGATAGGACGGCTGGTGATCGGCTACATCAGTTCAAGCACCTACGACCTGCTGCCGATGATGCTGAGTGCGTATCGAGAGCGTTTTCCTGATATTGATGTTGCCTTACGAGAACTGACAACGCAAGAGCAAGTACGGGCATTAGAAGAGGAAGCCATTCAGGTCGGGCTGCTCCGCCTGCCTATCAACGACCCCACGCTACATGTCGAGGTCGTTCGCCGAGAGCCTATTGTCTGTGCCCTACCAGAGGGACATCCACTTGCTATCTATGAACGGATCGCAATGCCTTTGCTCGCAAATGAGCCGTTCGTCCTCCAGTCGCGTCAACGAGGAGGAGGATACTATGCTCAATTAATGAATTTGTGCCTTACGTCTGGCTTCAGCCCCAATGTGATTCAGGAAGTGACAGAGATGCATACTATCGTGAGCCTGGTTGCGGCTGGGATGGGTATTTCCCTTGTTCCTCTTTCAATCAAAAACATTCGCAGTCAAGGGGTAGTATATCGTGAGCTAGAGGGAGCAACAATCTTAACTGAGATGGCTGTCGCATGGCTACGTAATTCACGTTCGACTAGTGTACAAAATTTCTTGCAGGTGGCGAGGGAAACAACAACAGGCTCAACTGAATGAAACAAGACCTGTAGGCTTTGCATGAAGAGAGCTGCGTTCAAGCATGTACAGATTCCAGTAAATTGTTTCCTTGACAGCTAGCGATTGTACATGTTACGCTTTGGACAAGTCATCTTACCAATTTAAGAAACGGAGAATGGGAAGAGTGCAGAAACCAGCGTTTCATACTGTTTCCAGGAGTGCGGTCGCCGAAGACATCGTAGCTCAATTGTTGTCGATGATACGCGAGAAGAAACTACGTTCAGGGGACAAATTACCTCCTGAGCGAGACCTCGCGGTAATGATGGACGTAAGCCGACCTTCACTGCGCGAAGCTTTACGCACTCTTTCGGTGATGGGTGTTATCAAGCTGCGTCATGGTTCTGGCATCTATGTGACTGCATTGGAACCAGCTAAGCTTGTAGAGCATCTAGACTTTGTCTTCTCGCTTGACGACTCAACGTATGTACAGTTATTTGAAACGCGAAAGGTGCTAGAACCTCCGATTTGCGCACTTGCCGCGTAGCGCATCACTGAAGAAGAAATGGCTCAACTGGAAGAATGCCTCTCTCGTTCCAGAATGGGCCTCATAGATTATGAAGCGTATTTACAGGCTGACCTCGACTTGCACGAAATCATCGTCATCGCGGCACGTAACCCACTTTTGCAACGCTTCATGAGTAGCCTGCGCAGTCTGGGAAAAGCCAACCGCAAACGCACTGCCACATTACCAGGAGTGGTAGAACAGACTATTCAAGATCATCAGAGTATTACCCAAGCACTTCGTGAGCATCAGCCAGAGGCTGCACACCGGGCTATGCTCGTCCATCTTGAACATGTGGAACAACATTTGAGGCAAGATTCTAGTGTAACGTAACTTTCTAAATCACATATGAGTTACGGAGAATAGACTAAATGAGAAAGGTGGATCGTATGAAAATCAGTGCAATCAAACCACTCGTGCTTGGTACACCCTGGCGCAATCTCACCTATGTCATTGTTGAGACAGACGAGGGACTCCGGGGCGTTGGCGAAGTACGCATGGTCAATCATACTGACTCTCTGCTGGGCTATTTGCAGGAAGCGAGCAGACATCATATCCTGGGATCGGACCCTATGAAGATTGAAGATCTTGTTCAACGCATGTTCCGCAGAGATTTTGCTCGTGCCAGTGAAATTATGATGTCAGCGATTGCCGTGATAGAGATGGCGTGCTGGGATATTATGGGTCAGGCACTTGGTGTTCCCGTGTATCAATTACTTGGTGGAGCCGTGCGTGAGCGCATCCCCGCATATGCGAACGGCTGGTATACGGTGGAGCGGACGCCGGAAGAGTTTTCTGCTGCCGCCCAGCGGGTGACTGCTCGTGGATACCGTGCTCTGAAAGTAGATCCATTTGGCGCTGGTTTTTACGAATTGGGGCGCAAAGAGAAGCACCACTCCATTCAATTGATTGAAGCAGTGCGCTCCGCTGTTGGCCCCGATGTTGATATTTTCGTGGAGATGCATGGACGTTTCAATGCTCCGACAGCCATTGGCTTGATCAATGAACTGGCACGCTTCTCACCAGGCTGGTTTGAGGAACCTGTGCCGCCGGAGAACCTCGCCGTTCTCAAGAAAGTCAGTACAGCAGTTGCTCCACTTGGTATTCCCATCGCCACCGGCGAACGGATGCATACGGCCTACGAGTTCCGCGAGTTATTCGAGCTTCAGGCGGCGGACATTGTCCAGGCAGATATCACTCATTATGGAGGGATTCTGGCCACAAAAAAACTGGCCGCCTGGGCTGATGCCTATTACATGATGATCGCGCCGCACAACGTCTGTGGTCCGGTTGGAACGGTAGCGGCACTCCACCTGGCGGCATGTACCTCAAACTTCAAGATCCAGGAGCATTTCAATGATTTTGCGGACGCCTGGGTCAAAGGAGTTGCCGAAGGTGCCCCTGAAGTTGATGCGGCTGACGGTTGTTTTCCCATACCTACAGCTCCCGGTCTTGGCGTGAAGCTGAATGAGGTATTGATTGCCGAGCATCCAAGCGAAGAGGCCTTCTTTGATCTCTTTCAGCATGACTGGCAATTTCGCCAGGGAACCCGAAAAACACAAGCGTAAGAGGTGAAAAACCACTGGCCTATTTTTATCAGCGTATGGTTGGTCAGCCTTCGTCAGCAGTCGTGAATGAGCAGGCTCTCTTCAACTTTTCCTGTGTGCGCGGCATCTATGATTGCGCACAATCTGGTCAGCCTCAAACGATTGTCTGGCGAGAATAAAGCGTACAACGAACTGAAGCACGAAAGGAATACACAATGCACGAGTCAAAAGTTGGCGTTGGCGTGATCGGCGTTGGGGGTATCAGTAGCCACGTCCATTTGCCAGGACTCAGCCTCAGCCCGTACGCAGAGCTTGTGGCCCTTTGTGATAGCGATAGCGAACGCTTGCAGCAGCGTGCTAAAGAATACAATGTGGAGCGTACGTTTTCAGCGTATGAAGAACTCTTGCAAGATTCAGCCGTCGATGCCGTGGTCGTCGCTACCCCTACGATACTCCATGCCCCGATTGCGCTGGCCGCTATTTCGGTAGGTAAACATGTGCTCGTTGAGAAGCAACTGGGCATGAACTATGCTGAGACGGTGCAGATGTACGAAGCGGCTCAAAGCGCTGGAGTACGGCATATGACGGCTTTTACGTATCGCTTTGTGCCAGCCATGCGCTATCTGAAGCATCTGGTCGGTCAGGGTGCTATTGGTCTGCCGCGTCACCTACGAATCGCGCGCATACAGGATTTTCCAGAAGCGGACCTGGGCTGGCGTCAGCATCGTTCACTGGCCGGATCAGGGGAGGTCGGAGATATGGGAGCACACCGTATAGATTTTTGCCATGACGTTGTTGGTCCAATTGCCCATGTGGTCAGCGTTACGCGCACCTTTGTCCCGCAACGTCCAGACCGCGATGGGAAACTCGTTCCTGTCGATGTTGAAGATTTCTCCGTCTTTCTTGCGGAATTCGCCGACGGAGTTGGTGTGGAACAGGGCACGGTCGCTGCGTTCGATCTGAGCAAAGTGGCGAAGGGGCGTGAGAACGGAGGAAAAGGACTTGACGAGTTCGAGGTGTACGGCACAGAGGGAACGTTGATCTATCATCTGCATCGTCCTCAAGAGATACTCATTGGACGCCCCAACGGTGTTTTAGAAACAGTCCAGGTACCACGCGAGTTCCTCACCTATCCCGGTTCTCCGCGGAATCCCTTTGAGGGTGATCCTACCACGACGTTCCGCTATGACGAGGATATTGCCTTTATCCAGTCTATCGTAGATGGTCATGGCGACCTGCCTACCTTCTATGATGGTATGCGCTGTCAGGCCGTGATTGACGCCGTTTTGCAATCAGCACACCAGCGGAACTGGGTCGATGTCGCCGATGTGCCAACTGTAACCACGTCTATAGCTGCCGCGCATGGTGCAAGCGCACCAGCGAAAATTGTATAAAGCTACACACCTGAATGAAATGGTGGAAAAAAGGAGTTTGTTGTATGTCTCTTGAGATATTTAAGCTGGACAGTCGAGTCGCATTGGTCACGGGGGGGAATAGAGGATTGGGCTTTGTGATGGCCCAGGCGCTGGCGGAAGCTGGCGCTGATGTCGTCGTGACGAGCCGACACAGGGAGAACGCAGAGTCAAGTGCCGCCGCTATCGCACAGGCAACGGGACGACGCGCCCTGGGAATCACCGTTGATGTAACCGACGCCAAACAGGTCAATGCTATGGTTCAAACTATTGTGGAGACGTTCGGACGCATTGATATCCTGGTGAACAACGCTGGTATCAATATCCGTAAGCCGATAGAGGAGTTTGATGAGGCCAGTTGGGACCAGGTGCAAACCACGAATTTGAAGGCTCCATTCCTCTGCTGCCAGGCTGTAGGCCGTCAGATGAAAGAGCAGAGGTCGGGTCGCATCGTCAATATTGCATCCATGTTGGGCCTGACAGCTTTGCCAGAACGCAGCGCCTATTGTTCGAGCAAAGCAGGTCTGATTCAACTCACAAAAGTGCTCGCCTTAGAATGGGCTGCTTACAACATCACGGTGAACGCACTGTGTCCTGGACCATTCGCGACGGATCTCAATATTCCCGTGATGAATGATCCGCAGGCCAATCAATACTTTCTCAATCATATTCCGCTGGGACGTTGGGGTCAACCGGAGGAACTCAAGGGCGTGATCACCTTCCTGGCTTCGGATGCATCCAGTTTTATGACAGGAGCGTCATTAGCCTTTGACGGTGGCTGGACAGCAGAATAAAGACCATCATCTTCCCTGAAGTGTTGAAAGGAAAACTGGAATGCGTATCGGTCTTGCTGTCTATGGCACGACGTTTAGTATGGGCCTTCACACAGCGTCGAGCCGACCGACAATTAACGCTCAGCAACTCATGGATCAGGCACGTGCCGCCAATTTGCACGGAGTTGAGATCCCTGTCTCCCTGTTAGAGAATGAGGATATACCCTCTGTAGCGCGTGCTGCCAGGGGACGAGGGTTGTTCATTACACTTGCAACTGGCGGCTATACTGCCGGACCACTTATAGAGTCTATTCTCCTGGGCGCACAGTTGGAGGCTGAAACGGTACGCACAGTAGTAGGAGGGGCGAAGATCGGTGGAGATCGCAGCCCTCTCGTCGGTCGCTGGCAACCGTTTCTGCAGGATGTTCTGACTCATTTGAAAGAGGCCACAGCGAGTGCGGAAAAGGTTGGGGTGAATCTCGCGGTAGAGAATCATCAAGACCTGGCTTCGGAAGAACTCCTTTGGTTGTGCGAGTCCATTGGTTCCACACGCTTCGGGATCACCTTAGACACAGGGAATCCCCTCGCAACGGCTGAAGAACCGCTCGACTACTTCAAGCGTGTTGCTCCGTATGTGAAAAATGTTCATCTGAAGGATTACTGTCTCTATCTCAGCGAGGAGGGGTATCGTCTTGTTCGCTGTCCACTTGGGCAAGGCGTGATTGACTTCCCGGCCCTGTTCAAAACCCTGGCGACAGCATGCCCTAATGTCACGATGTCAATTGAGCTTGGGGCGCTTGAGGCCCGGCATATTCGGGTCCTGGCTGATGACTACTGGCCCGAGTATCCGCCCCGCTCAGCGGCACAACTGGCTGGGGTGTTACGCTTTGTACAGGTCAACGCCAAGCCTGCAGGTGATTGGCGCACCCCTTTCGAGCGAGGGGAGTCAGCAGAAGACATTATCGCATATGAGCAGCAACAACTGGCCGCGAGCCTTGCATACCTCAACTACGTACAAGCACTCAAAACCACAATGTAACAGTCAGCGACCCGTCAAGCGTGGCGTAGAAAAAGAGAGGGATACTTGACTATTTTCTATGTTGGTAAAGGAAAGAAATGAAAACATACAACCTGTGTTTGATTGGCTTTGGGAATATTGGCCGCGCTCTTGCTCGTCTCCTGCTAGTGAAGAGGGCCGAGTTACGGGATATCTATGGGATCGAATGGCGCATCACTGGTATTGCAACCAGGCGCATGGGGTGGATTGCTGATCCTCGTGGACTTGATGTGGAGGGATTTCTGGATGGCATCTATGACTACAGGCCGCTCTCCCCGCAACCCACCAATGTTCAAGAGTGGCTCGCAGCGGCACAGGCAGATGTCCTCTTTGAAGTCTCCTCACTCAATACTCAAACTGGACAACCCGCGATTGCCCATCTTCAAGCGGCCCTCGAATACGGGGCGCATGCAATCACTGCCAACAAAGGCCCCCTCGTGTACGCCTATCGCGAGTTAGAAGCACTGGCAAGGTCTCACAGGAAGAGGTTTCTTTTTGAGGCAACCGTGATGGGAGGCTCTCCCACCTTTTCGCTGTTTCGCGAGACGCTGCCTGCTCTCACGGTGGTGCGAGTCCGAGGCATTTTGAACAGTACAACCAATGTCATTCTCGATGAGATGGAAAAAGGGCGGAGTTTTGCTGAGGGCGTGAAAAGGGCACAGGAGTTAGGAATCGCCGAAACAGACCCGAGTGCTGATGTGGATGGGTGGGATGCGGCGGTGAAGGTGTGTGCAATCGCACAGGTACTCATGGGGAGATCATTGAAATTGGAAGAGATAGAGCGAGAGGGGATACGAGGCTTGACGGGAGCGGACGTACAAGCTGCCCGGGCTGAAGGAAGACCTTGGAAGCTCGTGTGCAGGGCAGAGGTTGTTGAAGGAGGGTTTCATGCGAGTGTTCGACCCGAACAGGTGACTCTCAATGACCCACTTGCCTCCATACAAGGGACAGCAATGACGGTGCATTTCGAGACAGATGTCCTTGAAGGACTGACGATAACGGCTGCGAATAAGAATGACCCACGGGCTACCGCGTATGATATGATGGCAGATTTTATCTGGGCCGTAAGACAGTGAAGAAGGGGAGTTGACCCAGCAATACCTCTTGTTGACCTACACTATACAGATTGCCAGAAGCACGCAGGTCTCACTATAGGAAATTTGCTTGTCTCATTGACAAATAGAACATAAGTTCGTTATACTGTATCTATGCTAGTGCAAATGCTTCCCGATACTTTGACAAAGCTTGTCCAAATGAGCGATGCGACACAGTTTGAGCCTGCTGGCGATCAACCGCAGCAGGAGCGTCGTCATGCGTTATATCAGTCGCACAGTCTTGATGAGTGTATTACGCACGTGTCAACTCCAAAGGGGAAGCGAAAAATTCTCAAGGCTATGGTGACAACGGCCTGCCAAATGAACTGTCACTATTGCCCGTTCCGTGCTGGGCGTAGCAAGATGAAACGTCTCACCTTCACACCCGACGAGTTAGCAAGTGGGTTGGACACTTTGCAGCAGGCAGGCAAAGTAGAGGGAATGTTTCTCTCATCTGGGATCATCAAGGGCAGCGTCACCACACAAGACAAGATCATCGACACGGCTGAGATTGTGCGCAAACGCTATAACTATAAAGGGTATTTGCACCTCAAGGTGATGCCAGGCATAGAGTATGACCAGCTCTATCGCTTGATGCAATTGGCAGATCGCATCTCGGTGAACTTGGAAGGACCAAATCAAGAGCGTTTGGATGCCCTCGCGCCCAAGAAGGACTTCAAGCGGGAGTTACTGGGGATGTTGCAATGGGCCGAAGCAATCCGTCGTGAGCATCCTTACCAGAAACTTGCTGGCACCGTCACACAGTTTGTGGTTGGAGCGGTAGGCGATACCGACCAAGAACTACTCTTGATGAGTAACCAACTCTATCACAAAGCAGGCTTGACCCGTGCTTATTATTCAGGCTTTCATCCCATCGAGCAAACTCCCTTTGAGAATCTTGCCCCAACAGACCCTCTGCGCGAACATCGTTTGTATCAGGCCAGCTTTTTGCTACGTGACTATGGCTGGAAGGTGGAAGACTTGCCGTTCTTGAGTGACGGGAATATGCAACTCGATATGGACCCGAAGCGAGCATGGGCAGAGATGCACCTGCGCTCCGCTCCTATTGAGATTATGCAAGCAAGCCGTGAGCAGTTGCTGCGTGTTCCTGGTATCGGTCCAGTCGCGGCAGATGCCATTCTCGGTGCACGTCGTCAAGGGCGCATCACAGAACTCTCGCACCTACAAAAGCTCCATATTCGTGCGCCAGAACAAGCCGCACCCTATATCCTGTTAGATGGGCGTAAACCAGTTAGACAGATGGACTTGTTCTGACAATACGCATGTTAGACCCTTAGTGCAAGATTGAGCCTTTGTACATGGTCTGGCCCTATGTATAAGCGTTGTTTCTGTTCAACCATGATTTTAGTAAGATAACGACGCACTAGATCAATAGAAACATCACCAAACTGCTGATTGACAGAAAAATTGAATTCGTCGCGCTCAAGCATCTCTTGTACCTGTCCTTGCTCTGTCAAGTCCACGGATTCGTAGTGCAATAGGTCTTCTTCGTGATAGCGACCAGTAGCAATGAGCCGATTCCACTCCGGTGTTCCTGGATATGGCCGAAATTCAAAGACGCTACAACGAAACGTCCCTGAACCTGACTCACCGATGCTCCATAATTCATGAATAAGGTGGACTGTCTCTTCAAGGTCCGCCTCGGTCTCCGTTGGGAAGCCCAGGATAAAATAGCCTTTGACATTGATACCACGACTCGTCAAAGCCTTGACCGCTGTCTTCGTCATGTCAGGTGTAATGTGCTTGCCCATGTAACGTAACAGACGCTCACTTCCTGACTCTATCCCCAACGCAACCTCACGGCAGCCAGTTTGACACATAAGGTCCAGTAGTGAGTCAGGAGCCTTGCTCAAAATATTGATGCGTCCAGTTGCATCCCATTGGAAGCGTTCACCAATACCAAACTCTTTGAATGTGTTCAAGCACTTGCGCATAAAGGGTGGACTTGCCAGGAAGAGATCGTCGACGAAACGAAAGACACGAACGTTGTATTTCTCTGCCAGTGTATTCATCTCCTCCACAATATTGAGTGGATTACGGGTACGTATTGTTACATCAGGATTTGCGCTAATCGCGGCACCACAAAAGGAGCAATCGTAAGGGCAGCCGCGTGAGCCAACTAAATTTGCTTCCACAATCCCTTCGCTATTGGTAAATGGGTCTTGGACCAAAAACTTGCGATCCACAAAGGGAAGCATGTTAATGTCTGGCGCGAGCCAATAGTTGCTATTTGTCCCGATAGATGCTTCACCTTGACAAACTTCTCCCGAATTGTCACGCCACCATACATGCGGAAGTATCTTCCGCGTATCGACATGCCTTACAATCTCGGCAACGCGGTACTCACCTTCGCCAAGAATGAGGGCATCTATGCGTGGAATCTGTGTATCGTTAAGAATGCGCGTCGGCATCGCTTTTGCCTGGTGTCCACCCAGCATTACCGAGATACCAGGGTCCAGACCACATAATATCTCGATGCTATGACGGTACGTTGGGGCAAGCAGATTGAGGCCAACCCAGCGTGGTTGTAGTGCGTTAACGGTTGCAATAATTTTTGAAATACCCAGCCCAAGTGCCTCCGCATCAAGTACATCTACTGTGAACCCCTGCTCACGAACGTATGTAGCGATATATGCCAACCCTAATACAGGAAGGGTAAAGTCATTGTAACGAGGCGATATATCGTAATTTTTGATCGGCGAATTAATAAATAGAATATCTAGCGCGTGGGCGGCATCCGTGTCCTCCAACATATTCCAATCTCCAGTCGGTCATCTCTAACATAAAAATAATTATGAGCCGAGCGGGGGATGATAGACTCAGGAACACTACAACAAACAGCAAACAACAAGCCTCAGGCTTGTTGTTTGCTTAAGCAACAGGAAGATCTATATTTTCAATTGTTTTCCTGGTGCTAGTAAGTAAAATGTTATAAGGTCAGTATGCTCGCCATTTATCTGCTTCCAAGCGTGTCCAAACGCAGATTCGTCGTCGGGCCAGTTACCCTCTTGCCACAGCGATTTTGCCCACTTGCGTACAGCAAGATCGCTAAAGGGATATTGAGAGTAATCGTGCAGCAAATCGCAGACGGCGATACGGGCCGTCCAATTGCCTATCCATTTGAGACGCTGCAACAGGAGTATAGCATCGGAGGAAGAACACTGACGCACCTGGTCCTCGATATTTTCTTCGAGAAGTCGGTGTGCAACATACTGAACTATCTTTGCCTTGAAGCCAAGACCACAGGCAGAGAGTTCCTCAAGAGGTAGCTGGATGATTGCTTCTAATGAAGGAAAGTTATAAAAAGTAAGGTTTTCACGCTGATAAGATGCGCCTAGACGTGTCACAAATTGGTGAAGAACTTTTCTTGCCTGTGTTGCCGAAATAACCTGACGGATAATACCTTTGATAAGTGCTTCACCTAGTGTTGGACTTGCGATATGTACAAGTGGCGCGCGGTCTAAAAAGCGTTGTGCCAACCGTGCAGGTAGGTGCGCAACTGCTTCCTGGGGCAAAGGAATAAGCGAAAAGAGTTGCCCGACGCAACGTCGTACATCAGCATCCTTGACAATGCCAGGGCTAGCCCACAAGGTCATTCCCAGTGGTGTGACCTTGATGGAAACAGGCACTCCTTCAATGTGCAGCAAGCGATACCAATTGCCTTGTTGGTCAAAGGCATATGGTTGTGCAGTGAATTGAGCAGTATTATGTACAAGCTTATGAACATATAAGGCGGATGTAAACTCAAAGCTTCCAGCACTGGCCGCTGCGGTTCCTATAGAAATTGACATATATTACTATAGCTTACCATAATTAGAAACATAGTTTTGGCCCCCACCATAACTGTGTAACAAATGTAAGCTCCTCTTACTCATTGAACGTGTGGAGTCTTATTTTGTAACTAAGCTTATATTTCTTAGCTTATCTTGTTTAACAGACAAGTTTGTTCCTTGTTGGGTCTTTAACTCGACTTGGCATACTCAGTACTTGCTGAAGGAACTTCTGGTTTGTGGGGAATAAAGGTGCTTTTTTCATGGTCCCATGCCATAACAATATCACCACCTCTATCCATTCCTAGACGGAGAGCATCATCTAGCGTAGAGCTGATCTTTGCACTAATTACTGCTATAGCTGTTTGAAGAGGATAGCGGGGTAAAATTTCTTCCAATTTTGAGTACTTGTATGATGTCATCGCCATGCGCACAGTGATGTTGATGGGAAGTTTCCCACTAGGAAGCGTGGGCTGTTCAACCGAGTCACTACGGGCATCAATGAGATAAGAGCCGCTCAGTACGCTACGAAGTCGTAAGGCATCTGTAAGAGCTTGCTTTTGATTGA
>JAABUQ010002461.1_pt1 | contig 36628 bp, 29 predicted proteins | sample 5560001 | NCBI WGS metagenome assembly JAABUQ01 (sample SAMN10711888, study PRJNA513371) | rock metagenome | isolation source: Antarctica rocks | place: Antarctica: Victoria Land, Finger Mt nord | collected 2015-12-18 | reverse complement strand
GTCGGTACTCCGCCCCCGGCGCCGGTGGTCCGGGCCAGCCCTCGGCTTCCGGGGGCGGAGTACCGACCCCTGCCACCCGGAAGGGACCGATCCATCTCCAGGATCGAGAGATCTACCACCGTTGCCATGATTCGTACGAGCTTGGTGGCTTTTCCTTCGACAGGGGTCCGGGCCGATCGGCATAATCGGTCGCGACGAGGGGACCCTCCGCGTCGATGATTCGCCCGATCGAACGGAATCCGCCGTGCACCCTGAGGATGACGGACCGTCGCGGGCTTTGCCCTTCCAGGTGACGGCGATGCTCCGCGACCTCTGCCCCCTCCCGCCCCGCAGGCTCCCGCTCTTTGTCGCGCTGGCGGCCTCGATCTTGGGATCGCCCGAGGCTTCGGCGAGCCTCATCGCCGGCGACTCGTACGCGATCGGGTCCAACCCGGGGCTGGGCCAATACGCGGCGGGCGTCGCGCTCAACTCGACGACGCTCTCCGGCCTGACGACCCCGGGTTTCGCCACCGGCGGCTACGTCCAGGGGTCGGGCACCTCGAACTTCGAGGTGACAAGCGGCGGGCTGTCGTACCCGGCTTACGGCTCGCCCTCGGCGAGCGACGGCAAGGTGAGCTGGGTCGGGGCCGCGGCGAGCTCGAGCCCGAGGTCGGACGCCCGGGCGTTCAACGCCGTGCCGAACCTCGCCTCCGGGGCGACCTCGGCCACCTACTGGTTCCACATCACCGTCAGCCAGGACGGCACGACCGCCGCTTCGAGCAACGGCTTCGTCCTGGCCGGTTTCGGCAATTCGACCCCGCCCACGCTCGGGGCGACGACCAACGAGGTCCAGGGCCTGTACTTCGGCTACGCCCAGCACGGCACGGCCGGCGACTCCGGCGACCTCGTCATCCGCTACCGGAACGGGATGGACACCACGGCCGACGCCACCCTCGTCTCGGGGGCAACCGCCAACACGGCGGCGGTCTTCGACATCGTCGCCCGGCTCACGGTCACCACCAGCGGCGTCGCCAACGGGGCGTTGACCTACTGGGTCGACCCGACCAGGTACGGCAGCATCGCGGCCCTCGACGCGAGCTCGATGGTCAACAACGACAACGCCGCCGGGACGATCCAGACCCAGGCCTATGCCCCGTCGGGCCTGGCGACCGACCCGTCGTCGAACTTCGCCCGGCTGACCTACACCGCACAGAATTGGTCGGGACGCGCCAACTTCGACGAGCCCCGGTTCGGGACCACGCTGGCCGACGTCGCCCCGGCCAGTTCTCCTGCCGCCGTGCCCGAGCCGGGCTCCGGCCTGCTCCTGGGGATCGGCCTGCTCGGAGGGCTCGCGACGGCGATCCGCCGTCGAGCCCTCGCCTGAGCCCATCGCCGAGCGTCGCATCACATGGTCCGGTCGACCGCCTCGGCCACGCGCTTGCAGGTCTTCATGAGGCCCTCGAACATGGCCGGGGTGATGGTCTGCGAGCCGTCGCTCATGGCGTGCTCGGGGTCGGCGTGGACCTCGACGATCAGGCCGTCGGCCCCGGCGGCGACGGCGGCCTTGGACATCCGCTCGACCAGCTTGGCCTTGCCCGTGCCGTGCGAGGGGTCGACCACCACCGGCAGGTGGCTCCGATCCTGGAGGTAGGGGACGCTGGCCAGGGGGAGGGTGAACCGGGTGTGGTCCTCGAAGGTCCGGACCCCCCGCTCGCAGAGGATCACGTCGGGGTTCCCTCGGTCGAGGATGTACTCGGCGGCGAGGAGGAACTCGTCGATCGTGGCGCTCATCCCTCGCTTCAGGAGGGCGGGCTTGCCGGAGTCGCCCACGGCCTGGAGGAGCTGGTAATTCTGCATGTTCCGGGCGCCGATCTGGAGGACGTCGGCGTAGCGGGCGAGCATGGGGACGTGCTCGGGGGCCATGACCTCGGTGACGATCGCCAGGCCGGTGGCGTCGCGGGCGGCGGCGAGCATCTTCAGGCCGTCTTCCTTGTGCCCCTGGAAGCTGTACGGGCTGGTCCTGGGCTTGAACGCGCCGCCTCGGAGGCCCGAGGCCCCCTGGGCCTTGAGGGTCCTGGCCAGCGAGACGATCTGGTCCTCGCTCTCGACCGAGCAGGGCCCGGCGATCACGGCGACCCGGGTCCCGCCCACCTCGAGCCCCCGGGCCCGGACCACGGTCCGCTCGGACTTCAGCTCGGACGAGGCCCGCTTGTATGGGGCGAGGATCGGCATGACCTTCTCCACCCCCTCGCCCGGTTCGAGGGCCTCGGAGAGCCCCTGGCGCTCGTCGCCGATGGCCGCGATCACGGTCCGCTGGGTCCCCACGAGGACCTGGGGCTGCATCCCGAGCGAGACGATGTGGTTGACCATGTGCTCCACCTGCTCGGCTGTCGCGTCCGATTTCATCACGACGATCACGGTGCCCCGCCCTCCAGAACCCCCGACGATGGGGGTCGATTCGATGGATTGGAACCTGGGATCAGGACTCGCGAGTCCCAAACGAAAAAAGCCCCGGGACCTTTCCAGGTCACGGGGCTTGTGGCTTGCTTCCGGGAGTCTCGCGGAGCCTTCAGACTCCAACCCCGGCCCGATGACCGATCGTCATGTTCCCGGCAAAACGCCAGGACCACGCAAAAGCCATCGCGAAGGGATAGGAGGAGGTCACGCGATTCAAGGGAGAGAAACTCCGGCGATCGAAAGGAGCGGTATGAGGAAGAAGCCAGGCCCGGCAGCCACCGGGCCTGGCCCTGCGATCTTTTCAGATCAAGCAAGAGATGCGGCTGCCCGACGGGCAACCCGTCGGCTGCCGTTAGGCAGACCGCCTCTGGTTATCGCTACACAATTGATCACCTCCTATACAATAAGGGCCTTCCCGGTCCCGCAGGAGTCCAGCCTCGGGCAAGACGGGGCTTGATCATGCCGCACCACGCTCGTGCGGCCCGCATCGGCTGCGGCTTGAGCCTCGGCCGACAGGCTCAATATAGGGGGTCGCCCGGGGATCATCAACCCTCCAGCGCCCCAATTTCTCGATTTCCATCGCCCACGCCCGCCAGGGTCGCCAGATGCTCGCGGGCCTCGTCGGCGAGGGCCGCGACCCTCGGGTCGTCGGATCGGCAGGCGTCGATCATCTCCGCGTAATAGCGGAGGACGTCCGCCCGAGGCGCGTGGAAGGCGTCCCAGATCGGTCGGCCTTCGAGGAGGTCGAGCCGGATGCTGAGCAGGTTGTGGAGCTTGTCGGCCAGGACCAGCCCCTTGGCCTCGTCGGGGGCCGACCGGACCGCGTCGACGTGGTCCCGCTTGCGGTCGAGCCAGGGCCGCTTCGCCCCGGTCGGTCCGAGCTTGATCTCGGAGGCGTGGGCGACCAGCGCGGCGACGGTCGGGCCAAAGTCGCAAGCGATCCGGTCGGGGGTGACGTCGGTATCCTCGGCGACGTCGTGGAGCAGCCCGGCGATCGCCACGTCCTCGCCGAACCCGGCCCGGTCGAGGATCAGGGCGACGGCCAGGGGGTGCTCGATGTAGGGCGTGCCGCTCCCCCTCCGGGCCTGCCCCTGGTGGGCCAAGGTCGCCAGCCGCAAGGCCCGCTCAAAATCCAGGCTGGGGGCGAAGGGAGGGCCCTTCGGGGGGGTCGAGCCGCTCACGCCTCGACCAGCTCCTCGGGGATCTCGGCGTTGTCGTAGGCGTTCTGGACGTCCTCGTTCTCGTCGAGGAGGTCGCGGAGCCGGAGCATCCGCTTGGCGTGGTCGGCGTCGAGGGCCACGTAGTTGCCGGGCAGGTAGCTCGTGTCGGCGCTCTCGACGGCGACCTTGTGCTCTTCGAGGGCCTTGCGGACCGACTCGAAGACCTTGGGGTCGCAGACCACCTCGTAATAGTCGTCGGCCCGCTTGAGGTCGTCGGCCCCGGCTTCGAGGGCGACCTCCATCAGGCGGTCCTCGGCGACGGTCCTGGCCTCGATCAGGAACAGCCCTTTGTACTCGAACAGGTAGCTGACGCTGCCCGAGGTGCCGAGGTTGCCGCCGCAGACCTCGAACGCCTTGCGGAGGTCGCCGGCGGTCCGGTTCCGGTTGTCGGTCAGGACCGTGCAGAGGACCGCGACCCCGCCCGGGCCGTACCCTTCGTAGATCACTTCCTCGAAGTTCTCGGTGCCGAGCTCGCCGGTGCCCTTCTTGATGGCCCGCTCGATGTTGTCCTTGGGGCAGCTATAAGAGCGGGCCTTGTCGATCGCGTAGCGGAGCCGGAGGTTCGAGTCGGGGTCGCCGCCCCCGTTCTTGGCCGAGACGAAGATGGCCCGGCAGAGCTTGCTGAACAGCTTGCCCCGCTTGGCGTCGACCGCCCCCTTGCGATGCGCGATATTGGCCGAGTGGGAATGCCCTGCCATGATTCGGTCCAACTCCGGGTCGGTCGGTCGGGAAGATCAAGTCGGGCGGCCGACGCGGGCCCTCGGGGCGATGGCCGCCGCCCGACGGACGATGGGATTCGAGGCGATCGGGATTCGAGGCGATCGGGATTCGAGGCGCCGGCTTCAGGGCTTGTCCCCCTTCGCGGGGCGGGGCGAAGGCTCGAACTTGCCGAGGGCATCGAGCTTCTTGCGGATCTCGCCGAGCCTCCGGTCGGGCGGCTTGGCCGCCGCGGCGATCTTGAGGGCCTTCTCCCAGGTCCCCTTCGCCTTGGCGTATTCCTGGAGCTGGAAGTAGACGTCGCCGAGGTGGTCCTGGATCGTGGCGTCGCCCCCCGGGTCGATCGCCGCTTTCTCCAGGGGGACCCGGGCCTCCTCGACCTTGCCCCGCTTGAACAGGACCCAGCCCAGGCTGTCGAGGTAGGCGTTGTTGTCGGGGTCCTCGGAGACGGCCTTGCGGATCATCGCCTCGGCCTTGTCGAGGTTCTTGCCCTGGTCGGCGTAGAGGTAGCCCAGGTCGTTGTTGACGCCGACGTCGTCGGGGTCCTTGGCGTAGAGGATCTCGAGCTCGGCCTCGCCCTTGGCGAAGTCGCCCATGTTCGTGTAGATGACCGAGAGGGTCGACCGGCCGAGCTTGACCAGCTCCTCGTTGTTGGGGTACCGGTCGAGGAGCATCTTGAACAGCGCGATCGCCTCGTCGTTCTTGCCGACCTGCATCAGGATGCCGCCGAGCAGGCGGTTCAGGTCGGGGTTGGCGACGTCGAGCTTCAGGGCGTTCCGGGCGGCGTCGATCGCCTGGTCGTTCTTGCCGGCGCGACTCAGGAGGATCACGTAGCCCCGGACGATGTCGGGGTCGTTGGGCTCCTGCTTGATCAGGTCGCTGACGATGGCGACCGCCTCGTCGTGCTTGCCGGCGCCGGAGAGGACGTCGGCGAAGAAAATCAGGTTCCGGGCGTTCTTCTCGTCGGGGAACTTGTCCATGAAGTCGCGGAACGTCGCCTCGGCCTCGTCGAACTTTTCCAGGTCCTTGAGGGTCCCGATCAGCTCGCGATAGACCAGGGGGTTGGGCATCCGCTTGATCGACCACTGGAGCAGGGCCGCGGTCTTCTCGGGCCGCCTGGCCTCGGTCGCCAGGTTGAGCAGGACGACCCAGCCATCCTGGGGGTCGAGCGACGGCGGGTTGTTGGAGATCATCTTCAGGCCGACGTCGAGGACCTCGTCGGTGTAGCCGGCGTCCTTGATCAGCTCTTCGAGCTGGGGCTTGACCGGGTCGAGGCGGCGGAGCCGGGCCGTGACCCGGGTCAGGAGGGTGAGCAACTCCTCGGTCTTCCGCTCCTTGACGAGCTTGGGGAACAGCTCGGCGAAGTCTTGCGTGTCGCGCTGCTCGGCGAGGATGGCGTTGTAGATGGCCGAGGCCTTGCCCATCTGCCCGGCGGCCTTGTACCGGTCGGCCAGGGCGTACTGGAGCGGGACGTTCTTGGGGTCGGCCTCGGCGTATTTTTCGAGCCTGGGGATGATCTCGCCCTCGCGCTTGAGCGTGGTGAGGATCTTGGCCAGGAGGTCGTAGGTCTCGCGGCCCCGGGGCTGGCGGCGGATGAACCGCTCGACGACGGCGAGGGCGTCCTCGGCCCGGCCGGCCTCCTGGTAGGTCTGCGAGAGGTAGTGCAGGAGCAGGGGGTCGTCGGGCTCGTAGACCAAGCCTCGGCGGAAGGCGTTGATCGCCTGGTCGACCTTGTTGGCCTGCTTGAAGACCCGGCCGAAGCGGAGGTAGGCCTGGGCCTCGTCGTTGCCGAGAAACCGCTTGAGGTCGGACGGCTTGATCTTGGCGTTGGTCTTGTCGTCGAGGGCCTCGACGACCTTGGCGAAGGCCACCGCCGCCTTGTCCATCCGGAGGGTCGCTTCGTAGAGGTTGCCCAGCTCGTACTCGACGTAGAGGGCCCCCACCGAGGCCTTGTCGAGCTTGGGGTTGTTGGCCACCTCGGTCAGCAGGGCCTCGGCGGCGCCCTGGTCGTCCTTGTAGTGGTTGACCAGCAGGGCGACGGTCTCGATGTCGCCGGGGTCGACGGCGAAGACCCGGCGGCTGTAGGCGACGGCCGGCTGCTCGCGGCCGAGGGCGAAGTTGAGGCTGCTGAGGCGGCGGAGGACCGGGACCGAGGTCGGCTCGCTGGCCAGGGCCTTCTCCAGGGTCTTGATCGCGTCGGCGAACTGGCGATCGTCCTCCAGGGCCCGGGCCGCCGCGTAGTAGCGGAGGCTCTCGACGTGCTTCTGGTCGTCGACCGAGCGGGGCTTGGCCGGGACGAACGCCCGGGGCGGGTCCTCGCCCGGGAGCCCGAAGTCGCCGGGGGACAGCTTGGCACCGTCGCCCGGCGTGGCCTGGCCGGGCGCCGGCGCCTGCCCCTGGGGGGCGGCGAGGGCGGCGGAGGGCAGCCCCGAGCCGGCGAGCACGGAGAGCATGATGAGCAAGCGGCGGAACGGACCGGCCATGATCGCGTCTCCTTGGCCAGGTGTCGTGGCCTTCGCCGATCGGCCGGCCCGGCGTCTTGACCCGGGCGGGGCGATCGGCGTTCGCGAAGGGGGACACCGGTGGGCAACGGCGAATCGGTCGCGAGGTTGCGTCGAAGGCGACGCCACCGGCGACCGTCGGATCTCCCTCGGGAAGCTCGATCCTAGCACGACCCGGCGGGACCTGCCAAGGGCTGCCGCCCTCCCCCTTCGAGGCCCGAGCCCTCGGCGACTCCGGGTCCGGGAACGAAGCAGCCCGACGCGGAGGCGCGCCGGGCGACATTCGGAAGGTTCGAGCCGGGAGGGCCGGGGCTTACTTGGTCGGGGGCATGATCACGGTGTCGATCACGTGGATGACGCCGTTGGTGCAGGCGATGTCGGTCTTCACGACCTTGGCGTTGTTGACCATGACGGTCTTGCCCTCGACCTCGATCTTGATCGGCGAGCCCTCGACCGACTTGACCGACTTGCCGTCGAGCTTGACGACGTCGGCGGCCATCGCCTTGGCGGGGATGACGTGGTAGGTCAGGATCGACTTGAGCTTGCCCTGGTTCTCGGGCTTGAGGAGCATCTCGATGGTGCCGTCGGGGAGCTTGGCGAAGGCCTCGTCGGTGGGGGCCAGGACGGTGAACGGCCCGTCACCCTTGAGGGTCTCGACCAGGCCGGCGGCCTTGACGGCGGCGACCAGGGTCTTGAACGACCCGGCGGCCACGGCGGTGTCGACGATGTCCTTCTCGGCGGCGAAGGCGGGCGAGGCGAGGGCGACGAGGGCGAAGGCGGCGAAGAACTGGCGCATGCGTGAGCTCCCTGGTGCGTCGTCGGAATCGACACGCACGGGGGTTCTCCTCGCGAAGAGAACGAGGCGGCCCCCCGTGCCTCGGCGTTGTAGTCATGGGCGGGCCCAACGTCTATCGATTTCAACGACAATTCACCACATCTGCTCAATCGGCCGACTTGGCCTTGCCGGCGCCCTTCTTCGCCGCCGGCTTGGCCGCGACCGCGGCGCCCGGCTTGTGGGCCTGGCCGGTCGGGCAGACCTTCCGGAGCTCGCACCGGGGGCAATCCGGCTCCCCCTCGACGCAGGTGTCGTGCGCCAGCTCCTCGACGAGGTCGCTGAACTCGGCCCCCCGGTTCTTCGGCACCGCCCGCTCCAGGATCGCCCGGACGGGCGGCGCGTCGGCCTCCGGCTCGGCGATCCCGAGCCGACGGAGGGCCCGGAGCATCGGCTCGTCGACCGGGATGGCGTGGCCGCCGAGGGCCAGGCGGGTCACGGCGGCCGCGACGTAGTCGTGGCCGAAGGCGTCGTACTCCTCCAGCGCCTTGAGCGACTCCTTCTGCGGCTTCTTGGCCAGGGCTTCGAGCGAGAAGCCGTAGGTCTTCTCGAAGAGCTGGCGGAGGAAGCGGCGGATCCGGAAGGCCCGGCCTTCGGGGTCGGGCATCCCGGCCAGGACCCCCTGGATCTCTTCGAGGGAGCTGACCCGGACCTCGTTCCAGTCGAAGAAGTCGTCCTTGAACCGCGAGAGGGCCTGGTTGGCCTGCTCTCGGGTCGAGTCCTCGTGGCAGATCCCGTAGATCACCGCCTCGAGGACCGAGAACTTCTCGGCCGAGCCCTCGATCGCGTAACGCTTCTTGAGCAGGGCGTGGACTTCGGTGATGAACTGGGCTTTGCTCGGTGTGGCCATATGGGCTCGTCGCGTTGGCGGGCGTGTGGGTGGGGGCGGGGTTCAGCCCGTCCCGGTCGGGACGGGCTCCGGGCCGTTGCGGGCCGAAGGGGGCGGGGGGCCGGCCGATCAATCCTCGTCGCCCGCCTCGGGCTCGGGCATGCCGCTCGGGGGCGGAGGGCCTTCGACGGGGGCGGCCGGCGCGTGGTCGGCGGCCAGGGCCTCGTCGATCAGCTTGGACATCTCGATCGACCGCTTGATCCCGACGTCGCGCTTGAACGTCAGGTGCGGGGTGCTCCTCGACTGGAGCCGCTCGGCCACCTTGGCCTGGAGGAAGCCCGAGGCGCTCTGGAGGCCGGCCATCGCCTTCTTCTGCTCGGCGTCGGTCCCCATGATCGAGACGTAGACCGTGGCCGACTTCAGGTCGCCGGCGACCTCGGACCGCAGGACCGTGATCCCGGTCACCCTCGGGTCCGAGACCTCGAAGAGGATCGCCGAAGACACCGTTTCCCGGATCGCCTCGGCCACCCGCAAGCTCCGGTGCGATGGCATGGTTGGACACCTCGAATCGGAAAAAAGGGTGGGACCGGGCGGGCGTCGGGGCGGGTCGGCCGGCCCGGCTCAGAGCTCGGTCAGGTCGACCTTGAGGACCTCGACGCGGGGGTGGGCGGCCACGACGTCGGCCACCCGCTCCAGGACCTCGCGGCCCTCGCGGCGGCCGGGGTCGACCGAGGCGAAGGCCAGGGTACTCTCCTCGGGCGGGCCGGCTCGGTCGTCCTCCGCGACGGACACGTTGAAATGGCGATGGATCTTCTCGAGGATCTTCCGGACCGTCCGCCGCCGGGCCCTGGGCCCTTCGCCGATCCGGACGTCGAGCCGGAGCACGGCCAGGTACATCGGCCCAACCCCCTCGGCGGCTCGCGACCGGACCGAGATCCTCGGAAAGCAAGGCCGGGGGCGAGCTCCAGCAGCCCGCCCCCGGCCTTCGCGTCTCGGATCAGAGGGTCCGGCGGATGATGTCGATCCGGTAGGCCTCGATCACGTCGTCGGTCTTCAGGTCGTCGAAGTTCACGATCTTGATGCCGCACTCGAACCCCTCGCGGACCTCCTTGGCGTCGTCCTTGAACCGCTTGAGGGCTTCGAGGGTCCCCTTGTAGATCTCGCGGCCCTCGCGGATCAGGCGGGCCTTGGCCGCGCGCTCGATCACCCCCTGGGTGACGAAGCAGCCGGCGACCGTGCCGACCTTGGAGATCTTGAAGGTCTGCCGGACCACCGCCCGGCCGAGGTGGACCTCCTTGATCTCGGGGACGAGCATCCCCTCGACGGCCTTCTTGATCTCGTCGGTGACCTGATAAATGATGTCGTAGCGACGGATGTCGATCTTCTTCTCGTCGGCCAGCGACACCGCCCGGTCCTCCGGGGCGACCCGGAAGCCGATCACGATCGCCTGCGAGGCGTCGGCCAGGAGGATGTCGCTCTCGGAGATCCCGCCGACGCCCTTGAGCAGGACCCGGATCGGGACCTCGGGGTTTTCGAGCTTCTCCAGCTCCTTGCTCAGGGCTTCGAGCGACCCCTGGACGTCGGCCTTGAGGATCAAGTTGAGGTTCTTGACCTTCTGCTCGGCCATCTTGCTGTACAGGTTCTCGAGCGTGATCGACTGGCGCTCGCCGAGGTTGACGCCTCGGGTCCGGTTCCGGCGGATCTCGACGATCTCGCGGGCCCGGGTGATGTCGTCGATGACGGCGAACTTCTCGCCGGCGCCCGGGACCTCGTCGAGCCCGGAAACCTCGACCGGCATCGACGGGCCGGCCTCCTGGACCGAGCGGCCCTTGTCGTCGAAGAGGGCGCGGACGCGGCCGAAGCCGTCGCCGCAGACGATGGCGTCGCCCACCTTGAGGGTGCCGTCCTGGACGAGGACGGTCGCCACGACCCCCCGGCCTTCGGAGATCGACGACTCCAGGCAGGTGCCGGTCGCCGGCCGGGACGGGTTGGCCCGGAGGTCGCACCGGAGTTCGGCCACCACGCCGAGCATCTCCAGCAGCTCGGGGATGCCCTTGCCGGTGAGGGCCGAGGTCTTCACCACCGGGGTGTCGCCGCCGTACTCTTCGGGGGCGAGGTCCTGCTGCGACAGCTCGCCGTAGATCTTGTTGAGGTTGATGTTGGGCAGGTCGATCTTGTTGAGCGCGATGACGATGGGGACGTCGGCCGCCTTGGCGTGGGCGATCGCCTCCTGCGTCTGCGGCATCACGCCGTCGTCGGCGGCGACGACGAGGACGACGATGTCGGTCACGTTCGCCCCCCGGGCCCGCATGGCGGTGAACGCCTCGTGGCCCGGCGTGTCGACGAAGGTGATCGTGTGGCCGTCCTGGGTGACCTGATACGCCCCGATGTGCTGGGTGATGCCGCCGCTCTCGGAGTCGACGACGTGGGCGTTGCGGATCTTGTCGAGCAGCGACGTCTTGCCGTGGTCGACGTGGCCGAGGATGGTGATGACCGGCGGCCTGGGGACCAGCCCCTCGACCTCGCCTTCCTCGCCTTCGATCCGGTCGAATTCGTCGAGGAGGTCGTCCTCGGCGGTCCGCTCGTGGACCACGTTGAGCTCGACGCCGAACTCGAGGGCGAGCATCTGGGCGGCCTCGTCGTCGAGCGAGGCGTTGATGGTGATCATCTGGCCCATGCTGTTCATCATGCGCCGGATCAGGTCGTTGGCCCGCACGCCGATGGCCTCGGAGAGGCTCCGGAGCGTGATCGGCGGCTCGATCTCGGCGTGGGCCTTGCGGACCGGGGCGAGCTGGCCTCGGCCGTGCTTCTGGCCCTTCCGGCCGCCGCGGCGGCGCCCGTCGTCCTCGGACTCGCCGGTCAGGGCGGAGGCCGGCTGGGGCGAGGAGATCCGCCGCTCGTTGGCCCGCTCGTTCCGCTTGGCGCGGCGGCCCGCCCGGTCGGCGGGGGTGCCGAGCCGGCCGGCGGCTTTCCGCTTCTCTTCCTCCTCATCGCTCAAGGGGGGCGAGGGGGGGGGCGGGGTCATCGTGCCCGGGCCGGGCGAGGGTCGGCGGAGGGCCGGGCCGCCGGGGCCTGCCGGGCCGCCGGGCCCGCGCATCTGCTGGCCGGGGGCCGGCGGGGCGCCGAACCGGGACGAGGCGCCGGGGGCGCCCGGCCTGGCCGGTCCGCCAGGGCCGGAGGGGCCGCGCATCTGGGCGCCGGGGGCGGGCGGGGCCTCGCTACCGCCGATCTGGCCCGACTGCATCATCCGACGCATCTCGTCGGGCGTGAACCGGCGCTCGGGGCGCTGGGTCTTGACGTCGCCGCCGGGCGGGGGGCCGCCGCCGGGGCGGGGGCCGTCGGGCCTCCGGGCCTGGGGGTAGCTCTGGGGGACGGCCGCGACCGGCGGGAGGGGACGCCTGGCCCCGCCACCGGGCAGGGCCTCGCGCCTCGGGCCGTCGCCGGGCCGCCCGCCCTGATCGCCCGGGCTTCGGCGGAGGTCGCCCTGGCCGGGGTTGGGCATCGGGGGGCGGCCGGTGGGCGAGCGGACGCCGGTGGGCGAGATGTAGTCGCTCTGCTTCAAGGGGGCCGGCGTGGCCGGATTCGGCCGCAACTCGGCCCGGGCCGACTGGGTCTGGTTCTGGGCCGGGGGATTGCCGCGCGGGGCCCCCTGGGCCGGGGCCTGCGGCGCCCCTTGCGGGTCGCCCGACCGATGCGGCGTGTGGCGAGAAAGCGGGCCGCCGCCGCCGCCGAGCCGGGGGGGCGAGGTCAGGCCGCCCGGCCTGGGGCCGGCCTGGGCCGGGGCCTGGCCCGCCTGGGGCGGCGCCTGGCCCGGCGGGCGCGGGGCGGCCGGGGCGGCGCCGTTGCCGGCGGATGCCTGGACCGGGGCCGGCGCGGGGGCCGAAGCCTGCGGCGAGGGTGCGGGCGCCGGGGGCCTCGGCGGAGCCGGTGCCGCGACGGTCGCCACCGGCGCGGGGGCCGGGTCCGGCCGCGAGGCGACCGGGGCGGGCGTGGGGGCCGGTGCGGGCGCGGGGGCGGGGGCCACGGCCGGGGGTGCGGTGGCGATCGGTTCGGGGGCGACCGGGGGCTTGGTGGTCGCCGGGGCCGCTTCGTCCGCCGGGGGCGTCGGTGCGGGCCGCTTCGCCGTCGGGGCAGTGGGGCTGATGGCGGGCATCTCCGGGAGGGTGGGGCTCGGGCGCGCCGACGGCTGGGCGACCGGGGCGGCGGCCGGCCCGCTCGGGCCGGCCATCAACCCCTTGATGCGATCGATCTGGTCCGGCAGGAGGCCGGCGAAGATACTCGGCTTGACATCAAGCCCCCATCCCTGGATCCGGTCGAGCAAATCCTGACTCTTCAAGCCTAGCTCTTTCGCCAACTCGTGGACGCGCGTGGACAACGGCGACTCCTCCTGGAAAGCCGGCTGCCCCGGACGGACCGGGTCAGGCCGATCGGTATTTTGATCTTTCCCGACCGGTCGTGCCAAGGCCAGTTCTCCAGGGCCACCCTCCTCGCCCCAAGCCCGGGGCGAGCCGAGTTCGCGGGCAAATCAGGGGTTTGGGTCGGCGAGCGCGACGCGGTCGGGGCTCGGGCGTTGGCCCGTGCCGGGCCTCATGGTTTCTGCATTTTCGGGTGTTGGTCCCCGGCCTCGTCGGCCGAGAACGGTTCCGTGGGTGGCAGGGGAGGGACGTTGCGCCCCTCGCCGGCGGGGTTGGCCTCGACCTCGGCCGACGAAGCTCCCGCTTCGACCGCCTCGGTCACGATGGTCTCGGTCTGGTTCTGATCGTCGTCGCTCGGGGCCGAGGTCACCTCATGGCCCGAGGCTATCTCGTCCAGCTCCCCGGCGATCGCCAGGTCGCGCATCTCCTCGTCGTCGGGGGCGACCTCCTCGCCGTCGCCGTCGCCCTCATCCGCGGGGCGGGCGTCGTCGGGCGGGCCGGCGTCGGTCGTCTCGGCATCATCGTCGGGGAACAGGTCGGCCATGGTCGGCGCAGGTCCGGCTTCGCCCCCCTCCCCTTCGATCGCCGGGGGGGCGGGGGCGGGCTGGCTGGAGATCGGGTTCTGGGGGCGGGCCCCCTTCCTCCTGGGCATGTCGTCGGCCTGCTCCTCGGCCAGGACCTCGGCCCTGGCGACGATCTCGACCGCCATTTCTTCGTCGAGACCTTCGATCGTGTTCACCAGGTCGGCGATTTCCATGACCGAAAGGTCGTCGAAGCTGAGGATGCCCTGCTCGACCAGTTTCTCGGCCAGGACGGTGTCGACCCCCTCGATCCGCGAGAAGGCGGTGACCGCCTTCTCGATCAGCTCGTCGAGCTCCTCGCTGGTCATGATCTCGATGTCCCAGCCCACCAGCTTGGAGGCGAGCCGGACGTTCTGCCCCCGGCGGCCGATGGCGAGCGAGAGCTGGTCCTCGCGGACGAGGACGATCGCCCGGCCCAGGAGCTGGCAGAGCATGACCTCGTCGATCTCGGCGGGCTGGAGGGCGTTGGGGATGAGGACCTGGAGCGACTCGTTCCAGCGGACGATGTCGATCCGCTCGCCGCCGAGCTCGTCGACGATGTTCTTGATCCGGGTCCCCCGGACCCCGACGCAGGCGCCGACGGCGTCGACCTTGATGTCGATCGAGGTGACGGCGACCTTGGACCGATACCCGGCCTCGCGGGCGAGGGCCCGGATCGAGATGATCTGGTCGGCGATCTCGGGGATCTCGAGCTCGAAGAGGCGTCGGACGAAGTCGGGGTGGGTCCGGCTGAGGATGATCTTGACCCGCTGGCCGACCTTGCGGACGTCGAGGATCACGGCGCGGACCCGCTCGCCGGGGTGGTGGCTCTCGCCGGGGATCTGCTCGGAGCGGGGCAGGAGGCCGTCGGTCTTGCCGAGGTTGACGGTGACCGCGCCGCCCTCGAACCGCTGGATCGTGCCGGTGATCAGGTCGCCGCGCTGGTCCTCGAATTCGTCGAAGAGGCTGTCGCGCTCGGCCTCGCGGATCTTCTGGATGATCACCTGCTTGGCGGTCTGGGCGGCGATCCGGCCGAAGTCGGGGGGCTCGACCGCGGTGCCGTCGGTGGTCGTCCGGATCTTGCCCGAGTCCTGGTCGATGGAGACGACGATCTCCTCGGCGTCGGGATAATGCTTCTTGGCGGCGGTCGCCAAGGCCGACTCGATCCCCTCGAACAGGACATCCTTGGGGATGTTCTTGTCGCGGTGGATGCTGTCGACGATCCGGACCAAATCGACGCTCATGCGACCCCTCCGACGCGGGACGAAACTGGCGAGACGGGACGGGCGAAATCGCCCGGGAGGGCCCGCGCCGGTGACAGGCGCGCTCCCGGTTGATATCCCGCCACGACCCGATCCGACGATGCCCGACCCGCTCGATCGCTCGAACCGGCCAACCGGGGCATCGCTCTCCGACCCGTCGCTCGCGCCTGCCGCACTGGACCACGGCCCCAATGTCCAATCTACCGCCAGGTTGACACCGATGTCAAGCGACCGAACAATCGATCCCGGCCGGCCCTGGGGGCCCCCGGGGCGGCCGGCAAGCCGCCCGCTTGCGGCCCCGGAAGCCCCGCGAACGACGAGGCAAGTCCATGCCCCCGGCCCTGGTCGACACCCATGCCCACCTGGCCGACCCCCGGCTCGGCTCGCGGATCGAGGCCGTCCTGGCGGCGGCCCGGGATTCGGGCGTGGTCCAGGTGATCGCGGTGGCGACCACGGCGGCCGACAGCGAGGCGGGGATGGCCCTGGCGAGAGGCCATCGGGGGATCTTCGCCACCGTCGGCATCCACCCCAACGACGCGGCCGAGTCGGCCCCCGGCGACTGGGACCGGGTCCGCTCGCTCGCCAAGCTGCCCGGGGTGGTGGCCCTGGGGGAGACCGGGCTCGACCGCCACTGGGACCGGACACCGTTCGCGACCCAGCAAGTTTATTTCGGCCGCCACCTCGAAGCGGCGGCCGAGCTCGACCTGCCGGTGATCATCCACAGCCGCGAATGCCACCGCGACATCGTCGACCAGCTCGCCGCCCTGGGTCGGCCGGTCCGGGGGGTGATCCACTCGTTCGTCGGCGACGAGGCGGAGGCGGCCGAGCTGCTCGCGCTCGGCCTGCACGTCTCGTTCGCCGGGATGATCACCTTCGCCAACAAGACGCTCGACCCGGTCCGGAGGGCCGCCGCGATGGTGCCGCTCGACCGGCTCCTGGTCGAGACCGACTCCCCCTACCTCAGCCCCCACCCGCACCGGGGGAAGGCCAACGAGCCGAGCCGGGTGGCGGTGACGGCCGCCCGGCTCGCCGAGGTCCGGGGGATGGCCCTGGAGGAGCTGGCCAAGGCGACCACCGCCAACGCCCGGCGGCTGTTCCGCCTCGACCCCGGCAACGTCATCGACCCCCCGGGCCCTGCTTGACTTCGGGTCATTTCCGGATCCCCTTCGGGGTGCCGGGCAGGGGGCGGGCGTTGGGGTCGCCCGGGGGCTTGTCGAGGGTGAGGAAGGCGAAGAGGTCGGCCAGCTCGTCGGGGCGGAGCTGGGTCTCGAACCCCTCGGGCATCAGCGACAGGGGGCTGACGCTCAGCTCCTCGATGGCGAGCCGGGGGATCGCCTCGACCTTGCCCCCCTGGAGCTTCAAGGCCACCCGCCGCGGGGTGTCCTCGACGACGAGGCCGGTCAGGGTCCGGCCGTCGGCGGTGGCCACGGTGGTCGCCTGGTAGGCCGGGCCGATCACCAGGCTGGGGTCGAAGACGTTGGACAGGAGCTGCTCGTAGGAGGCCCGGCCATTCAAGGTGATCTCGGGCCCGACGTCCTCCCCCTGGCCGTACATCTTGTGGCACTGGCCGCAGACGTTCCGGAAGACGGTCGCGCCGGCCTCGGGGTTCCCCCGGGCCTCGGCGAGCTGGTCGCGGACGCGGGCGATCACGGCCTCTCGGCCGGGGTCCTTCGACCCGCGGGTGACCCCCCAGATCGCGTTGGCCCGAGCCGCGAGGTCGCGGTCGGGCCCGGTGGCGATCTTGCGGACCTGGTTCCGGTTCAAGGCCGAAGCCGGCACGACCTTGCCCTCGATCGCCCCGAGCAGGGCCCGGGTCCAGGGGGCCCGCTGCGTCAGCAGCTCGACCGCCTTGGGGCGCAACTCCGGGTCGAGCTGGGGGTAGGCACCGAGGACGAGGCCGGCAACCTCGGGGCGATCGAGCCGGCCCAGGGCCGCGAGGACCTCGCCCCGGAACCGCGCCGAACCGGCCCGGCGATCGGTCAAGGTCGGTTCGAGCTCCGCCAGCAAGGACTCATCCCCCCGATCCACCAGCGCCTTGAGCGCCCGGACCCGACCCTCTTCCTCGATCCGGCGGTCCCCCAACGCCTTGCGGACGATCGCCAGGGCGTCCGGGTCGTTCCAGGCAACCGCGAGCAGCGCGAGGTCGAGCCCGAAGGGGGTGCCGTGGGCCGCCCGGAGCATCGAGGCGAGCCGGGGCCCGAGGATCGCCCGGACCTCGTCCCGGTCCCTAGGCGAGGCCGAGCCGGCGAGCCGATCGGCCATGATCCGGACCCCCTCGACGACCGACTCGGCCATCGCCCGATCCTCGGCCCGCTCCAGGAGCCGGGCAAGGAGGGTCGCCGCCCCCCTCGCCTGGATCGGCGCCCCGCCCATCAGGCGGTCCACGGCCCTGGGGAGCAGCCCGACGAGCTGCGGCGAGCGGCCGAGGTCGGCCCCGGCCATCAGGTCCACGAACTCGGGCCCTCGCGAGCCGAGCAGCGGGTGCAAGTTCTGCCAGACGATCGGCGCCAGGATCTCGTCGTCCCCATTGCCCGACAGGCAGGCCACCAGAGACCCGAGCGGGTCGACCCCGGCCAGCTTCACGCCGGCGATGGCGACCTGGACCCGGACCTCGGGCGCGGGATCGCCCGCCAGGGCCAGGACGCCACGACCGACCTCCGGCGCGACCTGGCGAGCATTGCCCGCCGCCCTCGCCCCCCAGGCCCGGAAGGCCGGGTCGGGGTGGGACAGGAGCTTCTGGTGGAAGGCCGGATCGAGCGGCCCGGCGGACAGCAACGTCCAGAGGGCTTGCAATCGATATTTACGCTCCCAGTTGGCGTCCAAGGTAAACCGTTCGAGCTTCGGGCGGGTGGTGGCTTCGTTTCGCTCCGAGAGCAGGCGTCGGGCGGTTGCCTGGAGGAAATCGTTGGGGGCGGCGAGTCGGGCGAGGAGCTGGTCGTCGGACTCGGCGGCCAGGTCGAGCTTGGGGCCCCGGGGGCTTTCGCGGTAGCGGACCCGGTAGAGTCGGCCTTTGAGGCGATCGATCCCAGCGGGGTCTCGGTTGGCGTCCTGGTAGCAGTGGTAGCGGTCGTACCAGTCGAGGATGTAGAGGCAGCCGTCGGGGCCGGTCTTCTGGACGACGGGCATGAACCAGGAGTCGTTGGCCTGGAGGAAGTCGGGCTCGGTTGAACCGTGATAGGTCGCCCCTCGGGCTTCGAGGCGGTCGACGTTGATCCCGTTGCCGTGGATGTTGCCCATGAACAGCTTGCCGCGATAGCGTTCGGGGTAGGCGTCGGAGTCGAAGTAGTGGATCCCGCAGTAGGCGGCCTTCTGGTGCTTGTGGTCGACGATCGAGCCGAGGGTCCAGCCGAACGGGGGGTACGGCCCCCCCTGGCGGATGTAGGAGCCGGTCTCGGTGAGGTGCCAGAGGTGGTCGATCACGCAGGCGCTGGCGAAGGCGTCGCCGACGTCGTTGAAGGCGATCCCCCAGGGATTGCTGGTCCCCTGGCAGAAGACCTCGAAGTCGCGGGTCCGGGGGTGGACCCGGAAAATGGCGCAGGTGAACTCGAACCGGCGCCCGCGGTAGTCGATCCTGGCCGGATTAAAGACGCCGTTCCAGCCGTAGAGCCAGCCGTCGGGTCCCCAGGTCAGCGAGTTGGGCAGCTCGTGGGTGTCGTACCGGCCGAAGCCGGTCACGACCACCTCTCGGGTGTCGGCCTTGCCGTCGCCGTCCGTGTCCCTGAGGAACAGGAGGTCGGGCGCGTTGGCGACCCAGACGCCCCCTGCCCCGACGGCGATCCCCGAGGGGATGTTCAAGCCTTCGGCGAAGACGGTGAACCTGTCCGCCTTGCCGTCGCCGTCGGTGTCTTCGAGGACCTTGATCCGGTCCCGACCGGGCCCGGCCGACTGCCGGGGGTATTCGAGGCTCTCGGTGATCCAGGCCCGACCGCGCTCGTCGAAGGTCATCGCCACCGGGTTGACGATGTCCGGCTCGCTCGCCACCAGCTCGACCGCGAACCCCGGCGGGACCTTCATCCGCGCGATCGCCTCGGCGGGGCTCAGCGCCGGGCCCGGCGGCCGGTCCTGGGCGTGCGGGATCGACGGATCGCGCCCGGGCTGCTGGGCCTGCGTCGGGGCCGAAGCGACCGCGAGCGCGAGCGAACCGAACAGGACGATTGAAACCGGCGCGAGGCGTCCGCTCATCGGAGAGGCTCCGAGTCGTGGGTGGAGGGCGGGATCGGTCTTTGATGAGGGAGGTCTGGGCGTCGATCGAGTATCAAGCCTTCGCGCATCCACGACAAGCCGCTACCCCGGGCTCACGGGCCGAACATCGGGGACGAGCCGGGGCGCCGACGAGGAAAAATTACGAAACGAAGCCAAATCCCTATAAACCATTTGCCGTGGGGCAGTTCGGGAGAAACATGAACGAAACGCGACCTGGCGACCCGCACCAAGCGAACAAATCGGGACGCCAAAAATGGGGATCGGCGAGGAGTCCGGCGGCACGCCCACGGCGATCCAGTAATAATATCGTTCTTTCGCGAGGGGTTGAGTCGGCCCGGCCGAAGATCGCGGCTCAGGCCAAGTTGGTCGAGGGGACGGGGGCGGGGAAGAAGGCGGGGTCCTGGAACATGGGCTTGACTTCCCAGGTCGCGTTGTCGACCCAGGCGTGGTGGAGGACCGAGACGGAGGCGCCGTGGAGCTCGATTTCGAGGAAGCCGGGGGGGCGCTGGCCGGTTGCGTCGCGGAGCAAGGGGGCGCCGGAGTTGAGGCAGAGCTGGCCGGGGACGGAGGCGGGCTTGAAGGCCCAGGCGGCGTGGACGTGTCCGCAGCAGTAGATATGCGGGCCGAGGGTCGCGAGCCAGCTCCCGACCTCCTCGGCGTTCCGCATCCGCTTGGCGCGCAGCTCGACGCTGCACGAGGGCGGCGCGGCGATCGGGTAGTGGCAGGCGACGATCAGGCGGCGAGGGGGGGTCGGGAGGCCGGCGATCAGGTCTCGGGCCCTGGCGAACTGCTGGGGGGGGAGGAGTCCCTTGGCGGAGAGGTGCGAGCGGGTCGGGTCGAGGCCGAGGATCGCGGTGTCGGCGTCGATCGGCCGGAGCCAGGGGTAGGTCGGGGACGGGGCGAACTCGCCGAAGAACTCCTCGAACTTGAGGTGGCGGACCGAGCCCGCGGTGTAGCGGTCGTGGTTGCCGGGGATGACGGTGGCCCGGGCGGGATCGACGAGGATATCGTCCAGGGCGTCGCGAGCCTGGCGGAACTCGGCGGAGAGCGCGGTGGTGGTCAGGTCGCCGGTGATCAGGAAGTGGTCGGGCTGGAGGTCCCGGGCCCGGGCGACCACGGCGGCCAGGCGTTCGAGCCGGAACCGGCCCGCGCGGCCGGCCAGGAGGCTGAAGGTGCCGACCGCCCGCTTGTTGAGGAGGTCGAGCGGGTTGTACGAGTACCGCCAGATGTGGATGTCGGAAAGCTGGATGATCCGCAACCGACCGGCTCCGAAGGGGGGGGCGACCTGCCCGTCTAGAAATGGAAGTCGAAGCTCCCGACGAGCAAATCGTAAGCCGTGTGCGTGCCGACCGCGATCCCGAACCCCCGGACCACGAAGACCCAGGCGAAGAAGACGCCCGCCAGCCAGCGGAAGATGAAGGCGAACCAGGTGAATGCCTCGCCCGGGACCCCGGCATGGTGGGCGAGCGAGAAGATCAGCGACGACGCCGTGACGGCGAACGTGCAGGCCGCCAGGGGGGGGACCAGGATCAGCCGCGTCGACCGGAACAGGAGCGGGATCAGGGCCAGCCGGAACAAAGCCTCCTCGTACAACCCCGCCCCGAGATAGCCGATCCAGGGGGCGAACGGGTGGCGAGCGGCCGAGCCGGCCGGGGCGGCCAGCAGGCTCGGCCCTTCGAGCCGGGAGAAGCCCAGGTCCACGAGCTTGCTCGCGGCGATCAGGAGGACGGCCAGGGTCAGGCTCTCGGCCGCCATCCCGAGCAGGGCCAGCGGCCGGAACCGCCAGTCGCGCCGCTCCAGGGCCTGCCAGGCGACCAGGGCCGAGACCAGGGCGATCGGCAGGAACCAGCGGTCGGTCAGGCCGACGGCCGCCAGCCCCTGCCGGGCCCAGGCGTCGGCCCCGGCCCGGATCGCGTCGCCCGAGCGGCCCCCGAGCCAGAGGACGCCCCCTTCGTAGAGGACCAGCAACGGGAGGACGAAGAGCAGGCTCGGCAAGGGCCGCCGGGTCGAGGACCAGTAGGAATGGTCCTCGACGGCGGGGGCGGACTCGCCCCACCAGCGATGGTCGTAGCCGAAGCGCGACCGGTGGGGCCGACGCTTCCGGGTTTTCGGGCGGTTGGTCGTTGTCACACCTTCGTCAATCGGTCGGGTCGTCCGCCGATCGGAGCCGAACCGCGAGCCCGGGCCGTCGAGCGCGACGGTCGTTGTTTTCGTAGCGGCCGAAACGGATGAAATGGCTGGTCCCCTTGTCGCTCCCGTGTGCCTCCGCTACGATCGGTGAGGGGTGAAAGGCCGCCTCAATGCCTTGACGGCGGCCGGTCTAGGTTCAACAATGGCCTCTCCCCGAGCTTCATTGGATCACCGAGCTTCCGCCCCTCGGCGATCTCCGTTCGACCCCGCGACGGGGGCGATCGATCCGGATCGCCGCCCGCCTCTTGGTCTTGGTCCCCCCGGAACGGGGTCAAACCAGGCTCGACGCTATTCCGCCCGTTTTGGGAGGTTCGGACGCGTGACCTCGCGTTTTTGCCCGATATGGCTGCTCGTCGGCCTGCTCGCGCTGGCCGGCTGCGACGATGCCCAGTATGCCGGCCCGGTCCTGTATCGCGACAGCGAGCGAGTGGCCAAGGACCTCGCCGGCAAGCCCAAGCTCCAAGGGGCCGTCCGCAAGGCCCTCGCCGACCTGTATGGCGCCGACCTCCGGCACATCACGGTGCCGGCCGACTCGGGCCTCCGCGACGGCGGGATCTACCTGGCCGATCTCAGGAAGGTCGGCGAGAAGCTGGAGCCGGTCCTGGAAGCCTCCTCGACCTCGGGCAAGCCCGAGCCGATCGAAGGGGGATACGCCCTCTACCGCAAGCACTGCCTCCACTGCCACGGCGTCGCCGGGGCCGGCGACGGGCCGACCGCCGCCTTCCTCTTCCCCAGGCCGCGCGACTATCGCCCGGGGATCTACAAGTTCACTTCCACCAACCCGGTCAACGCCAAGCCGAGCCGGGATGACCTGCGGAAGACCCTCCTGTACGGCCTGCACGGGACCTCGATGCCCGGCTTCGAGGCGATCATGACGCCCAGCCAGATCGAGCAGGTCATCGACTACATGACCTTCCTCTCGATCCGGGGCGAGACCGAGCGCTACCTGATCGACGAGGCGATGAACGCCGACGACAAGGACGCCGAGACCGCCCTGCCCGCCGACCTCGTCGCGGAGATCACCCAGAAGGTGACCTCGTCGTGGAAGGAGGCCGAGACCCAGGTGATCAACCCGACGGTCAAGCGGGTCGAGCCGACCCGCGAGAGCATCCTCCGGGGCCGGGATTACTTCCTGGCCGCCAACACCACCGGCCCCAAGCTCGAATGCGTGAGTTGCCACGGCGCGGGCGGCCTGGGCAACGGCCCGGCCTTCATCGACCAGAAGATCTTCGGCGACGTCGTGTTCCGCGAGAAGCCGCTCGACGAGGCGATCTCCCGGGCCTACAAGGCGGCCCGCGAGCAGGCCGGCGAGCCCAAGAAGCAGTCGGCGACCGCCGACCCGGCGGGCGTCGCCAGGTTCCTGGCCGAGAACCCGGCGATCGTCGGCGTGCTCCGCAAGAGCCACGCCTTGATGGCCGACGTCCCCGACGCCGAGTTCGCCGAGAAGTCCAAGGGAGACTCCCCGGAGGTGGCCGAGGCGGCCCGGAAGCTCCTGCCGGAGCTGGTCGAGCCCGACTTCCGCGCCTTCCTCGTCGCCAAGTACGACCTCTGGACCCGGGGGTCGCTCGACGTCTGGGAGAACCCGCTCCGCCCCGCCAGCCTGATCGACGGGGTCTACAAGGGGGGCAGGCGCCCGCTCGACCTGTACTGGCGGATCGCCAAGGGGATCAACGGGGCCAAGATGCCGGCGCACTCGAACACCCTGACCGAAGACCAGATCTGGGACGTCGTCAACTTCGTCCTCGCCCTGCCGGACGAGCCCGGCCTGCTCAAGGAGTCCGCCCCGGCGCCGAGGCGTCCGACCCTGCATTGATTGATGGAAGGCGCCTGACCCGAATATCCGCCCATCGAAACGAGGCGAGTGGACGAAGGCCGATCGAAGGGAGAGTTGCGTGCGTCTCTGGAGCCTCTTGTTCGCCGCGGTCGGCCTGTCCTGCGTGGGGTGCTTCGCCTACGCCCCGTTCCACCCGGAATGGTGGCTCCCGAGCGGCCCCGACGCCAGCCTCGGCCACCTCCACTCGGCCTCGACGATCGGCAAGGAGATCGACGCCCTGTTCGTGATCATCCTCTGGATCACGGGGGTCGTCTTCGTCCTGACCCAGGTCGCCTTGGTCTGGGCCGCCTGGCGGTACGCCGACCGGCCGGGCCGGGTCGCCACGTACTTCCACGGCAGCCAGAAGCTCGAGCTGATCCTGACGATCATCCCGGCGATCCTCCTGACGTTCATCACGATCTACCAGTTCAGCACCTGGGCCGACATCAAGTTCAAGAGCCGGGCCCCCAAGGTCGCCGTGCTGGCCGAGGTGACGGGCCGGCAGTTCCAGTGGCTGATCCGCTACCCGGGCGAGGACGGCAAGATGCACACCGCCGACGACGTCCACCGGGTCAACGACCTCCACTTCGTCAAGGACAAGCCGACCCTGATCCAGCTCCAGTCGAAGGACGTGCTCCACTCGTTCTTCCTGCCGCAACTGCGGGTCAAGCAGGACGCGGTGCCGGGCCTGAAGATCCCGGTCTGGTTCGACGCCGACCAGGCGGGCAAGTACGAGCTGGCCTGCGCCGAGCTGTGCGGCTGGGGCCACTACAAGATGAGGGGCAACGTGACGGTCCACGCCACCCAGGCCGAGTTCGACGACTGGTTGCGGACCGCCGCCCGCGAGCAAGGCCGCGATCAGGTCGCGTTGGCCGCCAAGGCCGAGGGGGAAGGACGATGAGCATCGAGCACGCTTCCCCCCGGCAGTTCGCCGAGCACCCGGCCTCGCACCACTCGCACGACCACGACCTCATCCACGAGCTGCCGAGCAACCCGCTGTTCCGGTACGTGTTCTCGTCGGACCACAAGATCATCGCCATCCAGTTCCTCTTCTCCGGCCTGATCTTCTTCGTGCTCGGCGGGCTGCTGGCGATGGCCGTCCGCTGGCAACTGGCCTGGCCCTGGGCGCCGATGCCGATCCTCGGCCAGGCGCTCTGGGCCGAGCAGGGGTTCCGGATGCCGCCGGAGTTCTACAACAAGCTGTTCACCATGCACGGCACGGTGATGATCTTCCTGGTCATCATCCCGATCCTCACCGGGGCGTTCGGCAACTTCACCATCCCCCTGATGATCGGCGCCCGGGACATGGCGTTCCCCAGGCTGAACATGGTCTCGTACTGGATGATGCCGTTCGCCTTCGTGGCGTTCCTCAACTCCTGGTCCGAGGCGGGCTGGACGAGCTATCCCACGCTCGCCAACTCGCACTGGTCGACCCCCGGCTCGCTCCACGGCCAGACCTGGTGGCTGGTCGGGGTCCTGTTCGCCGGGCTGTCGTCGCTGATGGGCTCGATCAACTACATCACCACGATCCTGATGCTCCGGGCCCCCGGGATGAAGATGTTCCGGCTGCCGATGACGGTCTGGGCCATGTTCATCACGGCGATCTTGCAGGCGTTCGCCCTGCCGGTGCTGACCTCGGCCCTGGTGATGCAGCTGCTCGACCGGACGGTGGGCACCAACTTCTTCAGCCCGGCCAACTGGTCGGTCGGCAACGCCCCGAGCGTCGTCGGGGGCGGGCAGCCGCTCTTGTGGCAGCACCTGTTCTGGTTCTACTCGCACCCGGCCGTCTACATCATGATCCTGCCGGCGATGGGCGTGGTCTCGGACGTGATCTCGACGTTCTCGCGCAAGCCGCTCTTCGGCTACAAGCCGATGGTCTTCGCCCTGGGGACGATCGCCGGGCTGGGCTTCATCGTCTGGGGCCACCACATGTTCCAGTCGGGCATGAACCCCGCCCTCGGTGCGACGTTCATGCTCTCGACCATGCTGATCGCGCTGCCCTCGGCGATCAAGGTGTTCAACTGGCTCGGGACGATGTGGGGCGGGCGGATACAATACACCTCGGCGATGCTCAACGCGATGGCGTTCGTCTCGATGTTCATCATCGGCGGGCTGTCGGGGATCTTCATGGCGGCCACGCCGGTCGACATGCACATCCATGACACCTACTTCATCGTCGCGCACATCCACTACGTCCTCTTCGGCGGGAGCACCTTCGGGATCTTCGCGGCGATCTACTACTGGTTCCCCAAGATGTTCGGCCGGATGATGGACGAGCGGGTGGGCAAGGTCCACTTCTTCCTGACGTTCCTCACGTTCAATGGGACGTTCTTCCTGATGCACATCATCGGGATGCACGGCCACCCCCGGCGGATCGCCGACCCGACGCTCTACCCGTTCCTCAGCGGCGCCGGGATCGTGGGGATGAACCAGTTCATGACGTACAGCGCGTTCGCCCTCGGGCTGACGCAGGTCTTGTTCGCCGGCAACTTCTTCTACAGCCTGTTTTTCGGCCCCAGGGCCCCGGCCAACCCGTGGCACGCCAACACCCTGGAGTGGACCACCGACTCGCCGCCGCCCTATTACAATTTCGAGACGATCCCGACGGTTTACCACCCGGCCTACGAGTTCAGCGTCCCCGGAGTCGTCGGCGACTTCCTCCCGCAGACCGAGCCCAGGCCGCCGATCGCCGGCCCGATGGACCCGATCATGTCCTGATGGGCGCGACGACCCGTCCGCCCTCTTGCTCGAAGACCCAACCATGACCAAAGACTCAAGTCCCACGATCGACGACGGCCCGAGGGCGGCCTACCGCCCGGGCCCGCACTGGTTCGCGGTCGGGGCGGCCGTCTTCACCTGGCCGCTCCTGTTCATCGGCGGGTTGGTGACCACGTACCGGGTCGGCATGGCCGTGCCCGACTGGCCGACGACCTTCGGCGCCAACATGTTCCTCTACGACATGACCCGGGCCTCCTGGGCGGTCTTCGGCGAGCACACCCACCGCCTCTACGGGGCGGCGGTCGGCCTGTTCGTGATCCTCCTGCTGGGGGAGTTCCTCCTCTTCGAGCGCCGCCGATGGATCAAGACGCTGGGCGTCCTGGCCTTATTTGGGGTGATCATCCAGGGGGTCCTCGGCGGCTACCGGGTCCGGCTCAACTCGACGCTTTTGGCGGCGGTCCACGGCTCGACGGCCCAGCTCTACTTCGGGTTCCTCGTCGCCCTCTGCGTCCTGACGGGCCGGTCGTGGTTCGGCAAGGCTCGGGCGGTCCCGGGCCGGTCCCTGGACAAGGTCCGGGCCTCGGCGGCGGTCACGCTCGGGATGATCTACGCGATGGTCCTGCTCGGGGCCTGGCTCCGGCACTACAGCAGCGTGTCGGCCCTGAGGCTGCACGCGATCCTCGCCTTGGCGGTCCTCGGCCATGCCGGGGTGCTGGTCGTCCGGCTGGCCCGCCCTCGCGGGGCGTTCCCCGAGCTGGCGCCGGCGGCTCGGGCGATGGGCGTGGCCCTCTTGTTCCAGATTTCGCTCGGCGTGGCGGCCTGGTGGCTGCTCAGGCCGTATGATGGGCTGCCGCACGCGGTGACCACGCTGGCGGCCCTGGTCAGGACCGGCCACCAGGCCAACGCCGGGCTCCTGATCGGCTCGGCGGTGGTCCTGGCGATGCGGGCGTTCGGTCAGTTCGCGGTCGTTCCCGGCCTCGAGGGCAACGGCCCCGACGGTTCGAGGGTCGGGGAACTGGAGGCAGTCGCGTGAAGACGGTGACTCTCGCGCCCCCCCTGCTCGGGGGCCCGCTCGACGACGCGACCCCTGCGCTGATCGGGGCCCCCTCGACGGTCGCCGCCCGAGGTCGGCTCTCGGCCTTCGTCGCCCTGACGAAGCCCCGGATCGCCGTGATGGTGCTGGTGACCGTGGCCACCGGCTACGTCCTCGGCACGGTCGGCTCGATCGACCCGGTCCGGATGCTCCTGGCGATGGTCGGCACCGCGCTGGTGGCCGGCGGGGCGAGCGTCTGGAACCAGGTCCTCGAGCGCGACCGCGACGCCCGGATGCGGCGGACCCTGAGCCGGCCGATCCCCAGCGGCAAGGTCACGCCGGCCGAGGCCTCGGCCTTCGGCACCGCGATCACGATCCTCGGCCTGGCGATGCTGGCCCTGGGGGCCAACGTCCTGTCGTCGGCCGTCGCCCTGGTCACGTTCGTGCTCTACGTCGCGGTCTACACCCCGCTCAAGCCGATCACCAGCCTGAATACCGCCGTGGGAGCTATCCCCGGCGCCTTGCCCCCGGTGATCGGCTGGGCCGCGGCCTCGGGCCGCCTGGGGATCGAGCCCTGGTCGCTGTTCCTGATCGTCTTCCTCTGGCAGTTCCCCCACTTCCTGGCGATCGCCTGGATCCACCGGGAGGACTACGCACGGGGCGGGCACAAGATGCTCCCCAACCTCGACCCCGACGGCTCGATGACCGGCCGGCAGGCGATGTGGCATGCCCTGGTGTTGCTCCCGGCCGGCCTGCTGCCCGCCCTGTCCTTCGTCAAGCTGGGCGGCCCCTGGTACTTCGCCGGGGCCCTGCTCCTGGGGGCCTACTACCTGTACCACGCCGTCCGGTTCTGGCTCGACGTGAACGATCGGACGGCCCGGAGGCTCCTCAAGGCGTCGTTCCTCTACCTGCCGACGATCCTGCTCCTCCTGCTCCTGGACCGGGCGGCCTGACCCGGCCGGCTCGCCTTTTTCTTCCTCTCCGAGACGGTGTCGAACATGGCCGATGTCGCCCCAGCCCAGGTCCACCCTTCGCCCGCTCACGGGTCGATGGCCCGGCCGACCGTGCAGGCCCCGCCGCTCTCGCCGGGCAAGGTCGCGATCTGGCTGTTCCTGGCGACCGAGGTCATGTTCTTCACCGGCCTGATCGGCACCTACATCGTCCTCAGGGCCGGCAGCTCGCCGACCGGCTACAGCAACTTCTATTCGCCGGCCACCGACCTGTCTCGGGTCTTGAAGGGCCCGGACAGGCCCGAAGGCCTCGTCACGTCGAGCTGGCCCAGGCCCTACGACGCCGCCACCAACCCGCTGAGCATCGACCTCACCGCGGTCAACACGTTCATCCTGATCTGCTCGTCGGTGACGATGGTCCTCGGCCTGAGCGCCATCCAGCGCGGGCAGAAGCGGAAGGGGGCCTGGTACGTCACGGCCACGGCGCTGATCGGCTCGGTCTTCCTGGGCGTCCAGGTCTACGAGTACACGCAATTGATGCTGGTCCACCATTACCCGATCGGGGTGAGCGCCTCGGGCCACTTCACGCCGGACGTCAGCCTGTTCGCCTCCTGCTTCTTCACGATGACCGGGTTCCACGGGGCCCACGTCGCGGCCGGGGTCCTGGTCCTGACGTACACGGCGATCCGGACCTGGATGGGCGTGTACTCGCCGACGAATTATGATGGGGTCGAGATGGTCGGCCTGTACTGGCACTTCGTCGACCTGGTCTGGATCATCCTCTTCACGGTCGTCTACCTGATCTAGCCTAGCTCGAAAGGCTCACGCCGATGGCCGAGCACAACTTCACGCCCGAGCAGGAGCGACACGTCGAGTCGCACGCCCCCTACCTCAAGGTGTTCGGGGACCTGCTGGTCCTGACGATCCTCGAATACGCCTACGCCTCGTTCCTCGGCTTGAGCTTCCTGCCCCTGGTCGGCGGCCTGATGGCCCTGGCCGTGGTCAAGGCCGGCCTGGTCGGCTGGTACTTCATGCACCTGAAGTTCGAGGGCCGCTGGATCGCGATGATGCTGGTGCCGGTTACCTTCCTGGCGACCGCCCTGATCCTCGGCCTGATGCCCGACGTCGGCTTCCACCCCGGCGGCGTGGTGGAAGAGGCGGTCGGGTCGGCCGACCCCTGATCGCCCGATCGGTTGAAGCCTCGCGGTCCCTTGCTTCCGCCCCGCCCCTGCCTCGAACCCACGGCCCAACTTCCCAGTGAACGCCTCGTATCGCCTCGGAATCCTGATCGTCGCGGGGACGATCCTCGCCTCCGCCGCCCTGATCGCCGCCTCGGGCGCGGGCTTCAAGGCCTCAGCGTCGCGCCGGGCCGGGCAGGATCTCGGCGACCAGGGCTACCCCCTGGGTTCGTTCCGGCTCACGGAGCGCTCGGGGCGGGCGGTGACCGACGCCGACCTCGCCGATGAGGTCTGGGTCGCCGCGTTCATCTTCACCCGCTGCCCGCTCTCCTGCCCGCGGATCTCGTCGGTCATGAAGGGCCTGCAAGGGCCGCTGAACGCCTCGGGCGTCAAGCTCGTCAGCCTCTCCGTCGACCCCGACTACGACACGCCCGCCGTCCTCGGTCGCTACGCCGACGGCCTCGGGGCGACCCGGGACGGCTGGTGGTTCCTGACCGGCCCCGAGGCCGAGATCCACGCGCTGATCTTCGACCGGTTCAAGAGCAGCGTCGCCAGGACGCCCGAGGCCGAGCGCCGGCCGGACGTCGAGAACGTATCCCACTCCGACCGCCTCGTCCTGGTCGACCGGGGCAACAACGTCGTCGGCTTCTTCGACTCGACCGACGCCGGGGCCCTCCGCGACCTCCTCGCCCTCGCCAAGCGCAAGGCCTCCTGGGCCCGCAAGCTCCCGGCCGTCAACGCCGGGCTCAACGGCACCTGCGCCTTGCTCCTGATGATCGGCTGGGCCTTCATCCTGACCGGTCGGGTCCGAGGCCACGCGGCCTGCATGATCTCGGCCGTGCTGGTCTCGGCGGTCTTCCTCGCCTGCTACCTGACGTACCACTTCCAGGTCGGCAGCGTCGCCTTCCGGGGCGAGGGGCCGAGCAAGTTCGCCTACCTGACGATCCTCCTGTCGCACACCGTGCTGGCCACGTTCGGCGTCGTCCCGCTGGTCGCCCTGACGCTGACCCGGGCCCTCCGATCGCAGTTCGCCCGCCATGCCTCGATCGCCCGGGTGACTTACCCGATCTGGCTCTACGTGTCGATCACCGGGGTCGTCATCTACTGGATGCTCTACCGGATGCCGGTCGGGATCGCCTGACCGGGGAAAGGCCCCGAACCATGCGAACGAACCTGTCGAGGCGCCCCTGGCCCGCCCTGGCCTTGATCCTCCTGCTGGCCGGCCCGGCCTCGGCCTGCCCGAACTGCAAGGAGGCCGTGGCCAACCAGGACGGCGACGCCATGCGGCTCGCCAACGGCTACAACCACAGCATCCTCTTCATGATGGCCATGCCGTTCGTCCTCCTGGGCACCGGGGCGTTCCTGATCGCCCGGGCCGTCAAGAGTGGCGCCCTGCCCGAACTCTGATCGACCCCCCATCCGCCCCCACCCCCGAGACCTTGCCGATGCGATCCTCCGCCCCGACGGCGTTCTTGTTGCTGGCGTCCACCCTCGCCCCGGCGTCGACCCCCTTGGCGGCCGACGACATCCCGTTCCGGTCGCGCGTGGTGGTCTGCCAGCAGGAGGACGCCGCGTCGGCCGGCCGCGAGGCCATGCGCCGGGGGGGCAACGCGGTCGACGCCGCCGTGGCCACCGCCTTCGCCCTCGCGGTGACCCACCCGGCGGCCGGGAACATCGGCGGCGGCGGGTTCATCGTCGCGTATCTGGCCGAGGCTCGCGAGGTCGTGACCGTCGACTTCCGCGAGGCCGCCCCCAGGGCCTCGACCGAGCGGATGTACCTCGGAGCCGACGGCAAGCCGCTCCCCCGCCACCGGGCCGGGCCGAGGGCCGCCGGCGTCCCCGGGACCGTCCGGGGGCTGGGCCTCGCCCACGCCAGGTGGGGCAAGGCCCCCTGGGCCGACCTCGTCCGACCCGCTGCAATCCTGGCCCGCGACGGGTTCCCGATTTCCGACACCCTGGCCCGGTCGCTCAACGCCCAGGTCTTCCCCAAGGCACCGGTCGGAGGCGCGGGCGTGGCCGAGGACCTCGGCTCCGACCCCGACCGCCTGGCCGACTTCGCCGACTCGCTGCTCGCCTTCCGCAAACCCGACGGCACCCCCTGGCGCGAGGGGGACCGCCTCATCCAGCGCGACCTCGCCGACACCCTCGACCGGATCGCCGCCGAAGGGGTCGACGAGTTCTACCTCGGCGCCACCGCCCGGGCGATCGTCGCCCACATGGCCAAGCTCGGCGGCCTCGTCACACTCGAAGACCTGGCGGCTTACCAGGCCAAGGCCCGCCCGCCCGTCCGCGGCACCTTCCGGGGCTTCGACGTCTACGGGATGGGCCCGCCCGCCTCGGGGGGGATCGTCATCCTCCAGGCCCTCAACATCCTCGAACGGTTCGACCTCAAAGGCGACGGCCCCGGGTCCCCGAGGACCTTGCACCGGGTCACCGAGGCGATGCGGCGAGCCTTCTACACCCGCGCCACCGCCATCGCCGACCCCGACTTCTTCGACGTCCCCGTCGACCGCCTGATCTCGAAAGCGTATGCCGACGACCTGGCCCGGACGATCACCGACCGGGCGACCCCGAGCGCCAGCCTCGCCCCGTTCCCGATCCTGGCCCGCGAGGGGGAGCACACGACCCACCTCTCGACCCTCGACGACCGAGGGAACGCCGTCGCCCTGACGTACACCCTCGAAGAGGGCTACGGGAGCAAGTCGGTCGTGGCGGGCGCGGGCTTCCTGCTCAACAACGAGATGGGCGACTTCAACCTGATCCCGGGCCGGACCGACGCGGCCGGCCGGATCGGCACGCCCGCCAACCGGATCGAGCCCGCCAAGCGGATGCTCAGCTCGCAGTCGCCGACGCTGGTCCTCAAGGACGGCAAGGTCCGGGTCGTCACCGGCTCGCCGGGCGGTCGGACGATCCCCAACACCACGCTCTGGGTCGTCCTGAACTGCCTCGAATTCGGCCTGAGCCCCCGCGCCGCCGTCGACGCCCCGAGGACCCACCACGCCTGGTTCCCCGACGTCCTGGCGCTCGAAGGGACGGGTTGGGACGCCGAGGTCCGCCGCGACCTCGCCGCGATGGGCCACGCGCTCCGGGTCGGCGGTACCCAGGGGGATGCCCACACGATCGTGGTCGACGAGGCCGGCGCGATCCACGGCATCGCCGACCCCCGGAGGAAGACGTCGAGGGCGGTCGGCGATTGACCCGGGCGATCAGATGACCAGGCCGTCCTGCAAGATCGTGAACTTGGGGATCACGACGATCTTGTCGCGGATCACGTAGTGCGACGCCTCGTCCGAGTCGTCGATGCCCGCCTCGTTGAGGATCTGGACCAGCCGGCCGATCCTGGCGTTCTTGTCCACGATCGCGTTCTCGATCCGGCTGCCCGCCCCGATCCCGATGTCGGGCCGGTTCGCCCGGAGGTTGGCGGCGACCTGCTTGGGGTTCTCGTAGCTATCCGCCCCCATCACGTACGAGTTCCGGATCACCACGTCCTCGGCGATCTTGGCCCGGACCCCGATCACCGAGTTCTCGATCACCGTGTTCTTGCCGATCACGCAGCCGTCGGAGATCAGGCTGTTGGTGACCATCGCGCCCGAGAGCCGCGAGCAGGGCAGGTAGCGCGGCCGGGTGTAGATCGGGTTGTCGCCGAAGATGAAGTCGAACGGCGGGTCTTCCCGGGTCAGGTCGATGTTCGCCTTGTGGAACGCCCCGACGGTCCCGATGTCCTCCCAGTAGCCGTCGAAGAGGTGCGCCTGGACCCGGTGGCCGGCGATCGCCTGGGGGAAGATCTCCTTGCCGAAGTCGACCGCGTTGCCCGAGGCCAGGAGGTCGACGAGCGTCGAGCGGTTGAACAGGTAGATCCCCATGCTGGCCAGGTAGGGGCGGCCGTTGGCCTCGATCCCGAGCCTGGCCATCCAGTCCGGGTCGGTCCGGACCCGGTCGAGCAGCTCGGGCGTCTTCGGCTTCTCCTCGAAGTCGATCACCCGCCCGCTCGACTCGATCCGCATGATCCCGCACGCCTTCGCCTCCTCCTCGGGCACCGGCAGGGCGGCGATGGAGACGTCGGCCTTGTTCTCGAGGTGGCTCCGGATCATGTCCCGGAAGTCCATCCGGTAGAGCTGGTCGCCGGAGAGGATCAGGACGAGGTCGAAGGTCGCCTCGGTGAAGTACGGGATATTCCTGCGGACGGCGTCGGCGGTCCCCTGGTACCAGGTCTCGTGCTGCATCGTCTGCTGCGCGGCGAGGATCTCCACGAAGCCCCCGCCGAAGGGGTCGAAGGTGTAGGTGTTGGCGATGTGCCGGTGCAGGCTGACCGAGTTGAACTGGGTGAGCACGAAGATCCGGTTCAGGCCGGAATGGATGCAGTTGGAGATCGGGATGTCGATCAGCCGGTACTTGCCGGCGATCGGCACCGCCGGCTTGCTCCGCGACCGGGTGAGCGGGTAGAGCCGGGTGCCCCGGCCCCCGCCGAGAATCAGGCTGATCACCTTGTGCATCGCGACTCCCCCGCGTCGAACGCGGATGCACCCAGCGTCCGTCGTCGCCGCGCTCGCTGTCGGTTCCGGGTCGGAAAGGCGGCGGAAGGTCGACGAGGCTCGCACCCGCCGGCCGACCGATTTCGCCCCTACTCTAGCGAGTAAGCGTCGGGCCGGCGAGAGAGTAAACCGATTCCGATCCCCGTCGCCCTCACCAGCCCAGCGCCATGTTGGACTCGATCACCTTGCGGGCCCCTTCCAGGTCGGTCCCGGTCTGCTGCATGTAGAGCCGGACCGCATGCATCTTGTCGCCCGAGGCGCTGGCCAGGCAGTCGCGGGCCTTGACGCAAGGGTCGACCGACTTGGTCAGGCCGAGCAAGGTCTTCGAGATCACCCAGGCGTCGCGGGGCCGCCGGGTCACGCGGATCACCTCCTCGTCGGGATAGTTGGTGCGCGCGAAGCCGCGGGCGGCCGACTCGTCCTCGACGCTGGCGATCATGATGTGGGACGTGGTTTCCACCTCGAACAAGCTCATATCCGGACCCCTTTCCTGGATGGGACGAGCAGGGGGCTGCGATGAGGTTCGCGGGCTTGAAGTGACGTGTGACCTCACGGTCACGATCGTACGTCCGGAGCCCCGCGGGGTCAAACCCCCACCTGCTCCGGCCGCCCGAACGGGCCCGAGCCCGCCCCGCCGGCTCGGGCTCGCGCGACCGATCAGCGGATCGGCTGGCCGGTGTCGACCGTGCTCAGGTCCTCGTACATCTGCGAGAGGATCAGCGAGCCGTTGCTGACGACGGTCTCCCCCGCCTTCAAGCCTTTCTTGACGACCACCTGGTCGCTGCTCTCCTGCTCGATCTCGAGCTTCCGCCGCTCGAAGAGGTCGGCGTCCTTGCCCTCCCTCCCCTTCTGGACGAACGCATAGAACTCCCCGTTGATGACCGACAGGGCGTTCCTGGGGATCACCGTGTCCCCCTGCAAGGGGTCGATCTGGAGGGTCGCCCGGACGAGCATCCGCGCCTTGAGGTTCTTCGCCGGGTTGGGGATCGACGCCCGGATCTGGAGGGTCCGGGTCTCGGGGTCGACCCCGTTGTCGATCTGCTCGACCTTGGCCTCGAAGGTCTCGTTGGTGTACTGAAACATGATGTCCCACTTCTGCCCCAGGTGCACCTTGTCCTGGTCGCTCTCGAAGACGTTGCCGTGGACCCAGATCTTGTCCATCGGCGAGAGCGTCAGGAGCAAGTTGGCCTGATCATAGAAGTTGCCCGGGACCACGTCGCGCTCGACGACCACCCCGTCGATCGGCGAGCAGATCGTCATCCGGCTTGTATCCTGGGTGTTGTCGTCGACTTCCCTGGCCTTCTTGATGTCGTCGGTGATCAAGCCTTCCAGGAGCTTGTCGATCTGCTCGTTCGTCATGCCGTAGGTCGCCAGCTTGTTGCGCGACACGGCATAGTCGAGCCGACTCTTCTTCTCGTCGTTCTGGGTGTCGGTCCAGATGATGTGCGTGATCCGCCCTTCCTTGGCCAGCGGCGCGCGGGAGTCCAGATATTTATGGTCATGGTCCCACTGGACGTACTTCGTCTGGCAGTCGGTCTTCGCCTGGGCGAGCTCGCTGCTCCGGATCTCGAACAGGGGATCGCCCTTCTTGACCGTCTTCCCGATCATGACGAACACCTTGTCGACCAACACGTTGTCGAACCGGGGACGGACCTTGACCAGTGTGTTCAAGTCATAGTCGGTCGTGCCCGGGAGTTCGAGGCGGATCGGCTGGGTCTGGGGGAGGACCGGGATCAACCGAAATCCGCTCATCAGGCGATCGGGTTCGCTCACCTCGACCAGGCCATTCCAGGGGCCCTTCGGCTTGCTCGACGCCGGCTCTGGCAGCGGCGCCGGACCGGTCGCCCCGAGGACGTGCCCCTTCACGTAGTGGACCGCCTCGTGAAACTTCTCGGTGGCCTTCTCCTTGCCGAGGTAGGCATAAGCCCCGCCCCCGGCCCCCCCCAGGATCAGCAGGAAGACGAGGAACTTGACGATCCCCATCCCCCTCCGCTTCGGGGAGCGACGGACACTCCGGGCCGCCTCCGCCGCGTGAACTGGCTCGCCCTTGCCGTGGACCGGTTCGATCGTCGCCGCCTGATTCGTCATGATCACTCCCATCGTGGAAGGATGCTTCGCAGGTAGGAAATTCCCCGGTCGAGCCACCGCAATCGACGGCGCCGCCGACGCGTCGAGTACGGACCGATCGAGGACCATGGATGGATCAAAGTCGAATTAGAGCCGGGAACGACCGATCAAGTCGCCTTGCACCGTCCGAAACCTTGCGCCTCGGGCAATAAGGGACCTGTCGCCGGTGCCTCGAGACGCCGCGCACCGTGGCCCATATCTGCCGGGCGGGACGTCGACCTCGGGCCGATCAAGTCTTCTACGAGGTGGGGGCGAGGCGAGCCCGATCAATCTAACAGCGCAGGTGAGGCGAGCGGTCGGGATGAGCGGGACCGCAATCGAGCCATTGAGTCGCGATATCGAGGCCGATGTGGCCGGAAGGGGAAAAGTCCACATTCGGGAACAGATCGGACGAGGCAAGGGGCTCGTCGGTCTCGTTCGGGTCCTCGATCCCGCCGAATTCGGAAGTCCATCCGGCCGAGAACCAAGCGGCCGTCAGGTCGGCCCGCCCGATCGTCATCCCGGCTCGAAGCGACTTGATGTGTTGGGCCTGAATCGATCGGTGCGGGGCCACGCTCGATTCCAACGGCAGGCACACCGGCCACGCCATCGAAGCCGACAACCAGAGAACCAACAGAGGAAGAGGGGTTACCCGATTGGACAAGATGGGCAATCCAATTCGATACCGCCGACGAACGGTCCAGGCTACAACCAGATTTTACGACGAGATGCCGACGCTTGGCGAGCAAATTCCCGTTATTCCGCCCAACACGCATGCATTCAGAAGGTCAGGCTGGCCTGAATGAAAAAATAAAAACCAACACGATTTCTAGTACATATTAAATAAGAACAGTCATTCATTTGTTAGTCGCTCTAACCAGGGCCACTGCGAACCCTATCGCAGAGCGATGGAAACGAGGTCTACGTTTGTAATTTCTCGTCAATTGCAGGCAGACGATAGCCATCGAAAGATCTTCGAAACGCCGCCGCCCCCGGTCGCGCCTTGGGGGCGGGATCGGGGGCGGCGGTTGTGTGGGATCCGGCGATGACCGACTTTCGCGCTGACGCACTATCATGGGCCCGGCGGGCTTAACGGCCGTGTTCGGGATGGGAACGGGTGGGGCCCCGCCGGT
>JAABUQ010002460.1_pt1 | contig 36634 bp, 26 predicted proteins | sample 5560001 | NCBI WGS metagenome assembly JAABUQ01 (sample SAMN10711888, study PRJNA513371) | rock metagenome | isolation source: Antarctica rocks | place: Antarctica: Victoria Land, Finger Mt nord | collected 2015-12-18 | reverse complement strand
GCAACCAGAGCCGCGGCGACTCAATGGTCGCGGACAGCCTGCGCGACCTGCTGGCCGGCGAAGCCGCGCTCGGCGACTCCCGGCACAGCCTGTATTACGCCATCACGCGCCGGTTCGACGGCCTGAGCACGCTCAAGACCAACTTCCTCACGGGCGGCTTGTCGCAGGTCCAGCGCCAACTGCTGCTGCTGACCTCGCTGGAAGAGGTGCCGATCCAGGCTGCCGCCGAAATCGTGCAGCTCCGCGCGACCGACGCGGAAACCCACTTGGCCGAGGCGCGCGCCCATCTGCGGGCCGGCGCCGCGACCGACGTGCTCATCATCGAGGACGAGCCGATCATCGCCATGGACATCGAGGAACTGGTGCAGAATTGCGGACACAATGTCGTGGGCGTTGCAACCACCGAGGCCGAGGCGGTGGAGCTTGCCGAGCTGCATAAGCCCGGCCTGATCCTCGCCGACATCAATCTCGGGATCGGCGGCGACGGCACCTCGGCGGTGGCGCGCATCATGCGGCACCATTACGCCCCTGTCATCTTCGTGACCGCCTATCCGGAGCGCCTGCTGACCGGGGAGGACCTCGAACCCGCCTACGTCATCACCAAGCCGTTCGAGCCGCTCACCCTCGCCATCGCGACCTATCAGGCCGTGACCGGGGGCGTTCGCCTCGACTGACCGATCCGGCGCCGGATGGCGAGCAATCACCGGCAGGCGCGGCAACTAAGTCCCTGCCGCCGCGATGCAGAGACAATTCTCCGGCTGACCCAGGAGTGACAGCCATGCACACCCTTCTGCGCGCGGGTCGTTCCTTAACGCCCGCCCGCGCCCCTCGCATCTGCCTGTTGGACGGCGATGCCACGCTTCCAGACCTCGAACGCGCGGCCTCGCTCGGGTTTGACCACGTGCTGCTGGCCGCGGCGCCGGCGGATGTGGGCGCATGGGTGGCCGCAGCAAAGCCTCTTGGCTTGTCTCTTCTCGTCGACCTCAAGGTGGATGAGATCCCCGTGGAGGCCGCCGCCGAAGACGTCCCCGCGATGTTTGTCGTGACCCCGGCGCCCATGGTTGATCCGCGGCAGTCGCCCAGGAACGCCCAAGCCGCCATCGCAACCGTGGCCGATGCCGACGATGCCGAGCGGCTCGCCGAGTGGTGGGCGACGCGCGTTGCGGAACTGACGGCGGCCGGCGTGGCGGGCGTGCGCCTGCTCGGGCTGGCCGGCTTGCCGGCGGCGGCCGTAGCACCCTTCCTCGTCCGCCTGCGTGGGCTGGTCCTCGATGCCGTCCTGTTCGCCTGGACGCCGGGCCTGGCCTGGGACAGCGTGGCGAGCCTGCCGGACGGTGCGGTCGACTACGTCGCGTGCTCGCTGCCGTGGTGGGATGGGCAGGCTGACTGGATTTGGCGGGAACTCGGCCTGCTCCGGCGCATCGCCCCCGTCATCGCACCCGCGGGCGAGCAAACCGGCCATTTGGCCGCATGTCTCGCCGATGGCTGGATGCGCCGTCTGTCGGACGAGGACGGGGCCGAGGTCAAGCGATTGAACGCCTTGCGGACGCAGCCGGCTTTCGGCGCTGGACCGGCCCGCTTGCTGTCCGGCGCCGGGCAGGCTGTGAAAGCCTTGCTGCGGACTGACGCAGCCGACCCGCGGCAGGCCCGCCGGGCGGCGTTGTTCCTGCTCAACCCGGACACGGCGCCGGCCCAGGTCAACGGCGCGGCGGTGCTGCCGGGCGCCGGGTCGTTCGGACCGTGGCTGTCGGAGGCGTCGGGCGAGGCGTTCGACGCGGCGTCGATGCTGACGCTGCAGCCGGGCACCCTGATGGCGTTCACGGCCCCTGCCCTGCCGCCGCCCAGCTTGCAGTCTAGCCCGCAGCCGGCGAGCGGCGCCGAGCAGGCAGCCCGCCGGCCGCGTCTGGCCATTGAGGCCCCCTCGCCTTGCGTTGATGGCGGCCGGTTCCCGTCGCGGCGCACCGTGGGCGACCTCGTCGAGGTCGAGGCCGACATCATCGCCGACGGCCATGACAAGCTGGCCGCCGTGCTGCGCTGGCGCGGCCCTGGCGAGCAGGAGTGGCACGAGGCGCCGATGCGGCCCCTCGTCAACGACCGGTGGACGGCCGCCTTCCCGTTGCGGCAGCTTGGCGTGCATCATTACGCCATCCAGGCCTGGCGCGACGCGTATGCCACTTTCGCCGACGAGCTGACCAAGAAGCACGCGGCCGGCGTGCCCACCGCGCTTGAGGTGCGGGAAGGCGCCTCGCTGGTGGCGCAAGCCGAGGCGCGGGCCGCCCCCGCCGCGAAGGCGGCGCTGGCCCAACTCGTCGAAATTCTGGGTCAGCAGGACGCGGACGCGCAGCGGGAGACCCTGCTGTCGCCCGAAGTGGCCGCGCTGATGGCAAGCGCCGACGACCGCCCGCTCGCCGCCATGCTCGACCCGATCCCCGTTCAGGCCGAACGGGTCGCGGCGGGCTTCGCCGCCTGGTATGAGGTGTTCCCGCGGTCGATGAGCGACGACCCCAACCGGCACGGCACCTTCGCAGACATGGAGCGCCATCTGCCGCGAATCCGCGACATGGGGTTCGACGTGCTGTATTTCCCGCCGATCCACCCCATCGGCCGGACCAACCGCAAAGGCCGCAACAACTCGCTCACGCCGGGTCCGGACGACCCGGGCAGCCCCTACGCCATCGGCTCGTCTGACGGCGGCCACGACGCGCTGCACCCCGAACTCGGCACCATTGAGGATTTCCAGCACCTGCGCGCCGCCTGCGCGGAGCATGGGCTGGAGTTGTCCATCGACTTCGCCATCCAGTGCTCGCCAGACCACCCCTGGCTGAAGCAGCACCGCAATTGGTTCAATTGGCGGCCGGACGGCTCGATCCGTTACGCGGAGAACCCGCCGAAGAAGTATGAGGACATCGTCAACGTCGATTTCTACGCGCCGGGCGCGGTGCCCGACTTGTGGAACGAGCTGCGCGACGCCGTGCTGTACTGGGCCGGTCAGGGCGTCCGCCTGTTCCGGGTGGACAACCCGCACACCAAGCCGCTGCCGTTCTGGGAGTGGATGATCGCCGAGGTGCAGGCCCGCTATCCTGACTCCATCTTCCTGGCCGAGGCGTTCACCCGGCCCAAGGTGATGTACCGCCTCGCCAAAGTCGGCTTCTCGCAGTCCTACACCTACTTCACCTGGCGTAGCACCAAGGCGGAGTTCGAGGAATACCTGACCGAGCTGACCCAGGGGCCGCCACGGGAGTTCTTCCGGCCCAACTTCTTCGTCAACACGCCGGACATCAACCCGGTGTTCCTGCAAACCTCCGGCCGCCCCGGCTTCCTGATACGCGCCGCCCTGGCCGCCACGCTGTCCGGCCTGTGGGGCGTCTACAACGGGTTTGAGCTGTGCGAGGGCACGCCGATCCCGGGCAAGGAAGAGTACCTGGACAGCGAGAAGTATCAGCTCCGCGCCTGGGACTGGGACCGGCCCGGCAACATCGCGGCGGAGATCACCCAGCTCAACGCCATACGCCGGCTCAACCCGGCATTGCACTCGCACCTGGGCGTCACCTTCCTGCCATCCAGCGCGGACCAGGTGCTGTTCTTTGAGAAAGCGACGAAAGACCGATCCAACGTTTTGCTGATCGCCATCAGCATGGACCCGCGGTTCTCACAATATGCCGAGCTTGGCATTCCGTCCGCCTACGAAATGACCGATCTGCTCGGGGGCCGGCAGTTCCACTGGACGGACCGTACGCAACGCATCACGTTGACGCCGGACCGGCCCTACGCCATCTGGCGGATTCGTAACGCAACCGAGTGAGAACGACCATTAGCACTTCCCTGTTGCCGGACGCCCCGCTCGCCGCAGCCCCGCTCGCCCCGGCTCACCCCGCCCAACCCCTGCCTGCCATCGAGGAGCCGCTCTGGTATAAAGACGCGATCATCTACCAGCTCCATCTCAAATCGTTTTTTGATGCCAACAATGACGGCGTGGGCGACTTCCGTGGCCTCCTGCAGAAGCTCGACTACGTCGCGGAGCTGGGCGTCACCGCAATCTGGATGCTGCCGTTCTACCCGTCGCCCCGCCGCGACGACGGCTATGACATCGCCGACTACCAGAGCGTGCACGCGGACTACGGCAACTTGGAGGACGTCAGGCGGTTCATCGAGGCCGCGCATAGCCGCGGCCTGCGGGTGATCACCGAGCTGGTGATCAATCATACCTCCGACCAGCACCCGTGGTTCCAGGCGGCCCGGCTGGCCCCGCCGGGCAGCCCGGAACGCGAACGCTACGTGTGGTCCGACAGCGACGAGAAATACGCCGGCACCCGCATCATCTTCATCGACAGCGAGACCAGCAACTGGACCTGGGACCCGGTGGCCGGCGCCTATTACTGGCACCGCTTCTACTCGCACCAGCCCGACCTGAACTTCGACAACCCGGCCGTGCTGGAAGACGTGTTCTCCATCATGCGGTTCTGGCTGGACCTCGGCATCGACGGGCTGCGCCTCGACGCGGTGCCATACTTGGTCGAGCGCGAGGGCACCAACAACGAGAACCTGCAGGAAACCCACGCTGTCCTCAAGCTGATCCGCGCCGAGCTGGACCGCTACGCGCCGGGCCGCATGCTGCTGGCAGAGGCGAACCAGTGGCCGGAGGACGCCCAGCAGTATTTTGGGGAGGGCGACGAGTGCCACATGTCGTTCCACTTCCCGCTGATGCCGCGCATGTACATGGCCATCGCGCGGGAGGACCGCTTCCCGATCACCGACATCATGCGGCAAACCCCGGAGATCCCCGCCAACTGCCAATGGGCGGTGTTCCTGCGCAACCACGACGAGCTGACGCTGGAGATGGTGACGTCGGGCGAGCGCGATTATCTTTGGAACACCTACGCCGCAGACCGCCGCGCCCGCATCAACCTCGGCATCCGGCGCCGTCTGGCGCCGCTGCTGGAGCATGACCGGCGGCGCATCGAGCTGATGAACGGCCTGCTGCTGTCCATGCCCGGCACGCCCGTGATCTACTACGGCGACGAGATCGGCATGGGCGACAACATCTTCCTGGGCGACCGGGACGGCGTGCGCACGCCCATGCAGTGGTCCATGGACCGCAACGGCGGCTTCTCCCGCGCCGACCCGGCGCAACTCGTGCTGCCGCCGATCATGGACGCCAATTTCGGCTTCCAGGCGGTGAACGTCGAGGCGCAGGCCGCCAACCCCCACTCGCTGCTGAACTGGACCCGGCGGATGCTTGCGGTCCGCAGCCGGCACCGGGCGTTCGGCCGCGGCACGCAGCGCTTCCTTTATCCCCATAACCGCAAGATCCTGGCCTACCTGCGCGAATGGACGGCGGAGGACGGTCACACCGAGACCATCCTGTGCGTCAGCAACCTGTCGCGCACCGCCCAGGCAGTCGAGCTGGACCTGTCGGCCTTTGCCGGGCGGGTGCCGGTCGATATCGTCGGCGGCTCGGTGTTCCCGCCGGTCGGGCAGCTCACCTATTTGCTCACCTTGCCGCCCTACGGCTTTTTCTGGTTCCTCTTGGCCGCCGACGCGCAGTTGCCGTCCTGGCACGCGGCCCCGCCGGAACCGCTACCGGAGTACGCAACCTTGGTCATGCGCGCTGGCCTCGCCGACATCCTCAACATCCAGGGCCGCGGCGTGCTGGAACGGGAGGCGTTGCCGGCCTACCTGCCCAAGCGGCGCTGGTTCGCCTCCAAGACCGAGCGGCTGGAGGGCGTGCGCCTAGCTTACGCCGCGCCGATGCCCGGCACCGGCGGCGGCGTCATGTTCGCCGAGGTCGAGGCCGCCCTGCCCGGCCGCGCCGAGCGCTATGTGCTGCCGCTCGGCGTCGCTTGGGAAGACGAAACGTCGGGCGCGCTCGCGCAGCAGCTTGCCCTGACCCGGGTGCGCCGGGGGGCGCGGGTCGGCTACCTGACCGACGCCTTCGCCTTGGACGCACTGACGCGCGGCATGATCGGCGGCCTGCGGGACCATGCGGTGGTGCCGCTCGATGACGGGGAGCTGCGCTTCGTCCCGACCTCGCGGATGGCGGAGCTGACTCTGGCCGACGACGCCGAGATTCGCCGCCTCTCGGCGGAGCAGTCCAATTCCTCCCTCATCGTTGGCGACGCGCTGGTGCTGAAGCTGGTGCGCCGCGTGCTGGCCGGGGTGCATCCGGAGGCGGAGATGACCGGATACCTGACCGAGCGTGGCTTCGGCAACACGGCGCCGCTGTTCGGCGAAGTCGTGCGCGTCGATGCTGACGGCACGCCGCATACGGTGGGCCTGGCCCAAGGTTTCGTCCGCAACCAGGGCGACGGCTGGACCTACACGCTCGACTATCTCGCCCGCGTGGTCGAGGAAGCGGCGCTGGTCGGGCCGGCGATGGGCGGGCAGGACGCGGAGGCAGAGGCGACCGACATCTTCGCCGCCTACGAGGTGTTCGCCCGCAACATCGGCACCCGGCTCGGCGAGCTGCACGCAGCCCTCTCGCAACCGACGGAGCAGCCCGAGTTCCGCCCGGAGCCGGTCGATGATGCGATCCTTTCCGAATGGGCCGCCGGCGCCGTCGAGCAGATCGAGAGCGCGGTGGGGATGCTGCGCGACGTGAAGGAATGGCCGGACGCGGCCGCCGCCCATCAAGCCGCGACCCTGCTGGACCATGCGGAAGCGCTGTCCCAAGCCGCCGGGCGCCTGGCGCAGCAGGGCCGGGGCGCGCTGAACGTCCGGGTGCACGGCGATTTCCATCTGGGGCAGGTGCTGGTCGTGCAGGGCGACGCGTACATCATCGACTTCGAGGGGGAGCCGGCGCGCACCATGGAGCAGCGCCGGGCCAAGTCGTGCCCGCTGCGCGACGTGGCGGGGCTGCTGCGCTCCTTCGACTACGCCGCCGCTGCCGCCGCCCCGGGCCGGGTGGCCGCGTCGGAAACCGCGACGGAGCGGCGCCAGGCCATCCTGCAGCAGTTCCGGGAACGTGCCTCCGCGCTCTTCCTGGAGGCCTACGGCGCCGTGCTCGCCGCCGCCGAGCCGCGCTGGGTGCCGCCCGAGGCGGAGCCGTCGCTGCTCGACCTGTTCCTGCTGGAGAAGGCCGCCTACGAGATCAAGTACGAGGCGGCGAACCGTCCGACCTGGATCGGCATTCCCTTGGGCGGGCTGTACCGCATCGCCGAGCGGCTGCTTTCCTTGGAGGCCGCAGCATGACCATGCCGGATGCAGGCGCGGTCGAGGCCATCGTTCAGGGCCGGCATGGCGACCCCTTCGCGGTGCTCGGCCCGCATGACGGCGCGGACGGGTGCAGCGTCCGGGCGTTCCTGCCGGGCGCCAGCGGCGCCGTGGTGATCGGCCGCGGCAACGGCCAGGTCCTCGGCACTCTTGAGCGCATCCATCCCGACGGGTTCTGGGCCGGCACCATCGCGGAGCGCGTGCCTTATGATCTGCGGTTCGACACGCTGCTCGGCCCGTATAGGACGGCCGACGCCTATGCGTTCCCCCCGACGCTCGGCCCGCTTGACCTGCATCTGCTGGCCGAGGGCCGGCATCGGGAACTTGGCCGCATGCTCGGCGCGCACCCGGCGGAGATGGACGGCGTCGCCGGCGTGCGCTTCGCTGTTTGGGCGCCGAATGCCAGCCGGGTTTCGGTGGTGGGCGACTTCAACTTCTGGGACGGGCGCCGTCACCCGATGCGGCGGCACATGGGCGCGGGCGTTTGGGATCTGTTCATCCCGGGCGTCGGGGCTGGGACGGTCTATAAATACGAGCTGCTCGGCCCCGGCGGCGAGATGCTGCCGCAAAAGGCCGACCCGGTCGCCTGGGCAGCCGAGCTGCCGCCCCGCACCGGCTCCATCGTCGCGTCGGCGACGGAGTGGCGCTGGACCGATGCGGCCTGGATGCAGCGCCGGGCCGTGGCGCAGTCGCCCTCCGCGCCGATCTCGACCTACGAAGTCCACGCCGCGTCCTGGCTGCCCGCGGCGCTCGAAGGGGGCGCCGGGTGGGCGGCGCTGGCCGACCGCTTGGCGCCCTACTGCGCCGGCATGGGCTTCACCCATATCGAACTGTTGCCGATCATGGAGCATCCCTTCGGCGGCTCCTGGGGCTACCAGCCGCTCGGCCAGTTCGCGCCAAGCTCCCGCCTCGGCCCGCCTGAGGCCTTTGCGAGCTTTGTGGACCGCTGCCACCTGATGGGCATTGGGATCATCCTGGACTGGGTGCCGGCGCATTTTCCGACGGACGCGCACGGCCTCGCCCGCTTCGACGGCACGCCGCTCTACGAGCACGGCGACCCGCGCGAGGGCTTCCACCAGGACTGGAACACCTACATCTTCAACCTCGGCCGCAACGAGGTGCGCGGCTTCCTGATCGCCAGCGCGCTGTTCTGGCTGGAGCACTACCACGCGGACGGGCTGCGCGTGGACGCCGTCGCCTCGATGCTGTACCGCGACTACAGCCGCAACGCCGGCGAGTGGGTGCCGAACCAGTACGGCGGGCGTGAGAACCTGGAATCGGTGGCGTTCTTGCAGGAACTCAGCCGCGCCGTTGGCGAGCGTTGCCCCGGCGCGCTGCTGATCGCCGAGGAAAGCACCGCGTGGCCCGGCGTCACGCGGCGGGCCGACGAGGGCGGCCTCGGCTTCGACTTCAAATGGAACATGGGCTGGATGCACGATACCCTGCACTACATGCAGGAAAACCCGGTCAACCGCCGCTACCATCACGGCGAGATCACCTTCGGCCTGGTCTATGCCTTCTCCGAACGCTTCACGTTGCCGCTATCGCATGACGAGGTCGTGTACGGCAAAGGCTCGCTGATCCGGAAGATGCCCGGCGACCCCTGGCAGAAGTTCGCCAACCTGCGCGCATACTTCGCCTTCATGTGGACCTACCCCGGCAAGAAGCTGCTGTTCATGGGCGGCGAGTTCGCCCAAGACCGGGAATGGAACCACGACACCGGCCTGGACTGGGACCTGCTAGACCAGGCGCCGAATGCAGGGGTACAAGCGCTGTTGCGCGACCTCAACGGGGCCTACCGACGCATGCCGGCGCTGCACCAGGGCGACTGCGATCCCAGCGGCTTTCAATGGGTCGTGGTGGGCGACAGCGCCAACTCGGTGTTCGCCTACCTGCGCCTGCCGACCGATGGCGGCCCGGCGGCGCTGGTTGTCTGCAACTTCACCCCGGTGCCGCGGCACGAGTACCGCATTGGCGTGCCGCATGGCGGCACGTGGCGGGAAGTGCTGAATACCGACGCATCGGGCTACGGCGGATCGAACGTTGGCAACGGCGGCGCGTTGCAGGCTGATCCCCTGCCATCGCACGGGTTGCCGAACTCGCTTTCCCTGACACTGCCGCCCTTGGCGACGCTCATCTTGCAGGCATGACCCATGCACCACACCCACACCCTCCCGTTCGGCGCGACGCTGCTCCCGGACGGCCAGACCCGGTTCCGGCTGTGGGCGCCGTCGAGCGAGACGGTTTCTCTGGATATTGACGGCCAGGCCCCGCAGCCGATGCGGGCCTTGGAGGGCGGGTGGCATGAGGCGACGCTCGCGGCGCCGCCGGGCACGCAGTACCGGTATCGTCTGCCGGACGGCCTGGCCGTGCCGGACCCGGCATCCCGGCTGCAAGCGCCCGACGTGCACGATCCCAGCGTCGTCGTCGATCCCAGCGACTACGAGTGGCGCAACAACAATTGGCAGGGCCGGCCTTGGCACGAAGCCGTGGTATACGAGGCGCATGCCGGCGCCATGGGCGGCTTCTCCGGCATCCGGCAGCGGCTGCCGGAACTGCGGAAGCTCGGCGTCACTGCCGTCGAGATCATGCCGATTGCCGACTTTCCCGGCGGCCGCAACTGGGGCTACGATGGCGTGCTCCCCTTCGCGCCGGACACCGCCTACGGGACGCCGGGCGAGCTGAAAGCGCTGATCGACGATGCGCACGGTCTCGGGCTGATGGTAATGCTGGACGTGGTGTATAACCACTTCGGCCCTGACGGCGCCTACCTGCACGCCTACGCCAAGCCGTTCTTCCGCGAGGACATCAGCACGCCCTGGGGCGCCGCCATCGACTTCCGGCGGCCCGAGGTGTGCGATTACTTCACCCAGAACGCGCTGTATTGGCTGTTGGAGTATCGCTTCGACGGCCTGCGCTTCGACGCGGTGCACGCCATCTCCGAGGAAAGCTTCCTGCGTGACCTCGCCCGCACAATCCACGGGTCGGTCGAGCCGGGCCGGCAGGTTCATCTGGTGCTGGAGCATGAGAACAACCGCGCGGCCCTGCTGCGCACCGGCCCTGCGGCGGAGGGCTTCGACGCGCAGTGGGCGGACGACTTCCATCATTGCATGCACGTCCTGCTGACCGGGGAAAGCGAGGGCTATTACGAGGATTTCCACGACGCGACCTCGCTGCTTGCGGACTGCCTGGCCAACGGCTTCGCTTATCAGGGCCAGATGTCCCCGCACCTCGGCCGGCCGCGCGGCGAGCCGAGTGGGCACTTGCCGACAACCGCCTTCGTCGTATGCCTGCAGAACCACGACCAGATCGGCAACCGCGCGATGGGCGACCGGCTGACGACCCTGGCCGACCCGCAAGCCCTGCGCGCCGCAACCGCGCTGCTGCTGCTGTGCCCGTTCGTGCCGATGCTGTTCATGGGCGAGGAGTACGCCGCCCGTAACCCGTTCCTGTTCTTCACCAGCCACAACGAGGACCTCGCCAAGCTGGTGCGGGAAGGGCGGCGGGCCGAGTTCAAGCACTTCGCGGCGTTCCAGGACGAGGCGCGGCGCGCGGCGATCCCGGACCCCAACGCGCCCTCGACTTTCGACGCCTCGGTGGCCGACAAGGCCGATCCCACCATGTTCGCCTTCGTGCAGGATCTGCTCGCGCTGCGGCACAAACATATCGTGCCGGGCATTCCAGGTTGCCGCAGCCTGAACGTGGAGGTGCTGGGCACCGGCGCCGTGCAGGCCGAGTGGCGGCTGGGCACCAGTCGGCGTTTGGCGATCACTCTGAACCTGGGATCCGACACGGCGTCGTCCGGGGCGCTGGCGGGCGGCACCATCTTCGCCCATCCGCCCGGCACCGAACTCGCCGCGATGCCGCCCGGCAGCATCGTTGTGCAGGTCACATCGGGATGACCGACGACCCTCTACTTCGGCTCGCGGAACACGCCGGCGTCGCGCCGCGGTGGAGGGATGTGCATGGCGCGTGGCATGACGTCGCGACGGAAACCTTGCACGCCGTGCTGGCAGCGCTCGGCCTGCCCTCCGCGACGGCGTCCGACCTGGAAGCGAGCCTCGCGGCCGTTGACGAAGGCTCCTCAACCCTGCCGCCGCTGGTCACGGCGGAGGCTGGGCAGCCGGTCGTGCTCGGCGTCGCGCCGGCCCCTTTCCGGCTGGTGCTGGAGGATGGGACTCTGCGCGAAGGCACGGCCGAGGATCGCGACGCCGCCGCCGTGCTGCCGGCCATCGACGTGCCTGGCTATCACCGGCTGACCCTGGGCGCCCAGGAAACGGTACTGGCGGTGGCGCCCCGGCGTTGCTTCACGGCCGCGGATGCGTCGCCGGGCACCCGGCCTTGGCTCTTGGCCGTGCAGCTTTACGCCCTGCGCCGGCCGGGCGACGCCGGGCTTGGGGACTTCGGCGCCTTGCAGGACCTGATCTGTCCCGCCGCCGCGCACGGGGCCGCCGGCGTCGCCATCAGCCCGGTCCATGCGCAATTCTCCGCCGATCCCGACCGTTTCAGCCCTTACTCGCCATCCAGCCGCATGCTGCTGAACGTGCTGCACACCCGGCTCGACGTGCCGCCGGATGCCGACACCCAGCGGCTTGAGGCGGCCGATTTCGTCGATTGGCCTGTTGCCGCGCGCAAGCGCCTCCTCGCCCTCCGCGCCATGTTCGACGCCGCACCCCCCGCGATGCAAGACGAGTTGGCGGCTTACCGCGCGGAACAGGGCGATACGCTGGAAACGCACGCCCGGTTCGAGGCGCTGCACGCCCATCATTTTGGCGCCGACCCGACACGGTGGCATTGGCGCGACTGGCCCGAACAGCACCGCAATCCCAGCAACCCAGCCGTTGCCGAGTTTGCTGAGGCCCACGCTTCAGAAGTCGCCTTCCACGCCTTCATGCAGTGGCAGGCCAACCTCAGCATGGCGGCGGCGCAGCAGGCGGCGCGCGGGGCCGGCATGCCGATCGGCCTGGTGGCCGACCTCGCCGTGGGCGCCGACTCGGGCGGCAGCCATTGCTGGAGCCGGCAGGCGGAAACCCTGCTCGGCCTTTCGGTCGGGGCGCCGCCGGACCTGCTCAGCCCGCAAGGCCAGAATTGGGGCTTGGCCGCGTTCTCCCCGCGAGGCCTCGTGCTGAACGGGTTTGGCGCGTACCTGGAAATGCTGCGCAGCACCATGCGGCATGCCGGCGGGGTTCGCATCGACCACGCGCTGGGCCTGGCCCGGCTTTGGGTGGTGCCGGACGGCTGTTCGGCAGCGGACGGCGCCTACATCTCCTTTCCCATCGAAGACATGCTGCGGCTCATCGCGCTCGAATCGCACCGCCATCGCGCCATCGTCCTGGCGGAGGACCTCGGCACCATTCCGGACGGGTTCCAGAACCGGCTTGAGCAGGCCGGCATGCTCGGCATGCGCGTGCTCTGGTTCGAGCGGCACAATGACCGCTTCACCTCGCCGCGCATCTGGACCAAAGGCGCCACGGCGATGACCAGCACGCACGACCTGCCGACCGTCGCGGGCTGGTGGGCCGGACGCGACTTGGAATGGCGGGGCCGGTTGGGCCTGCTGGGCGACGAGGCGAACCAGCAGCATGAGCAGCGCCTCCGCGCACGCGACCGCTCGGCGCTGTGGGACACGATGCTCGACAGCGGCGCGGCGCAGGCGGACCTGCCGGCCCCCGACCAGTCGGACCGGATCGCCGACGCCGCCGCGCGCCATATCGGCGGCGCCGCCTGCGACCTGGCGGTGCTGCCCATCGAGGACGCTCTCGCGCTTCCCGAGCAGCCAAACCTGCCGGGCACGCTCGACGAACACCCCAATTGGCGCCGCCGCCTTCCCGGCCCGGCGGCCGCTTTGCTTGACACCCCTGCGGTGACTGCCCGGCTTGCCGGGCTTGCCGATGCTAGAAAGCCCAAATGAAGCCTCTCTCTGCCACCGCCCGCCTGCAATTCCACCGCGACTTCACCCTGGATCACGCGACGGCCCTGGTGCCGTACTATGCCCGGCTCGGCATCAGCCACCTGTACGCGTCCCCGCTGCTGACGGCACGCGCCGGATCGACCCACGGCTACGACATCGTGGACCACAACACGATCAACCCGGAACTCGGCGGGGAGGAGGCGCTGCGTCGGCTCGTGGCGGAGCTTCGCGCCCATGAGATGGGGCTGATCCTCGACATCGTGCCGAACCACATGGGCGTCGGCGGCAACGACAACGCCTGGTGGCTCGACGTGCTGGAATGGGGCCGGGCCAGCCCGTATGCCGAGTACTTCGACATCGACTGGGACCCGCCCGACCCGTCGCTGCGCGGCCGCATGCTGGCGCCGTTCCTTGGCAGCTCCTATGGCGAGTGCCTGGAGCGCGGCGAGTTGGTGCTGCGCTTCGATGACCGCGACGGCCGCCTGTTCGTCGGCTACTACGACCACCGCTTCCCGATCAGCCCGCGCGACTACGCCGCCGTCCTGCTGACCGAAGGCGGCCCGCTGGAGCCGGCCGCGCGGGGGTTCGCGGACCTCGGCGCCGGCAGCCGGGAGGCCACTCGCAAGCAGGCCGAAGCCGCCCGGCATGAGTTGCTGGAGCCGGTGTATCGCGCAGGGATCGAGGAATGCTTGCGGTCCTACGCGATTGACGCCCCCGGCGGGCTGGACCGCCTGCACCGCCTTCTGGAACGCCAGCACTACCGCCTGGCCTGGTGGCGCGCGGCGGCGGACGAGATCAACTGGCGCCGGTTCTTCGACGTGAATGGCCTGGCCGGCGTGCGGGTCGAGCAGCCGGACGTGTTCGAGGCGACGCACCGCACCGTGTTCCGCCTGTATGCCGAGGGCCTGATCGATGGCGTGCGCATCGACCACGTGGATGGTCTGGCCAGTCCGCGCGACTACTGCCGCAAACTGCGCCGCCGCTTGCAGACCGTTGCCCTCTCCCGTCCGGCCGAACTCCAAGACGAGCCTGTCGTGCTGTGGATCGAGAAGATCCTGGCGCCGCATGAACGCCTGGCCGGCGATTGGCTGACCGACGGGACCACCGGCTACGACTTCATGAACGACGCCGCCGCGGTCCTGCACGACCCAGCCGGAGAGGAACCACTGACGGCGCTATGGACCGGGCTGACCGGGCGGCCCGGCGTGTTCGACAACGAGGCGATGCCCGCACGCCGGCAGATTCTGCGGGAAAATCTGAGCAGCGAGCTGTTCAATACCGCGTCGGCGCTGCACCGCGTCGCCCGGCGTAACCTGGCAACCCGGGACTACACGCTGACCGCGATCCGCAACACGCTGACGGAGCTGCTGGTGCACTTCCACGTGTACCGCATCTACGCCGGTCCGGGCGGCATCACGCCCACGGACCAGCGCGTCATGGACTGGGCCATGGCGGGCGCGCGCCGCACGGTGCGCGTTGCTGACCGCCCCTTGCTGGAGTTGGTGGGCGAATGGCTGTCCGGCACCGGCCTGCGCAACGTGCCGGCTGGGACGCAGCGGCAGGAACGGCTGCGGGCGATGGTGAAGTTTCAGCAGCTTTCCGCCCCGACCGCGGCGAAATCGGTCGAGGATACGACGTTCTACCGCTACGGCCGCCTGCTGTCCCGCAACGAGGTGGGCAGCGAGCCGTCGCAATGGTGCCTCAGCCCTACGGCGTTCCACGCAGCCAACAAGGAGCGGCAGAAACGTTTCCCTCATGCCCTGCTGGCCACCGCCACGCACGACCACAAGCGCGGCGAGGACACCCGCGCCCGGCTGGCTGTGCTCAGTGAAATCCCGGCCGAGTGGGAAGCGGCGCTGCAGCGGTGGACGCGGCTCAACGCCCCGCTCAAGCGCGACCTCGACGGCCCGGCGCCGGATGCTGCCGACGAGATCATGCTTTACCAGACCCTGATCGCCGCCTGGCCGCTCGACCTGGCCCCGGACGATGCCGAGGGGCTGGCCCAGTTCGAGGAGCGGGTGGCCGGCTGGCAGGAAAAGGCGTTGCGCGAGGCAAAGCGCCGCACAAGCTGGACCGTGCCGGACACCGATTACGAGGGGGCCTGCCGCAGTTTCCTGGCGGGCCTGCTCGACGCCGGGCGCAGCGTGAACATGGTCGGCGAACTCGCGAGCTTCGCCGCCCGCATTGCGCCCTCCGGCGCGATCAACAGCCTGACGCAGACGTTGCTGCGGCTGACTAGCCCGGGCATCCCAGACCTGTATCAAGGGACCGAGTTCTGGGATTTCAGCCTGGTTGATCCCGACAACCGCCGCCCGGTTGATTTCGCGGCGCGGCAGGCCGCCTTGGAGGCAGCGGAGTCGCCAGCCTCGCTGCTGCCGTCTTGGCGCGACGGCCGGGTGAAGCAGGCCGTCATCGCCCGCACGCTCGCGCTGCGCGCCCGGGCGCCCGGCCTGTTCACCCAGGGCAGCTACATCCCGCTTCGCTTGGACGGCCCGTTCGCCGACCATGCCCTGGCATTCGCTCGCGTGCATGAGGGCCGTTCGGCCATCGTGATCGGCACCCGGCTGCCGATACCCGTTGACCCGTCAGCCGATAAGCCGCTCGTAGATGCTGGTAATTGGCAGGAAACTGCTGTTTTATTGCCACGCAGCCTGGTCGACCGGAAGCTTGTGCATATTTTAGACGGAGAGGTGGAGATCATGAGCACAACGCGCCTGTCCTTGGCCGGGATATTAAGCCGGCTGCCAGTAGCCTTGATGGAGCTGAGGTGAACCGCCTCGTCGTCGTCAGCAACCGCGTTCCCGCCCCGGCAGCAGCGGGTGCCCAGGCCGGCGGCCTCGCCGTTGCGCTCGAAGCGTTGATGGAGCGGCGGGGTGGCGTCTGGTTCGGCTGGAGCGGCAATGTCTCGGAAGCTCCCGGACCAGTGCAGCTCGCGGAATCCGGCCGCGTCAAGTACGCAACCGTCGACCTCACGGCCGAGGAGCACGAGCGCTACTATAACGAGTTCTCCAACAGCACGCTTTGGCCGCTGCTGCACTCGATGCCGGAACTGATGACGTTCGACCGGCGCAACGCGCAGATCTACCGCCAGGTGAATGAGCGGCTGGCGGAGGCGCTGCAGCCCATGCTGCGGGCGGATGACCTCATCTGGATTCATGACTATCACCTGATGGGCATGCCCCAGGCGTTGCGCTCACGGGGTGTGCGGGCGCCCATCGGTTTCTTCCTTCATATCCCGTTCCCGTCTGCCGACATGCTGGCCAGCGTGCCGGAGGCTGGCGCGCTGCTTCGCGACCTGCTCGCGGCGGACCTGCTCGGCTTCCAAACCGCGAACGATGTTGAGAACTTCGCCGAGGTTGCCTGCCGCATCGGCGACGCGCTGCGGATGCCGAACGGCTGGCTGAACGTCGGCGGCCGGCGGGTTCGTCTGGGCGTCTTCCCGGTTGAGATCGAGGCGCAGGATTTCGCCGCAATCGCCGAGGACGCCTGGCGCGCCGCGCCGACAGAACGGCTGCGCCGGAGTCTGGGCGGCAGCTTGGGCGGCCAGCGCCTGGTTCTCGGAGTTGACCGCATGGACCCGACGAAGGGCCTGCTGCAGCGGATCGCCGGATATCGGCGCTTGCTGGAAACCCGGCCTGAGCTGCGGCGTCGGGTGACGTTCCTGCAGATCGCCGCCGAGTCGCGCAAAGACGTGATCGCCTACCAGGACCTGCGTAGCGCCATCGAGCGTGAGGCTGGCAGCATTAATAGCGAGTTCAGCGAGCCCGACTGGATGCCGCTCCGCCTCGTGGCTCGTGCCGGCGCTCGCAGCACCGTCGCCGGCTACATGCGGGAGGCGCGGGTCGGCCTGGTAACGCCGCTACGGGACGGAATGAACCTGGTTGCCAAGGAATACATTGCGGCCCAGGATCCGCAGGACCCCGGCGTGCTGATCCTATCCCGCTTTGCAGGCGCCGCGCGGCAGCTTGGCTCCGCGCTGATCGTCAATCCGCATGACGCCGATGAGGTCGCGGATGCCCTGGATACCGCGCTGAACATGAGCCTTGCGGATCGCCAGGCGCGTTGGCGTGAAAACTGGGCGGCGATCCAGGGCGCCTCCGCGCTGGCTTGGGGACGCTCCTTCGTCGGCGCGTTGCTGCGCACGGCCGCTGGCCCCTTCAATGCGCGCAGCGGTTCCACCAATGCCCCCGGCGAGAATGGCATCCTGGCAGTCGCCGATCCCCTGGGAATCATTGCGCGACCTTTGGGCAGCAGGGACATCGACCTGGCCGATAACTCGTCCTCTTTGCATCCAAGGCGGATGTCGTAACTCTCCCAGAAGTTTTCGTGATATACACGTTAATATGATTTCCATTTCGGTAAGACATCGTTACAGTGTCTCGCAGAGATGGGGGAGTTGCAGGATGTCAGAAGTATTAAAGACGCCTGAGCAGGTATCCGCGGCGGTTCGCGAGCTTGACGGCCTTGCCAGCCTGCTCGGCCTGCCCAATCAGGAACGTTGCGGCATCCTAGGTTTGACCGGGTCTGCCTATCGGCTCTGGTACAGCGGTGCGATGCGGGCAGAGATCCTGATCACTGCGGAACTGGTGCGCCGCCTGGGCTACGCCTTGCCGCTCATGCGTCGCATGGCAGCGCATACGCCGGCTGGCGCCATGGCGAGCAGCCTGAAGCGGCCGCGCGCCATGCGGGACGAAAGGTTGGCCTGATCAGGCTGCGGTCAGGACGATCCGACCAGTCACCGTCCCATCGCGCAGCCGATGCAGGGCCATGGTCGCGCTGGATTGAGGGAGTGGGGTGATCGGCAAGGGCGTAATGCCACCGTTTTGCGCCAACGCCACAAGCTCCCGTAGCTCCTTTGGGTTGCCGACGTAGCTCCCCTGGATTGTCAATGCACGCATTGCCATCAACGGCAATGGCAGCGTCATCTCACCGCCGAACAGGCCGACCTGGATCAGCTTGCCGCCCTTTCGCAGGACCTGGAACGCGAACGCCGCCGTTGCCGTGCCGTTGACCAGGTCGATGATCGCCATGACCGGCCGCCCGTCGCAGGCGTCGAGGATGCGCTCCGCCGTGCCCGGCGTGCTCGCGTCCACCACTGCCGTAGCACCCGCGGCCGTCGCTGCTTTGAGCTTCTCCGCGCTGAGGTCCACCGCCACGATGGCTTTGTGGCCCAGGGCCTTCAATATCTCGATGGCGTTCAGACCCAGTCCGCCGGCGCCAACCAGCACAATCGGCTCGGTTGGCGACATCGGCAGCACCTTGCGCACGGCGGAGTACACCGTGACGCCGGAGCAGGCGTAGGTCGCCGCAACCGCCGGGTCGAGCGTGCCGGGGTCGATCAGGTGGCGCGGATGCGGCGCCAAGACGTGCGTGCCGTAGCCGCCATTCTGGTAAACGCCCAGGCTGCGGCTGGCGACGGTGCACATGTTGTCCTCCTCCGCCCGGCAACGGTCGCATTCGCCGCAGCCCAGCCAAGGATACACGATCCGCACGTCGCCCACGGCCACGCCGGCCGCATCGGGGCCGAGCTTCGCAACGCGCCCGACGATCTCATGCCCCATGGCCAGCGGCAGCACCACGCCACGATCCTTGAGCGACATCCGCTTCCCGCCGCCCAGGTCATAATGGCCTTCCCAGATATGCAGGTCGGAGTGGCACACCCCGCAATGCGTGACCTCCAGCAGAACCTCGGTGCCTTGTGGCTCCGGCGTCGGCAGTTCCAGCTCCTGCAGGTCCGCCCCGTTCTCGATTACCGCCCACGCCCGCATCGTCGCCTCCCGTTTGCTTGTCCGCGCATCGGACCCCCGCGGCGTCCCGTGGTCAAGCCAGGCCGTGCGGCCGGCGCAAGGCGTCAGGATTGACGACGCGGACCAGGCTGCCGTCCAGGAACGCTAGGATGTTCTCCACGCTCTCGCCGTAGAACTGCGCGAAGGTGTCCTGCGTCCCGTAACCGAGATGCGGCGTCAGCACGGTGTTTGGCGCCGTCCGCAGCGGGTGCTCCGGCGGCAGCGGCTCCTGCGCAAACACATCGAGCGCCGCGTGGATGCGCCCGGCGTGCAGCGCATCCAGCAGCGCCGCTTCCTCGATCAGCGGGCCGCGCGACGTGTTGACCAGGATCGCGCCCGGCTTCATGCGCGCGAGGTCCGCCGCCCCGATGATGCCGCGCGACCGGGCCGACAGCACCAGGTGCAGGCTGACCACGTCCGACTGCGCCACCAGGTCGGCCTTGGCCACGAGCCGCGCCCCGCCGGCCTGGGCGGCGCTCTCGGTCAGGTTCGGACTCCAGGCGATGACATCCATGCCGAGCGCCCGCCCGTAGCCGCCGACCCGCGCGCCGATCCGGCCGAAGCCGATGATGCCCAGGGTGCGCCCTTCCAGCACCGGGCCGACGCCGACGCCCTCCTAGAACCGTCCGGCCCGGATCGCCGCGTCGCCCGCCGGGATGAACCGCGCGGCGGCCAGCATCAGGCCCAAGGCAAGCTCCGCCGTGCCGATGGAGGAGCATTCGCCGCCGGTGTTGCACACCAGGACGCCCGCCGCGGTGCAGGCGTCAAGCGCCAGCGTCTGCGCCCGGCCGCCGGTGAGCGCGATCATCCGCAGCTTGGGCAGCCGGGCGATCAGCCCGGCGCCGAGTTCCGTGCGCTCCCGCATCGGCACCAGGATCTCGAAATCCGCCAGCGCCGCCGCAGCCGCGTCCTCGCCCGCGAACGGCTCGGCGAAGACCTCGACCTCCGCCCGGGCCTCAACGGCCGACCAGTCCGCGGCGCCGCGGGCCACGCCTTGCCAGTCATCCATGATCGCGACGCGCATCGACAAGCCTCCGTGGACAGGATCAGCGGCGCCGGGGATCGAGCGCGTCCCGCAAGCCGTCGCCGACCAGGTTGAACGCCAGCACCGCCAAGAAGATGGCCGCCCCCGGGAACACTGCGAGCCAGGGCGCCTGCGTCAGGAAACGCTGCGCCGAGTTCAACATGCTGCCCCAACTCGGCGCCGGCGGCTGCTGGCCGAGGCCGAGGAAGGACAGGCTGGCCTCCGCAATGATCGCCAGCGCAATCGCCAGCGTCGCCTGCACCAGCACGGGCGGGATGATGTTTGGCGCCACATGACGGAGCGCCACGCGCCAGGGCGGGTTGCCGACGGCGCGGGCGGCCTCGACGTAGTCGTAGGTCATCGTGTCCATGGTGGCGCTGCGGGCGACGCGGGCGAACACCGGCGCGGCCGTCACCCCGATGGCGACCATGGCGTTGGTCAGCGCCGGGCCAAGAAACGCCGCGAGGGCAATCGCCAGGATCAGGAACGGGCACGCCAGCATCGCATCCACCACCCGGCCGATCACCGCGTCCACCCGACCGCCAGCGAACCCGGCCAGCAAGCCCACCGGCACCCCCACCCCGGCCGCAATCAGCACGGACACGACGCCGGCCAGCAAGGACGCCCGCGCGCCGAACACCACGCGGGACAGCACATCCCGCCCGTTCTCGTCGGTGCCCATCCAATGCTGCATCGACGGCGCCTTGCGGATGGCGGTCCAACTGGTGGCGACGGGGTCGAACGGCGCGATCAGCGGTGCTGCGACGGCGACCAGGACGAACACGGCGATGACCACAAAGCCCAGCACCGCTGCCGGCCGCCCGCGGAACCGGCGTAGGGCCAGAACTGTCGGACTTGACTTCATGCGTCGCGCAGCCGGGGGTTGATGACGACATACAGCACGTCGGCCAGCAGGTTCAGCAGGATGTACAAGCACGCCGTGACCAGCACGACGCCCTGCACGACCGGGTAATCCCGGTTGAACACCGCGTCCACGACCAGCTTGCCGAAGCCCGGGATGCTGAACACCTGCTCGGTCAGCACCGCGCCGGACAGCAGCGTGCCGAGTTCGAGCGCCCCCAAGGTCACGACCGGCACCAGCGCGTTGCGGAAGGCGTGGCGCAGCACGACGACCCATTCGTTCAATCCTTTGGCCCGCGCGGTCCGCACGAAGTCCTGGTCGAGGGTCGTCAGCATGGCGCTGCGGGTGTGGCGCATCAGGATGGCGGCGATGGCGTTGCCCAGCACGAAGGCCGGCATGATCGTGGTGGCGAGCGACTGCCGCCAGTCCTCCGTCAGCGGCACATAACCGGAGGGCGGCAGCCAGCCCAGCTTCACGGAGATCAGCAGGATCAGCATGATGCCGAGCCAGAAGTTCGGTGTGGACAGCCCGGCCAGCCCGATGAGGTTCGCCACGTAGTCCCACCCGGTGTTGCGTTTCACCGCGGACAGGATGCCCGCCGGCACGCCGATGCACAGCGCGATCAGGAACGCCATCGCGGCGAGCTGCAGCGTCACCGGCAGCTTGGTGAGCACCAGGGACGCCACCGGCTGGCGGATGCGCCAACTGAACCCTAAATCGCCGCGCATGACGTTACCGATCCAGTGGAAGTACTGCACCGGCAGCGAGCGGTCGAGCCACAGCTCGCTGCGGATCTGCGCGAGCACGGCGGGATCGCCGCGCTCCTCCCCCGCCAGCACGACGGCGGGATCGCCGGGCATGAGCTGCTGGAGCGCGAACACCAGGATGCTGACCAGCAGGATGGTCGGCAGGACTTGCAGCAGCCGGCCGCCGAGATGGCTGCGCATGGCTACTTCGCCAACCCGATGCCTTGCAGCCGGATCAAGCCGTCCGGCACCGGGCGGAACCCGGTCACGCGCGCCGACATGCCGACCACGTTCTTGGGATTGTTCAGGTACACGATGGGCAGATCCTTGCTCAGTTGTTCCACGACTTGGCCATACAGCCCGCGCCGCGCCGTCACGTCCTGCACGGCTCGTGCCTGGTCCAGCAACGCGTCCACCTTCGGACTGGCATAATGGCTGTCGTTCAGTGCGCCGCCGCTGTGCATGAAGCTGAACAGGTTGCCATCGGGATCGACTCGGCCGGACCAAGCGGTCGCGAACGCCTCGAACTCGCCTCGGTTGGCCGCACTGAGCGCTGAGGCGTACTCGGACGCAGTGATCTTCACATCGAACCCGGCCTCCCCGGCCATCGCCTGCACGATCTCGCCCACTTGCCGCTGGTCTGGGTTGTTCGGCACCGTGAGCGCGACCGGCACCGGAAGCGCCATCCCAGCCTCCTCCAGCAAAGCCTTTGCTCGCGCCACATCCCGCTCGCGCGGCTGCACGGCCCTGTCGTAATAGGGGCTGCTGGGCGGGAGTGCCTGCGACAGCGGCGTGTAGATGTTGTTATAAACGACTTGGGTGATTGCCGTCTTTTCCAGCGACAGCTCGAACGCCTGGCGCACCCGGGCGTCGCTGCCGAGCGGCGTCTTGGCGCGCGGCCCGTTGCCCAGGTTGATGGTGATGCCCCAGTAACCCAGGTTGTCCGAGGTCACGAGCCGCAGCCGCGGGTTGCCGCGCACCGCGTCCGCGTCGGTCGGCAGGATCTGCTCCGACAACTCGATGCTGCCGGCCTGCAGGTTCGCCAGGCGGATCGAGCTGTCCGGGATCGGCAGATAGATGACCCGGTCCAGCTTGATCGCCTCAGCGTCCCAGTACTTGGGAAACCGTTCCAGCACGATGCGGTCCTGCGGCACCCGCTCCACGAAGCGGAACGGCCCGGCGCAGACCGGATGCAGGCCGAAATCCTTGCCCGCCGCCTCCGCCGCCTTGGGCGAGACGATCATGCCGGCGCGGTCCGTCAGTTGCGATACGAACGGCGAAGACGCGGTTTGCAGCACGATGCGGACCGTGAGCGGGTCCACCACCTCGACCCGGTCCATCACGTTGATCTCGCTGCGCCGGAAGCTGCCCTGCATGGAGAGGTGGCGCTCCAGCGAGTACTTGACCGCCGCGGCGTCGAGCGTCTCGCCGTCATGGAACACAACGCCCGGGCGCAGCTTGATGACCAGGTTCGTCGGGTCCGTCCACGCGTAGGACAGCGCCAGTTGCGGCACGATCTCCAGCTTTTCGTTGATGTCGAACAGCTTGTCGCACAGCCCGGCGAACACGATGCGGCCGACGTAGGTGCGGGCCAGGGTGGGGTCCAGGATGTCGGGGTCCTCACGCAGCGCGATGCGCAGCGTTTGCGCCTGTGCGGCGCCCGATAGCACCGCCGCCAGACAAAGAACCGCAACAACTGCTCTACGCATGGTCAACTCTCCTGTCCCGCGCCTCCATGCCGGGCATGGGGGGTGCTGGCAAGCAGCGGCATGCCGGGCTACACGGGACATTCCCTCAGAGGCCCTGCAAACCATGCGCCATCACCGGATCGCCTCCATCCCCGCCGACGGCATCGGGCCGGAGGTCGTCGCCGCCGGGCTGGAGGCGCTGGATGCGGCCGCTGCCCGCGACGGCGGGTTCCAATTGCAGGTGGACGCCCTGGACTGGGGATCGGAGCGCTACCGCCGCACCGGCGCGCTGATGCCGGCGGATGGGCTGGAACGGCTGCGCGGCGCGGACGCCATCCTGTTCGGCGCCGTGGGCGCGCCCGACATCCCGGATCACGTCACGCTGTGGGGCCTGCGCCTGCCGATCTGCCAGGGGTTCGACCAGTATGCCAATGTCCGTCCCACCCGCATCCTGCCCGGCGTCACCAGCCCGCTGCGCGGCGTCGGGCCGGACGACCTCGATTGGCTGATCGTGCGGGAGAACAGCGAAGGCGAGTACGCCGGCCATGGCGGGCGTGCCCACCGCGGCCACCCGGAGGAGGTCGCGACCGAAACCGCTATCTTCACCCGGCGTGGCGTCGAGCGCATCATGCGCTTCGCCTTCGACGCCGCGCAAAAGCGCCCGCGCAAGCTGCTGACCGTCGTCACCAAATCCAACGCTCAGCGCCACGGCATGGTGTTCTGGGACGAGATCGCCGCCCTGGTCGCCGCGGACTACCCGGACGTGGCCTGGGACAAGGAGCTGGTGGATGCCATGACCACCCGCATGGTGCGTCGGCCCGGCAGCATCGACACGGTGGTGGCGACCAACCTGCACGCCGATATCCTGTCCGATCTCGCCGCGGCGCTCGCCGGGTCGCTCGGCATCGCGCCCACTGGCAACGTCGATCCGGAGCGCCGCTACCCCAGCATGTTCGAGCCGATCCACGGCAGCGCCTTCGACATCACCGGCAAGGGCATCGCCAACCCCGTCGCCACCTTCTGGACCGCGTCGATGATGCTGGACCACTTGGGCGAGGCGTCTGCCGCCGCGCTGCTGATGCACGCGGTCGAGCAGGTCTGCGCTGCGGGGATCACGACGCCCGACCTCGGCGGCAAGGCGACCACCGCCGAGGTGACGCGCGCCGTGTGCGAGGCGATCCGCGGGACCAACGCCTAACGCCAGCCGAGCAGCGCCCGCTCCAGCCATTCCAGCACCCAGGCCACCAGCAGGCCGAGCAGCGACAGCACGACGATGCCGGCCAGCAAGTTGTCGGTGTCATACAGGTTGCCGGCCTGCAGCACGAAGGCGCCGATGCCGCGCTCCGTCCCGATCATCTCGGCGGCGACGAGCAGGATGATGGCGATGCTGGTCGTGACCCGGAAGCCGCTGAGGATGGCGGGGAGTGCTCCGGGCAGCACAATCTTGCGCAGGATCGCAGCCCGGGACAGCCCGAAGGCCTGGCCCATCCGCACCAGGTTGCGGCTGACGGCATCGACGCCGGCGGCGGTGTTGATCACGGTCGGGAAGAACACGCCGAAGGCCAGGGTTGCGACCTTTGATCCCTCGCCGATGCCGAACCAAATGATGAACAGCGGCACCAGCGCGATCTTCGGGATGGGGAACAGCGCGGACACCACGGCCATGCCGGGGCTGCGCAGCCAACTCGACAAGCCCACCGCGAAGCCGAGCGCCACGCCGCACGCCGTCCCCAGCGTCCAGCCGATGGCCAGCCGTTGCAGCGACGCGCCCAGATGCAGCCAAAGCTCGCCGCTGATCGCAAGCTGATACAGGGCGCGCACGATGCTGGCGGGTGGCGGCAGGAACTGCGTGGCGATCAGCCCGGCGCTCGCCCCCGCCTGCCAGAGTGCCACGATGCCCAGCAGGGTCGCCGCCGCGGCGCCGGGCACAACGCGCGGGGCGAAGCCGCGGGCACGGAACGGCACGGGGCCGGCGACATCGTGCCCGGCGGCCCCGGGGCTGTTCACGTCAGGCATCGACCCGCTCCCGCTCCGCCGCTGCCGCGTCGCCACGGATCATCTCCCAAAGTTCCCGCTCGATGGCCAGCAAGCCAGGATCCGCCACGTCCCGCCCGCCGATGGGCCGGTCGATCTCCACCATGGCGCGCACCCGGCCGGGACGGCGGGACAGCACGGCGACGCGATGGCCCAGCCGCACCGCCTCGTTCAGGTTGTGCGTCACGTAAACCGTCGTGGTGCCCGCCCGCTCGATCAGCCCGGCGAACTCGTCCAGCAGCAGCGCCCGGGTCTGCGCGTCGAGTGCCGAAAGCGGCTCGTCCATCAGCAGGCACGCGGGCCGCACCGCCAAGGCGCGAGCGATGCCGACGCGCTGCCGCATCCCGCCGGAAAGCTGCCGCGGCCAGGCGCGGGCGAACTCGGTGAGGCCGGTGAGCGCCAAGACCTCCGCCACCCGCACGTCCCGCTCGCGGCGCGGCAGCCGGCCTTCCAGCACCAGCGACACGTTTCCCGCCACGCTGCGCCAGGGCAGCAGCGCGAAATCCTGGAACACAGGGGTCAGCGGGTTCAGGCAGTCCGCCGCGACGTGTCCCTCCATCCGCACCATGCCGGCCGTGGACGCGATCAGGCCGCCCATGATGCCCAGAAGCGTGCTCTTGCCGCAGCCGGAAGGCCCGATCAGCACCAGCACCCGGCCAGCCTCCGCCACTAGGTCAACCCCGTCCAGCACCGGCAGGGCGTCGTAGGAATGACCGACGCCGCAGACCGACAGACGGAGGCTGGAGCCGTTCATCGTGTGGGGAGCGCGCCGATGAACCGTGTGTCGATCACGTCCGCCGGCTCGATCTGACCCTTCACCAGACCCTGCCCAGTGAACCAACGGAGCTGCGCCGCCACGTCTTGGACATCGAGCCGGGCGTCCTCGTCGTAGTAGCCGACACCCTCCTCGATCTTCCGCGGCCCATCGGGATCGCCGGCATAGACGTATTTCTGGATGAGCGGGACCAGCGCCGCGGTCTTGGCATCCCGCACCGGCTTGCCCGCCGCGTCCAGCCGCAGGAAGCCGTCGCGGTAGTCGGCAACCCCGCGCTGATACGCGCGGGCGAAGCGGCGCAGCGTGTCCGGCCGTTTCTCCACCATCTGGCTCGGCGCGAACACGGCGGTGATCTGATACGGCACGAGGTCTCCAGCCCAGCCGATGATGCGCGCCTCCCCCGAAGCCTCCAGCGGCCGGGCCATCGAGGCGATCGCCATCGTCGCGTCCACCTGCCCGGTCCGCACCGCCGCCACCATGTTGCCGACCTGCTGCAGCGGGCGCAGCGTCAGGTCCTTCAGTGCGAAGCCCTCCCGTTCCGCGATCCGCCCGGCCATGTAGTGGAACGACGACCCGAACTGGGTGATACCGAAACTGTGCCCGGCCAACTGCGTCGCCGAGGTCAGCCCGGCGCCATACGCTTTGCGCGACGCGAGGATCGCCGTCCCCTCGTAGCCCGCCTGCTCATGCAGCCCGCCGCCGATCACCTTCAAGGTGCCCCGCCCGGCCAGGCTGAAGAACCCCCCGGTCAACGCGGTGATCCCCACGTCGATGTCGCCCGACACCGCGGCGGCGGCGATGGGCTGCGCCGCTTCGAAGAAGCGGAAGCTGGCGTCCAGGCCCTCCTCCCGGAAGTAGCCGCGCTCCATGGCGATGTAGAGCGGCGCCGGGGACAGCGTGTGCAGCAGGCCGATGCGCAGCACGTCCGCCGCCCGCGCCGGCGCCGCGGTCCACAGCAGGGCCGTGGCGAAGCAGAGCAAGGCGGCTGATCGGCGCATCCGGGTTCCTTCTTGATCGCAGGTCCCCATGCCACACCGTGGCCGGGTTGCACAGGAAGGAGGGGCCGCCCATACCCTGGACATGGCCCCTCCCTTGCTGCTGCTCCAGAACATCCGCTTGTCGCTCGGCACCGCGCCGCTGCTGGACGGTGCCGAGCTTGGCGTGGGCGCAGGCGAGCGCATCTGCCTGGTCGGGCGCAACGGATCGGGCAAATCAACTTTGCTCAAGGTCGCCGCCGGTCTGCTGCAGCCGGATGCCGGCACCCGCTTCCTGCAACCCGGCACCACCGTGCGCTATTTGCCGCAGGAGCCGGACCTGTCGGGCTTCGCCACCACGCTCGACTACGTGGAGGACGGCATGGGGCCGGGCGACGACTTGCACCGGGCGCGCAGCCTGCTGGACCAGCTCGGCATGACCGGCGCGGAGGACCCGGCGCACCTATCGGGCGGCGAGAAGCGGCGCTGCGCCTTGGCCCGCACGTTGGCGCCCTCCCCCGACCTGCTGCTGCTCGACGAGCCGACCAACCACCTGGACCTGCCGGCCATCGAGTGGCTGGAGCAGGAACTGGCCGGCCTGCGCGCCGGGCTGGTACTGATCAGCCATGACCGGCGCATGCTGGAAAAGCTTTCTCGGAGCATCGTCTGGCTCGACGGCGGCATCACCCGGCGCATCGACCGCGGCTTCGCCCACTTCGAGGCCTGGCGCGACGAGGTGGAGGAGCAGGCCGAGCGCGACCAGCACAAGCTCGGCCGGCAGATCGCGCGCGAAGAGGACTGGCTGCGCTACGGCGTCACCGCCCGGCGCAAGCGCAACGTGCGCCGGCTGGGCGAGCTGGGCGCGCTCCGGCAGAAGCGGCGGGAGATGGGCGGCGGCGACACCGCGCTGCGCCTGGTCGCGACCGAGGCCGACCTGTCGGGCAAGCTGGTCGCGGTCGCCGACCACGTCGGCAAGGCGTTCGACGGGACCCCGGTGGTGCGCGACCTGACGCTCCGGGTGCTGCGCGGCGACCGGCTGGGCATCGTCGGCCCCAACGGCGCCGGCAAGACGACGTTGCTGAAACTGTTGACCGGGGTGGAGCCGCCGGACAACGGCGAGGTGAAGCTCGGCACTAACCTGGCGGAGGTGACGCTCGACCAGCAGCGCGCCAGCCTCGACCCGGGCGCGACGCTCGCGGAGACGCTGACGGCCGGTGGCGGCGATACCGTGGTGGTGGGCGGCGAGCGCCGGCACGTGATCGGCTACATGAAGGATTTCCTGTTCAAGCCGGAGCAGGCTCGCACCCCGGTCGGCGTGCTGTCCGGGGGCGAGCGCGGGCGCCTCATGCTCGCCTGCGCCATGGCCCGCCCCTCCAACCTGCTGGTGCTGGACGAGCCGACCAACGACCTCGACCTGGAAACGCTCGACCTGCTGCAGGAGATGCTGTCGGAATACCCCGGCACCGTGCTGCTGGTCAGCCACGACCGCGACTTCCTCGACCGCGTGGTGACGAGCACTTTATCGGCGGAGGGCGCCGGGCGGTGGGTCGAGTATGCCGGCGGCTACAGCGACATGCTGGCCCAGCGCGGCCAGCCGGAGGCGGTGGCGCCGGAGCGTGCCCGGAGCAGCAGCCCGAAGCCGCTGCCCCGCCCATCGGGCAGCCGGAAGATGACGTTCAAGGACAAGCACGCGCTCGAAGCGCTGCCCAAGCAGATCACGGCGACGGAGGCCGAGATCGCGCGCCTGCAAAAGCGGCTCGCCGACCCTGACCTATACCGCCGCGACCCCGCCGCCTTCCGCACGGCCACCGAGGCGCTGACCCAAGCGCAAGCCAGCCTTGCCGAGCTTGAGGAACGCTGGCTCGCTTTGGAGTTGATGCGGGAGGAATTGGAGGCGTAGGATCCGGCCCATGACCCGGATCGTTCTGCTGATCTCCCTGCTGATTCTGTCCGGCTGCGGCTTGGTCGCCGCGCCGTGCCGTGTGACCTCGGCGGTGCTGAAGATCGTGCCGGTCGTGGGCCACGTCGCGGCGGCGCCGACCGACGCTTGCGCGGATGTGATCGACTGATCAGCACGCGGCCCGGATGCGCCAGACGAACAGCTCCCTAATTGCCTTTGTCGCGGTTCGGAGGTTGCCGTCATGGCCCAGGTTACGATTTACGGCCTTCGAGGCTCGCTGGAAAATGATCGGGCGGCGCTCTCCGAGGCCATACACTCATCTGTCATGCAGGCGTTCGAGTACCCGCCCGAGAAGAAGTTTCACCGTTTTATCGCTTTGGACAAAGCCGACTTCATTCATCCGCCTGACCGCTCGGCGCGTTATACAATCGTTGAGTTCAGCATTTTCGAGGGCCGTTCGGTCGAAGCCAAGAAGCTTCTGATCAGGTTGCTGTACCAGCGGGTGCCCCAGCTTACAGGCATCAGCCCTCAGGACCTTGAAATCACCATCTTTGAAACGCCCCGCCATGCGTGGGGCATCAGAGGCCTGCCGGGCGATGAGGTCGGCCTGAACTACAAAGTTGAGGTTTGACTGCTCGCACGGGAAGCTTCCGCGGCAGGAGAGAATGAGGAATGAACCCTGACACGAAGCGACATTTGTTGGTAGCCAGCACCGCGACCCTGACCACCCAACTCTTCAAGCGCGGCCTGCGCAACGCCTTCATGCAGGGCGTCCGCCGGCTCGGTCGGCCCGGCCCCAATATGGTCGGCCCGGCGATGACGCTCCGCTACATCCCGGCGCGCGAGGACCTCGACCACCTCGGCGTGTTCGCCGATCCCGAGCACCCGCAGCGCAAGGCGGTGGAGACCGCCCGGCCCGGCTGCGTCCTGGTGCAAGACTGCCGCGGCGACGCGCGGGCGGCGTGCGGCGGCGAGATCCTGATGACCCGGCTTCAGGTGCGGGGCGCTGCCGGCATGGTCACGGATGGCGGGCTGCGCGACAGCGGCCCTATCGGCGCGATGTCCATGCCGGTGTTCTGCGCCGGGGCGTCCGCGCCCTTGAACCTTGTGCTGCACCATGCGGCCGAGATCGACGTGCCCATCGGCTGCGGCGGCGTGGTGGTGTATCCCGGTGACATCATCGTGGGCGACGCGGACGGCGTGGTGGTGCTGCCGGCCGGCATCGCGGACGAAGTCGCCGAGCGGGCGGCCGAGCAGGAACGCATGGAGCGCTTCGTCTTGGAGCGCATCGCCGCCGGCGCCCCGCTGCCCGGCACCTACCCGCCCAATGCCGAGACGCAGGCCGCCTACGCCGCGTGGCGCGCTCGGCAGGGCTGAGCGCGCGCCCCCTCGACTCCGGGCGCGCTTGCCTCAATAAGGGCGCACCACGAGAGGACGAGAGATGGATCGAGTTGACGTTGCTGGTTTGCAGGTTGCGGCCGAGCTGCATGGCTTCGTTGCCGAGGCGCTACCGGGCACTGGCGTAGAGGCCGACGCGTTTTGGACCGGACTTGCCGCCCTGGTGCGCGACCTGGCGCCGCGCAACGCCGAGTTGCTCGCCCGGCGCGACGAGCTGCAGCGCCAGATCGACGAGTGGCACCTGTCCCAATCGGCCAAGCCGCACGACGCCCAGGCCTATCAGGAGTTCCTCCGCGGCATCGGCTACCTGCTGCCGGAGCCGCCGCCGTTTGAGGTCGGCACGGAAAACGTGGATGCCGAGATCGCCAGCATCGCCGGGCCGCAGCTCGTTGTGCCGGTGATGAACGCCCGTTACGCGCTGAACGCAGCCAACGCGCGGTGGGGCAGCCTGTACGACGCGCTGTACGGCACGGACGCGCTGCCGGAAAGCGGTGGGGCGGAGCGTGGCCAGGACTACAACAAGGTGCGCGGCGCCACCGTGGTGAAGCGGGCGAAAGAGGTGCTGGACCTCGCGGCGCCGCTGGCCGGGGCGTCGCACGCGGACGCGACGAGCTACGTGGTCAAGGACGGCACGCTGCAGGTCGCGACCGGGCGCGGCACGGTCGGGCTGGCCAAGCCGGAGCAGTTCGTGGGCTACCGCGGCGAGCCTTCGGCCCCTGGCGCGATCCTGCTGCGCAACAACGGCCTGCACCTCGAGATCAGCATCGACCGCAGCCATTCCATCGGCCACGACGACCCGGCGGGCGTCGCCGACGTGTTGCTGGAATCGGCCCTCACCACGATCCAGGACTGCGAGGACAGCGTCGCCGCCGTTGATGCGGCCGATAAGGTCACCGTGTACCGCAACTGGCTCGGCCTGATGCAGGGCGCGCTTTCGGCATCCTTGGAGAAGAACGGTAAGCAGATCGTGCGCCGGCTGAATCCCGACCGCGAGTACACGGCGCCGGGCGGCGGCGCGCTGGTTCTGCCGGGCCGCAGCACCATGCTGATCCGCAACGTCGGCCACCACATGTACACGGACGCCGTGCTGACCGCGGACGGCGCGGAGATTCCGGAAGGGATGCTGGACGCGGCGGTCACGTCGATGATCGCCATGCACGACCTGCGCGCCGCCGGGCCGGTCCGCAACAGCCGGGCGGGGTCGGTCTATATCGTCAAGCCGAAGATGCACGGGCCGGAGGAGGTCGCCTTCGCCGCGGAAATCTTCACGCGGGTCGAGGCCCTGCTCGGCCTCGCGCCCAACACCCTGAAAATGGGCATCATGGACGAGGAGCGGCGCACCAGCGCCAACCTCGCCGCCTGCATCTACGCCGCCCGGGACCGGGTCGCGTTCATCAACACCGGCTTCCTGGACCGCACCGGGGACGAGATCCACACCTCGATGGAAGCGGGCACAATGGTCCGCAAGAACGAGATGAAGGGCACCGCCTGGATCAAGGCATACGAGGACCGCAACGTCGATGTCGGCCTGGCCTGCGGGCTGCGTGGCCGGGCGCAGATCGGCAAGGGCATGTGGGCGGCGCCGGACCGCATGGCGGAGATGCTGGAGCAGAAGATCGGCCATCCACGCGCCGGGGCGAACACCGCCTGGGTTCCCTCCCCCACCGCCGCCACCCTGCACGCGCTGCATTACCATCAGGTGGACGTGGCCGCCCGGCAGGCGGAGCTGGCCGGGCACCCGCGCGGCACGCTGGCGGATCTGCTGGCCATTCCCGTCGCCGACCGCCCAAACTGGGCGCCGGACGACGTGCAGCAGGAGCTGGACAACAACGCCCAGGGCATCCTCGGCTACGTCGTCCGCTGGATCGACCAGGGCGTCGGCTGCTCCAAGGTGCCGGACGTCCACGACGTGGGCTTGATGGAGGACCGCGCGACGCTGCGCATCTCCAGCCAGCACATCGCCAACTGGCTGCACCACGGCATTGTGACGGAGGCGCAGGTGACGGAAACCCTGCGCCGCATGGCCGGGGTCGTGGACCGGCAGAACGCCGGCGACGCCGCCTATCGCCCGATGGCGGCCAACTTCGACGGCCCGGCGTTCCAGGCCGCCTGCGATCTGGTGTTCAAGGGCGGCGCGCAGCCGAACGGCTATACCGAGTTCATCCTGCACGCCCGGCGGCGCGAAGCGAAAGCGGCCTGACGCCGGCCCGATCACGATGGTGGGAACCCGGGGCGGCTCCGCTCGTTAGGTGGCGTAACGAGTGATGCTGCATTTAGGAGCCGGGCCATGAGCCTCATCGTGATCGTCGTCGTCCTCGTCGTGCTGTTCGGCGGGGGCGGGTTCTACGGTTACAACCGTGGCTATTACGGTGGGCGGGGGTATGGCGGCGGCCTGGGGCTGCTGCTGTTGCTGCTGGTCCTGTTCCTGTTGTTCGGGCAGGGCCGCTATTACTAGTTAGAGTTCGGCCGCCGGCTCCGGCTGCGCGCTGACGCGGGACACCCGGCGGCCGTCCATCTCCACCACCTCGAACCGCCAGCCGCCGAACACGATCCGGTCGCCGATGCGCGGCAGCCGGCGCAGCAAGGCCAGCAGCAGTCCGGCAAGGGTGTGATAGCTGCCCGCAGCCGGCAAATCCGGCAGTTCCAACCGCGACTTGATTTCATCGACCGGCATGGCGCCATCGAGCAGCATGGCGCCGGCCACCGCAGTTTCACCCTCCGCCAGCACGGCGGCCGGGTCGGCCGGCTCCCCCACGATGGCCTGCAGCACGTCGGACGCCGTCACCAGGCCTTCGAAGCTGCCGTACTCGTCCATTACCAGCGCGAGGCCAAGCGGCTCGCCCTTCAACCGTTCCAAGGCGTCAAGCGCGGTCACGGTGTCGGGAATCACCATGGGCTTGCGCAGAGTCGCCGAGACCGAAACCTCGTTGCCGTCCAGCAGGCGGTCGAGGATGTCCTTGGCCTGCACGACACCCACGACGTTGTCGATGGACCGTTCGCACACCACGAACCGGCTGTGCGGCGTGGCTTTCAGCGTGGCCGCGATGTCCCGCGGCGCGTCGGTGCGGTCGATCCACGCCAGCTCGTTCCGCGGCGTCATGATCGCACGCACCGGCTTGTCCGCCAAGCGTAGCAGGCGCTCGATCATCTTGTGCTCCTCCGTTTCCAGCACGCCTTCCTCGGCGCCCTCGGCGAGCAGCGCCTTCAGCTCCTCCTCCGTCACCGCCTGGCGCTCGTCGGTGTGGGCGCCGAACAGCCGCAGCACCAGGCTGGACGACTTGCCGAGCACCCAGACGACCGGCCCGACAATGCGCGACAGCCGCGCCAGCGGACCCGCCACCGCCGCCGCCACATGCTCCGGCCGGCGCAGCGCCAACTGCTTGGGCACCAGCTCGCCCAGCACGAGGGTCAAATAGGTCGTCAGCACCACGACGATGGCGAGCGAAAGGCTAGGAGCGAACGGCTCGAGCGAGGGAATGGTGAGGAACCACGCTTCCAGCTTGGCGGTGATCCGCGCGCCGCCGAACACCCCGGCGAGCACGCTGACCAGCGTGATGCCGACCTGCACGGTGGGCAGGAAACGTTGCGGGTCCTCCGACAGCAGCCGCGCCGTGGCGGCGCCGGCCACGCCCTGCCGCTCCATCACGGTCAGCCGGGCACGGCGGACGGAGACGAGGGCCAGCTCGCTCATGGCAAACAGGCCGTTGAGCACGACCAGCAAAAGCACGACGAGCAGTTCAAAGCTGATTTCCATGCGCCCCAACATGGCCCTGAGCCAACACTTTTGTCACCAGGGGCCATTTCGCGTCAGGCGAGGGCGGCGATGCGGGTACGCATGTCGAATTCGAAGCGGCCGTAGGGGTTCACGTGCCTCCAAAACAGCGGCGTGAGCGCGTGCAGGTCGCGCGCGGTGAGCCGCCCCTTCCACGCAGGTCGCGCGAGCACCTGCTGGACCATGAGCGTGTTCACGAACACCATGCAGTTCTGCAGCAGGTGCAGGCTGAGCATACTCAGTTCCTGGTCCTCGCGCCGGTTGCTCGACACCTCGCCGCGGCGGGCGAAGAAGATGAAGTCGTTGGCCGAGTTCCACTGCTCGATCACGTTCAGCCCATCGTTGATCTCCACCCTGAGCGACCGGTCGTGCAGGTAGCGGGCCAGGAACACCGTCTTGACTGCCTTCCCGAGCTCCAGCAGCGCCTTGTAGGTCGGGTGCTGCGCGTTCTCACGCGTGAAGCGCCGCAGGATCGCTTCGGCCTGCGCCGTGCCGAGCCGCAACGCCGTGGCATACTTGACCATCTCGTCGTACTGTCGGCGGATCAGCTCCCAGTCGATCGGCCGCAACAGCACGAGCTGCAGGTTGGGGTAGGCGTCGGGCTGGCCGGTTTCGGCCCGGAGAGGCGTTGCGAGTGGATCGCCTTCAGCCGCGGCAGGAGCTGGAAGCCGAGGAGCTTCGTGAACGCGAATGCAACGGTGCTCTTTATGTGGACAGTCAAGCCCGATGTTTTCCAGCCGGTGCCGACCAGCTTGCACGCCGGACGTCACCCGCCACCTTGCAGCGTTTCTTGGTTCGGCTAGGGTCCGTTTCTCCGTCCCGGCCTGCGACATCCCGAAGCGTCGCGCGCAGCGGCCGTCAGGGATGGCCGCAGGGCCACCGCGCAGCGGCGCCCGCAGGGCGTCCTTGACGGCCGCGAGCACGGCGCTGGACTTGATCATGCCAGGCTCCCCTGCGCTGGGCAGCGTCCTGCCGCGCCATGGTCCTGGCTTCGGAGGGGCCGGCGCCCCGCATCCCGATCACGGTTGGAGGCTCATGTCCGCGAGCAGCCGTTCGATCCGAGCGGCGGTGCATCGATGGCGCTCGACCTCGCGCGGCCAGCCTCGGGTCCTGGCATCCTCGGCCAGCGCCAGTTCCAGCGTGCGCCGCTCGCGCAGGCGCGGGGCGTAGGCCGGCGTGGTTACGAAGCGCGAGCAGGCCAGGAACAGCTCGCACTCGCACGGCCCCTCGGCGGGCAGGCGCAGGCAGTGGCCCAGTTCCAGCTCGGTCTTGAGGAAGTTGGTCCTGAGCCAGTCCACCGCGCCTGCGCCGAGCGCGCCGCCACGCACCGCCTCGGCCCCGGGTCCTGCAATCACGGCGCCGGGTCCGAGCACGGCTTGGTAGTCGCGTAGCACCTCGGGGTCGCTGATGCGGGCGTAGACCATCGACATGCCCGGGCTTTCGTGGCCGAGCACGCGCATGATCGTGTGCAGCTTGGCGCCGCGTTCGGCGAGCTGCGTGCCCAGGGTGTGGCGGAAGCGGTGGGCGATGATGGTCGCGTGGCCGCCCGCGTCCACCAGCCCGGCCATCTTGCACGCACGGCGCAGCGAGACGCCGAACAAGTAGTGCGTGGAGAGCAGTTTGCCGCGCTCCATGAACAGGTAGCGCACCGGCGCGCCTGTGAGGTCGTCCACGAAGGCGCGCTCGATCCCACCCGCCCGCAGGGCGACGACGGCCTGGATTGCTGCCGCGGCATCTTCGTGCAGGGGAACCACACGCTCGCGGTACGTCTTGCCGGCGGGCAGGCGCAGGCGGGCGGTACCGTCCGGGTAGCGGTCGAGGCAGTCGAGGGCGAGGCGCTGGATCTCGCTGCGCCGGGCGCCCGACCACCGGGCCGTCAGCAGCGCCGCCCTGTGGAACGGGCACTCCAAGTTCGAGATCGCCTCCATCACCCGCACGAGCTCGCCGGCAGGGATAAAGCGCGGCACCCGCTGCGTCGGACGCAGGTGGTCGCCGCGGTCGAGCAGCGGCCGGCCGGGCACGCCCTCCCAGCCCATGGCGGCGGTTTCGCGGAAGAACACGCTCAGGGCCGACGTCCTCGCCCGGCGCGTGATCGCCGCCAGCGGCCGGCCGGTGCGCGGGTTCGGCTCGCGCGCCATGTCGGCGAGAAAGCCGAGGATGTGGTCGCGGGTGACTTGGGCGAAGTTGGTGATATCGGGTGCGGCGGTCGCGAGCCAGTCGAGGAAGTTGCGTAGGCCAAGACCCAGGTGGTGGATGGTGATCGGGCGGCTGGTCAGCCGCCGCACGGCCAGCCAGCGGTCCACGACCGCCTCCATCGCCGGCCGCGGCGGGGGGCGGACCGCGTAGGCCGGCATGTACTTGCGCGGCCGCTGGTGAGCCTGTCCGCGGTGGTAGAGAACCACGCCCAGCATGTGCAGGTGGGTGATCCAGGCCCGGCTGGGCGAGACGCGGTAGCGCTCAGGTGAGCCGTAGAACCCGGTGATGTCGGGCCGCTCGCCGAAGCCGCGGACCGCAGCGAGCAGTTCGTCCACGTGCCCGGCGCTGAGCTGGGCTGG